>OLGF01000975.1_pt1 | contig 32551 bp, 29 predicted proteins | sample 1604971 | NCBI WGS metagenome assembly OLGF01 (sample SAMEA3888902, study PRJEB22519) | human gut metagenome | biome: human gut; feature: human-associated habitat; material: faeces | place: Denmark | collected 2011 | reverse complement strand
AATATTGTACATTCTTAAATGATCAAAACTGTACATTTTTAAGTTGACATTTATAACCTGGATACTCCACTTTTATACAACTGTATATTACACAAGCTACTTCTTCCCACTTGAATAGAAGTCTCTATTGGAAAATGACATTGTGTACTTTGTTTTTCATCAAGAAAGCAAGTTGTATGATCCAAGATACAAGATTCATTGCATTTTAATACTTTTTTATTTTGTTTGTAAAAGATACAAACGCCTTGATTTCTTCTCTCAAATTGAAACCTGTCATATTCATGAATGGAATCTACATCAAACCATGCACAATGATCCTTTGTATATATCCAAAGCTTGATCATAATTTAAAGATACGACAAATCCAAGTCCACAATTGTTTTAGAAATGATTTTTTTAAGATTGGTTTTTTAATTTCTGATTTCTTTATCGTAGTAACACCCGAATCATTTTTAGCTTTGACTTCAATAGTCGTTTTTGATTTTTTTAACGATATTTCCACAAAATCATGTCCCAACACATCTTTTTGAATCACAATCTTCTTTCCATTCACAAAACAAGATTCAATCTGATCTTTGGAAAAAATTTGTACTTTATTCTTTTTTCGTACATAATGAATCTTCGGCTTCGATTTTGAAGTAAGTACTTTTGTATTTTTTTCTAAGACCAATTCATTCTTTTCATTTACACTCCATATTCGTTCAAATGTAGCCACTTCATCACTACGTAGAATCTGTTCACTTTTGGAAACCATTTCTATTTTCTTATCTGGACTAAACATAAATTCATATTCTTTTATTTCAAAATTTGATAATGCATCATAAGTGTACGTTTTAACCTTTAACACATCATCTTTAATCATACGATTGAATACTTTTTCGATATCCATATCCATCAATACACCATTTATGTAATATTCAATACGCATATTTGCATTATTGTCATCGATCAAAAATTCAAATTCAGGTAATTTTTTAATTATTTTTTTATCCAATACCTGTTCATTATTTAGATACAAACTTGTTGATGGAGCCCGCTTATCAATACGTACAATAACCATATCCGAAACTTCATTTCCAAAGGCATCCCTGGCATACGCAAAAACTTTATAGAATAAATCTTTATTTTCTACAGCCTTTAAACAAATATCTTCATTAAACGGATGACGATCTTTGATTCCATCGAGTTCTACATCTACATAAGCTTTCTTTATATATGGAACATACCAATTTAAACCTACAAATACATCTTCATTTGAAACTTTACTTGATGGCTGTAAAGTGATGATGGGAGTTATGTTTGAATATACTATCGATCCTTCTAATGCTTTTTTAATTTGAGGATATCCCTTATGTTCTAGAACAAATGTATACGTTCCATTTGAAGTAAAATCAACTGTTATTGCATCTCGATTTTCTAAATCCAGAGAATAACATAAATCTTGTCCACAATATACCTTCAAATAAAATGGCATTTCACAAATTCCATCAAATTTAAGATCCATCTTATTCTCTTTTGTATATAACGTGTCCTTTAACTCGCATTCAGGAAACACGATTGGTAATATATCAATCTTTCTTTCTACTTCATTGCCCGCAACATCTCTACAAAGAATGCTTAATGTATGATTTTGACTTGTCACATCTATATCAAATTCTTTGCCTTCACAATCCATTTTTTCATCATCTAAATACACTTCTACACTTTTTAAGTTTTCTTCTAGAATCTCAACATGAATTGTTTCTTTATTTTCTAAAGGCAAAACATCCATAATATTATGATCCTTTACCTTTACTACAACATCTGGAATCGTTGTATCTAAAAGAATGGATTTTTCACCTTGTTCTAAAGCATAACCATCCACATCTTTTAATATATAAACGAGTTGTGTAACACCTTCTTTTTGAACATCAATATAAATATGATCGTGACTTAGATCCACTTGTTTTCCATCATAAATAACTAAACTAGAATCCCGGTCTACTTTCTTGTCAAAAAACAATTCTATATTTTGACTCGATGAAGCTACACCATTGATAAACGAATTTGTTTCCTGCCAATAAATATAGTCAGTATAAGCTACATCCTGCATCCAAATCATAAACTCCTCCAAAACGCATATATATCATTCCATCGATTACTTTTTAAATGATCAACAAACACCACAGGTACTTCCATGATCTCACCCTCCTTATTTCGTAATAAAAGTAAATATTCTAAGTAATTACATCCTAAATCTTCAAATTCTTTTGTATACTTCAATAGCTGTGATTCATCCACACTCTCTAACCAAGTACGCACAGGCGTTAATGAAATCTTAAACTCTTCATGAATTGCGATTTGTAGACACTGGTTATATATATCAAGCTTATCTTTTAATAACATGTTGCCCTCATTTGCCAAAGTCATACATCGATTCACACGAATTGCGTTGGGTTTTAAATACATCATAACGAAAGTTTCCAGTTTTGACCCCTTTTTTAAAGACACACGATCATATACATATTGAATCAATGTCGCATCACTCGTAGAAATCGCCTCCTTCATCAAAAATATGGATGCTTGTTCATTTTGGTATACATCATCTAAGATCCAGCCATTTAAAACCCATGTATATAAACGATCTTTTTGATCCGATTCATGATATGCCTTTTCAAACAAGGCAATATTATGATGATAATAGTAGGCATCAAACACATTTTTTGGACTTGTACTTTTTAAAATTAAGAAGACAGACAGAATACATAAAGAAAGTACAAACAAAATGTGAATGAACATATGTAAAACAATCATTATCTTAAAAGTAGATAAATGAGAAATTCTTCTTTCTTGTTTTTGATGGCACAAAAACACAATGGGCATCATCCAAAATCCAAATAGCTCGTGTACTAAAGAGCCAAGTGCATAGATATCACAACGAACATCCTTTTCATGAAGATTCATTAATTCGGGAGCACAATTGGATTTAGATGCCATGATCGCAACACGCGAATGATTCTCAATACATGCATTAAAATCAATTAAATAAAAACGATTCTGATAATAAATAATATTTTCTAATTTCAAATCAATATAGAGATATCCAATTTCATGCAAAGCTTGTAAAACAATCAAAATATCCAACAACAAGCGATACCTTTTAATAAAGCCTTTATATCGTTTCATAAATTGTTTCGCATTCATTCCTGGAATATATGTTTCAACAAAATATTGAGCCATTTCATCTTCAAAACACGTGACTAAACTAGGCGCAAGAAACGAATTCAACTTTGAAAGCACATCAATTTCTGTTTTAAATTGATGTTTATATCGCTTTGTTTCATAGTTTTGACATACTTTTAATATATAAATACAAGTACTCAACTCATCTTGAATACGATATACATTTGAATTGTAAGACTCTAGGATCTGATATCTATCCTTCTTTAAATTCACATTCAACATCGCCAAATCGTACTTTCATTCCATTTTTTAAACGCATCTTTCGCTTGACTTCTTTTCCATTTAAATACGTTTTATTCGTGCTCTTTAAATCTTGAATATAATACCTGTCATTTTCACAAACAATCTTGGCATGTTTTAAAGAGACACTTATATCTTGAAGTCTGACATCACAAATCATAGCTCTTCCCACTAAATTAATTTCATTTGATAAAGCGTATGTATCTTGTTCAATCTTTAAATAAGCAGAAAAGTTTACTTGAACTTGTAAGAGCTGTGTTTTATCTTCCGAACTAGATTCAACAGGTTGATTTCTATGAAAAGCTTGTATGGGTTCTTTGACTTTAAATGTCTGTATACGCCTGTGTTTGAAAAAAGAGAATTTTTTTGGATAATATAACGTACGGATATTATCAAGTCCTAAGACAAGATTGGGCAAACTAAACTCTGCACTCTTTAAAAATTTCAATAAAAAGCCAGGAATTTCAAATGCGGTTGTCGTTTGCATAGTCTTTGCGATATACTCAACCCATTTTTCAGACATATCTTTTTGAAACATCCAATTCGAGATTTGTATAGGGACAACCACAAAGGCAAACCGATCGCCAAAGCCGGAAACAAATACATAATCCGGATCAAATAAAACAGGTTTATTTCGATTGGATGCGATAGCCTGTTCAAAAAGTTGATGCAAGAAAATATATCCTTCCTCATTTTCAAATACATATTGACTCAAAAAATCATGTAAAGGAATATAGCCTTCTGTCGCATAAACAATGGATGCGCTTTTTTCATTTGTCAGCATACAAGGAAGACAAAAATCATCATTTGACATTCGATCAAAGATGGATAAATCTAATAAACTTGGATCTTTTAAATGTACATACAAGTGGTTTTCATCCTTTTTATCTTGTTCAATCCATTCGGTCATTTCATCACCTCCATATTCTTAAACGTTTTTAAAAGAGGTTTTTCGAGAAAACTTTCATTATTTTTTTGATTTTTCGCACTTTTTTGTCTAAAATGAAACAATGATGAAATCTTTAACTTATATTCACGTTTATTTAATCCAAACCATACTCAATATTCTTCCTTTTTTCTGGATCGACGTATTTTACGACAATCAAACCTATATAGGAAATCAGTTAAATCACCCCATCTATTTATTTTTGTGGGCGCTTAGTTCAGCTTTTGGCTTTTATTATTATTCAAAGAAAATCTGGGAAAAACAGAATGTGAAATACAATAAAAAAAATCATGCCCTAATTTGTCTTGGCATGATTCTTTCCTCTTCAATTCCATATAACAATATTACAATAATTCCATATAACAATATTACAATTTTAAAAGATCTACACGTATGGCTATCCATCCTATTTGTCGCTTCATTCATTATGGAATGGTTTTACTATATTCCTGTAAATCTAAATAAAAACTCAATCCTGTTTTTCATCAATACCGGATTGAGTTTTGTGTTCACATTTATGTTTGGCCATATCACAAGCTTTTGTGAGATTTATTTTTCTTTTACTACAACTATTCTACTACATCATTGGTTGGTTCAGGATAAATTTTATCAATTTTAGCTAAATAGTTTTTAGCTTTCTCTACAAAATACATACGATTACCAATCTCAAGAACCTTTTCAAAATACATACGAGCCAATTTGTAATCTTCTTCCACAAAGGAAATTAAAGCGATATAGTAACATGAATCCACTTGTTGAAATGGAAAATTTGCCCTTTGAAGCCCTTGTAAATAATACTTCTTACATGTGTTAAAATCGCCATCCATTAAATGAATCTTATTTTCAATAGCTGCCATTTCTTCACTTTGAATCATGATACCAGCACGTCCATAATGTAGACGAATACTTTGTGCTTCTTCTTTACAACGAGATAATCCATCTTCATCTTTTAACATATAATCAATATAAGACATCAATGACCAATATTGTAAAGAACTTGCAGCATCCTTTCTAGGATATGAAATCAATACATCTTGAGCTAATTCTGGATCATTTAAATAAATCAAACATTGCGCAAGTAATGTATGTTGTTTTAAACGCGTATGTCCTTTTGAATTTGTACAATAGTAAATAACAGCACTCGCACAAGCTTCTGGATTACAATCTTCATATAATAATCTTGTGATTGGTAAAAGTGAAACCGCACGATATCTTAAAACAAGGTTAAACGCAAATAAATAGAACATCAACAATACAGCTAGAAGCAACATATTATTGATCAAAATTAAAATCACCAATAAGGCAACAATACCTAAGGCATAGATTCCATTTAATTTACGAACATTTTTACGACATGTCTTTGCGAGTTCTTTATAAGATTCATCTAAATTATGATGGATCTTATACATACGAACCAATTCATCATCATTTGAAAAATTAAATTCTCTACGCTCTTTAGAAATACTAGAGCGTAAACTCAACATTCCATAAATACAAACAATAAAGGCAGGAATCACAAGTAGAGTTCCAATATAAATCATATATTCTGGTAAGAAAAATATTAAACACATTACGATCCATGGACTTATATTGAAACGAGCCGTTACATATTGACCAATATAAATAATATTTATAATCCCCGAAATCAATAGGGCATCCCCAAGATATAAAATCCACATATTATTTTGTAGATAAGCCAAAACTTGATTCAATGCTTCTGTATTTACACCTGGAGCTTGACTTAAAGCACTTGAAAACATATCTGAATTTAAATCCACTCCACTTGAAAATACAACTGCACTCAAGGCTAAACCAACCACAAAAGCGACGCTCATCGCTATTAAATGGGATTTACAACGATATTTCCACATATAACCACCTATTTCTTCTCTATAATTCTTGCAGGAATACCTACGGCTGTAGCCCCTTCAGGTACGTCTTTTAAAAGTACCGCATTGGCCCCTACACGACAGCCCTTTTTTAAAGTGATATTTCCTAAACATTTGGCCCCACAACCAATATATACACCATCCTCTAAAGTAGGATGTCTTTTTGCATGTTGCTTACCTGTTCCACCTAGTGTAACGCCATGATAAAGCTGACAATCATCCCCGATAATTGCCGTTTCACCAATCACAACACCCATACCATGATCAATCATCAATCCACGACCAATCACAGCGCCAGGATGAATTTCAATACCCGTCCAATGCCTTGCCCGATTACTTACCCAACGGGCAATAAATGTATGATTGTGCACCCAAAACCAATGGGCCATTCGATGCAAGCCAATCGCTTTGATGTGCGGATATAGCCAAAACACTTCCCATTTAGAATGGGCTGCAGGATCAAGCTGCATTGTTCGATTTATGTTATATAATCCATCACGGATAAAAGATCTCTTGCTTTTTTCTGACATGATAAAATTTTAGTTGATTTGTGTTTAAATTTCAAGTTTAGTGTTTATTTCACATAAACTTCACATAGTGAATCATCTAAAACTTTTCCAATTGAATCATGAATAACTAAATCTGCTTTTGAATCCATGTTCGTACTGTCTCTATTTATTAATACCAAATGTTTACCATGGAAATAATTAATCAAACCAGCTGCCGGATATACAACCAAGCTTGTTCCACCTACAATTAAAAGATCTGCCTGTTCAATCGCATGAACGGCTGAATACAAAGTATATTCATCTAAGCCTTCTTCATATAAGACTACATCTGGCTTAATAATGGCACCACACTTAGGACATCTAGGAATACCATTACTATCCCTATACTTCATCATATCCTCTAAAGAATATTTGGTTTGACAATGGGTACAAGTATTTCTTAATACACTTCCATGAAGCTCATATACATGTTTAGAACCCGCCATCTGATGTAAACCATCAATATTTTGCGTAACAATAGCCTTTAATTTACCCATCTGCTCTAGTTTTGAAAGAGCAAGATGCGCCTTATTCGGCTTTGCGTCTGAATAAATCATCTGATTAAAATAAAAATCAAAAAACTCTTTTGGATGACTTACATAAAAACTATGTGACAACATAATCTCAGCAGGATATGGATACTTCTTTTTATACAATCCATTATCACTACGAAAATCTGGAATGTTACTCTCCGTAGACACGCCAGCTCCACCAAAAAATACTATATTATTACTTTCTTGAATCCAATCTTTTAAAGACATACTATCACTTCCTTTCTCTATTATACGCCTAAACACAAAAAGAAAGGAAGATAATTCACTATCTTCCTCGAATATCAAATGTATACTCGCCATCTTGACAATCTACATGGATTACATCCCCCTGCATTGCACCAGTCTTAATCATTTCCTTGGCAATCTGTGTTTCAAGATTTCTTTGGATATAACGCTTCATAGGACGAGCACCATACACAGGATCTACACCCATCTTGGCAATCTGGTTATATACGGCATCACTTACATTTAATGTAATGTCACGATCTGCCAAACGTTTTTGTAGTAAACCAACAAACTTATGGGCAATCTTAATAAAGGCTGAATCATCTAATGCGTTAAACACAATAATTTCATCAATACGATTAATAAACTCCGGTTTAAAGTGTCGTTTTACTTCCTCCATATATTTTTCATGGATATTGCCAGATTCAAAGGCATATTGACTACCTAAGTTTGATGTTAAGATAATAATTGTATTCTTAAAATCAACAGTCACACCTTTCGAATCTGTAATACGACCATCATCCAAGATTTGAAGCAATACATTAAATACATCTGGATGTGCCTTTTCAATTTCATCAAATAAGACAATACTATATGGATTACGACGAACTGCCTCTGTCAATTGACCACCTTCATCATATCCAACATATCCTGGAGGTGCACCAATTAATCGTGCCACACTGTGTTTTTCCATATACTCACTCATATCAATACGCACAATGTGTCTTTCATCATCAAATAACTGTTCTGCCAAAGCTTTGGCAACTTCTGTTTTACCAACACCTGTAGGGCCTAAGAACATGAAGGATCCGATTGGACGATTTTCATCTTGAATCTGTGCTTTTGAACGCAAGATCGCATCTGTGACAAGTTCTAGAGCTTCATCTTGACCAACTACACGTTTTTCAAGTTCTGCTTTCAAATTCAACAATTTTTCTCTTTCACTCGCAACCAAACGCGTAACTTCAACACCTGTCCATCTAGAGACGATTTTCGCAATCAATTCCTCATTTACCGTTTCTTGAATCAAAGCATCTTCTTTTTGGTTCGTCTGCTCTTTTTGAATACGAGCCTCTAATTCTGGAATGATTCCATATTGAAGTTTAGCTGCATCTTCATAACGAGCTTCATTACGAGCTTGTTCCAAATCTAATCGAGCCTTCTCCAAACGTTGTTTATCTTCTTTTTCATTGGCCAAACCACGTTTTTCATCTTCCCACTTTGAATGCATCTCATCACGTTTTGATTGTAAAGAAGCCAATTCACCTTCAATTTCTTCTCGACGCTCAACCGCTCTTTTATCTTCTTCTTTTTGAAGTGAAGTCTTTTCAATTTGAAGCTGCAAGATCTTACGCTGTAATTCATCCAATTCTTGAGGCATACTTTCCATTTCAACTTTTAATGTAGCACAAGCCTCATCTACCAAATCAATCGCTTTATCTGGCAAGAAACGATCTGTAATATAACGATCAGACATTGTGGCAGCCGCAATTAAAGCTTCATCCAAAATACGCACACCATGATAGCTTTCAAAACGATCTTTCAATCCACGCAAAATACTAATTGTATCTTCAACACTAGGTTGTGCAACTTGCACTTTTTGGAAACGACGTTCTAAAGCTGCATCCTTTTCAATATACTTACGATATTCATTAAATGTTGTTGCACCAATACAATGAAGTTCACCACGAGCTAACATTGGCTTTAATAAGTTAGCCGCATCCATGCTACCTTCTGTTTTACCAGCACCAACTAAGTTATGAATTTCATCAATAAATAAGATGATTTGTCCATCCGATTTTTTCACTTCATCCAAAATGGATTTTAAACGCTCCTCAAATTCACCACGATACTTAGCACCCGCAATCAAAGATCCCATATCTAATTCAATCAATCTTTTCTCTTTTAAAGACTCAGGTACATCCCCCTTCATAATACGCCAAGCAATACCTTCAACAACGGCTGTTTTACCAACACCTGGCTCACCAATTAAAACGGGATTATTCTTTGTCTTACGCGATAAAATCTGCATAACACGACGAATCTCATCATCACGACCAATGATTGGATCAATCTTACCATCGCGTACATCCTGGACTAGATCACGACCATATTTCTTTAAAGCTTCTACATTCTCTTCTGAATTTGGCGTATCAAATTTCTTTCCATTACGACGCTCTAGTTCAGCTTTAAAACAAGCATCCTTATTCAAATTAAAAGTTCTTACCAATTCTTTAGAAATATAAGAACGATTAAACAATAAAGCTAAAAATACACTCGCAACTGATAAATAAGTCTCATCATGTTGACTTGCCCAGTTTTGTGCATCCTCAAACGATTTTTGGACTTCATTTGATAAATTTATATTACTTGTCGAGCTCTTTGCGACACGATTTGATTCTTTTTGAATCATCTGTAAAGCACGCACTTTATCTAAACCAATACGTTCAAATAAACCATCTAATACATCATCCTTAAAAATAGTTTCCAACATGTCCACTGTATCCACACTAGGATGTTGGTTGGATTTCGCTAAATTAATCGCATCCATTAAAATTTTCTGTAAACGCTCTGACATTTGTTCGATATTCATAAATAAGCACCTCCTTGTACTTAGCACTCACTCTTTATGATTGCTAATGATAGTATAACACTCTTTTTGGCACTGTCAACACTTAAGTGCTAATATTTTTTGAAAAAGAAAAAGTAGATTTTCTCTACTTTTCGAATGTGTTACGATTATAAGCTCTTTGCCAATTTACACTAAATTCACCAACCGCAATCTTTGTTCCTGGATGATCAATCATTTGATATAAAACATCACAAGGAACGGTCACAGCTTGAATACCTGCCTTAATCAATTCATGTACTTGATATGTATTTTTAAAGCTTGCCGCAATCACTTTAGCCGGCATATGATTTACTCTTAACATTTCAATCAAATCTTTAACATCTTGTACACCATCCCCATAATTACACATACGATTTGTATAAGGTGCTAAATATTCAGCTCCATTCATAGCTGCCAAAAATGCTTGATCTGCCGTATAGATGGCTGTAGCCAATGTGTGAATACCTAATTTTTTACATTCCTTAATAGCTCTTAATCCTTCATGTGTAACAGGAATCTTCACATACATATTTTTATTACGAATGGAAGAAATCATTTTAGCCTCTTCCATGATTCCCTCGAAAGAAGTTTGTACAGTTTGAATAAACAACAATTGATCTTCGCTCAACACTTCGCATAAATCTTTTACAACATCCATTGCTTCTCTACCTGATTTTGTAAGAATTGTAGGATTTGTCGTAACCCCAGTAATTGTTAATAAATCGTTTAATTCTTTAATTTGTTCAATATTTGATGAATCAATAATCAATTCCATGATAGATCCTCCTTAAGTTCATATGTATCCTAACACTAGATAAAATTCGTTTCAACATCCATTTCACATCAAACAAATTATGTTAAATAAACACAATAAAACATGTTTCTTTCTGTTCTTTTTTGTGCTTTAATAGAATTATGAACACAACACAAAGAAGATATGAAATCTATGAAAAATTAAAAAAAGATAAAACTGTACAAGTTAATGAATTAGCTAAAGTATACGCAGTTTCCTTAATGACGATTCGAAGAGATTTAGATATGCTTGAAAATCAAGGCCTTGCCACAAAAAGCTATGGAGGAGCTACATTAAACGAGTCTATATCTACAGAACCGGCTTTTGAAATCAAAGAAGGCATTTCTCAATCCGATAAAAAGGAAATTGCGATATTCGCAAGTACACTCATTCATGATAAAGACTCCATCTATTTAGATTGTGGTACAACTTGCCTTGAACTCTTTAAAAGAATCCATCATAAAAAGATCACAATATTCACTAACTTTTGGAAGATTCTTCAATACGTTGATCGTAATACAAAAGCTAAAATCATTATGGCTCCAGGAACCTATAATCCTATTACACAAGCAGCATTATCTGAAAGTACGATTCAATTCTTTCAAAATTATTATATTGATAAAGCTTTTATCTCTGTTTTAGGAATCGATTTAGACTATGGTGTATCTATCCCTAGCATGAGTGATGCACTTGTCAAAAAAGCCATTCTTGCTTCTTCAAACAAAAAAATTTGTATGGCAGACCATACAAAATTTAATAAAAAATATATGTCAAAAATTGCCAATATTGATGATTTTGACATGATCATCACAGACGATAAATTAGAATCAGATATACACGCAAAGAACATAATAAAAGCACATTGAGAAATGTGCTTTTGTTGACTAGAACGCTTTTGTTCCCTTTGTATATGTCATTTCAACAGAATAGTCATCATTCAATACAACGAAGTCTGCATCTTTTCCAGTTTGAATAGATCCTTTACGATCATCAACATTTAACATACGAGCCGGATTCAATGTACATGCATTGATAGCTGTTTGCCAAGGAACCAATGCCTTTTCTACTAAAATGCGAAGTCCATCATTGACATGTAATGTGCTTCCTGCAAGCCCCTTAGTATCTGTTAAGTGTGCACTTCCATCTGGATATAATTCGATTTCGTTACCACCAAATAATACTTTTGTACCAACTGGCAATCCCTTCACCATTAATGAATCTGTAATCATAATGCAGTGATCTGGCCCTTTAGCTGTAAAGTAATCATTTAATGCTTCATAAGTTGAATGGTTACCATCACAAATAATTTCACCATATACATCTCTATAACGCATAGCTGCACCAACAAGACCTGGTTCACGATGATGGAATTTAGTCATACCATTGAATACGTGAGTCATTGAGTTTGCCCCATTCGCAATAGCTAAACGAGCCTGTTCAAAAGTAGCTCCAGAGTGACCTTGACTACATACAATTCCATTTGCACGTAAGAATTTAGTTAATTCAAAATTATCATCGTGTTCACAAGCCATAGTCACAATTTTAATTAAATTATTAGAAGCAGCTAAATAACGTTTAAATTGTTCTACATCTGGTTTTACACAATATTGCTCTGGTTGAGCTCCCTTGTATACTTGGTCCAAATAAGGTCCTTCAAAGTGAATACCTAAAATTTCTGCACCTTCATACCCTTCTTCAACCACTTTTGCAACATTTTTAACCGCATTTGTCAAAACTTCTTCGGATTGTGTAATTGTTGTTGGAAGAATACCTGTAACACCTTCTTTAACGATGTTTTTCATCCAGTTACGAAGGCCTTCTTCATTCGCATCATTTGTATCAAATCCATAAGCACCATGTGTGTGCACATCAATAAATCCAGGAATAATTCTCTTATCTCCATAATCTTCATCCACATCTTTTTGGCCATATGGATAGATATTTACAATCTTTCCTTCTTCTACTTCAATTTGGGCTGCCAACCAAGTATTTACCACCCAAACTCTTTTACTTTGAATAATCATATCGACAATTCCTCCTAGCTTTTATTATACTCTCAAGAAAAAGAAAACACTTACACTTTTTAGTTTACTTTTTATATTTTTTATTTAAAAAATGTAAAAGTGTGCAAATGAATAGACATAACTCATAAAAAATTTTAAAATAAAGAAAGAGGTGAATCAAAATGAAAAGAGCTAAAAAAATTATAGATAACGTATACTGGGTCGGAGTAAGAGACTTAAACAACCGCCACTTCCATGGTGATTTATATCCAATTGATGAAGGATGTACATACAATGCCTATTTAGTGGTAGATGATGAAGTTACATTATTCGATACAGTAGAAGAAGAATTTACAGAAGAACTGTTAGAAAGAGTGGAATCCGTACTACAAGGAAGAGAAATTGACAATATCGTTGTTCAACATACAGAACCGGATCATTCTGGTGGATTTAAAAAAGTATATGCCAAATATCCAAATGCGAAAGTTTATGCATCTATTTCTGGAAAGAAAAACATGATTGAACAATACTTTGATCAAGTACCTTATCAAGTCGTTAAGACAAACGATACAATCAACACAGGAAAATATGATTTTGTCTTTGTTGAAATGCAAATGATCCATTGGCCAGATAACATGTTGACATATTGTCCACAATTAAAAACTGTATTCTCAAACGATGCCTTTGGACAACACATTGTAAACTTTAACTTAACAGATGAAGGATTAGATAAAGCTTATTGTTTAAAACAAGCCAAAGAATACTTTGCGAATATTGTTCTACCATATACAACACCGGTACAAGCTAAATTAAACCTTATTCTAGGCATGAATTTAGACATTGAATATATTATGCCTGCCCATGGTATTATCTGGAAAGACTATATTGGTGATATCATTGAAACTTATAAAGGTATCGCAGCTCAAAAAACAGAAAACAAAGCCGTTATTGTATATGAATCTGTATGGAAACATACACAACAGATTGCTGAAAGCTTAGCTGAAGGATTTAGTGATGCTGGTATGGATGTAAAAGTCTATAAATTATCGGATACAAAATCAAGCATTGTCATGCGCGAAATCATGGATGCTAAAGTCGTATGTATTGGATCTGGAACCTACAACAATGTCATGGCACCAAGTGTTGCAGCTTTCCTTGAACACATTCGTCCATGTAAATTGAAAAACAAAAAAGGATTGGCCTTTGCCGCATACGGATGGTTTAACCAAGTCGCAAAAGAAATCGATACAAGGATGCAACAATCTGGAATTGAATCTTGTCACGATGTCATCAATCAATGTTACACACCAAGTGATGATCAATTAGAAGACTATTATAATATCGCAAAAGAAATCGCAAAAAAATGCCAGGAATAAATTTTCCTGGCATTTTTAATCTATATTCACATGTGAATTTGGCAATAAACGAAGTCCTTTAGGAATCTTGTTTTTAATTTGCCTTCCATCACTCTTGCCAAAGCCAAACGGATGCCCCTTAAAACATACAGCTACATACCCTTTTTCACATTCCTTCTGTAAAACTTCTCCATGCATAAAAAGATCCATCTCTTCTAGCGTTACTTCTACTTTTCTTTTATAGTCAAAATCTGCAACCATATAAAAAGAATGACTTGGCTCAAAACGATTCTTAATAACATCTCCTAAATATACGCCTTGACGTAATACTTTTACTTTTTTAAAATCCACAAAACAAACATCCATACCATAGACTCGATCATTATCTATATAGTAATAGTTTGGTAATGTATTCAATTGTTCCTTCAAAAATTTCTCAGTAATCTTATCTATTTTTTTAGATTTTAAAACTGGAAGTTTACCTGCAACACCGGATTCTTTCTTGAATTTTGCAATAAAATGGCCTTCACCACCATCCATTGGAAAGATACGACGCACATTTAAATCTTTAAATCCTTTTCTTCCCCACAAAACTTCAGGATCTACAAGTTGAATATCCTCATGTTTTTCTAAGAAAGATAAAACGACATCTTCATCTTCTTCCAAAGCATATGTACAAGTTGAATATACCAAAGTACCACCCGGTTTCAACATCGAATACGCATATTCTAAGATTTCTTTTTGGCGAGCTGCACAAAGCTCAATATTTTCAATACTCCAATGATTCAAGGCAATATCATGCTTTTTAATCATACCCTCACCACTACAAGGAGCATCTACTAATATCTTATCGAAACAACAATCAAATACTTTCGCAAACTTATCTACACTTGAATTGGTTACAGCTACATTTTTAACACCCATACGCTCTATATTGGATAAAAGAATCTGTGCTCTTTTCGCATCAATTTCATTCGATACTAAATACCCACTTTTTAAATGAGAAGCAATCTGCGTACTCTTCCCACCAGGAGCTGCACATAAATCTAATACATAATCATCTTCTTGCACATCCAAGATTTCGACTGCACTCGATGCACTTGGTTCTTGTAGATAGAAGCATCCACAAATATGGTAAGGATGATTTCCCAAGGGTTTATCTACATAATAGCTTTCCTTACAAAATTGACTTGGACTTTCTAAATGATCAAATTCATTTAATTCTGCCTTTTTTAAATTAATACGCATACCACGATATAAAGGTTTTGATAAAGATTCCATATATGCATCATATTCATCTTTTAATAATTCCTTCATTCGTGAAAAATACATTTCTTGACTCATAAACCCTCCAAAACTATCTCAGGATCTATACGACACGCATAGTCTGAGCATGTTGCAGCTGCATTAAAGCCACATCCAAAAGAAAAATCAGCACCACTGTTTCTAAAATATTCTACAGTCGAATTCAAATCCTGTTTTAACTCAAACACCTCTATATGTGTATGAGGACCTGTTGAATTTCCACTATTTCCACTTTTCGCTATAACTGTTTTTTGACTGACTTGCTGGCCACTTGTTACATAGATTTCATTAGACAAGTGCGCATAACTAACCGCATATAACTTATCATGAACAGCTACCACCATACAAATCGAATTGCCGGCTCCACTTGGCCATCCACACATATTTCCAAGATATCCATTATTAGATTCTACAGGTGCATGCGCATACAATACTATGCCATTGGCTAGGGCATACACATCACTATACATACTACTTGAGATATCCAAGCCCAAATGAAGACTTCCATCTGGATATGACCAGCATCTAGCACTGATTGTACCATTTTCAACCGGATTTTGCCAAAAAGAACTATATGTATCAATCGCATAATTTCCATCAACCAAACAAGTCATACCATTGTTTTCTAAAATTTCATAGCCACCATATCCAGGTAATGCCTCATTTCCAGCAATCATAGAATCTTGATCAAACTCTCCCAAATCATTGAATTGACTCAAACTCGAAAAGCGCGAAAACAAACGCTTTTGACAATTGTCTAAACGAGTTAAATAAGATTCACATAAATCAAGCTTATGCTTATTCTTTTTCCATTGTTTTCTACTTTTCAAATATTGATTTTGACTACACTTATATTCATTGAAACATTTCGTTAAGTCCTTATCTATCCAATACGATTGAATCATACAACCTTGTTTTTGAATCGCATTTAAGTCTAAACTATACTCTAGCTTTTTAAGTTCATAATAATTCTTTTTCTGTATATATTTTGCTTCAAGTTTATCCTTTTTTTGACTTTGAATCTCTATTCTACAAATTAGATCCGCCTTTTCATTTTGAATCGCATTTGTTACATCTCTACATTTCAAAGATAAAAAACTGGCCTTACTTTCATCAATTATTTCTACTTTTGATTCTATATTTGAAATTAACCTTTCATAATCTGGCACATTTAGTGTTTGAAGGCCAATAAAAAAACAGACAAAAAGAGATATATATTTCATAAAACTCCTTCTACTGTCTGTCTTCTAAATTTATTGTATTTATTTTTCTTTGTACATGCAAGCACTATTTAAAATAATAAAACATAAAGTTCCTGTCGCAACAATATTGAGTGTGCAATCTAACAATCCATAAATCAATACGATTGCGATAAAACACATCATCATGCCAAATAAGGCTGGATTTTCTTTCCTTGTATTTGAAGTAAAGATTTCTTTATTTAACACAAAAGTATAAGCTAGTACAAGAATTGTACCAACAACACCATACGATAAAATGGAATCTATATAAATATTATGTGCGTGCGGTGCCTTATGACCATGCACCAAAGGATAAAACTTTTTATATGTCTGTGGTCCCCATCCAAAAAGTGGATACATAGAAATACACATAAATGCCGTCTTCCAAATCTTGATACGAGAGGCAAACGTAGACATATCACTAATTCTAGGGATCAACGTTGGTTTTAAAAACACCAAGCCACATACACACAACTCCAATACAATAGATGTAATAAATAATTTTTTCCAACGAACACAATATAAAAAGATAGGAAAAATCAGTACAAAAGGTAAGAGTGCTGTTCTAGATCCCGTTAGATATAACACAAAGAAGTTAAATAATGCCACAATAACATAACCAATCTTACAAAGAATGTTGTCATTTTTCACAAAACGATACATACACATGACACATACAAAATCAATGACCATCGCATAAATGTTCGCATTCATAAATGTCGATGTAATTCTTCGCTTTGGTGAATTAAAGATATGGAATTCTAAAAAGCTTCTTCCATTCGCAATTGAAATCTGATTAAATTGATAAAGTCCATAAATAGCTGCAAAAATAGATAGAATAATAATTAGATCACACATCTTTTCAAAAGTGTTCTTTGTGATGCTTTTTCGATAATAAGCTCCATAGAATCCAATCAACACAAATAGCCATGTATTGCCAAAACCATTCCAGTTTGAATATAAAATCGTAACAATCAATTCCAACCCGATAAAACCATATAAAAAAATAGCTCCTGTTTGATTTTTTATGGCATCCACTAATTTATGACGACAAAAAGCCTGCACCAATATGCATACAATTAAAACACTGGCGACTTGATAAGGTAAAAAAAGAAAACATGTCGCCAACAATATCATTTTTTCATCTAAACTCATAGATACTCCTTCAAAAAAAGAAGCTGGATAAACCAGCTTGATTTTAAATCATGGTGCCGACTATCGGATTTGAACCAATGACCTACGCGTTACGAGTGCGTTGCACTACCACTGTGCTAAGTCGGCATATCGACTACCCATTAAGGATAGTCTTTTTTTCTAAGATTGTAAAGCAGCAATTTGTTGCTGATAATATGTGATCTGTTGCTGCAAAGAATACAACATTTGATTGTTTGTATCAATTTGCGACTGAATCTGTGAACGATCCTCATCACTAGCATCCGCCAATTCCGATTCCAAACTTTGCGCATATTGCGCATATGTATCATAATCTTGCTGCAAACTATTTAAACTAGCTTGATATTCTTGGATTTTTGAAGCATTCTCAGACTTCTTTTGTTCCTCTTCTTGTTGCGCCTTTTCTTGAGCTGCCGTTTTTAATTCAGCTTGTTCTTTACATAAATCAATAAAATCTTTTCCCGTTTTTGATTTCGATAAAGAATCCACTTCCTTTTTCAAGCTCTTCGATAAAGAACTATACACCGACTGCATATCGGCAACAGCCATCTTTTCTTCATCCGACTTTGCATCCCAACCATTTAATAATCCAACAATTTGCTGGTAGGCTGGAAGCTTCACATCCTCTTTTGTTTTTTGAAGTTCTTTTACTTCCTTTAATAAAGCCGTATAAGACTTACCTGTTTGTTCTTTAAAATATGCATTGATTGACGTTTTTTGTTTATCTAAAAGCTTTTTATACCCAGAATTCAAGTCAATAAGTTCTAGCTTTTCAGCATCCGACATCATATTATCTCCATATTCATCCGCATAAGATACTAACTTATCATATGTTTTCTGTTGTGCTGGTGAAACAATATTTTGTGGATCATAAACCAATACCTTATATGAATATACACCTAAAGCTGCCACACCTAATAAGATACATCCTAAAATAATCTTTGTGACCTTACTCATAGGTTTCTTTTTCTTCAGTTTCTTTTCTTTAGGTCCTTCTTCTTTCTTTGGTTTTTCTTTCTTTTCCTTTTTTTCCTTCTTTTCTTGTTTTTCTTTTAATTTCTTTACTTGCGAAGGCAATAATTCATCATCATCATTTGACATATCTTGTAACATTGTATGTACAAGATCTAAGGCATCATTCGACTGCTCATTTTCAATAGATGAAGTTGTAAAATCATCATCCATATGCTGCAAGTCTGCTTTATTTTCTTCATAAAGACGCTCTTCTTCCGCAATTGTTTTTTGTCCACGCTCTTTTCGAAGCATATCCAATGCAGAAGACATTGTCTTTTCTGCAAGTCTTCTTTCAGCTTCTGTCATCTGATGAACCTCTTTAGGTTTTTTCAGTTCCTCGTTATATTCTGTTTTTTTATCTAAAAGTGCTTTTGAATAAGCATCTATATTCTTATCATTTTTACTCATAATATATTTTCCTTAGTTCCAATCTATTTTAACACATTATAAGCCTTCTTTTTCAACAAATTCATAAAAAGATTTTTCTTTCGCAAAATCCTCTGGATTCACCTTCCCAACTGGCTGCGAGTAAAGAATAAACTCGTTTTCGCCATCCAATTCAAACATTTCATCACAAATCGAAGTCACACAAGCACCAATTCCACAAGTTCCTAAGCCAATACTTGTACTTGCCAAATAGATATTTTCACCCACATGACCAAGATCCACTAATGCGATTCGATGGGCAAGATGACCATAACGCCATTCCGTTCGGTATGGTATGTAGCTAAAATAGAAAATCACATTGGCCTTTAAAGCCCATAATTGATCACATAAGGAAAATGCCAAAACATCTGACACTTTATCAATAGGATTCAAAAACTCAATACAATGTTTTAGAGGCAAATAATGATAGGTTCCAGGATCTAATCCTTCTACATTTTGACATACGAAATATAATTCAAAACCATGACGTGCTCCTCCAGAAGGTACTGTACGCAAAGTCGCATACTTTTTACCACGAATTTGTTTCACACCTTGACAAGTCCAAAGAATATAAGATAGTTCTAATAAGGACATTGGCTCTTGCGTATACACACGACTACTATGACGTGTATTAATAATATCTAGAAAGTTTGAACAGATTTGTAGCGTATCAAAATTTTTAGGAAGTTCAATGGATTCCTTTCGCATTGCCTCTTTTACCAAAGGTGGTTGTGGAAGTTTTTTATCTTGATCCGACTCAAATTCTTCCACATCATATTTTAATTCTGAATAATCCATATAATTCCTTTCTTTAATGAGCTAACTCATCTAGTAGTCTTGCCTTTTGACTACCAATCAATAAAACCTGTTTGTATTTTTCATATATACCAATTGTATGTGAACTTAAATACAAAGCCATTTCAGCTGACATTGTTAAATTTGTGACAAATATTGTCATTTCCTGACCATTCTTAAATGCACTTTCCATAAATTCAAACGCATTTTCTATTTGAAGTTTCAAATCCGATTCAATCGACTCCATATTTTCTTTTTGTTTAAAGAATGGTTTTGTACTACAATCAAAACGCGACTTAGAATCTAGGCTTTCATCCACACTCACCTTTTGTATCTGTTCTAAGACAAACTCATATTCATGTTTTTGAGCAACACTTAATAATTCAGCCTGCAACTTATCATGATACAAAGCTATAAATTCCTTTACATGATCCACATAAAATACATCCATATGACTTCGGTAATTTTTTAGAAAACCAAACCATAAATCTGTACAATGTTTTTCAAAAGAATATATATTCACTTGTCTTAATAAACCGTCCATCACTAAATTGACTACAGATACTCTTTCATCAAAATCCGCATTAAACAAACGAGCGTAGATCGTACTTGATACATTTCCATTTAAAATATCATCAATGCCATAATCATCCTGATATTTTTTATACACCAAATAATAGGCAAAAACATCTTCTGCAATATCTTCATGATGTAAATATTCATAGATTGTATCTTGCGATATTTCCAAATGCATCTTTTCGTATGTATAAAGTAAATACGATAAATCTTCCCAGCCTCTAGCCGTCACAAATTCCATACCATCTACGCTTGTTGAAACAGTATAAAAATTGTTAGGCTTTAATTCTAGATAGCTTAAAATCATTGGATGAATATGTTTTGAGATCGCATATTCTTTCCAAACATAATAATCCGTTTCTACATGAATATAACGAATACGATCCATTGTCACAACATCAAAATCACGAACTGATTTATTATATTCACTCGGATTTCCTGCAGCCACAATGATCCATCCACTTGGGACCTTCTGATTTCCAAAGGTTTTATTCTGTAAAAATTGAAGCATTGTAGGAGCCAATGTTTCCGATACACAATTGATTTCATCAATAAATAGAATTCCTTCTTTTAAACCCGTTTCTTCCATTTTTGAATAGACACTCGCAATAATTTCACTCATTGTATATTCTGTAATTGAATAGGTTTTGCCTTGAAATTCTTTTTCTTGGATAAAAGGAAGTCCCACCGCACTTTGACGCGTATGATGCGTAATCGTATAACTGACAAGTCCAATCTGACATTCCTTCGATATTTGTTCCATAATCTGCGTTTTACCAATACCCGGAGGACCAATCAACAATAAAGGTCGTTGATTCTTAGATTCAATTTCATATTCACCAAATTGATTCTTTGATAAATAAGCCTTTACGGTATTTTTTATTTCATTTTTTGCCTGTAATATATTCATAACTTTTCTTCCAATCTATACTGAATTGCCCAAGAAGGCACTTTACTTTGATCATAATCTTCTAAATAGATAAATGCCGTTTTATAAGCTGGACACTTTTTTGGATAAACGCCCTTTCCATCTGTAAAATAAAGTAAACCACAAAGATTTTGAAATACTTGTTGATCCACCAAATCATTCACATAGCTAAACACCGGCCTAAAATCGGTGTTGCCTCCCCCTATTAGAGTAAATGAATCCAACAAACGATTCATTTCATTTTGATTGGAAATGACATTCTTTTTTCGAATTCTATCATCACATTGAATGATATATACCTTACATGATTTATAAAACATATTGGATGTGCTTAAAATACTATATGTATTTGATATAAAACGCTTCGCAAGATTTTCATCAATCGAATAACTTGTATCCAACGCAATCACAAACTCATAGATCTTCTTGACTTCTTTTGTCTCTAATGGCTCAATCAAAGGCATATTTTTATAAATAGACATACCATATGTGTAATACGACAAATCGAATTCATCCTCATTGATCTGCATTTCTTCTTTCATAATACTAAAACGTTTCAAAAATTGTGAAAATGAATACTTCGATTTTTTTGCCTGTAACCTCGATACAAGAAAGGCGTCTCCATCGTCATTCTCTTTACCTTTTTGTTTATGATCAAATACTGTCTGTTTGGCAACACTTTGCCACTTCTTTTGTACCGAAGACGATTGAGGTGTTTTTTCATCCTTTTCTTTAGGCCATAATGCATGATCATCCACCACAAATTCATAATATAAATTTTGAATATCATCCCGTGTACAAAGCCATTCATAAACCGTAATACAACTCAATCCATCCAATTTTTCAATTTGGTGATATACATCTTTTCGAGCATAGGATAAGATTCGTGAAACACTTTTTTTATGCATTGAATCCAATGTATATTCCACCACAATATCACAAGCTACATTCCAAATAAATTCTATACGATTTTTTCTTAGCCAAATATGACTATATAAACAATGCAAGATACTATGTAAGTAAGCACGATTTAAAAAAATCGAATTCTTTTGAAAAAGCTCAATCACCTTCAATGGATTATAATAAAAATAAACTCCATTTGTAGCACATACACTTACACGCTCATCCTCTTTAAACATCAACGTATTTAACGCTGTTAAAAAATGTGGCATATCCATATAGAGTTCGGATCGAACAAGCTCTAATATATGAATTGCCTTTTCTTTTTCCCAATCCCTTTGTCGCATTAAAAATCCTCAAAAGAATATGCGGATGATGTTTCCATCTTCTTATTCTTTAATTCCATCAATAGAGTTCGAGTTTCCAAATCTTTTTCCATAGAAATCAATACATCTAAAGATTGTACATCCATACATTTTTCTTCTATTAATTTTTCAACCATAACACATATATCTTTATATGTATGTAAATAAGAAGTCAAATCATGTGCTCTTAAATAAGGAATGTATCTCTCAGATTCCGTCATAAATCTAAGAATCGCAACATGAAAGATACAAGATTCACTTTCTTCTGCACATAATTTTTCAAAACAGGCATCATAACCATCAAAATCAATTTTACCGTCTTTAAAACACTGTCGCATACGAAAGCCTTCCCCTTCAATATTCAAGGCAAAGATATGGGCCGGTCCCACTTCATCATAACCCCCGTTGTATTCTGGATAGAATATAGAACCATCTATAAAATCGACTTCGATATCCCAAGTGATTTGAGTTAGTATTTGTTTTAAAATCGTGACACAAAATATAGAACAGTCATAATAGATATGATTGAGTCTTAAACAATTCATAAATACATCACTGCCAATACATATTAAACTAGAAGGTAAAAATATTTCTTTTAGCTTTCGACAATTGTAGAATGCATAATCCCCTAGTTTTGTGACTGTTTTAGAAAGCTTAACACTTTCAACATCACTACCACTACACTCATAATAACTAGAAGGAATTTCATGACTTAAAACAGAATTAGATAGATCGACTTCCTTTTTAGAAAAACAATAGTTTCCTATTTCACGCACAATATATCCATCAATGAATTCGGGTATTTCTATTGTGGGAGTCGATGCATATACACGCTTGATACAGATTGAATCTTCATTTATTTTTTCATAATATACACAAATTTCCATATGGAAATTATAACATAAAACAAAAAAAGACAACTACCGAAGTAATTGTCTAAATTTACAAGTGGTGCGGGTGAAGGGACTCGAACCCCCACGCCGAAGGCGCCAGATCCTAAGTCTGGTGCGTCTGCCAATTTCGCCACACCCGCATTTCCAACGTGCTTACATATAATACACTAATGCAAAATAAAATGCAAGCATTTTTTAAAAAAGAAGCTACATTTTTTGTAACTTCTTAATGTAAAACAGTCGGTTGATGCATCATTTCGATTTCTTCCTGAACATAAGCCTCTACTTTTTCTAAAAGCTCATCCGTAACTTCGATGTCTCCAATCATAAAAGGGCCATCTTGCATATTGCCTTCTTTCACAAACTTAATTTGTGGAAGCTGTGGCATACGATGATTTCCTAGTTGTTTTTCAATTTTCTTCAATTGCTCTAAAATAGGCTCGGCAATCTCTCTAATCATTTCTTCTTCTGTCATACTCAGTATTATAATAAACCCCCATCATTTTGACAAGTTTTAACATATGTTTAAATTGCATTCGAAACCATTGAATCCAATTTAAATCAGAGTAACATACTACATGAACTGCTAGAAGCATACTACTTCTAGATTTGTTCATACGCACCCTGGCCTATGCTTTTTAACATAAGTTCTGGGTGCTTTTTTATAGAACTGAATTTAGTTCTTCTAATGAAATAGGACCTGGTCTTAATACTTGTAGTTTTTCCTTTGTGCAATCTACAATTGTACTTGCCTGTAATGCTTTGCACGTACCTAAAACAATTCCATCTATTTTTGGAAGTTGTTCATATACATCATCACTTGTGAGTGCTGTCTTTTCTCCAGATTGGTTGGCACTTGTAACTAAGATTGGACAATTCAATTCGTCAATCACATCTAAGATAAATTTTTCATCTGGAATACGAATCGCAATCGTACTTAGGCCATTTGTATACGTTGGATCGACATTTTCTTTCACATTGACAACTAAAGTTAATGCGCCAGGCAAAAACTTAGCGGCAATCTTTTCGATTCTTTCATCCACTAAAGCGACTTGTTTCATTTGTTCTACATTTGAAACCATCATCGGAATGGGTTTCGTTTCTGGACGATGTTTTGCGCGTTTTAATCGTTCTAAATCGTCTAAATTACCATATTTTACACCTACACCATACACAGTATCTGTAGGTAAAGCTATAATTTTATGTTCATTAAATGCACACGCCACTTCATGTACTTGATTTTTTGTATATTCTATCATGTTTACACCTCTGTCTAAGACATTATACATCTTTTATGATAAAATACACTAAGAAAGAAAGGATGTTTTTTTATGTTTGAAAACACAATTGCGGCTATTTCCACTTCTTTACAAGATGGCGCCATTTCCATCATTCGTTTAAGTGGAGATCAAGCTATTGAAATCACTCAAAAAATATTTGACCGTAATATTATGAATGCGAAAAGTCATACGATTCATTATGGCTTTATTATAGATCCAGATAAAAATCCAGTGGATGAAGTTTTAATCTCTATTTTTAGAGCACCAAAAACATATACACGAGAAGATATTGTAGAAATCAACTGCCATGGGGGTACTTTTATTACACGTAAAATCTTATCCATGGTTTTAAGTGCGGGAGCCGATCTTGCCAAGCCGGGAGAATTTACGCAACGCGCCTTCTATCACGGAAGAATTGACTTATCCCAAGCTGAAGCTGTTCAAGACATGATCGAAGCGAGCAACAATACAGCGGCTACTATGGCGATTCATGGAATTAAGGGAAGTGTAAAAAAACTACTCCAACCTTTGATTGATGATTTAATGGATATTATTGCACAAATCGAAGTGAATATTGATTATCCTGAATATGAAGATGTCGAACAATTAACAACGAATGACTTGTTACCCAAAACAAATGATTGGTTAGAAAAAATTGATCACATTCTTTCTCGTGTTCAAACGGGGCAAATGTTAAAAAAAGGAATTGATACTATTATTGTTGGTAAGCCAAACGTTGGTAAATCCAGCTTGCTGAATGCACTTCTTGAAGAAGATAAAGCCATCGTTACAGATATTGCCGGGACCACAAGAGATTTGGTGGAAGGTCAAATCCATATTGGTAGCGTTCAATTAAATCTAATTGATACAGCGGGCATTCGTGAATCGAACGATAAGATTGAACAGATTGGTATTGAAAAGAGTCAAGAAAAATTAAAAGATGCCAAATTGGTTCTTTTAGTTTTTGATGGTTCCAAAGAATTGGATGAAGAAGACAAACAATTATTAGAACTGACAAAAGATAAAATGCGCTTAATTATCTATAATAAATTAGATAAGGCAGAGGCAAATAAAGATGGCATTTGGATTTCAGCTTCCAATAAGGAGATTCAGCCATTGATTGATGCCTTAGAAAATCTGTATCAAAATGATTTATTAAAAGAAGATCCATTACTTTCAAATGAGCGTCAAATTGGTTTATTGAATCAAGCCAAAGAAGATATGTTAAGGGCGAAAGAAGCCATGAATAGGATGGTAGAGCCTGATTTAATTGAGATTGATATTCAGGCAGCTCATGATCACTTGAAAGAAATCTTAGGTGAAGTTCATAGAGAAGATTTATTGGACACTTTATTCTCTAAATTTTGCTTAGGCAAATAGTAAAATGCGATGATTTAACCAATCATCGCATATTTTTTATCTAATTTATTTAATACAATACAGCCATCTTCAGTAACTAAGACTAGATCTTCTACACGAACACCCATTTTATTTGGCAAATAGATGCCTGGTTCAATTGAGAAAATCATGCCTGGTTTTACAGTTTCTGTATTTGTAGAACTTACATCTCCAAATTCATGATCTGTTTGCCCAATAAAATGTCCTAGTCGGTGTGTAAAATATTCACCATAGCCAAAACTTGAAATATAATTACGTGCTGTTAAATCAATATCACATAGACGAACGCCTGGACGAATGATTTCTTCTGCCTTTTCATTGGCAACACGCACAATATCATGAATCTTTTTATATTCATCACTTGCTTCTTTACAGAAATAAGTACGGGTCATATCGGAACAATAACGATCTTTTTTTCCACCAATATCGATCACAATACTATCTCCGGCTTTCAAAACAGAATCATCTGGCATATGGTGAGGATCGGCGCCATTGGCTCCAAATGAACAAATTGGTGAGAATGATACGTCTTGACATCCTAATAATTTATATTGTTCAAAAATAAAAGTTTCCACTTGTTTTTCAGTCATACCTTCTGAAATGAAATCTCTTGTACGTTCCATCACCACATCGTTGATCTGTGAGTTTTCAATCATACATTCAATTTCTTTTTCATCTTTAATAGCACGAGTAGCATCCACATATTTAGAGCCTAATACTACTTTTAATCCCTCGCATTTTTCCATTAAAGGAATCAAGAAGCGTGCTGTCCATTCTTTATCAATGCCAAGTGTTTCTTTAGAATCAATCACACTTGCCAACATTGAAATCGAATCGTCTGTATCACTAAACCAAATTTCTTCGCAATCCTTTTGTTCAACTGTAAATAATGTATTTAAAAATAATACTTTTCTTCCTTCATCATTCAAATATAGCGCAAACAATCTTTCTCCTGGACCTACATCCACACCGGTTAAATAATAGATACTGCATGGTTCACTCACTAAGATTTGTTTAAGCCCATCTGTTTTCATTTTTTCAATCACTTGATTGACTCTTTTTTGAAACATAATTTTCCTCCTAGAAATTCAAAGTAAATTCTGTACCTTGTTTTTCATCACTAGTCACACTTAATTTAATTTTATGACTTTGTGCAATCTGACTTGCGATCGATAGACCTAAACCTGCTCCACCTTGATATTTTCTAGATTTATCAACACGATAGAAACGTTCGAATACATGTTTTAAATCTTCCGGTGGAATATAACTATCCGTATTACGAATCGTAAGAACGGGTTTATTTTGTATCTTTGCCAACTTAAAATATATCTTTCCACCTGAAGGTGTATATTTGATCGCATTGTCCAAGAAAATCAAAATCAATTGTTTTAATTGTGACTCATTTCCATGTACCTCTATATTCTCTTCCACTTCATCGATTAAATCAATACCTTTTTCAAACGCAATCGATTCAAATGGTAAAACACAATGAAAACATATATCACTCAAAGAACAATTCTGCATCGAAATTTCAATTCGATTCGCATCATTTTTGGCAAGAAACAACATATTTTCTACAAGCTTACGCATTCGATTTGCTTCACTTTGAATGGATTCTATCCATTTTTTCTGTGAAGAAATCGATTCTGTAGAATGATTTAATAACACATCACTATCGGCTAATATAACAGTCAATGGCGTTTTCAATTCATGACTGGCATCGGCAACAAACTGTTTTTGTTTATCCCATGCTTGTTCGACTGGTTTTAGTGCCCATTTACTTAAGATGCAGCTCAGTATAAAGAATACGAGTAATACACTAGAACCAATTTGAATGGATATGATCAACATTCTTTGAAAGGATGACTGCATATTTGAAATGTCCACAAAAGCTACGGCATAGCCCGAAGGAATAATGGTATCTTCATCCACTTGATAGTTTGTGATCTTTTCTTTTTTATACGCAAACCCAAGTTTTTTAAGTACACCCACATCCTCTTTATGTTCTACACTTTCAATCAAACTTTGTGCATCTTCTGCATATATATTCCATACCGAACGACTTGTGATCATATATTCATAATCTGAGTCCGTATAGATCACAAAGGAATTTCCAATAAAGTTTCGATTATTTCCAAATGAAATATTAAAATCCTTATCTTTTAATTTTAATGCCATTTCAAGACTTCGTTCTACATCTTTTTTATCATGAACATAGTTTGAGCAACAAACCACGCCAAACACAGATAGTAGGATCACACTGACAAAAGACATTAAAATCAAAATGAATTTGGTCTGTAATTTTTTAAGCATCGCAAACCTCAAGTCGATATCCAACTTTTCGAATCACTTTGATTGAAACTTGACTTTTTAAAAATTTTAATTTCTTTCTTAAGAATGAAATATATACTTCAACATTATTATCCATCGCATCACTTTCACTTCCCCATACCGAAACAATCAAATCATCTTTAGAAGTAATCATTTCTGGATGCGACATTAAGTGTTTCATAATTTCAAACTCTTTATATCCCAAATGAATATGTTGACTTTGACAATACAATTCACAAGTATCCAATTGTAAAGAAAGATCTTCATACTTCAATTCATGAACAATGACTTCTCCTTTACGTCTTGTGAGCGCATTAATGCGAGCAACAAGTTCAGCAGCTGAAAATGGTTTTGTCATATAGTCATCTGCACCTACGTTTAAGCCTTTGACTTTATCCGGAATTTCATCTAATGCCGACAATAAAAGTGTTGGTGTTTCAATTTTATTAGCACGCATCTTTTGTACAATTTCAAAACCATTCATACCCGGAAGCATAATATCTAAAATAGCTACATCATAATATCCGCTTAGGGCAAGGTCTAAACCTTCTTGTCCATCATAAGCCATTGTCACTTGCCATTTTTGTTCCTCTAATATTTGTGCAATCGCATACGCAATATTTTTTTCATCATCTACAACTAATATATTCATAATGCACGCCCTTTCTTCTTTTTTATATATTAACACACAGTTCTATATTTTCTTCATCATTTTCTATATATACTTTTGATTGTAATGCCAACAATTTTCGATTCAAATAAGATACATACAATGAAACTGTATTTTGATTCACATCGACTCGATTGTTCCACACTTTTTCAACCACAAGCCAAACAGGTACTCGATTTAATTCACTTCGAATCAACAAAGAAAGAATACTACATTCATATTTAGACAATTGATATTTTATATTTTTACATTGAAGTGTTTCTTCTTTTTTATTCAATAGAATATCCTGATATTGTAGATAAGAATCATCCACTATATTTTCTTTTAACATCACTTTGATTCGAGCAATCAATTCCCTTGTTGAAAAGGGTTTGGATAAATAATCATTGGCTCCTAAATCAAAACCTTGAACCTTATCATCCACTTCATTTAATGCACTTAAAAGTAATACGGGAATATCCATTTTCTTTTTTCGAATCAAAGATAATACTTCATATCCATTCTTTTCTGGCATCATAATATCTAAAATCAATCCATCATATATTTCTTGAGAAATCAGATGAATCGCACTATTTCCATCATAACACACATCACAATTATAGCCCACATCTTCTAATACTGCTTTTAATGCCTGAGCCAAATTTTCTTCATCATCCGCAATCAACAATCGCATTTTATCCCTCAATTCTATCTTTAATTGTCTGAAAGGATAAGTCTAAAGAGGCAATTTCGTCGGCACATCGTTTTAATTCACTACGAATCAATTCTTCATCTTCAATATCTTTCTTATAATGAATTTGATGTTCTAAATTCGCCCAAAAATCAAGTGCAATTGTTCGCACCTGAATTTCAACTAAACATTCATTCACTTTCACAATCACATGCAGGCTTCGATATCCGCTTGGTTTAGGATGTCTTAAATAGTCTCTTACTTCCACCACTTCAAAACTAGAATTGATCCATTCTTTAACTTGATAGATTTCATCCACAAACGAACAAATGATGCGAACACCAATAATATCATGAAGCAATGAATAATCGTTACCAATCTTTTTTAAAACACTTTCTGGCGACTTAATTCTTGAAGTTGTATATTGTATACAATCGAATGAACTGGATTGAATCGTATTTAAAACGTGATCCAAAACATTTTTAAACTTATCATAGTCAGATCCATAAAATTCTTCATATGTCATACCATAAACATACACGCAAAGACTTAAAATTGGCTTAAAAAAGTTAGAGATTGCTCTCTAACTAAAATAATATCCTTTATAATAATAATAAATTCGATAAATAAAGCGATCATTTTTCTTAATACTGAATTGTTGTTCTAAATTTCCATCCGTATCATAAATGGATAATAGTCCTGCAATTCCTGAATCCACGACAATATGCTTTCCTAGATTTTGTACACTAGATACATAGGCGCTAAATGGAACTTCAAAAGATTTAACCAAAGTATATGTATCTTCATTTTCATCCACTAAGTATTGATAGTAATACGATGTTGTGCCTTCTGTAATACTTGTTTGAATTCCATCATTAACGGTCCAGTCATAATCTTTTCTTGTCTTTGAATAACCAAAGTTATTGTCAAACATATATAGATAATATTGACCTGATTCAAGTGATTCATCTTCCATATAAGTTACTGTATGTTGTCCTCCACTTGTTAAGAAGTCACCTACTTTTGTATATAAGTATTCGGTATAGTCTGTATCTTTCCAGAAATCTTCATTTCCAATGATATAGCCAATACTTGGATTTGTGCTTAAGTTATTGATTTTAATGATTGAACTTGTTTCTCGAGAAGAAAGAATAACACTATCATCACTTAGATATTGAAGTGTATTGATATGCATCCAATCCCATTTTGAGCCTTCCTTATGATTCGTGCTTTCTTTGTAGCTTTTAAACAAATCTTCTAAATCCAATAACTCACTGACTTCTTCACTGTCTGCATCCACTTTAATAATGCAGTCTTCGACACTATTCTTTTCTTCATTTGTGGCTAATAAAATCAAATTTCCATCCTGATCAAATTGATAATCGTGATGAACTATATAATTGCCCAAATTATAAATGTGTTCAATCATTCCCAAATGATTGATAGCTGCCATTCGATGTGTTGATACACTCATATATAGTGTTTGATTTTGCATCAGCATACGATGAGAACGATATCCAATAATTGGAATTTCTGAACGCAGAATACCATTTGTATCATACATATAGACAAAGTCTTGATCATCCGCATCATTTCCTAATAGTGTATATAAACCATTGCCTAAATCTTGTTTAGAACCGGATACTTGTTCAAGTTGAATATCTTCATCACCTAGTAATGATTTCATTGTATAATTTGTACATACACTTTGACTTGTACCATCCTTATAAGTAGCTGTTATTGTGATGGTATTTGTACAATCAGGAATCAAACCAATCAATTGAAACTCATGTTCTTTTTGAAATTCTTTTGCCTGATAAGCTGTAGCTGTAAAGTCGGCATAATCACTACAACTTACTGTATATGTGATTTTAGCGGCTTTAGATGTATTAAAATAAACATACATCGATTGTGTATTGGTTGAAAAAGGATTGTACTTCATAAACATATTTTGAAGTGTATAATTCCCATTTCCCTTTTCATTTTCTAAATCTGATAATGCTTGTTCTTGAAACTGAGTCGTATAGATTTTATTGACTGTGACTCTTGATTGATCATCTTTATAGATTCCATATCCAATCGTAAGGCCTATAAGCAATACAAATATCAATATGTTTCCGAGTTTTTTCTTCATAACAAATTCACCTGTTATGAAGTGACCTTTGTCAAGACAAAATTACACTCATATTCTAAAAATATT
>OLGF01000974.1_pt1 | contig 32551 bp, 28 predicted proteins | sample 1604971 | NCBI WGS metagenome assembly OLGF01 (sample SAMEA3888902, study PRJEB22519) | human gut metagenome | biome: human gut; feature: human-associated habitat; material: faeces | place: Denmark | collected 2011 | reverse complement strand
GGAAAGTAGTTAGAATTATTTTATATTTATATATATAATATATTATATATATAAATATAACTTCTTTTCTTACTCTTTTACTACCTGCGGAATTTTGAACTGTCAGTGTCAGTGTCAGTAAACCAAGTATTTTTCCTGCATAAAAATCTAGGTATGCGGTATATATATTTTTTCAAAAAAGCTTGTGAGTTTCAGAAATAAATTGTACCTTTGGAGCAGAAATACAAACTTGACAGCTTTCTGATATTTTAAATATCTGAGATCTAGAAAGTTATCTCATTGCGAGATATTAAACTAACAAACAAGAACGCAAGCCCCGCCTGGCAGAGTGAACGCTCTCCAGGTGGGCTTTTGCAATTTTATAAACTTTAAAAAATAAACAAAATGAAAAATCCGTTTGAATGGTTCCATAGCCTATATTATGGGGAAAGATTGAGTCTACAAGACTTTGACACCAAGAATCCAGCATCGCTCGACGCTTTGCTGAAGCAGATATTTATGACTGGTCATAAAGCTGGTAAGTATAGAATGAAGAATTCGCTTCCTGCATTCAATGCCGCCTATTATGTTGCCGCCTGCCTTATTAATTCAGAAGCCGTGGATGAGACGAATTTTGATGACGATATTGATACAAAAATTAGGGAAATATGGTTAGAAGATTATAAAAGGTACCATAAAGAAAAAAATGTTAAATGCCCCTATAGGGAACTAATGCTTATCAAATGGATGGTTTATGCAATATTGACCCTGCAAGAGAGTAAAAGTAATGAAATGATTCTTTTCCTGGATGACTTTAGAAGTGAACTCAGAGCTGCAAATGAACCTGATGAAGATTTACTTCATTCTGAGGAGTATGAACGTTATGCTTTTTTATTCGACCTGCCTGGTATCATAGAAAAATGGCCTTATCGTTATCATACAGATTTGCGCCCACATCCTCTGTCTCCGCAATACTTTTCAGGGGATTTATGGGTAAAGGTTGTTCGCCACTATAGTTTGAATGATTATAAGTGTCAGCTGAGATTATATCAGACAAAGGAAGAACAACTGGCTTTTTTAAAATGGTCAAAGGAAGAATCACTCAGACCACAGCCTTATGATTTTCCAGAAGATTGTCTTTTTTAAAAACAATAAACTTAAATAGAAAATAAAATGTTAATTACTGACGATATTTACAATGATCTCTCCAAGCGAATCATGGCAGGAGAGTTCCTGAGTCCAGAAAAAGACTCAAAGGAGTTGTCTTCATACCCAGCAGGGGCTGATGATGACCTGTTTTCTTCCTGTACGGAACTGGAGAAGAAAAAGAATACTACGAAGCGCAAGACAGGAAATGCCAAAAGGAAAACGGCTACTGCTCAAATGAAAAAAGAGGAGGATGCCATTCATAAGGCACAAGAGGAAATTGCCAAAAAGATGATTTCCTGTGGTGTTGAGTATGCTTCTGATTTAAAGATGGTTAAAGATGAGACTCAGAAATCCATGTGTGAGAATGTTTTAAAACACATAGTGGATTATTGTTTCAATAGTAATGATGCCATATCTGGTGAATTGAGAAACATGATTTGGGGAATTTCATCCCGTCGCGAAAAGGCTTTGAAAGAACAGGGGGATGATAAGAAAACAACAGTGATTGTTGGAAAAGACGGGGTATATTACGAACACGTTGATCAGCAGAATATTCATCCACTTGAGAATGAAAGGAAGTTGCTGCCTGGTTCTGAACACAATATAAAAACACAAAGGAGGTAAATCATGAGCGGGAATAAGGTGATTGTTTGTCGCGGTGCTACCTACTACGAATATGTTGCACAGCAGAATATCTTTGGTACGGTCAATGTAAATTTATCGGGAAATGGAGAGGATAGCCAGACGGTATCGCCTGTCAACCTGATAGGCAAGACTGTGGCAGAGCAGCGTGCAGAAAACGATGCTGCCAGTACTGCAGGCCGTATGGTCAGCCTTCCTAAAGTTGAGATTGACAAGAAGTTTCATCCTTCACTGAAAATAGAGGAGGTGAAGCAGGCTTTGTATCGTCTGATTTCAATGGAAGACCAGAATGGGGAAGTGCGTATTGCTCATTGGTTTGTCGTGTGGAAGTTTTTTAAACGTTATAAATTCACAGATGCTTCTCAGGCTGATTTCATAAGATGGGTAAAAGCCGTTTATGGCTGGAAGTGGAAAACGGAAAACTTCAAGGGGTCTGTGGTGCTCGACAGTCTGAAGAATATTCCTTTGGATGAATGGACAGAGGAGAAGATATCCGGCCAAGACAGACAGGCTGAGGGGTATATCAGATGGAGAAATACGCTGATAGATGCGTTTCTGGAGAAAGACAATGATAACCGGATGCAATGCCGGGAAGAGTTCCGGTCTGCATGGTTTGCAACTTACTAGGTATACCTTCATATACCATACTTCATATACCAAGTAGAAAACTTCATATACCTTCATACACCAAACGATGTATGGAGGTATTTTTTTTACATATTATTCGAATTTTCGCGGTATCTTTGCCTCGCAATCAGATGATAAAGTCTGGTTGTGGGGCGTTTCTTTTTCCGGATGTCTCGAACCACTTCCGGGATATGGAATCTGGCTAATGGTGGCAGCCCCAACATAAAATAAATGTAATAAAAAATGGCGCGAGAAGCATTTATGTTCAGACATCGCAGTTATTCTACTCTGAGAGTGGTCATGATAGACGGCAAGCTATATTATCCCCTTGCAGACATCATGCGGCTGTTTAATCTGACCCCATCCGAAACGTTCGATGCGATGGCAGATTCAGAAGGGGAACTGAAGATTTTCTATGTTACAGAAGAGATTGAAAATGTTGATTCCAAATTCAACTTCTGTCACTGCAAGAAACAAAGGGGTAAGCGTTCTGCTAAAGGTCCGATTTGTTGTAACCGCAGAATATGCTGCGTGGATGGACAGCTGCTGAAAGATTTGCAGCTCATTCAGACTTCTGAAATGAAATTCGTCTATAAGTGGATTCATCAATATGTGGAGCCGCTCATGAAGGACAAAGAATTGTATAGATATTTCGTTCGAAGTAGTGTGCTGAAAATCGAAGATGAGGATTTTGCATTTCCTTTTGAGGTGAGAATCACCAAGCGAGCTCTTCTTATCAACGACGAAAATCCGAAAGACGAATAAGTGTTTAATTTCTTAAAAAGTACAAGATTATGGAGAAAATGAAAGTTGTCAAGCTTCTTGACATTCAGAGTGGCACGAGCCAGCAGACTGGCAATGCCTGGAAATCACGTGAGGTGGTAGTGGAGAGTATGCAGAATGCAGTGCATCCCGACCGTTATGTTGCCCGACTCTTTGGCGAGGGTGTAGACAAGTTTACAGCGCAGGAGGGTGATGTTCTCGCCATCGGGCTTCGTCACAGCGTGAGAGAGTATAATGGCCGCTATTATGGCGAGACCAGTATCGTAGATTTCGAGCAGTTTCAACCGTTTTAATAGTGATTAGCTGTTAGTGATTAGTAAATATTTTTCAACGTTTTAAGATTGGAATACTATGTATATCAAAATTCAGATTTCAGATGCCGTGTATAAGGCACTTGTTGCCAGCGGCAAGCGCAAGAGAGGCTCTATCGCTCTCATCAGCCCCAAGGAGGGCAACTTCAACGCTTTCAGCAACAATAGCGAGAAGCGCAAGCAGCGTAAGTTTATCCGTTTGGCACATGGATGTGCCAGCGTGGGTGAGGAAGATGTCAGAATGCATCTTTGCATCAGCCGCCGTGAAACCGATGTGGTGCCAGCCAGGGTTATCGGCGAGGAGAGCGAGATTGCTGGGGAGTTTGTAACTAAAAATTGTTAGCCTATGAGTTTCGGAATATCAGATAGCGTGATGAGCAGGGCAGTGCAGGTTTGCACTCCCGAGCTCTTCCATAAGGCCATTCAGAGCAAAGTGGTGAAGGATGTCTGCGCACAGATAGAGGATGCTCTGGAGAGCAGACGCAGAGGCGAGATGAGCAAGGAGGATTTTGAAACCTTGAAATCGCAGCTGAAGAAACGTCTGCCTATCCTGACGCCTCATGCCACCTTCAAGGATGGTCGGAGAACGAACAAGGGAGCCATCCCCAGCGGGCTTTCCATCTATGACAAGGATCATATAACGAACCCTAGAGGATGGTGGGAGGAGAAGAAGAAAAGTCTTGACAAGGCTGTTCTCGACCTCATTGTTCTCATCCATGTGACGCCTTCCGGAGAAGGCCTCCGGCTGGTGTTTGTGATTCCAGACGGCATGTCGCTGGCAGAGGCGCAGAAATGGATGTCGGAGAAGCTGGAAGACGAGGAATATGATGTTTGCGTGAAGGACTTGGCGCGCCCTTCGTTCATCGTTCCTCAGGATTATATCCTCTTCATCAATGAGGAGGAGCTGTTTAAGGATAGAAAGCCTGCTGGCGAGGGTGCTGGCGGCAAGACTGAGGCTGACGGGGCTGCTGCTGGCGAGGCTTCTGGCGGCAAGACTGAGGCTGGCGAGGCTTCTTCTGGCGAGGCGGCTGGCGGCAATGGTAATCATAAAGTTCAAAGTTCAAATCTCAAAGTTCAAAGTAAAAATGTTCAAGACAATCGACTTTCGGGCACTGACAGCCATCGTGCTGTTTCTTCTGGCTCTGCTGTTCAGCCTGCCCAACCTGCTAATAGCAATGGTGCTGATGCTGGTCATCTCAGCGCTGCTGGAGTTCCTCAGAATGCTGATGGCGTGGAATCCGCACAAATCTTCCCCAACGAGTATCAGGGCATCCCTTACTCATCGCTTGTAGCGAAGCTGATAGAGTTGCTGGGCGGTGAACCGCAGCATGGATCCAGAAACACATTTATCTTTACACTGGCGTGCTATCTGCGCTACATCTGTGACGATAATGCAGCCTGGATCAAGCAGGTGATTCCAACCTTCGGGGAGGAGAAGAAGAGAGCCTTTACCACCGTGGACAGCGCCTGCAGCAGAAAGCAGAGCTTCCGTATGCCAAGTGTGGTTAGCAAAGCCATCCAGCTGGTGCGTAATGACGAAGTAAAGCAGATGGCAGGCAATTATGATGATAGTGACTTTGGTGACATCAATAATCCGGAATCTTACTTTTATCAGATTCATCAGATGCCTAGAAGAATACCCAAGCTCATCAAACTCCTGATTTCAAAGACTCCGAACATCTATAAGCCAGCTGTATCGCAGGCAGTCTTTCCGCCACTGGCATCGCATCTTTGTGAAACCCGATTCCGCTATCTTGACAATGTAGAACATGAAGCAACGATTTCTTCCATCTTGTGTGCTCCTACCGGAAGTGGAAAGGAAGCCATTACGCAGCCCATCAACCACATCATGGCTGATATCAGGAAGCGGGATGCAGAACAGCGTGAAAGAGAGCGAGCATGGAAAGATGAGTGCAACAGAAAGGGTTCAAATAAAGATAGAAGAGAACGACCTCAAGGTCTTATTATCCAAGAAGTTAATATTGATATGACGAACCCGGCTTTCGTGCTTCGCATGAAGGAGGCTGAGAATCATTTCCTCTACTCGAAGGTGAACGAGCTGAACCTCTTCGATGCACTAAAGGGCAAGACCAACCAGCACTTCCGCATCATGGAACTGGCTTTCGACCTGGGCAATTACGGACAGGACCGAGTGAGCACCCAGAGCGTCACTGAGACGGTGAAGGTGCGCTTCAACTGGAATGCTTGCTGCACGCCAAAGAAATGTCGTGACTATTTCAAAAGGGTGGTGACGGATGGCCCTATCAGCCGCATCTCGTTCTGCACCATCGACCGCCGTCCCTGCGGCTCTGAACTCCCCGTTTACGGCACTTATGATGCAGCGTTTGACGAACAGTTGAAACCCTACATCGACAATCTTGTGAAGGCAAGAGGTTTGGTGGAATGTCCTGAAGCGCTGAAACTGGCTCAGAAGCTGCTGGATGAGAACGCCCAGTTTGCCCGTCTTTCTCAGGATGTGGTTTTCGAAAATCTTTCGTTCAGAGCCAATGTCATCGCTTATCTGAAAGCTTGTATACTATATGTGGCAAATGGTATGAAATGGGAGAAGTCTATCGAGGATTTCGTGCGTTGGGGTGAGCGTTATGACCTCTACTGTAAGTTAAAATTATTTGGACAGATGATTTATGATGCGGATAGAGATCAGGATAGTTTGCCAAAGACTGCACCTCATGGTCCGAAGAACCTTCTGGAGTTGTTGCCTGATGAATTCTCGCTCAAGGACTATGCCAAACTGCGCAGGGAGCAAGGCTTTGATGACAACCGCAAGCGTACGATGGATGCTGTTTATCAGTGGGTATCCCGTGGGTATGTTGTGAAGTTGCTGAAGGATGATTCTGCTGACACTGACACTGACAGTTTGATTTTCCGCAAGGTGCAATATAAAAGAAGTTATCTGCTTAAAAAATCGTAATTCTATGGAGATAGTATTAAAACGCATAGCTAAGATGAATACCTACACTATAGGTCATCTTTATCTTCTGAAGGAAGAAGAGGTAGAATCGCGCAAGGATTTCAGCAGAACGACTGCTGATAAACGTCAGTTTCGCAACTCATTTGACCAAGGGTTGCAGGATGCCCATCATTACTTCTGCGACACTCTGGAGCCTGCATGGCGTAATCTGAAGGGCATTCCCTTGAGTCCGGAGGAAGTGAATTTCAGGAATGGGCGCAAGAGCGGCTGCAAGTCGAAGAAAGAACCGGGGCACACTGCCATCCCCGAGGGTTCATACCGTGTAGTCATCACCCTTTCGCCCCGTTTCCGTAAGTGGTTGCCCTATCTGCAGGGCGTCCCCGACTTTGAGGGAATCCGCATCCATGCCGGCAATTATCCCGACGATACACAGGGCTGCATCCTGGTAGGCGAGAACAAGTATCCGGGCATGGTGGTGAACTCCCGCATCTGGCTGGGCCGCCTGATGAAGCGCATCACTGAGGCGCAGGAGCAGGGAGAAGCCGTATGGATCACGATAATCTAAGTATGATTATCTTATAGAAAGAAAAGGGGATGGATTTCACCTGTTATTAAGGTGTATCCATCCCTGATTCTTTATCCTAATTTTCTTCAATGTACTCTTTGACGGGGTGACCTGAGGCTAGCTTTGACATCGTGAATGATTTATATTTTCTGATCATAACCATCAGAAATCTTTTTACCTAAAGCCAATGCGCCTATCACGGAAGCACCCATTGCCTTGAGCTTTTCTGCAAATCGGGAAATGGAACCACCTGTGGCTATCATGTCATCAAACAGCAAAACCTTCTTCCCTTTAAAGAAAGACTCATCAATATGAAGCGTATCTGTTTCATCGCCATCCTCATCTTTCTCTGTCGTATAGCTAAAGGCATCGTAAGCATTCTGAAGTCCGGTCTGTGCGCAAACCTGTTCACTGAAGCTATGGAAACGACGCTCTGTGTGCTTTTTCAATGAGGCAGGAATACAGACAAGCGTAATGGATGAACTTTCATTGCCCAAAACATCTTTAAGAAAGGATACAACCATATCAATAGCCTTTTTTAAAGCTTGCTGATGATCTATTTCTGTCGTCAACTCAGAGTTTCCTTTAAAATTGACTATAAGTTCACGCTTCTCCCATTCCTCTGGCGAAAGTTCAAAGGTACCAAAGGCACTGAAAGCCGCATAATCGACCAACCAATTGTAGTGAAGACCATCACTAAGACATGGCCATTGACTGATGTTTTCTGAAATAACTGCCATAGACAAGATTGATTTTTCTAATTACTAGTATATGTTCTGTTGATAGCGACTGATAGCTACCTTCTGCAAAATTATAAAAATATATTGATATAGCCATGCTTTTTATCGATTTTTTGTTTTTTTTATTTTGTGTTGTCTCTAAAAAGCAGTAACTTTGCACACGAAATCAAAATATACATAATTATATATGACTAGAAAAAGTAAAATTCACGAAATCCGTGATTACATGATTATTGCATTGGCAATGATTGAGGGAAGTATCGGTCTTAACATTTTCCTGCTTCCAAACCATATTACGATGGGTGGAGTAGGAGGTATCGCTTCCATCCTGTGCTGGGGATTCGGCATTCCGGTATCTGTATCCTACTTCGCACTCAATGTTTTCCTGCTGATTATTGCCTTTCGTATCTTAGGCTATCAATTCTGCCTTAAAACCATTTATGGAGTGGCAATCTTTGCCATTACCTCGCGCATTATTGAGACCCAGACCGTGGGAATGACTCCTCTACTGCACGACCAACCCTTCATGGCAACGGTTATCGGTGCATTCTTCATGGGAAGCAGTGCAGGACTTGGACTTTCAGCCAATGGTTCTACGGGAGGTAGTGATACGGTAGCCGCCATGATCAACAAGTACTGGAACATTTCATTGGGGCATGCTATCATGATTTGTGACCTCTGCATCATTACCAGTTCTTATTTTGTTCTTCAATCTTGGGAACAGGTCATCTATGGCTATGTCTGTCTTTTTGTGGTATCGATTTGTGTAGACCATATTGTCAACACACTTCGCCGCTCGGTACAGTTCTTCATCATTTCAGATAAATATCTGGAACTGAGTGCAGCCATCAATACTGCAGCCGATAGAGGATGTACTATCATGGATGGTCATGGATGCTATAGCGGCAAGGATGTACACATGCTCTTTGTGTTGGCCCGACAGCGTGAATCGCAGAAAATATTCCGTCTCATCGATGAAATAGACCCTGCAGCATTCGTCAGTCAAAGTGCCGTTATTGGTGTGTACGGTGAAGGATTCGACCGTTTTAAAACCGGCAAGACTATCAGTATTCCTGGTAAGAAGCTTGTTGCAAGCTTTAAATCATAAAAAAAGCGGGGGCGTCATGGATATATGGCGCTCCCGCTTCTTCGTTTCAGTATATTGAAATTATTTTTTCTTCATTCCTTTATAGACAAGGAAAGCTACTACTATCACAGCCAAGCCCAGGATGATATAGCCCAACTCATGGCTGTATTTCAAGGCCTGCTGATAAACATCCTGTGTGGTCTTATAGTGAGTATACTTATAAATACCCCATCCGATGGTAGCCAGAACCGTATTCCATACACCTGCACCTATTGTGGTATAGAGCAGGAATTTGCCTACATGCATACCTGCCAGACCGGCAGGAATACTGATAAGCTGACGGACAGCAGGCACTAAACGACCAAATATGGTAGAGGCAGCACCATGCTTGCGGAAATACTCTTCTGCCACTTCAACCTTCTTGCGGTCAATCAGGCACATGTGTCCCAGGCGGCTATCTGCAAAACGATAGATGATAGGGCGACCCACCCATTTTGCCAAATAGTAATTAATCAACGCACCGAGGTCTGCACCGACAGTTGCAAAAACAATGACCAGAAGGAATGACATTCCACTGTTTGGATCCATCGCCTTCCACGCTGCTGGCGGAACAACAACCTCAGAAGGAAAAGGAATGAACGAACTTTCGATAGCCATGAACAGTGCAACCACCCAATAGCTCAAATTATCTAGAATCCAAAGAAAAAGATCTGCTGTATTCATTATCCTAATATAATCTATTCTTGTTTCGCAAGTTCAGAAGTTAAAGAAGTTATCACTCCCTTCGGTCGTTCGGGAAGTTAAGAGACAATAGTTATCTTGCGTAAAACGTAGGACATTTGTCCCTTAACTTCCCTTAACTTCCCTAACTTCCCCACATGCGAAAGTTCTGTTATTTATTCTGCTTAGCCCAAGTGTCCTTTAAGCCAACAGTCTTGTTAAATACAGGTTTTTCTGCTGTGCTGTCAAGATCAGCCATGAAGTAACCGATGCGCTGGAACTGGAGATATTCACCAGGCTTCTTGCCGGCAGCATACTCCTCAACATAGCAGTTCTTGTAATCGTGGAAACTTTCCGGATTGAGCAGCTCACGGAAGTCGCGCTCATCAGCAGAAGGATTCTCGATGGCAAAGAGTCGGTCATATTCACGAACCTCAGCCTTTACGCAATGGTCAGCAGATACCCAATGGAGTGTACCCTTCACCTTGCGGTTAGCACCTTCCATACCGCTCTTGCTGATAGGATCGTACTCAGCCTGAATCTCAGTGATAACGCCATTCTCATCCTTGGTACAGCCTGTACACTTCACGATGTAAGCGTTCTTCAAACGAACTTCCTTACCAGGAGTCATACGGAAGAACTTCTTTGGAGCATCTTCCATAAAGTCAGCACGCTCAATCCAGAGATTCTTTGAGAAAGTAATGGTATGTGAGCCATCAGCCTCATTCTCAGGATTATTGATAGCCTCCATCTCCTCGCTCTCACCCTCAGGATAGTTGGTGATGACAAGCTTAACCGGGTCAAGCACAGCACTTACACGACAAGCTTTCTTGTTCAAGTCCTCACGTACAGAAGCCTCCAGGAGAGCCATATCATTAAGGGCGTCAAACTTGGTATAACCGATACTGTCGATGAACATGCGGATGCTCTCAGGAGAATAACCACGACGGCGCATTCCGCAAAGTGTAGGCATACGAGGATCATCCCAACCGTTTACCAGATGCTCATCCACCAATGTATGAAGCTTACGCTTACTCATTACAGTATAGGTAAGGTTCAATCTGTTGAACTCAATCTGACGTGGACGGTTATCATTCAAAACATTGTCTGTGCCATCCTTTTCCTTCAAGAAGTCTACAAACTTATCGTAGAGAGGACGGTGAGGAACAAACTCCAAAGTACAGATAGAGTGGGTTACACCCTCAAAGTAGTCACTCTGTCCATGAGCAAAATCGTACATTGGATAAGCATTCCACTTAGTGCCTGTGCGATGATGAGGAGTATGAATGATACGATACATGATAGGGTCACGGAAGTGCATGTTAGGGTTAGCCATATCGAGCTTGGCACGCAGCACCATACTTCCTTCCTCAGCCTCAGGTGTATTCATCTTCTCAAAAAGAGCAAGGTTCTCTTCGATAGGACGGTCACGGAAAGGACTGGCAGTACCAGGAGAAGTAGGAGTACCCTTCTGCTCAGCAATCTGCTCAGCAGTCTGCTCGTCGATATAAGCATGACCTTTCTTGATCATCCAGACAGCAAACTCCCACAACTTCTCAAAGTAATCGGAAGCATAATATATATTACCCCACTTAAAGCCAAGCCACTGAATATCCTGAAGAATATTTTCTACATATTCATTGTTCTCCTTACTAGGATTGGTGTCATCGAAACGGAGATTACATACTCCATTATATTTCTCTGCAACACCAAAGTCCATACAGATGGCCTTGGCATGACCAATATGAAGATAGCCATTTGGCTCTGGCGGGAAACGGGTTTGTATTCTTCCACCATTCTTACCTTCCTTGAGATCTTCCTCAACTAATTGCTCGACGAAAGAAAGACTTTTCTTCTCTTCAAGCTTCTTTTCCTCATTAATTGCCATATATCTTATTTATTATATTGTTATTTTTGGTGCAAAGATACAAATTTAATTGCAAGTACGGAAATTATCTAAACATTATTTATAATATCAGTATGGAATATTCTAAAACATGTTCTTAAACATATAAAAATATTTGTTTTTCTCGTGTAAAACAGCTACCTTTGCAACCGTTATCCTGAATACAATCTTTTTACCTTAAAGAATGCTAATACTTTAAATAGAAGCACCCCCACTGTGAAGTGGAGGTGCTTTGCTTTTTATATCATTCTGTAAAGTGAATTCTATCGCTTTACTTGGTCTCAGCTGCCTTACGGAAAGTCTCATTCTTCAACAAAAGAGAGCCCTCTTCTGCATCAATAACAGCCTGATCCTTAACCTCTGCATCCAAACCTTTACGGACAAGATTGATATTGACTGTAGAATTCTCTGGCTTAACCATGAACTCCCACTTGAAAAAGTCCTTGTCAAGACCGGTTGTCTTTACGGTAAAGTCGCTATTGATAGTAATGATACGCTTACCATCAGCGCTCTTGTATTCACCGGCAACCTTCTGCTGAGTAGCAGAATCTGTGATTACTTCTACAACAGGTTCAGCTGCTGGAGCTTCCTTCTTTGTCTGCTGGCATGCTGTGAATGCAAACAGTCCCATGGCAATGGCCATAAATGTCATTTTTTTCATAATCGTTATATTAATTATATGTTTATAAATAAATTTTGTCGTTCCCAGACAGAGTCATAGACTTATCTTATGTTTATACCGTACATCATCAGTATCCCACTCGCACAGATGATAATCCATATAGATACCAGCCCAGTCAAGATTGGTACATAGGAAAAGCGCAGGAAATTCGTTGGCTTGAAGCTATCCGTATATTTCCTGAGGAAATGCTGGAAGACATAATAGCAGAGTGTAGCATAGATGAAACCGATGACTGTTCCTACCAACACATCGCCAAAATAATGCACTCCCAGATACATTCTGGAGTAGCAGGTTATCAGCGCCCAAAGACAGAGAAACAGAGTCAGTTTACTTCTCCGTACAAGATGCCTCGCAAAAAAAGCCATTTCCCATGCATTGGCTGCATGGGATGAAGGAAATCCATAGGCTCCACCACGATACCCCTGAACAATATGAACCATCGGGGAAATCGGATTGTCGGGATTGCTCGGGCGCATTCTTCCTATCATAGGCTTCAACAGACCTGAGGCTGTCTGATCACAGAGCGCAATGATGAGTGTTATTACTATCAGAGTGGTAAGCACAACCTTGACAGGAAAGTTTCTGACCATGACAAAGAGAAAGCTTGCATAAAACGGAACCCACACGAAACGATCGGAAAAAATCAACATGAAATAATCCCAAAAGTCACTATGAAAGCCATTGAAAAACAGAAAAATCTGCATATCAATGTGTTCTAATTGTTGAATGAATTCTATCATTTTTCTTTCTTTATCTTACTGATTTTATTCTATTTTTTGCTTGCTATATCATCATACAGCTTCTGCAAATAAGCCTGTCCGCGCTTTAAATTATATCCTTTTCTACCTTGATCATACACTATCTTCTGTGTCTTGTTGTCATAGATGATTGAATTGTCTTCAGAAACCATACCAAATGCATCCGGCACATCAAAGAAGGCAAACTTAGGCGTTGCATCGCTCATCATGTTCTTGCTGAACAGGAAATCCTGATGCTTCACACCCAGCTGTCCGAGAAGAGTTGCTGCAATATCGTTCTGTGAGCCTACAAGTGCCACCTTCATAGGGCGGGCAATAGCACCACCTGTCAGGATAAGCGGTATCTGATAACGTGATCTGTCAAAATTATCAAGATGTTCTTTATAACCACCCACATGATCAGGAACCAATACTACCAATGTATTCTTCCATCTAGGAAGTTTGCTATATTCTCTCATAAGATGACCTATCACGCTGTCTGTATAGGCAAAAGCATTCAGACGCTTGTCCTTCAACCGGCTATAGGGCACGTCAAACGGCTCGTGACTGCTGGATGTCTGGAAGATGCGCAACATAGGATGCTTTACATGCTGTTCCTTTTTCAAATCAGCCAGCAACTTTTCAGCCACAATATGATCGTGCACTCCCCATTTGCTCAGCTTATCTTCAATCGGGAAATCAGCATCAGATATTATCTTCTGATATCCTTGCGAAACAAGATAAGAACGCTGGTTGGCAAAATCAACATCACCACCATAATAATAAGCATTCTGATAATTCTTAGCCTCAGCTAAAGAACGGGCTATAGAAGGAAGCTGGGCAGTCTTGGCAGGGTAGCGCATGATGCTCATTGTTGGCTGTGCCGGATAACCACTCAGAATAGAAACCAATCCTCTGTCTGTTCGGAAGCTGTTGGCATAGAAACGCGTAAAGAGGATGCTCTTCTGCGCAATTGAATCGAGCTGGACTGCTACATTCTTCACCTTGCCCATAGACGGCATGATGTCGTTGGCAAAACTCTCCATGATGACAATCAAAATGTCGGGATTTCCCGTCTTTCTTGCCTCTTCATTGAGAAGAGGGTAGGTATTAACATCACTGGAACTGACAAGCTCTTTGAAAAGCTTGTCAGCCTCAGCATTATCCATATAGCGATATTGAGCTGCAAAATCTTCCTGATGCGAAAGCGACTCAAACAGACTGAACATAGGATTGACAGCTGCATGATTAAGAAATGCATCCTGACAAAAATAAGCCTTGCCTGTATTATTCGTCGACACTGTAACTCCACCACGGATAGGAAGGAAAAGCAATGCTGTGAGCACTAACAGAATGAGCGATGAACGAAGGCGATGACGCTCTATATCGCTATCATAAGAGGAACGGTGTCCACCACGGCAATCACCGAATCCATAACTCGTATATCTGCTGCGATAAGTTTTCTTCTTAATGGTAACACGAAGTATAAACCATACACCTATAGCAGAAATAAGAATTGCTAAAAATGCCAGGATGATGTAAAGGAAACTTACACTAGCCAAGGCGTCTTTAGGCGAAGTGAAAAAATAGAAAAGCGGTGTACTGTCCAGAGGGAAATTCCAATACGGATAAAGTCCTAAGTTCAGTGCAAAAAGGAATGCCCCCATGAAGGCGACAATACCGAAATAAATATTCAGGATAGGGTAAACCAGTTTCTTCCGAATCCAGATAGACACCAGAAGCAATAAACCGGGAATAACAGAGAGATAACCTGCCATTCCTAAATCAAGCGACAACCCATGCCAGATTACCTGAGGCATATAGTCCCAAATATTTATTGTTTGAGGAGCTGTAGAAGACTTTTCCAAAAGAAGAAAAAGAGGCTTCTGCACCACGAACAATATCACCAGAATAACGTATGTTTTTATGAATGACAATATCTGTTTCATATCCTAAATTTCATTTATTTGTATATTAACTTGCGTAACATTTTCTATATAAAAGATGTATACGAATGCAAAATTAGCCATTTTATTTCACATAAACAATAATTTTCTCTTCTTTTTAAAAAAAAATGGAAAAAAATTTGGTAAATCAAAATATATTTACTAACTTTGTTGTATCAAATTTATTACAGATATGGCTAAATATAACATTCAACCTAAAAAAGAAAAGATGGCAAGGTATCAAACCTTGTTGAGCGAGGAGACTAAAGACCGCCTCCACGATGACATCTTGCGTATGTTGGTTTCAGAACAAAAGTACAAGGATCCTGCATACAATTCACGCAGACTTGCAGAGGATTTGGGAACAAATTCCCGCTACATTTCTGCTGTTTGTGCAACAAGATTCCACAAGAACTATTCTGAACTTGTAAACGACTATCGTGTAAACGATGCAATGTCATTGCTTACTGACAAGCGATATGCCAAAATGAGTGTAGAAGACATTGCAGAAATGGCTGGTTTCAGTACCCGTCAGAGTTTCTATGCAAACTTCTACAAGCGCATGGGCATAACTCCTCGTCAGTATCGATTGAACCAGAAAGCGAAATACGAGAAAGCAAAGCAATAGAAACAGAAAACTCCTAGCCCCTGGGTATAACCCGGAAAGGCTAGGAGTTTTTGTATCCATTATTTTCTCAAGAAATGTTTCAGCACCTTGCTGCTTGCATTTTTAGAAATCTTACGTATGGCCTTGTCTCTGATTTGACGAACCCGTTCTCGTTTCAAACTCATATCATCAGCAATTTCAGCTAATGTCTCATGATGAATTCCAAGTCCATAGAACTTGCGAACCACTTCTTTTTCACGCTCATCAAGCAAATCCACACAATTATCCAAATCTTTCAGCATTTGCTGGAAAGCTACATTATCATCAGCCATATTCACATCCTGATTCACCAATATATCAAGAAGTGTGTATGGATTTCCCTCGCTTATTGGCTGGTCGATAGACACAGCCTTGCTGGCATTGCGAGGTGCATACTTCTTCTGATCTTTTGGTATCCGATAAAGTGCCGACTGCTTATCAACAGCCTCCTGCATGGCTTGTCGGATGAAAGGAGCTGCATATGAAACAAATCTGGTACCACGGGAAGCATCAAACTTCTGTGCTGCGGTAATCATGGCAAGCGTTCCTTCGCTCACCAAATCATCAAATTCCATTCCCTTACCACGGAACTGATTGGCGACAGCCTTTACGTAGTTCTGGTTTTCACTAACCAATATATTGCATTCTTTTTCTGTCATAATATATTCATTTTTTAGTAATAACAAGTCCTTCTCTTCAAAAGAAGGTTTCTTTTCTGCAAAAATACAGAGAAAAATTGAATCTTACAAATTTTTCTCCGTTTTTTATTCAAAAAGTATCCTTTTTCCATATTCTTACTTACAAAGACCAGCATAAGGACATGCAGCACATCTTTCTTTATCAGCGGTTGGGCGGAAAGGCAATTCTTTATTGAATATATCCGAGAGAATTTTCATGATACCCTCCCAAAATTCATCCTTATAATCTGCTACATTCTCTATATAACTACCTCTGCCAAGTTTCAGCGTCGGATCGTAATCTTCTGCTCTTGCATTCTGAATAAAAAGAAGTCCTGGCGATACCGGGTCCTTAGCTGGATTGAGAGAAGTGGACTGACTTACAATCAAGGCATAGAGGATGGTCTGCAGATAGTAGTCAGTATGCTTGCGCAGCATCTCCGGATTGAACACCTCTGCAATTTCAGCAGGATGAGAAACGGGTGCTCTACCTGTTTTATAGTCGATGACACGAATCTTCTCTGCCATATTTTCCAATCCTGGTTTGCCATTTGCTGCAACGGAATCCAACCTGTCGATAAATCCTGATAGGGTAAGATTCTTATCACCACAGGAAGTAGGCAGGACAAACCTTGTTTCTATCGGTATCTCCAAACCGATAACAGTAAATGGTGCCTGACGACAATCTATAACCAATAACTGCTTCAGATAATTGGCTATCACCTCTCTGTTGATAAGTTGCAGTCCATTATACTTTGGCTGATAACCATTACTGCTAACCTTGAACAACTCTTCACGGAAAGCCTGATCTACTATACGATAAATCAAGGCTTCGTTTTTAATGGCATTCTCAAAATCGGCCTTTGTGATGATGATAGGGTGGATGAGCTGTTCCTTACCATCCTTATCCAGCTTGACTGCAGATTTTGGGGCAAACTGCAGGTATATAAGTTGGGCGGCACGATGGAATATATTTCCGAATATCCGGTTGTCTATCTCGTCTTCATCAATGAGATCTGGCTCTTCCAGTTTCTCTATATATCTATAGTAGAAACGCTTTTCGCATCTCATGTAAGTATTGATGAAAGTAGGAGATATTTTCCAATGTTCATTCAGTTTTTCCCATATTGTTTCTGTCTTATCTACTTCTTTATATTCATCGCGACAAGGAGTCTGACCGAGTTTGAATGAATGACGGTGTACAGTATTCTTTCCTTCTATCATCAACTGCAACATAAAGCGACTCATTTCGCCAGTCTGTCCTTCTTCTGTAGCATTATTATAGGTGAATGCCAAATGTTGGCAACGCTGTATCATGCGATAGAAATAGTATGCAGAGATAGCTACTTTATTGTCAATGGTCGTCAACCCGTAAGCTTTTCTTATAGAATAAGGTATAAACGAAGCATCGTTGACACCCTTTGGCCACTTTCCTTCATTACATGATAAGACTAGCATATAATCGAAATCGAGATTTCGGGTTTCCAAGACTCCCATAATCTGAATACCTACAGCTGGTTCGCCATGAAATGGGATGCTGGTTGTCTGGAACAATTGCAGAATCAAGCGCTCCAAGGTTATTGTATCAACCTTTAAATCGCCACTTTCTACAAGTCCTCTCAGACGATTGATTACAGTATAAGAACGGAAAAGAGACTCCTGGAAAAGCTGGTCCACATTCTGCTGCTTCGTGTTATAGCCAATCTGTTTGAGGATATCTATCAGATAGTTTAGCAATCCCATATTATACTCATCAAGATTCTCAACCTTATCTATATCTCTGAACAATATGGCGAGTCCTTCATCCTCATTCATGATGAGTGTACTTCTATCTGGATAGAACGTCTTCTTTGATTCCAACTGCTCGATAACCTGTAGGTTGAGCTGCGAAATATAACGGGCATAAGGATGGCGCAGGGTGGAAAGAACCTGATGCAGGCGATAAGTATTGCTAGCCTTAGGATGCCCGATGCCCTGCAATTGGATAAGCTGCTGAATCAGACTGTAGAAAGGCGTCTGCTGCAAAGGATATCCGATTGTTATATTCACATGTTCTACCTCCTTTGGGAGAGAATGTAAAACAGTAGGGAGTAAGCTTTCGTCAGCAAGAACAATAGCCACATTGCCAGTCTCCTTGCACAACCCGTTCTCTTTTAGCCAGGTATGTACGAATCTAGCCTGAACATTCTCTGTTGGAGCAGAAAAATAGTTGATTCTCTTCTTCCTGGATAAATTATCATATATGTTCTCCGCAGATTGACCAGACTCGTTTCCGTTTTCATTTGCTTCCAGCTTGCTTTTGTCAGAATCGGCGTCAAGTTCGTTCGGAAAATACTTCAGATTCTGGCGAATATAATGACCCGCTTCATGGTTGTTATCCATATAAGCCTTGTCATAATCCCAATAGAAGACAGCCTTTTCTTCTTTCATCAACCTGTCGCATAATTGCATCTCTACCTTCTGCAACATATTAAAGCCGACGAAAACATACTTCTTGTGTTCAAATTTGAGATTTTCATCAGTCACTACCTGGCGATAAAGCGCACCTTCATAGGCAAGCCCCTGCTGAGCGAGACGACTGTTGAAATCGTTGTAGATATCGAGGAAATGACTCCATAATTGGAGGAATCTCTTTTTCAATTCCGAATTGTGGTCTTCCGAAAAATTACTGAAGAACCTCTGAATCATCTTTTTCTGATCATCAGTCAGATAGGAGATATCATCAAGCTCATGAATATCTTTTAAGTTGGAGAACACCAGTTGCGCATCTGCCATATTTTTATCAATATCGTCAAAATCGGTAATGAGCATCTGACCCCAACCGTAAAAATGGTCAAGAGTTTCATCAATCTCAGTACATTTCACAAATGATTTATGCAAATCGCATACCAGCTTGATAGGGTCAGCAACCTTCAGTGGACTGTTCTGTCGGAACAATTCACTGATAGTTATATATGAAGGAGACCATATAGCCTCATGTTCAATTTCTGCAAGATAGGTATCCAGAAAGAGAGAGGCACGTTTGTTAGGGAAGACGACAACGATGTCGCTCATGTCCCTGCCATATTTCTCTCTCAAATCTCTTGCTACTGATTTAAGAAATGGTACCATAGCTTTACTTTTATTTCTAGTTTTGAGTATCAAAAACTTATTTTGTCAAAATTATTATCTTACTTCAACGACCTTGTTGGGATAAACATACCAAAGATAACCGGTGATATTCTGGTATCCCATTTCACGCAACAAGTTCATATATCCACGAACCTGTTCCTGATGTTCTTCCTTTGGTTTACCAAACTTGAAGTCAACAACTATCGTTTCATTCTCGTCTCTCATCACTCGGTCTGGTCGGAACTTAACAGCTTTTCCATCCACATATTTCACGATAGAGCATTCGTTCAATACTCTCCAGCGGTCAGAGAACCAGTCTTTTACCTGAGGAGAGGCAAGGCGCTGCTTAATCATCTTTTCCAATCTTTCATTGGATACGTTGTCATCGTAGAGAATACCATCTATTTCCAATTGTTTGAGGGCACTTTCTACATCGGCTGAAGTCTTGATAGTAGAAAAAATGCTATGCAATACCGTACCCATTTTGATGTAGAACTTCTGCTGTTCTTCAGCTTCATCACCCTCTACAAAGTCGCGACTCTTATTACTCTGCTTGAATTCCGGCAAATCCGGATTAGCACAAAGTACGATATCTGTCGGTTTCTCATCTTTCATGAAGACGTTCTCCGATTCTTTCTTCTCTTCGTGATTTTCTTCTTCTACGATGAGTTCACCGTAAGAGAAGTTGATATCTTCAGAAGACTCAGATCCTATTCCCGATAATTCTACAGGAACCCCAGTACTCTCCAAATTCCTGGCTACATTCTGAAGAACCGATTCTATCAAGTATGCGCGACTGTTCTGATTGCCTCGCTTACCCAATACAAACAGACTATGGCTGGCACGGGTAAAGGCAACATAAAGCAGATTTAGATTATCAACAACATTCTGGAGATGCTCATGATGATAATCCCCCTCATAGATGGATTGCATCATGGCTTTTGCATTGAAGTCTACCGGTACGAGGGGCAGTTCATTGAATGGTTCCTCCTGTGGCTCACACCAGATAGTATTCATTTTTTCCAGTTTCCAGTCGCAGAAAGGCATTATTACATAATCAAATTCCAATCCTTTACTCTTATGGATAGTGATAAGTCTGATTCCGTTAATTCCATCACAATGAATACTTTTCTCATGAATGGTATTGTCCCATTCCTTGAGAAAGGCATCTATATCGCTGCTATTGTCTACCAGATATTCGTTCATCTTGTCATAGAAAGCACAGACATAAGCGCTTTGTTTCTTCATATCCTTTACCTTATCCATCCCCAAGGTAGCATAAAGACTCTCCGTAAGCTCAAAGAGCGGTTTTTCCAGCAAGGTAGAACGCTGTTCCAATAATGTTTCAACCAAATGAGGATTCCTCAGATACTTGATTGCATATTTGGCGAGGGTAGCCTTTGCAATGGCATCATCCGGACAAGCCATGAGGCGCAATGCCACAATGAGGGTAGAAACAGCTTGGGAAGCATCCAGTCGGAAAGCCTCATCTGAGACCATCAGAAAATCTGAATTCTCCATAAAATAGGCAGCAATATCCTGAATGGCTTTATTGCTGCGCACCAGAATGGCAATCTTATTAGCTGGAACACCCATAGCCGTGAGCTCAGTTGCTATTTCCAGCGACTGCTTCATCATGCTTTCCGTGATGTCTTCTCCTCCAAGCAACTGCACTTCTACATATCCCTTTTTGCCCTTCTTCTCTGGTACTTTCTGACAAACATCGGCATAAGCATTTACCAATTGTTTTACCAGTTCCTGGTCAGAGCCTTTCAGCAACTCACACTCCTGCTTGGCTGCTTCTACAAAGAAAGCATTATTGAAGGCGATGATGTTGCGGTCTGAGCGATAATTGGTATCAAGAGTTTTCATTTCGAGCGACTTGGTTCCACCAAACTCATTCTCGATATTATTGAGTAATCGCCAATCACCCGATCTCCATCTATAGATACTCTGCTTTACGTCTCCCACGATGAGATTTCCCGCATTTTCCCTGCTCATGGTTTCCTCCAGCAGAACCTTGAAATTCTGCCATTGTATGGTACTGGTGTCCTGGAACTCATCTATCATCACATGATCAAGTTGAGTTCCTATCTTTTCAAAGATAAAAGGTGAGTCGCTGTCTTCAACCAAAGCATGAAGCAGAGTCTGAGTATCACTCAACAGGAAACGGTTGGCTATCTGGTTCAGTTCTCTCACTTTCTGGTCGATGCTACCCAGCAGGCGCAACTGGTTGAGATGCTTCATCGTAAGGGTAGCGCTCTTGTAGCTCTTCACCCATTCCGGTCTTTTCTCTTCCGAGAATTTCAAGATAGGATAAAGCTTATCAGATACAAACATAAACAGAGGTGACTGTTCCTTTACATCGCTTTTCTTGACCCAAGCCTCCGGACTTTCATAACATTTATGGAAGGTGGCGTTTATCAAGTCATCTTCATCATATTTGCCATTCTTCAACTTATTGAAATAGCTCCAGATTCCCCTGGTTTTTCCAGCCAGATCATCAGCAGTATATCCACCTTCTTCAAGACTATCAAAGAAAGTTGCGGCAATCTCCTGCAGCTTCTCTCTTGTCTGGCTTCTGATTTCTTTCATCTTGGCAGTAAATTCCTTGAAGAATCCTTCCTTTGACATGCACTGATTCAGAGCATCAGAATTTTCCTTATAGTAATCCTTGAAGATATTCTCACCAAATTTCTTGATTGGGCCTATTACATTCCAACTTCTATCATCGTCAATACTTTCCTGAATGTAATCCAAGATCCAGAAAAGTAGACGGTCAGTACTGGTTAAACTTTCTATCAGTTCATCCACAGCCTGCTGTTCTACCTGATAATCGTTCAAACCAATACGCAGATTAGCTGTGAGATCCAGTTCTCGAGCCAGATTACGCAATACCCCCTGAAAAAAAGTATCAATGGTCTGTACGCGGAAGTAATTGTAGTTATGCAAGAGGAGTCTCAGGGCTTCTGCTGCATTCTTTCTTATTATTCCTTCTGAAAGATGGGGCAAGGCAATCTTGATTTGCTCAAGATAGCCATTCGATTCTTCCAGTCCCTGCGCAATACCATAGAGCTGACTCAATATACGCATCTTCATCTCTTCTGTTGCCTTGTTGGTAAAGGTCACAGCGAGAATGGTGCGATAAGCCATCGGATTCTCTATCACGAGAGTCATGTATTCTTTGGCGAGAGTGAAGGTCTTGCCCGATCCTGCACTTGCCTTATATACAGTTAATTGTGAATTCATATATAACTTTGAATTTTATCTTATTTTTAAGTTTTAAACAGTTTACCAATTTCTGAACAGTTCGAAGCCGAATCGGCAACCGATACCATCAAATGAAGCATTATGGAATGCTGCAAAAACACCCAAAGTCATCAGTCGGGTAGTAACTCCATATCCTAATTCCGAATAAGGATGCAGATGACGGACAACAAGGGAACTGATGTATAGCCTTTCCTTCTCTATGAATCTTCCTATCAGCGGAACCCATGCCACTGCCAGCATCGGCGCTTCGTATGTAAAATTGGTGCGGGCGTAATAATCGCTGGCATTATACCATTGAGAACTGAGCAGTTCGAACTCTCCGCTCCAGTCATCATTCCAGCCTCCTGGTATGTTATTGTCATGGAAATTTGTGTAGTCTACAAAATCCCAATGATCGCCTTTTTTGGTATAGAAGCCCGTACCCACTCTAAGCGAGTAGGAGCGGCGACGGGAGGAATAGAAAATACTCTGAGCATCCATTTCTACCCGTTCATATTCGATATTGGAGCCAAACAGACCCTTGATACCACGTTCATAGTCCAGAGTGAGAACGGGGCCACGCTTCCCTTTAGGCGACCATTGTATGCCAATGGCTGGGGCGGACGACTTATAGCATGAAGGATAGCCGTGGGATGTATAAAACGTCGGATTTACAGCCAGACGCTTATGGTTAACCAGACCCACTTCAAATGCCAGATGCTGGTTGAAACGCCAATGGTTGGTTATCTTCAGATAATCGTTCTTGAACTCATAATTGCTGATGGTATCTGTCGGTGTATCCATATCAACAAACTTCCGTGCCACCAGATTGGTTGTGATATGGTTACCATTACCCATTTCTGCCTTGAGATAACCTTCATGAAGGTTGTTATATCTAAAGATAAAAGGCAAGCGGAAATAGAAACGATGCTGTCTCATACTATATCCGCCCTTGAATTGCAAACTGAGCAGAAAGTTGTGGTCAAAAGCATATTGCGTTCTCAGGTCGAACTTATATACCAATCCCTTGCGTTCAGAGTAGCCCATATAGAGCGGATTAAAGATAGGACTCAGCTTGAAATAGCCCTGATTTTCCTTACCGAAATCTTGAGAAATACGGTTCAGCATATTGTCGCCTACCATATCCCAAAGCACATTTTTTACAAAATCATTTTCCTTATGAGCTAAAGTATTCTTGATGTTCTTATTCTTGTAGTAAGATTGATAAAGACTCTCTTCGTCCAGGTTTAATTCCTCCGGTCTCACTCTTGCCATGATAGCCGTATCAGATAATTGCTTGAGCGAATCAGCCTGTAAATCGGGCAAATCATATACCGTAACATACCTTCCAACAATCTTATTGCCAAGGAACCGGAAATTTGCTCTCATATCACATCTTTTTGGAACCAGCGACTTAAAGCCTTCCGCTCCCATCTTCACAGAGACGAAGAAGCGGGTCATATCATATTCACCTTCAAAATCAACCATACTGATTTTTCCGTTCTTGCTGTCAACAATCGCCCTGGTAAGTACCGTCTGCGTATTCCTGATTCTTGGATAAGCGTAAACCTGAGCCATGCCAAAGGGGAGAGGAGTGACCGAATACTTGTAATATATCCGATTGGACCGATGGAAAGGGGAGAGGATGTTCTCCTGAAAGAGATTTTCCTCATATACATTTGGAGTCATGTATCTCAACGCCTGTTCCATCGTTCGACTCCTGTGCGGAATGGTACTGATGCCAAGAATGCGCTTGTTTATCAACTGACCATTAGCATCATGACTCATCCGGTTGTAATACTCGCTGATGAACTTTCTTCCACCTCCGTGAGCCACAGCATACATGGTTGGAACGAGCATGAGCAGGGCATTACGCCGATTTGTACGAAGTTGGAATTTTGTATATGCGCAAGAGGTATGAGCTGCTCTACCTGTAGTATCCACCGTCTGGGCATATCGAAATATCAAATGCATCACCGAATCAGCATAGGCGTCTTTCGGTGACGATCTTCTGGCACAAGCCCAACAAGGCAGCAGCGTGAAGAACAAGAGGCATAATAGATATTTCTTCATACAAATAAAAAAATCGGGAACAGAACAGTCTGTACCCGATTGCAAAGTTAACTATATCTGCGCAAATATCCAAATTTTAACCTAGATATTTTGCAAGAATTTTTATATTTCCGGATTCACGCAACTTTGTAATGCTTTTTTCGCGTATTTGGCGAACACGTTCACGCGTTAATCCCATCTTGTCGCCAATCTCTTCCAAACCCTTTTCGGTTTCTCCGATGCCATAGCATGCACACAGGATTTTGCGTTCTCTTTCCTTCAAGACCTTATCAAGAACAGCTCTCAATTCCTGAGCCATACTTTCATGATCAACGCCTTTGTCTGTACGGCTATCATCACCACTCGACATCACGTCAACCATGGCATTATCGTCATCATCAGATCCGAATGGGGCATCAATACTTACATGATGACCACTCGCCATCATGCTCTGGGCTATCTTGTCTTCGTCAACACCCGTTCTATCTGAAATTTCCTGCACGCTTGGCTTACGCAGATTCTCCTGTTCGAACTTGTTGATTTCCTGATTTACCTTATTCAGTGAACCTACCTGGTTGAGAGGCAGTCTGACGATACGACTCTGTTCAGCTATAGCCTGCAAAATACTCTGACGAACCCACCATACCGCATAGGATATAAACTTAAAACCTCTCGTTTCATCAAATCGTTCAGCCGCCTTGATAAGTCCGATGTTTCCTTCATCAATCAGGTCGGTAAGTGTCAATCCCTGATGCTGGTATTGTTTAGCTACAGACACCACAAAGCGCAGGTTGGCTTCTACCAATCTATTCTTAGCTCTTTCGCCAGCTCTACCTCCCTTACGGATAATCTGAGCCAGTTCTATTTCCTCATCGATAGAAATCATGGGCGCACGACCTATCTCAACAAGATACTTGTCGAGCGCCTCACTATTACGATTTGTTATACTTTTCTGTATCTTAAGTTGTCTCATATCTGCTATATTTTCTTTTAGTTACACCCATTTAAGTGCGAATATAGCAAAAAAATCGATACGTTGTTACTTTTGATAACTTACTTTAACATAATTATTTAACTGTCTCATTCTGAGAGAATTTCATAAAGGCGTCTTTATAGCCATTAAAAACATTGATATCTACCTCGCCTCTGATGCCAGCCACACGTCCATCTGGACAGAGTTGCCAGTAAACAAGATGAATGTCTGGCTTATATTCTCCATACCTTGCTATCCATACCAGATAGTTATGTTTAAGGTCCGGAGCCATTGATAGATAGCGGTTTACGAATATCTGACTGATGTAGAGTATCGGCTTGGTACCCGTAGCTCTCTCCACGATTCTTAGCCATGTTCTTACCCGGCTGAAGAGCACACCTGCACCACCCATTTTTCTGATCTGGCTGGGCAGAGGCTCCACATCCAGCACTGGTGGAAAGTCGCCTTTGCGTATATAGCTGTGCTTCAGAAAATAATGCGCCTGCTGGGCTGCTGGCGAAATTGTACTGAAGAAGTGATAACTGCCAACCTTGAATCCATGAGCCTTGGCTGCCAGGTAGTCCTTCCTGTAATAGGGATTCAATAGCGAGGCACCTTCCGTACTCTTGATATAGATGTAACGGATAGGGAAGTTGACTGCTCCTGATACCGTTTTCTTACTCAGTCTGCCCAGATGCGTGATGCGCAGACGGTCCCAGTTGATTGGATATTTCTTTCTTCCTTTTCCATGTTGATATTTGGAGATGTCGATACCATAGATACGCTCGGAAGTATAGACCAGTCGCTCTCCTTTATATCTGTCATTTTTCCATTCACCTACACGAAGTGGCTTTCTTGGAGCGATGCTGAATCCCCAGCCTTGTCGGACTCCATTCTGCCATTCACCTTCATAATAAGTTCCGTCATACGCCTGCCATCTGCCATATCCGTTTGCTTGATAAAGACTGTCAAACGCCCCTTCATAGTAGCCGAGCGAATCCGGTTTCAGCTTATAGTTGATAGAACGGCGAAGGGTTGTTCCATGTGTCTTGGCAAGCGATGAGGCAAGGCGAGGAGAGAGTGCGGCAACACCATCCGGAGTCGTTTCTGAAGTTAACCGGAAGAGATGAAGACCAGCCGTATTCCTGCCGTCCATGGCTTTCAAAAGTTCACAAGATTCGCTTGCCCACTTGCCGTCAGCCTGCCTGAAAAACGCCTTGTAACTTATGCAGCGCACCAGTTTCACATGTCCTTTCTTTCGGATTTGTTTCAGTGAATCAAGCATTTTTCTTGCAGAATCTCGTAAGATGATTTCCCGCTGAGTATAGCCGCTTATTGGGTTATATCCGAGGTCTTGAACGGAGTGAGAATGTAAATAATAATTCAACTCTCCAACCTTCCATTTTGAGTCAATATATACGCTATCAAGCGAATCAACTTTTTCTTTCAGGAGAGTATCTGCATCTACCTTCTGATAGCAGCTTTTACTGATGCTGCTATTGTATGCAGCAGCCAGTCTGCCCCCACACGAAGGTATGAGAGTCCATCGGTTCATAAAGTTGGCTGCCAGGCTTACCGTATCCTCATCAAAGCATAAGACCAACTTGCCGTCTTGTCTCAGTTCGTAATGCGAATAAGCCTTGATAGTGGCTCTTGCCGCCATTACTCTCTCTCTGCTGGGATTGAGACAGTAATATATCCAATATCCCAGCGCTGCTAATATGACTACCAACAGGGCTCCAGCAATGCTGAAGCCCTTGATTCTATTGTTTTTCATTATTCTGCACAAGTTCTATTTCCAAAATTATTTGGGTTTGATCTGTTATCTTGCTCCTGTCAGAAGTTCTTTCACCTACCAGCCATATGATTTCGCCCTGGCTGTCGGTAATGACATGTTGCCCCATCTTCTGTACCACATTCCGCTTGCGGTCGGTAAGATAATCGCTTACCAATTTACTTCCTTTCATACCGAAAGGGTTGAACCGGTCACCCTTTTCGCATAGGCGATAGATAAGTGGAAAACTTACTTTATCTGCATCAAGCGTTATCAGATGACTTCTCTTGCTTGGAGTGAAGTCAGCAGTCCGTGGATAGCAATGAAGTTTTATCTTCAAGCTTTTTCCTAAGTTGTAATTACCTTCTTCCGGCAAGCGGAACGGGCGTTCACTCTGAATGGTATCCAAATCAGCCAAAGCCGTAACCAACAATTGATTTCTATCGATGGCAACCATATAACTGCCATTCTTCCAGAGCTTTCCCACGCCACCGTCCTTGGCAACCAGACTCTCATAAATATCATCAATCACATCACCATGAAAACCATATTTTCCCAGTTCGCTATGAAGCATGAATTCAGGGGAAGGAGCTTTCATAATAGGTTGCTTCTGCAGGCAAATCACATGCTCATCTGCCGATCCTTCATTGCAAGAATCCTTGACAACACCAGCATCAGCTCTATCATGATTCATCAATCCCTCCAGCATCGTTTTCGCCTGCCTCAGATATTTTGCAGTCTGGTCGATGTTCTCCTTGGCAGCCGGATTGATTGTTTCGAGTAATGGAATCACGTGATGGCGGATTCTGTTGCGCAGAGCATCATCCTCCAGATTGGTAGAATCGGTTACATAATCCTGCCCTTGCAACTGGAGATAGTCTAGAATATCCTGACGGCTGATGCAGAGTAGGGGGCGCAGGATGTTTCCATTCTTGGGAGCAATGCCAGCCAGTCCGTCCACGCCACTGCCTCTGAGCAGGTTAAGAATAACTGTTTCTACGTTGTCATCCCGGTGATGAGCCACACAGATGCCATCGGCTTCAATATCCTTAGCCAGTTGGGCAAAATATCGATAACGCAGGTCGCGGGCAGCCATCTCGATGCTCACTTTGTGCTGACTGGCGTAAAACTGAGTATCAAAATGAATGCGATGCAACTTTATTCCGAGCCTTTCGCAAAGATTGACGCAGAATTGTTCATCGCGCTCGCTCTCTTCACCACGCAGATGAAAATTGCAATGGGCAGCGCTTACGCTCACTCCCAGTTGTTGCAAGATAAAGAGCAACGCCACGCTGTCGGCCCCACCTGATAGGGCAACTATATATCTGCCACGACTTTTAAAAAGATTGTGGTGGATGATGTATTTCCTGACGATAGACTCTATCTTGTTCATTGCCTTGATACTTTACCTGATTATTTATATACTTGATACTTAACCTATTATATAATAGGTAATATTGTTTTATTCCGCCTGCTCCTTGAGAAATTCCTCAGCTCTCTGCAAGTCTTCCGGGGTATCGATACCTACGGTCTCTACGTCTGTAGTTCCCACCTTAATCTTATAGCCGTTCTGCAACCATCTGAGCTGCTCCAGACTCTCCGCAATCTCCAGCGAACTCTGTGGCAACTGGGTCACTTCTCTGAGCACATCCTTGCGATAGGCATAGATGCCCAGGTGCTTGAGATAAGGGAAATGGCTAAGCCAATCCTTGCGTTCCTTGCCACGAACGTAAGGAATTACACTGCGCGAGAAGTAGAGAGCAAAGCCCTGATTGCTGACAGCAATCTTTGGACTATTTGGATTCTCAACAGCTTCCATCGAGGTGAAAGCCTTGCCCAATGTAGCAATCTGAGTGGTTGGGTCGTCGAAGCAATGACAGATGGTATCCAGCTGACTCTTAGCAACAAAAGGTTCATCTCCCTGAACGTTTACGATAACGTCCCAGTCGCCGCCAATCTTCTCGATAGCTTCTTCGATGCGGTCGGTACCGCTCTTATGGTCGGTGCGGGTCATGACAGCCTTGCCGCCAAATGCTTCAACAGCCTTGAAGATGCGTTCATCGTCAGTGGCAACGTATGCTTCTTCCAGTACTGCAGCCACTTTTTCATAAACATGCTGTATAACTGGCTTGCCACCCAACATGGCGAGCGGCTTGCCAGGGAAACGCGTAGAGGCGTATCTTGCTGGTATAATTCCTATGAATTTCATAATCTTATTCTCTTTATTTTTATTGTCAACGCTTATATGTTTATTACGAACGCAAAAGTACAATATTATTTTGTATTGACCAAATTATTTTATGCAAATTATACTTTCCGAAAACGTCTATTTATCATAATACACGTTAATATTTTAAGATAGAGATAATATAAAGTAATAAAAAAAACAAAACCAATATGTTATTTACGGATTTCTTTGTACCTTTGCAGAATGTAATTTTAGATTAGTATAAACGATATGAACACTGATAGACTTTTCAGTCAGGCAGGAAATTTGCCTGCATACCAGATTGCCGATGCAGTCAATCAGAAATTGGCGGAATCATCCAATCTCGTCATTACTGCACCACCTGGTGCCGGCAAATCAACCTTGCTGCCACTTACCATTCTCAACGCATGCTATGGCAAGATTCTCATGTTGGAACCGCGCCGGCTGGCTGCTCGTCAGATAGCTGAACGAATGGCCAGTATTTTGGGCGAATCTGTTGGCAAGACGGTTGGCTATCACGTACGCTTCGAAAATAAGACGTCTAAAGATACTCGCATCGAAGTTCTCACTGAAGGAATCCTCACGCGTATGCTGGTGAATGATCCCACGTTGGATGGCGTCAGCATCGTCATCTTTGACGAATTTCATGAGCGAAGTATCAATTCAGATCTGACACTTGCCTTGACCCGACAAGCTCAGGAGATTATCCGACCGGATTTAAAGTTGGTTATCATGTCTGCAACGATTGATACAACCGCCATTTGCCAAACGCTCCGGGCACCACTCATAGAAAGCCAAGGTAAGATGTTTCCGGTAGAAACCGTCTATGCAGCCGATGATGTCAACACATACGATATGGTTCAGGAGATGGTTGCCACGATTGTCAGGGCCCATCACGATCATCAAGGCGATATTCTGGCGTTTCTTCCTGGCCAGGGAGAAATCCTGAAATGCGAAGAAATGTTAAACGGGATAATAGCCAAGGCTGATGATTCTTCTGCTGATAATATGTGGGCAGCCACAACCGTCTATCCGCTTTACGGCAATCTCTCGCCGGAGAAGCAGCGAAGCGCCATTGCTCCCTCACAGGAAGGAAGCCGAAAAATCGTTCTTGCAACCCCTATCGCCGAAACTTCGCTTACTATTGAGGGCGTGAGAATCGTGGTTGATTCCGGACTCTGCAGAAAGCTGGTCTATGATAACCGAACCGGACTCAGCCAGCTGAAGACTGTACGAATCAGCAAGGATATGGCTACCCAGCGAAGAGGTCGTGCCGGACGAGTAGCTGAAGGTATCTGCTACCGTCTCTGGACGCAGACCTCAGAACATCTGATGGAAGATCAGCGCCGTCCGGAAATAGAAGATGCAGATCTCGCTTCAATGGTTCTGGATATTGCTGCCTTTGGAGAAAACAGCCCTGAATCCCTACCCTGGTTCACTCAGCCACCTACCGCTAATCTGCTGTCAGCAAAGAGTTTACTCGTTTCTCTCAGAGCCATTCGGGAAGATGGAAGCATCACAGCTCTTGGCAAGGAAATGGCATCCCTACCCTGTCATCCACGCATTGCCCGCATGATGCTGAACAGAAATTCTGCAGCTTTGGCCTGCGATATTGCAGCGCTATTGGAAGAGAAAGACCCGATGAGCGAATCTTCTGATACGGATATCGCCTTAAGAATCTCCATCCTTCGTTCGCAGCGCAGGAAATCGAATCTGGGAAGATGGAACCGCATCGCACAGATTGCGCAGGAATACCGCAGAATGCTTAGAATCAAGGAAGATAATGGAGAGATAGATGCAGAGGAAGTGGGCAGTCTGATAGCCCAGGCTTATCCGGAGCGCATCGCCAGGGCGGTGGATAATATTGGCAATTTTCGCATGGCAAACGGCAATACGGTCTTCATCGACAAGTCTGACGCGATGTCTGCACAGGAATGGATAGCCATCGCTTCGCTCAATTCTGCCAGCTGCAACGAATCTGCATCCGGCAAATCTGTTTCCGGTAAATCTGCTTCCGGTAACGATGCCGGTGGCAAAGGAAAAGTTTTCCTCTGCGCTCCCGTCGCTGTCAGAGACCTGCCATTTACGGAGGTTGAAAACATCTCCTGGGACAGTAAAGCAGGAATGGTGAAGATGCAGATGGAACAACGCATAGGCAAGCTGGTGATTGACAGCAAGCCGATTCAGAATGCGGATAAGCAGCAGATCATCGATATCATCTGTACCGCAGCCAGAAAAGACGGACTCAGCATGTTCGACTGGAACGAAAGCGTACAGCGCCTGCAGCGACGTGTAGCGAAGGTGAGCGAATGGCATCCCGAATTGGAAATACCCGACCTTTCAACAGAAAAGGTCCTATCGACCGCTGCCGACTGGCTCCCTTTCTATCTGGAGGATGCAGGGCGCGTGAGGACCAGCATCAGCGAGATGAAGAAAATCAATCTTGAGGAAGCCTTGTGGGCACTCATCCCATACGATGTTCAGCAGGAGATAGAGCGCCTCGCCCCTACCCACCTCCGTGTTCCTTCGGGCAGCAACATCCGCATCGACTACCGCCAGGGCGCAGAAGCCCCTGTTCTGAGTGTGCGTCTGCAGGAATGCTTCGGAATGACAGAGACGCCGACGGTGAATGATGGCAAGCAGCCGCTGCTGATGGAGTTGCTTTCACCTGGATTCAAGCCGGTGCAGTTGACTCAGGATCTCCACAGTTTCTGGGAAGGAACCTACTTCGAAGTGCGCAAGGAGCTCAAGCGCCGATATCCGAAGCATTTCTGGCCTGAGAACCCGCTGGAAAGCGAAGCAGTAAGAGGAGTAAAGAAGAAATAGAAACAAGAATATAGGAAACAAAAAAAAGGATTGCAAACTTCATGATGAAGAATGCAATCCTTTTTAAATTTTATATCTTCTTCAGATGAACTGAATACTCAATAGCTTGAGATTAGTCCTTGAAGAAATCCTTAACAGCCTCGTTAGGTACCATCTTCTCATCGAAAACATAAGCACCAGTCTTAGGGCTCTTAACCATCTTGATAACCTTTGTATATGCGCGACCAT
>OLGF01000963.1_pt1 | contig 32795 bp, 19 predicted proteins | sample 1604971 | NCBI WGS metagenome assembly OLGF01 (sample SAMEA3888902, study PRJEB22519) | human gut metagenome | biome: human gut; feature: human-associated habitat; material: faeces | place: Denmark | collected 2011 | reverse complement strand
CGCATTGCAAGCAACGCTGAAAATTCCCCAATAAGCCAAAGAGGTTGCACCTCTCCGGACTCTCCCGAGACCAACGGCAAGAGCCGTGCAGGAGAATAACCAACCATTGTTTCACAAGGTAAAAAGAAAGATTTATTATATGGGTTATGCAGTATTACACATGGAAAAGACAAGCGGAACGGATTCCGCCATGTCAGCGCACATAGAACGCACCATCAAACCGAAAAATGCCGATGAGAGCAGGACGCACCTCAATCGGGAACTGATAAAGTTTCCTGACGGAGTGGAGAACAGGACACAAGCCATACAGCACCGATTGGACACCGCAGGGCTGACACGCAAAATCGGGAACAATCAAGTGAGGGCTATCCGCATCTTGCTTACGGGAACCCACGAGGATATGGAACGCATCACCAACGAGGGCAGACTTGATGAGTGGTGCAACGACAATCTGAAATACCTTGCCGACACATTCGGCAAGGAGAATATCGTGTCAGCAGTCTTGCATATGGATGAGCAGACACCGCACATACACGCCACTCTTGTTCCGATAGTCAAAGGAGAGCGTAAGCGCAGGAAGAAAGAGGAACAGGTAAAGAAACGGTATCGCAAGAAGCCGACTGACATAGCCCGACTGTGTACCGATGATATTATGACACGTACCAAACTCAAATCCTATCAGGACACCTATGCCCAATCTATGAGCGGTTATGGATTACAGCGTGGCATTGACGGTTCGGAAGCAAGGCATATCACCACACGGCAGTATTACCGTGATTTGGTACAGCAGACGAAACAGTTGCAGACTGATATAGGGCAACTCCAAGACCGTAAAGAGACGGTGCAGGAAGAACTAAAACGAGCCAAGAAAGAGGTACAGACCGAGAAACTGAAAGGTGCAGCCACGACCGCAGCGACCAACATAGCCGCGAGCGTCGGTTCTCTTTTCGGTAGTAACAAGGTCAAGACATTGGAGAGGGAGAACAGGGATTTACAGGAGCGTGTATCTGAACTTGAAGAAGAAGCCCGACAAAGGGAACGGCAACAGGCGAAGCACATACAGGAGATAACGGACGCTTACGAGCAGCGACACCGCAAGCTGTCAGAATTCACGGACTTTGTGAAACGCTACTTCCCGTATGTGGAGAAACTGATACCGACAATAAATTTCCTGCGTGAGCGTTTGGGCTTCAATGATGATATTATCCGAAGACTATGCACATTCAAGGATGTTCCCATAAAAGGCAAGCTCCATTCTTCCGAGTTCAACCGAGATTTTGAAACCCAACATGCCGTCTGCTCCATCAAAGAGGATGATAACGGAAAGTTCGATTTCAAGATTGACGGAGTATCACACGTAAGCTGGTTCAGAAAGAAGATGAGTGAGCTTAGGGAAGCAATCGGAATACCGAAGTCAAGACAAAGCCGAGGTATGCAACTGTAAATCAAAATAAAATCCGTGATTGTTTAATGGCATATCACGGATTTTTTGTACCTTTGCATTATAAAATGGATTATTATGGACATAAAGAAATACATAGCACAATTGGAGTTTGTTCCTAAAGATGGAACAAATGGCATATACCATAAGGTATATGCAAAGCATAATAATTATGTCATATCCATTGATTTTAATACTGGGCATATTGAATATGGTGATAAAATTATCGCTGAAAGTAAGACTACTCAAAATTTTTCACAGCCCGAAAATTTTGTAGTGCTTGAATGTGTTGATAGATTACTTATCAAAGGATATAAACCTCAAAATATAGTTCTTGAAAAGACTTGGCCATCTGGACATGGTACATCAGGACGATTGGATATTTGTGTTAATCGAGAAGATGGTACGCCATATATGCTTATCGAATGTAAGACATTTGGCAAAGAATACAATAAGGAATTAGCAAGAATTCATAAGGATGGTGGACAATTATTCACGTATTTCCAATTATCTGGTGGCAAGGCTGATGTACTAATGTTATACGCATCAGAATTGAAAGGTAATAAATTTGTATATGTGAATGAGATTGTCAAGATTGAAGACGATTATCGTAATGGTGATGTGAAAGACATTTATGAGAAATGGAACAAACTAACCAAAGATAATGGTATCTTTGATTTATGGGTACAACCATATAATTTTCAAAGCAAAGCATTAACAAAGGAACAATTGAAAGAGATAAAAGCCGAAGATTCGAGCTTTATCTTCAACCGTTTCCTGGAAATACTGCGCCACAATGTGGTATCTGACAAGGGAAATGCTTTCAATAAGATATTTACGCTCTTCTTGTGTAAGGTTTATGATGAAACAACTACAGGTGAGGGTGAAGAATTAAAGTTCCAATGGCTTGAAGGACGAGACAATCATGTTGATTTCCAACTTCGCTTGACAGACCTTTATAGCAAAGGAATGAAAAAATTTTTGGACAGAACTGTTAGCGATTTCAATAATGAGGACTTTGATAAGCGTTGTGCTAACCTAAATGAAGATACTAAACAGTACCTTTTAAGAGAGGTAAACAAACTTCGTCTTGAAAAGAATAATGAGTTTGCAATCAAGGAGGTGTATGACAATGCTTCATTTGAAGAAAATGCAAAGGTTGTAAAAGAGGTTGTAGAATTGATTCAGGGATATAGAATTCGATACAACAAGAGACAGCAGTATTTGTCTGACTTCTTCGAACTACTACTTACTACAGGCCTCAAACAAGAGGCTGGACAGTATTTCACACCTGTGCCTATCGCACAATTCATCATAAAGAGTCTTCCTCTGGATTCTATTATGGCAGAAAAACTATCTCGTAAGGATGGTGAAATTTTGCCATATATGATTGACTATGCAGCTGGTAGCGGTCACTTTATCACAGAGTTTATGCACGAAATACAAGACATCATAAACGATTGCGATACCTCTAAGTATATTGAGGAGACTAGAAAGCACCTTGTCAATTGGCAGAATTGCCATTTCGATTGGGCTACTGATTATGTATATGGCATCGAAAAGGATTACCGACTTGTAAAAGTTGGTAAAGTTGGTTGTTATTTACATGGTGATGGTTTAGCCAATGTTATCCTCAGTGATGGACTCGCCAATTTCTGTAATAACAAAGAGTACAAGGGTAAGTTGCGCAAATTGGTAAATGATGGACAAAAGGATAACCAACAATTCGATATAGTATTGAGTAACCCTCCGTATTCCGTATCTTCATTCCGTCAAACTACTCGTGACTACTATACAGAACAAGATTTTGAGTTGTATAATTCACTAACAGATAATAGTTCTGAAATAGAGTGTTTATTTGTTGAGCGTACGAAGCAGTTACTTAAAGACGGTGGTATAGCAGGAATAGTTCTGCCCAGTTCCATGCTAAGCAATTCGGGTGTTTACACTAAGGCGCGTGAGATTATTTTGCAATACTTCGATATTGTAGCTATTGCAGAGTTGGGTAGCAATACGTTTATGGCAACCCCAATAAATACTATTGTCCTATTCCTACGCCGTAGAGATAATTATTTTGCAACTAATACAAAGGTAGCTGTTGATGCTTATTTCCGTACCCTAAATGATGTTACCATAAATGGTATAGAAACCCCTGCTTCAAAATATGTGGCTCATGTTTGGGAGGGACTTGATTATGTTGATTATGTTACATTGCTACAGAAATCTCCAAATGACAAGGTTAAGGCACACGAAATATATTCAGAGTATAGAAAGAAGATTTCTGCAAAAAATGATGCTAAGTTGTTGGAAACTATACTAAGCATAGAAGCAGAAAAACTATTGTACTTTGTTCTGGCATATCCTCAAAAAGTTGTTATTGTCAGAAGTGGAGAGAAAGATGTAGAAAAACGATTCTTAGGCTATGAGTTCTCGAATCGTCGAGGTAATGAGGGAATTCATGCTATGCAAAGAGGCAAAAATATTGACGAATGTACCCAACTCTTTGATATAAATAGTAAGAATAATCCAGAGAAGGCAAGTACTTACATTCAGCAAGCTTTTGGAGGAAATTACCACTCTATCATTGCAGAGAATATGAAGCCTCATGTCTCTCGCTCTGCATTAATTGATATGCTTGCTTTTGACAGAGACACCTATGACAAAGGTATTTCTTTAACCGTAAAAAAAAAAGTAATAGTTGATAGTCTATATCCACAATTAAAAATTGCAGATCTATTTATCACTATAAAGAATGGTAAAAATGTAAAACAGTCTGATTCTATTGGTGGATATCGTGTTTCTCGTATAGAATCCATAGCAAACGCCGAATTTGATATTAATGCGACAAAGTGGACTACGGATAAAGTTGAAGAGCAAGACTTTTTACAAAATGGGGATATTCTCTTTAGTCATATTAATAGTGTTAAGTATTTAGGTAAAACAGGCATTTTTGAGTCGGACGAGAAAGTTGTGCATGGGATAAATCTGCTTAGATTTAGAGCTAACAATCTCATTATCCCGAAATATGCCTATGCTATTTTTAAATTGCCTGTTTTTATGGCTGAAGTTCAAAAGTATGCAATAAAAGCAGCAAATCAAGCAAGTGTTAATATCTCAAATATTAAGAGCATACGTATTCCCGTTCCTCCTATTGATGTTCAAAAACTGATTGTAGAGGAGATTGATAAGATTGATAAAGTTGTCATTGATGCGAAACTGTTGATTGATGCTAAGACTTCCGAAATAAGAACCATAATAAACAACTTGGATTCTACGGTATGTATTAAAGATTACTTTGACATAAATACTAATTCCCTTAATCCTGTAAATAGTTTTGGAAACGGATACTTTACTTATATTGATATTGACTCTATAGGCAAAGGTAACGGTATCATATCTTATGATAAACAAATATTGGGTAAAGATGCACCGTCACGAGCAAGAAGAGTTGCTTTGGATAAGACAACAATTGTTTCTACTGTCCGGCCATATCTTAAAGGTTTTGCCTATATAGAAAGTGTTCCTGACAAGACGATATTTTCAACAGGTTTTGCCCTTATTAAGTCTCAAAAAGAGGAATCATATATAACGAAGCTATTATATTTCTTATTTATGTTTTCTGACGACTTAATGAAACAGATGGAGGTTGCCATGCCTAAAGCTGCATATCCAAGCATCAACAAGGATGACATTGATAATTTTAAAATCCCGATGCCATCAATTGATGAGCAGAAGCGCATAGTAACTCAGATTGAGGCATTAGAATCAGAAATTATAAAAGCCCGCAATTTGATAGAGAATGCAGCGAGTAAGAAACAAGTTATACTTGATAAATATTTATAAGAAATGAATAATGATAAGAATAACAAAAGAGTTTCTTTAGAGGATATGTATAACAAAATGATGCATACGCAATCCTCTGTAAATTATGACTTTTCAAAATGGGAAAAGACCGGAGATGTATACAAGCAGTTTTCTATTTATGATACCTCTAAATATGAAACTATATTGTCCTCAAGTACTATAATTAATAAATAAAGAGAATATGCCAAGTTGGAGTGAAATAATAACAGATGTAAACTTGTATTCTAATGTAGGGATAGAGTTGGATAAAAAACGTGAACAGTATTTAACCCAAATACATTCTATTACAGGACGAAATGTGATAGCATACTATTCTGGTTGGCTGAAAACGCCTGATGCTCCTCATGTGTCAATTGATGAACAAGACAAAAATGCTTTTATGACAACAGTATATAAGTTAGATAAAGCAAGAGGACTTGATTTAATTCTTCATACACCAGGGGGGGGATATTGCTGCAACAGAAAGTATCGTTACATATCTTAAAAGTCTTTTTAATGGCGATGTGAGAGCTTTTATCCCTCAAATTTCTATGTCGGCAGGTACTATGATTGCCATGTCTTGCAGAGAGATTATAATGGGGGAACAATCTTCTTTAGGTCCCATAGACCCTCAAATGGGTGGAATAGCGTGTCAAGCTGTTATAGATGAATTCAACCGAGCTGTTAATGAGGTATCTGCTAATCAAGCTTCATTAGGATTATGGCAAACTATTATTTCTAAGTATCATCCTACATTTTTAACAGCGTGTGAAAATGCAGTTGCATGGTCTGCTCAATTGGCAGAGCAATGGCTGAAAGAAGTTAATCCTCAGATAGATTTTGATAAAATCAAGAATGTATTTTTGAATCATAATAAGAGCTATTCACACAGCAGACATTTATCTAAACAGGATTGCAAAAATGCAGGGTTGAATATTGTGGACTTAGAGACAAACTCTGATTTACAAGATGCTATTCTTAGTTTGCATCATTGTTATATGATTCTATTTGATAAATTTCCCATTTCCAAAGTTGTGGAAAATAATATTGGAGGAAGATACATGCAGAATTATAATGCAAAGTAAAAATTGGGAACAAACACTCTGATACATGGCAGAAGTGTTTGTTCCCATTTCATTATTGCTTTTGTGAGAATGACAATCAACATACACTGTCGTGATAAATCAGTCAAATACATTGTCCTTTCAGAGAATTATCATACTTTTGTACATGGAAGAGTTATTTGACAGCATAGCACCGTAAATCACTGAAATTCGCACGGTTGCCAACTCGTTACCACTATCTATCGAATACGCAGTTAAATGTTTATTTCTCAAGCGGTTGTATCAAACCATTGAAAATCTAAAATATAAATATATTGCGTCGGCGTTCGTATAGCGGTTTCGGTGGTTTTATGACGTTATGCTGTAAGGATATGAAATTGTAACAATATAAGAAACTTTCAGGGGGCTGGAAATGTTCGTGGGCTCCGTGAACCGGATCTTTTTTGCGGCGAAAAAGGGGCGAAATTTTGTATTAATCGAAAAGAGTGTTAAATTTGCACGCTGTTTCCAATGAAGGAGACGGATATGGTGGATGTAGCTCAGTAGGTTAGAGCGACGGATTGTGGTTCCGTAGGTCGTGGGTTCGAGACCCATCTTCCACCCGCAATTTTCGGAAAGAGTCTCCAGGCGGGAGACTCTTTTTGTGTTTTGTGATATTGTTTTGCGGTCTATTGCTTCAGTTTAGTTGTGCATGAATGATCCCATTGTTCGCTGTCCGGAACGGAATAGCGGAGCGACAGGCCGGCAAAATAGATAGCGGAAGTGTCGGCGTATCGGCCGGCCAGAGCACCGCTTGAATATGAATTTTGAACCGGCCGGCTAAGAATAAACGTCGGCAATCCCGCTGCAACGCTGCATAACCGGACAGTTCCGGGGAAATATGCGTTTTTGCGGCTGAAAAAAGACTTTATGACACAATTGGATGAATTTACCGCACTGGGACTGGGGGAAAAAACCCTCCCGGCGATCAAGGCTAAAGGCTTTGAAACTCCTTCCCCGATCCAGAAACTGACCATTCCGGTCTTGTTGGATGAGGATAAGCATAACGATATTATCGCACAGGCGCAGACCGGAACAGGCAAGACGGCCGCATTCGGGCTGCCCGTTCTGGAGCGGCTTACCCCGAAGAAGGGACCCGTGCAGGGATTGATTCTCGTGCCGACTCGCGAGCTCGCGTTGCAGGTGACCGAAGAGTTGCTCTCTTTCAATAAATACAGCAAGCTGGTCATTACGGCTATTTATGGCGGTGCGTCGATGTCCGAGCAATTGCGGCGTCTGGGCAAGGGTGTCGATATTGTGGTCGGTACGCCGGGGCGTATCCTCGATCACCTGCGCCGGGGAACCTTGAATCTCAAGGAACTGCAATACCTGATCCTCGATGAGGCCGACGAGATGCTGAACATGGGGTTTATCGACGATGTCGAGGCTATTCTGGCCGAGTCGAACGATTATCGCCGGATCCTGCTCTTTTCGGCTACGATGCCTGCGCGTATCGTGGAACTGTCGAAGCGTTACATGAAAGATGTCGAGGTGCTTAGGGTTCCGAGCCAGGAGATGACCACGGACCTGACCGACCAGATCTATTTCGAGGTGCGCGACAGCGACAAGTTCGATGCGCTGACCCGGATCATCGACGTCGAGCCCGAATTTTACGGGATTGTTTTCTGCCGCACGAAGGTGGCCGTGGATGAACTGGTGACGCGGTTGACCCAGCGGGGCTATGCCGCAGAGGGGCTGCACGGCGACGTGTCGCAGGCCCAGCGCGAAAAAATACTCAAGAAGTTCAAAAACAAACAGGTGACGATTCTTGCGGCTACCGACGTGGCCGCCCGCGGGATCGACATCAACAACCTGACGTATGTGATCAACTATTCGCTGCCGCAGGATTCCGAGTCGTATGTGCACCGGATCGGCCGTACGGGCCGCGCTGGGAATACGGGTACGGCTATTACCTTTATTTCGAGTTCGGAGTACCGCCAGTTCGTGATGATGCAGCGTGAGATCAAGGTCGATATCAAGAAGGTGCCGATCCCCACGGCGCAGAATGTGGTCGAGATCAAGAAAAACCGCATTAAGGATGAATTGGCCGAGATCATCGAAAATGAAAATTACACCGAATACGGTGAAATGGCGGCCGATTTATTGAAGGACCAGTCGCCCGAGGTTGCGATGGCGGCTGTGTTGCGGTTGGCATTCAAGAACGAGCTGGAGGAGAGTAATTATCCTGAAATCCGCTCGATTCACGTCGACCGCCGCGGTACGGCGCGTCTGTTCATTTCGATCGGCAAGATGGACGGTTACGACGTGCGCAAGTTGCTCCAGCTGCTTAAGCGCGAGTGCGGGCTGACCGACAGCCAGATCGACGACGTGAAGGTTCTGGACAGCTTTTCGTTCGTTACCGTGCCGTTCTCCGAAGCGAAAGAGGCGATCCGCCGGCTGAACGATATCAGTAACGGCGGCCGTCCGATCGCAGAAATCGCACAGGATGGCCAGGGCCGCGGTGCGCGGGGAGCGTACAAAAAAGAAGGGTTTAAAAAAGACTATAAAGGCAAGCGGGATTCCGCCGGTTACGCCAAAGGCTCTTCCTACGGCGCCGGTAGCCGCAAAGACAGCGGGGAAGGATGGAAAGCGGGGGCGACTCGCGGGGCGAAGCCGGGCGCCCGGGGAGCGCGGGATGCACAAGCGGTTGTACACGCTCCGCGCGCTTCCAAAAAGAAAAAGGGAGAGGACTGGCAGAACGATTTTACCGAATTTTTTGCCCGGCAGGAACAAGGCGGTTGGGGCGGCAAGAGCGGCTTCGACAAAAAAGCCGCTCCCCGCAAGGATAAAAAACGCGGAAACCGTTAATTGTTTTTCCGAAGCCGGTTCTTTTCCGATCGCGATGACCTGCTTCCCAATGACCGGTTCCGTGCGGTTCTCCTGATTCAGGCGTGTTCCGTTAGGGGTACTCTTCAGTTGTTTCCGTTTAAGTCGTCCTGTCCGGGCTAAATGCCCTGTGTGGACTTTCAGAGATGTACGTCCGGTCAAGCGATCCGTATCTCTACCAACCGGTCGGGCGGCCGTCGAGAAATGGCGGGGTGTGTGACTCTTCCCCGGAACCGAAATATGCGGTTCCTTTCGTGGTCGGCGGGATGACATCCTTGGTCAAAAAGGCGTTGAAGGAATAGGATTCTCCCGCGGCTTTCAAGAGCCGCTGTACGATCAGAGCCCGGCTCGGTGCATTGAATGCTGCCCCGGGGGCGCTGCTCTGTTTCATGATGCTGGTCTGCTCGGGTCGCCATACTCCGTACGCATACTGATAACCTCCTTCATAGGCCCCGACCATGTCGTATCCGGGCTGTCCGATGAACTCGCGCCAGCGGATCGCAGACAGGTCATTGGTCAGGTCCAGGTTCAGGTAATAGCCTTTTTGCTGTCCGTTGCGCAGTGCGGTAGCCTGTGCGGCCGGAATTGTCGCTCCGCCCGTATATTCGTCGGCCAACAGTCCGATGGCATGGCCGCCCAACTCATGGACGAGGGTCGTTTCGAATGTTGAAGCGAGGGTGCCGATGGCATAGTTCGGATTGCCGTCCGATTGCCAGTAGGTTGTACCGGCATGCCGTTTGGCATTCGCAATGATGGCAATAACGACGTTTTGCATCCCTGTGTACCCCGGGACTTTGGCTGCGTAGGCGTAAACCTTCTCTTTTGCGGCGGTCATGGCGCTTCCCGATTCATCCCGGTAAGCGACCGATAAAGCCGTATTGCGGGCGTACCCGGGTTGGGTTACTCCGTTCTGTTTCGATACCGCTTTAACAATGTATGTATTCAGGTAGTTACGGTAAGTGGCGTAGGGTTCATAACGCAACAGGGCTTCGATGGCCTGTTTCATCTTTTGTTCGTACAAACCGTTTTCACCCATATCCTGGCTGGTGAATCCGTCACCCATGAAAATCAGGTGGAATCCTTTGTTTTGCGGTGAACCCGCATAGGTAAGTACCTGTCCGTCTTGCGAATAATCGTCGCTTTCGACGTTGTCGCCCAGGTTGCTGAATCCATACCCGCTCGTTTGGGGCGAAAGAATCCATTTGTCATAATTGGGCTGTTGCGTCACGGCTTCCGGAACGGTACCGCTGAAACGGTTGAACGTCACGTCGAGACCGGTTAGCTGTGTCAACCGGGCGAAACCGTCCGGCAGTCCCCCGGAAAGCTGATTGTGCTGCAGCGACAGCGAGGTCAATCGGGTCAATCGTTCGAAACCGTCCGGCAGATTGCCGTTCAGGGAACCGTTGTGGCTGAGGTTGAGCGTCCTGAGATTTTCCAGCCGGGTGATACTTTCCGGGATCTCCCCCCGGATGGAGTTGTTGTGAAGGGTCAGGGATTCCAGTCGGGTGAGTTTGCCGAGTTCCGCAGGCAGCGTACCGCCCAGCTTGTTATCGTTCAGCGCGAGGGTGCGCAGTTCGGGAAGGCGTGTGATATCGTTCGGAATCGCTCCGGAGAGTTTGTTGACGGTGAAATCGAGGGTCTGCAACCGCGTCAGTTTGCCGATCGAGGCGGGAATAGAGCCTGATATCTGGTCGTGTGAAAAGGTGAGTTGCTCGAGATAGGGAAAATCGCCGATCTGTTCGGGCAACCAGCCGATCAGGTTATTGGCGTAAAAATAGAGGGAGACCACATGCCCGTCAGCGTCGGTGCGGACACCTTTCCACTCTCCGACCGGTTTGTTTGACAGCCAGTTCGTCTGTTCTCTCCATTTCGGACCGCCCAGGCTGTTGTATAGGGCGATCAAGGCGGCCTGCTCGCTGCCTGCGGGGGCTTCGGCCCCTGTCTGTGTGATGGAAACCTTGCGGGAGAGGCCGTTGGCCGACCGGACGCTCAGGCTGCCGGTGCGCGGGAGGTAATCTTCCGGAGCCGTTGCCGTGATCTCCACGACGCTAAGGCCCGCCGGACCTTCGGCGGGCGCGACGGTGATCCAGGGCGCGTCATCGTGGGAAATCGACCAGGCTGCATCGGTCGTGATTTCCATTTGCTCGCGGAGAATGGTTCCGGTCAGGGAGATATTCTGGGTCGAAAGCGTCAGGACCGGGTCGCTGCTGTTGTCTTTGGAACAGCCGGCCAAAAGTGTGATCAGACCGGCCAGACAACAAAAACGGATGGCTGCTTGCATGATTGATTAGGTTAGCGGGTGATGTTTGAAGTTAAATAAAAATTCGGGGAATCTCTTATTTTCGATCCAAAAATTCCGGCTGTTTTGTCCGTATTTCCACAGGTCGGGCCGGTGAGGGTGACAAAGTGGCAGGATCTGACAGCGACTCCGGCATATTATGTCACTTTTTTCGCATGAAATTTGCGGAAATCAAGGGGAGAATGTGCCAAAACCGGTTTGGCACATATTGTGTGAGAAAGCAGGTCGCATTCGGTTGCAGAAATGTTGATATCCCTGAACCTCGTAAGAGGGCGAAATATTGATTAACCTTAAAAGCATACAAAAATGAAAGTAAAACCGTTAGCAGACCGGGTTCTGATCGAACCGAATCCCGCAGAAGAAAAAACAGCCGGCGGACTTTTTATCCCCGACACCGCCAAGGAAAAACCTCTCGCAGGTAAAGTCATCGCAGTGGGCCCCGGAACATCTGACGTGAAGATGGAAGTGAAAGTGGGCGACCAGGTGCTCTACGGCAAATACGCCGGCACCGAAATTACGATCGACGGCAAGGATTTGCTGATCATGAAACAGGGCGATATCCTCGCAATCATTTAATCTTTCAATTTCCTAACTTTTAAGTCTGACAAATCATGGCAAAAGAGATTTTATACAATGTAGATGCCCGCGAACAGCTCAAGGAAGGTGTGGACGCGCTGGCCAATGCAGTGAAGGTAACCCTCGGTCCGAAAGGCCGCAATGTGGTAATCGACAAGAAGTTCGGTGCACCGCAGGTGACCAAGGACGGTGTGACCGTAGCCAAAGAGATCGAACTGGAGAAACCGGTTGCCAACATGGGTGCACAGATGGTCAAAGAGGTCGCTTCCAAGACTGCTGACGATGCCGGCGACGGTACGACGACCGCTACTGTACTGGCTCAGGCCATTGTAGGCGTGGGTGTGAAAAACGTTACCGCAGGTGCCAATCCGATGGACCTGAAACGCGGTATCGACAAAGCCGTCGCTACGGTAGTCGAGAACCTGCGCAAGCAGAGCCAGGAAGTGGGCGGCGACATCAACAAGATCGAGCAGGTCGCTACCATTTCGGCCAACAACGATAACAACATCGGTAAGCTGATCGCCGAGGCGATGGGCAAGGTTAACAAGGAAGGTGTGATTACCGTTGAAGAGGCCAAGGGTACCGAGACCCATGTGGACGTGGTGGAAGGTATGCAGTTCGACCGTGGTTACATCTCTCCGTACTTTACGACCGATGCCGAGAAGATGGAAGCGGTGCTGGAGAAACCGCTGATCCTGATCACCGACAAGAAGGTATCGACGATGAAGGAGCTGATGGGCGTATTGGAACCCGCCGCTCAGAACGGTCGTTCGCTGCTGGTGATTGCCGAAGATGTCGACGGCGAGGCATTGGCGGCTTTGGTGGTCAACAAACTGCGCGGTGCGCTGAAGATCGCTGCCGTGAAGGCTCCGGGCTTCGGTGACCGTCGCAAAGAGATGCTCGAAGATATTGCCATCCTGACCGGTGGTACGGTAATCTCTGAGGAGCGCGGCATCCGTCTCGACCAGGCTACCCTCGAAATGCTGGGTAGCGCCGAGAAGGTGATCGTGAACAAAGAGAACACGACGATCGTCAACGGCCTTGGCGACAAGAAAAATATCGAAGCCCGTGTAGCGCAGATCCGCAAACAGATGGAGGTTTCCACTTCGGATTATGACAAGGAGAAGCTCGCCGAACGTCTGGCTAAGTTGGCCGGCGGTGTGGCAGTACTCTATGTAGGTGCCGCCAGCGAGGTGGAGATGAAAGAGAAGAAAGACCGTGTGGACGATGCTTTGGCGGCTACCCGTGCTGCCGTTGAAGAGGGTATTATCCCCGGCGGTGGCGTAGCTTACATTCGTGCTGTGGCAGCCCTTGAGAAGCTTAAAGGCGATAACGAGGATGAGACGACGGGTATCCAGATCGTGAAACGTGCGATCGAGGAGCCGCTCCGCCAGATCGTAGCCAATGCCGGCGGCGAAGGTTCGGTGGTCGTTGCCAATGTGAAAGCAGGTAAGGATGCGTACGGTTACAATGCCCGTGCCGACAAGTACGAGGATATGTTCAAAGCCGGTATCATCGACCCGACCAAGGTAGCCCGCGTGGCGCTGGAGAATGCCGCTTCAATTGCAGCGATGTTCCTGACCACCGAGTGCGTGCTGGTCGACAAAAAAGAGGAGAATCCGGCTCCGGCCATGCCGCAGGGCATGGGTGGAATGGGCGGCATGATGTAGTCTGTTCCTTTCGGAGGTATTTCCGATAATCAGACAGGCGCTTTCCCACAAAGGAAAGCGCCTGTTTTTTTATACTGGGATCGTTGCGGAGACCTGCTGTCTCACTCTCCCGAACCGAACAGTGTTCGGGCTAATTCTTCGATTTTGTTGATGTAGACGATCTCGATCCCTTTCGGTGGTTTCGGCAGGCTTTTGCGCAGGTAACCCGAGACAATGATGCGCCCGAAGCCCAGTCGTGCCGCTTCGCTGATGCGCTGCTCGCTGCGGGGTGCCGGTCGGATTTCTCCCGAAAGTCCGATCTCGCCTGCGAAGCAGGTGGTGTTGTTCAGCGGACGGTCGAAGTAGGAAGAGAGGATTGCGGCCACGACACTCATATCGAGACCCGTATCGCTGATTTTGAATCCCCCTGCGAAATTCAGGAAAACGTCCTTCGTATACATCTTTAGGCCGACCCGTTTTTCGAGCACGGCCAGCAGCATGTTGAGCCGTCGCGAGTCGAAACCGGTGGCTGAGCGCTGCGGTGTTCCGTAGGCGGCCGTACTGACGAGCGCCTGCGTTTCGATCAGGTAGGCGCGCGCACCGTCTACAGCTGCACCGACGGCAATGCCGCTGAGCGGTTCATCGTAGTGCGACAGCAGGATTTCCGACGGGTTCGTCACTTCGATCAGCCCTTCGCCGCGCATTTCGAAAACGCCGATCTCGAAAGTGGCTCCGAATCGGTTTTTAATACTGCGCAGGATGCGGTAGATGTTGTTGTTGTCGCCTTCGAACTGCAATACCACGTCGACGATGTGTTCGAGGATTTTCGGCCCGGCGATGATTCCGTCTTTCGTGATGTGTCCGATGATGATGACGGATGTATTGGTCTGCTTCGCGTATTTCATCAGCAGTGCAGCACACTCGCGGATCTGCGAAACGCTTCCCGGCGACGAATCGATCGAATCGGAGTGGATCGTCTGGATTGAGTCGATGATGACCAGGTCGGGCTTGTAGTCGGTCACCTGGCGCAGGATGTTCTCGAGGTTCGTTTCGCTGTAAATGTAACATTCGTCGTTGCCGATCCCGATCCGTTCGGCCCGCATTTTTATTTGATGAGGAGACTCCTCGCCCGAGACGTAAAGTGTTTTGATCCCGCCCGCTTTCAGTGCGAGCTGCAGGCTGAGTGTCGATTTACCGATGCCCGGCTCGCCGCCCAGCAGGATCATCGAGCCCTGCACGAGGCCGCCGCCCAACACGCGGTTCATCTCGCCGTTGCCCAGGTCGGTGCGGGTATACTCCTGCCGTTGGATCTCGCGTACCGGCTGCGGGCGGTTCCGTTCACCGGCAGGGGTGAAAGAGGGCTGCGCCGGCTCTTTCTGTACCGTTTCTTCGACAAAGGTATTCCATTCCCCGCACGAGGGGCACTTGCCGACCCATTTGGCCGACTCGTACCCGCAGTTACGGCAAAAAAAGGCCTTTTTGACTTTAGCCATGGCTCAAGATGCGTTTTAAGACCGCGATGAAGCGGTCGATATCCTCGCGCGTCGTGTCGAACGAACACATCCAACGTACTTCGTTTCGCTCCTCGTCCCAGTCGTAGAAGAAGTATTCCTTGCGCAACCGTTCGATCGCCTCGCGCGGCATGACGGCGAAAAGGCCGTTCGCCTGCGGTTGGCAGGTGAGGGTGACGCCGTCGAGTTTGCGGATCCCGGAGGCCATATAATTTGCCATTTCGTTTGAATGAGCGGCCAGTTGCAACCAGAGATCATCTTGGAGATAAGCCTCGAATTGCGCGGCGATAAAGCGCATTTTCGAAGCGAGCTGTGTGAGTTGTTTGCGTTCGTACATGGCTGCTCGTGCGCATTCCGGCCGGAAAAAGATCACCGCTTCGCCGACCATCATGCCGTTTTTCGTTCCGCCGAACGAGAGAACGTCCACTCCCGTATCCGCAATCATCGCTTTGGGCGTGATGCCGAGTGCGGCTACGGCATTCGCGAACCGCGCTCCGTCCACATGCAGGAACATATCGTGTTCGTGTGCCAGATCGGCCAGGGCGCGGATTTCACCGGCGGTATAGAGCGTGCCCAATTCGGTCGGCTGAGAGATCGAGATCACTTTGGGCTGGGCGTGGTGTTGGAACCCGAATCCGTGCAGGCGCGTACGAACCAGTTCCGGGGTCAGTTTTCCGTCCGGAGTATCGATCGCCAGCAGTTTGCAGCCCGCGAGCGCTTCCGGTGCTCCGCATTCGTCGACACAGATGTGTGCGGTCCCCGCACAGACAACGGCGTTGAACGATCGGGTGAGCGTTTTGAGCGCAAGCAGGTTCGCTCCCGTACCGTTGAATACGAAATAAACATCCGGCTCTCCGCCAAAAAGAGCCTGCAACGCTTTCGTCGCACGGGTCGTAACCGCATCGTCGCCGTAGGCGAAATCATGGTCGCTGTTTGCAGCCGTGATGGCCGCGAGGATCTGCGGATGAATGCCCGAATGGTTGTCGCTTCCGAAACTGCGCATCGCTATCTCGTAAACAGTGTAGCGTTAACGCCGTAGAGAGTTTCCGAACGGTCGTTATACGCCGGGTTTGTGTTATTTGATGAAAAACCTGTAAATATCGTTGCCGTTCGCAAAGATCAGTAGTGCGAGGATCAGGATAAAGCCGACCGTGGTCGCGCGCTCCATGAATTTATCGCTGGGTTTGCGCCGCGTAATTACTTCCACAAGCAGGAACAGCACATGGCCGCCGTCGAGCCCCGGGATCGGCAAGATATTCATAATCGCCAGTACGATCGAGAAGAATGCGGTGATGTGCCAGAACGCTTCCCAACTCCAATAAGTGGGGAATACGCTGCCGAGCGTCATGATCCCGCCGAGCGACTTGTACGCTTCGGTTTTGGGCGAGAAAAGCAGTTTGATCTGTTTTGCATAGCTGCTGATCTCGGTGCCGGTGAGCTTGATTCCATGCGGAATCGACTCGAGGAAAGAGTATCGGTGGGTGCTGATCGGGATCAGCTCGTTTATCGGGACGAGCTTCGCTTCGATCAACCCTTCGTTCGAAATCTCAACGGGCACGGTGATGATTTTGGTCACTCCCCCCGAGTCGCGTGCGATCCCGAGGTTGACCTGCTCCCCTTTGTGTGCAGAGAAGGCTTGCTGGTATTCGTCGAAATAGCGCATACCCACACCGTTGAAAGCGATCAGCGTGTCGCCCGGCTGCAGTCCTGCTTTCGCCGCGCCGCCGCCTTTCGCGGCCTGGGCGATTACGAAGGGTACGCGGATATCCATGAAGTTTTTGGTATCCAGTATCTTGGCCGTAGCCGTTTCGGGAATGTCGATACGCATGGCCGTACCGTCGCGTTCGACGGTGACGTACGGGGCCTGGTCGAAAATCATCGTTTGGAGAATCCTGGCGCAATCTTCGACCGGTTCGCCGGCTACGTCGATGATTTTGTCGCCGTCGCGCAGTCCGATCTCTTTGGCTACATCGTTGAACACATAACCGTATTTGACATCCTTCGAGGCGATGTAGTTGTCTCCCCACGTATAGCTGATGCCGATGTAGATGCAGACGGCCAGTACGATGTTCATCACGACGCCGCCGACCATGATCAGCAGCCGCTGCCAGGCCGGTTTGGCGCGGAACTCCCACGGTTGGACGGGTTGTTTCATCTGCTCGGTATCCATTGACTCGTCGATCATGCCGGCAATCTTCACATAGCCGCCGAAAGGAATCCATCCTACGCCGTAAGTGGTTTCTCCCTTTTTGAATTTGAACAGCGAGAACCACGGATTGAAGAAGAGGTAGAACTTTTCCACCCGCGTGCCGAAAAGGCGCGCGAAAAAGAAATGTCCGAATTCGTGTATGATGACCAGCAGCGAGAAACTGAGAATGAACTGAAGAACTTTGATGACGATATCCATGGGTTTGGAAGGGTATTAGCGGTTGAAAAGTTATGAGTTGAGTGATTGTGCTTTGCAGTTGCGGCTGCGGGCCTGTGCGGGCAACAGGCTCCGGGCGATCTCCCGGGCTTCGGCGTCGGTTTGCCGGTACTGGTCCAGCGTGGGGCGTGCGATTGCGGTGGCCCGTGCGAGGGTTTCGGTGTTGATACGCGGGATATCGGTGAAACCGATTTGCCCGTCCAGAAAAGCGGCTACCGCAATTTCGTTCGCAGCATTGAGGATTCCCCCCGCATTACCACCCCGGCGCAGGCATTCGAATGCGAGGCCGAGGTTCGGGAAGCGGGCGGTGTCCGGCTTGAAAAATTCGAGGCATCCCAGTTCTGCGAAATCGATGCGCGGACCGTCCAGCGGCATGCGTTCCGGAAACGAGAGCGCATACTGGATCGGCAGGTGCATGTCGGGTGTGCCGAGTTGTGCTTTGACTGCCCCGTCGGCGAACTGTACCATCGAATGGATCACACTGCGGGGATGGATCAATACGTCGATCTGGTCGGGCCGCAGTCCGAACAGCCATTTGGCCTCGATCACTTCGAAGCCTTTGTTCATCAGCGATGCCGAGTCGATCGTCACTTTGGCCCCCATCGTCCAGCAGGGATGGTTCAGTGCATCTTCGACGGACACTTTTTCGAGCTCCGCAGCCGTTTTATGCAGGAAGGGACCGCCGGAGGCGGTCAGGATTACCTTTTCGACCGGACTCGGCTCCCCCACGAGACACTGGAAAATTGCAGAGTGTTCCGAATCTACGGGCAGGATCGGCGCCCGGTGTTCGGCCGAGAGCGCGGTGATGATTTCCCCCGCCACGACGAGGCACTCTTTGTTGGCAAGAGCTACTTTTTTTCCGTGCAGCAGGGCGCTGACGGTCGGGAAGAGCCCGCTGTAGCCCACCAGAGCCATGACTACCGTGTCGACCGCTTCCGAGCGTACCACCTGCTCGAGCGCCTGCTCGCCGGCGTATACTTTGATCGGTTGCGACGAGAGCGCTTCCCGCAGGGGGGTATAAAAACGTTCGTTTGCAATGACGACGTTGTCGGGGGCGAATTCGACGGCCTGTGCCGCGAGCGCTTCCCAATTGCTGTGCGCGGTGAGTGTGGTGATCTCGAACCGTTCGGGGTAATTCCGCACGATGTCGAGGGTCTGGGTGCCGATCGAACCGGTAGAGCCTAAGACGGCCAGTCGCTGTTTACGCTCCATGGGTCAGAATACGATATAACTTTGCGGGTCGACGGGCGTGCCGTTGTGCCACAGTTCGATTTCAAACAAATTCTTCTTTGCGGCATCGGGCTGCGTACTGCCCGTATAGCCGATGATCTCACCGCTGCGTACACGGTCGCCGACCTTGCGGATCACTTCGTTGTTGTGCCGGTAAACCGACGTCAGGTTGTTGCTGTGCTGGATGAACAGCACATAGCCGTCGGAAGGCGTCCACGACGAGGAGATCACAGTCCCGTCCAGGATAGCCATGACCGGCTGGTTGGCCGTGGTGACTACCCGGATGCCGTAAGCTCCCTCTTTCGGCTCGAACTTCGATGCGACGACTCCTTTGACCGGGGTGAAAAGCTCCAGCGCACTGCGCAGCGTTTTACGGGCCGCGTCGGGATTGTTAATGCTGTAAGCGCTTCCCGGATTCTCCATCTGGCTGCGCAGGATCGAGTCTTCGATGATGGCGCCTACCGTCGGATTCTTGCTGCGGGAGGCCGAATCCGCGGTCTGCATGTCGTTGCGCGTGACCGGATTTTTGCCGGCCATGATCAGCGCGACGTTCTCGTTATAGATTTGCATGTTCTTGATCTCTTTTTCGAGTGAATCGAGGCGCATGATATTCTCGATGAGCATCGTGCGGGACTTGTTGCCCGGATATCCGGGGATGAAGTCCAGGATCGGCGTGTAGGCGACCGTCGTGGTAACGATGATGAACAGGACCAGCACCAGGGCCAACAGTCCGGCCAGCACGTTCAGCGGGCTGATGTAGATATACCACACTTCGGTATCGGTGTGCTGGTTACGGATGCTGAAGCGGTGCTTCTCCCGCAGGTGGCGTATGAAGTAGCGGTAGCTATTCTTAAAGTTGGTCTTCACGGTCGTTGGTTTGGCGCAGTGCTGCCCGCCCGGCCCGCATTCGTCGAGTAAGGCGGTACACGGCGGAAAACTTTAACTTCAAACAGTTTCGTACAAAGGTAATAAAATCCTCCGGCTAATTCCATGCCCGCCCGGCGGCGGCGAATTATTTTCCGGCGAAAAAACTTTGAAAGTAAGTTATAAAATGTAAATTTGCGTAGACTTTACGAGAAATAACGTGTCCCGGAGCGGAATTATTCTTTCCTCCCCGGGTTTGTAAAAAATAAAAGCACATATATTTACAAAAATGGTTAAACCGACACTTTTGGTTTTGGCGGCCGGGATGGGGTCGCGTTATGGTTCGCTCAAACAGATGGACGGCGTAGGCCCGAACGGCGAAGCGATTATCGACTACTCGATTTACGATGCGATCCGGGCCGGTTTCGGTAAGGTCGTCTTCGTGATTCGTCATCTTTTCGAAAAGGAATTCCGTGAAATATTCACTCCCGGGCGTTTCGGCGGGCAGATCGAAGTGGATTTTGTATTTCAGGAGCTGGATAAACTTCCCGCCGGATTTACCGTGCCTGCCGAGCGGGTCAAACCCTGGGGAACGAACCATGCCGTGATGATGGCTGCCGGTGTGATCCGCGAAGAGCCTTTTGCCGTAATCAATGCCGACGATTTTTACGGTCAGGAGGCTTACCAGACGATCGGACGCTACCTGCGTTCGGTGGCCGGACAGAAGAATCACTACTGCATGGTCGGCTACGAGGTGCAGAACACGCTGTCTGATTTTGGAGCCGTGTCGCGCGGAGTATGCGGTGTGGATGCCAACAACAACCTGACCTCGATGGTCGAGCGGACCTCCATCGAGCGGATCAATGGCAAGATCGTGTTCAAGGATGAGAACGGCGAGATGCGTCCGTTGGATGGCAAGGCTCCCGTTTCGATGAACATGTTCGGGTTTACGCCCGACTATTTCGACTACTCTGAGAAGTATTTCAGCTCTTACCTGAAGGATAATATTGACAATCCGAAATCGGAATTCTACATTCCGACGATGGTCAACAAACTGGTGAACGACGGTACGGCGCAGATGCGCGTGCTGCACTGTCCTGCACAATGGTTCGGCGTGACCTATAAAGAAGACCGTCCGGCCGTGGTGGAGCGCATCCGTAAATTGATCGCGGCGGGGAGCTATCCCGAAAAGCTCTGGAAATAGAGTTCCGGACCGTGCCTAACCCTAAAACCGGATACGATGAACAGTATTGAACAGCAAATTTGGGGCTTTACGCCCGACGGCGAAGCCGTGATCCTCTATACGATGACCAACGGCACCGGCGCATCGGTGCAACTGAGCAATATCGGGGCCGGGATCGTGGCCGTCAATGTGCCTGACCGCAACGGCAACCTGGCCGATGTGGCGCTCGGGTACAACAGTTTCGAAAGTTATTTCGGCGATGGTCCTTATATGGGCAAAACACCGGGACGCTTTGCGAACCGGATCGGCGAGGGGCGTTTTACGCTCGACGGAGTGGAGTACCGGCTGGCACAAAATTCCGGTGGACAGCATCTGCACGGCGGCCTGAAAGGTTTTGCCAATAAGGTGTGGGACGGCCGGGTCGAGACCGACCGGGTGGTCTTCTCGCTGGTGAGTCCCGACGGGGACGACAAGTATCCGGGCGAAGTGACCGCCGAGGTGTGCTACGACTGGAACGATGCCTGCGAGTTGGAGATTACCTATTATGCCAGAACCGACGCCCCGACGATCATCAACCTCACGAACCACGCCTATTTCAACCTCAAGGGTGAGCATGCGGGCCGTGCGATGGAGCAGGAATTGCAACTCAATGCGGCGAAATTCCTCTGGTACGACCGGAACTGCATCCCTACCGGCGAGTTGGTCGACGTGAAGGGGACTCCGATGGATTTCACGGAGCCAAAACCCCTCGCACGCGATATCGATGCCGATTACGAGCCGTTGCGCATCGGGCACGGCTATGACCAGAGTTGGGCGATCGACGGTTACGAGAAGGGCAAGCTGAGCGAAGCGGGTGTGCTGTACGATCCGGAGAGCGGTCGGCGTATGCGTATCCTGACGACGCAGCCTTCGGCACATGTCTATACGGGTAATTTCCTGCAGGGGTGTCCTACGAGCATCAGTGGCGGAGAGTACGCCAACCGCGCCGGCGTGGCGATCGAATGCCAGGCTTATCCGAACAGCCCCAACCGGGAACATTTCCCTTCGACCGTGTTGCGTCCCGGTGAATTGTACAACGAGAAAATCATCTTCCGTTTCGAAACGGACAAGTAACCCTTTGGAATATTTAACCTAAAACTTAGCAAATGGAATCTGCAAAACACAAGAATTATGCGCTGCCCATCGCGATGATGTTCGCGCTGTTCGCGATGATTTCGTTCGTGACCGGATTGACCAATCCGCTCGGCGTAATCATCAAGAACCAGTTCGGCGTACCCAACTGGATGTCGCAGCTGGGCAATGCCGCCAATTTCATCGCCTATGCTTTCATGGGCATTCCGGCCGGTATGCTGCTCAAGCGGATCGGTTACAAAAAGACCGCTTTGGCTGCGATTGCCGTCGGTATCGTCGGCGTAGGCACGCAGTTCTTCTCGGGTATCGTGCCGGAGAACATGGCCTTTGCCATCTACCTGACGGGGGCTTTTGTGGCCGGTTTCTCGATGTGTATGCTCAACACCGTGGTCAACCCGATGTTGAACACGCTCGGCGGCGGCGGTAAGCGGGGCAACCAGCTGATCCAGTTCGGCGGCTCGCTGAACTCGATTTCGGCTACGATCGTTCCGGTTTTCGTCGGTTACCTGATGGGTAATGTGGCCACTGCCACGATCAACAAGGCGAATCCGGCGCTTTTCATTGCGATCGGCATCTTCGCACTGGCGTTTATCGTGCTCTATTTTATGCAGATTCCCGAACCGGCACAGGAGATCGAAGCGCAAAAAGAGTCTGCGGAAGGTGTTAAGGATCCGCACAGCGCACTTTCGTTCCGTCACTTTATTCTGGGTGCGGTTGCCATTTTCCTTTACGTGGGTGTCGAAGTCGGTATTCCGAACTTCGTCAACCTGTTTCTGTCGACGCCTGTCGATGCCGTGGACAGCGTGCCGGGGTTGGGGTATGAAGCGGCCCTGGCCGGGTCGATCTGCGGAACTTACTGGTTCCTGATGCTGATCGGCCGTCTGTTCGGCGGTTTCCTCGGCGCTAAATTCTCCAGCAAGGCGATGCTGACCTTTGTGTCGCTGTTGGGCCTGTTGTTCGTATTACTGGCTATTTTCCTGCCCGAAACGATCAAGGTCGACATGCCGGTGTTCCAATCCGATATTTCGTTCGGTCTGGCTGAAGTGCCCATCGGTATCATGTTCCTGATCCTGTGCGGTCTTTGCACCTCGGTCATGTGGGGCGGCATCTTCAACTTGGCGGTTGAGGGGCTGGGCAAGTACACCGCAATGGCATCCGGCATCTTCATGGTGATGGTTTGCGGCGGTGGTATCCTGCCGTTGATCCAGGGCGGTGTAGCCGACCTGTTCGGTTATATGGCCAGCTATTGGGTCGTCTTCGCGGCCCTGATCTACATGCTTTACTACGCATTGATCGGCTGCAAGAACGTCAACAAGAATATTCCGGTGGATTAAGACCGGATGCAGTCGGGTCCTGTCGGCTTGCTCTTGTGCAGGTCAGGACGGGATGGGCTCACCGAATGGATTTTGATAAAGCGCTCCGGACCTCCGGGGCGCTTTTGTTGTCATGTCGTCCGTATTGTATGATATTTTTACGTTGGTGTCTAAAATATTTACATTTCCGTTTTTTCTTGTTATTGGATAATGAGTTGCAAGTTAAATGTATATGCGAATGGCTCGTTTGTTGACCGTATCAATGCCGACAAACTTGAAGTGAAACTACAGTACGTTTACGCATGATCCGTTTTTTTAAGATTTCGTTGAAGGCATTGCAGCGTTTCAAGACGGCCGCTATCCTCAATTTACTGGGGCTTGCGCTGGCTTTCACGGCCTTTCTGGTCATTGTGCTGCATACTTGGAACGAGTATAACTATGATAACTACCACCCGAACAAGGAGCATATTTTTAAAGTCGAGTTTTTGCGGGACAATAATACCTGGGAGGATGGTTATGCACGGGTATTGTTCGAACACCTCTTTTCCGGATCCCCGCAAATCCGGGCTTACGGTATTTTCATGGATTACGCATTTGGGCCGGGGGTGCCGATGTCTCCGGGCGCCCATCCCGGAGAATTGGTGTATTATGAGAAGGTAGATCGCATTACGCCCGGATTTACGGATGTAATCCATTTCGATATCCTGGAAGGGAATGTGAAGGCGATTGCCGACCCCGATCAGGTATTGATTCCGGAGAGCGTCGCCCGGAAATTTTTTGGTAAAGAGAGTGCCGTGGGTAAGCCGATCGTTTTGCTGGATGCATTGAGTGCGGGAGGTAAAATAAAAGTATCGGCCAATCAGGAGCTAAACGCGGTGTTGTATGTAGGTGGTGTGTATCGGAATTTTCCTGAAAACTCCCGGATCCGGAACGTCATCTATTCGGGTATTCCTCCGCAGGAGATGATGCACGAGTGGTATACCGGAGGATACCGGGCCTATGTTTTGTTGGAAGACCCTGCCCGGGCCGGAACTTTGGCGGAAACCCTGACCGAAAAGAACCGGGAGTTGCTTTCCGGACTAGTTATCCATAAAATCCGGTTCCGGCCGTTGACCGATCTCTATTTTGCCGAGAAAGCCAAGGGCGATACCGCTCCCGGCGGGAACAAACAGCTGACCGATATCCTCCTGGTGGTGGCTGTGCTGATCCTGGTGGTGGCTGTTGTCAACTATGTCAATTTTTCGGTTGCGTTGACGCCTGCCCGCATCAGGGGCATCAATACACAAAAAGTGTTGGGATGTTCCGTCGGTACCATTCGCAGGAATATTGTTTCGGAAGCGGTTATGATGACCGTTACGGCCTATCTGCTGGCCTTGCTGGTCACGTCGGTTGTCTTCAGGCACGGGTTGTTGAACCGTTTGCTTGGTAACGGGCTGTCGCTTTCGGACCATTTGCCGTTGGTGGGGATGACTTTCGCGCTGGCTTTGATTGTGGGAGCGATAGCCGGACTCTATCCGGCGTGGCATATGACGGCATACCCTCCGGTCATGCTTCTCAACGGCTCGTTTGCGGCGACCGGGCGTGCCAAAATGTTGCGGAAGGCATTGATCGGTTTGCAATACGTGGTGTCTATCGTGCTCATTATTTGCGCCTTCGTGATACAGCTCCAGCACCGTTATGTGAGCCGTACCGATGTCGGTTTTGATAAGGAGCATATCCTGCAGGTAAGGCTTTCGCCGGGAACCGGCGCAAAGAGTGAATTGTTCCGCCAAAAGCTGATCCGACATGCCGGAATTGTCGATGTGGCGTTTGCCGAAGATGAATTTGTCCGGGATGAGGGGAAAGCCCATATTGCCTATTATTATCAAAACGAGCGGTTAACGCAGTATTGGATCGGGGTTTCACATAACTTCCCCGCCGTGATGGGCATTCCTATCGTAGCCGGCCGGGATTTCCGGCCTGGAGATGAAATGCCGGTAGCGGGCCATGCCGTCTGCATTGTTAATGAAACGGCTGCGAAAGAGTTGGCTTCGGTTTCGGCCGGGAAGCGAGGAGAAAAGACAAGTGCGGATTATCGGAAAATTGTCGGGGATACTTTCTTGGATTACCGTACGACGGTCCGCATTGCGGGGGTCTTTAAGGATATCAATTTCGAATCTTTATACCGCCCGATCGAGCCGCTCGGATTGTGGGTCGCTTCGCCGGGACACTACCGGTATGATAAACCGTATGGCTATTCGTATGTCAAGGTCACTGGTAACCCGCTGGCAGCCATTGACCACATCCGGGCTACGTTAGTGGAACTCGATCCGGTCTATCCTCCCCAAATCGATTTCTTGGATGCAGCGATGGACGCCTTGTACCAAAAGACCCGGAATCAGGGGACAATCGTGATTTTATTCAGCCTGATTGCAGTGCTGCTCGCAATTATGGGGGTATTCGGCCTCGTGATGTTCGAAGCGCAAAGCAGACGCAAGGAGATTGCCGTACGGCGCGTGTTCGGTGCTACCGTTCCGGAAGTGTTGATGCTGTTCAATTCGGGATTCGTGAAAATCGTTCTCATTTGTTTCGTCGTGTCGGTTCCGCTGGCTTGGTTCGGAATACATAAATGGCTGGAGAGTTTTGCGTACCGGGCACCGATCCGTATTTGGGTTTTTGTTGTCCCGCTGTTGCTGGTACTGATCCTGACCGTATTGACAGTGACTTTCCAAAGCTACCGGGTTGCCACGACCAATGCGGTGAAATCGTTGAAAGGGTAAGTAATCCTGTTCTTATCGGTTTTGTTCGATTGCTGCTGGCTACCGGTAAACGTCTGCTGAAGATTAGCAGATTTGGCTGATTCGGAGGACCGGCCGAATCCAAAACAAGAAGGCGGGGCCATCCATGGCCCCGCCTTCTTAACAATATGTATGCAAGGAAATTATCTATTCCTGCGACTGTGTACCTACCATTGAATTGTAATCGTCCATCGACCCGACGAGAATGCTTTGGTACTTCGGTTCGCCCGTACCGGCCGGAATCAGGTGGCCGCAGATTACGTTCTCTTTCAGCTTCTCGAGCGGGTCGCTCTTGCCGAGTATGGCCGCTTCGTTCAGCACTTTGGTCGTCTCCTGGAACGATGCTGCCGACATGAAGCTGCTGGTTTGCAGTGCCGCACGGGTAATACCCTGCAGGATCTGGTTCGAGGTGGCAGGGATGACGTCGCGTACCTCGACCGGTTTCTGGTCTTTGCGTTTGAGTACAGAGTTCTCGTCACGCAATTTGCGCACGGTGATGATCATCCCGGCGCGCATCGTAGGCGACTCGCCCGGATCGGTCACGACGACCTTGTCGTACAGTTCGTCGTTGACCTCCATGAATTCCCACTTGTCGACGATCTGCTCGGGCAGGAAACGGGTATCGCCCGGATCGTCGATCTGTACCTTGTTCATCATCTGGCGCACGATCACCTCGAAGTGCTTGTCGTTGATCTTCACACCCTGCATGCGGTATACCTCCTGTACCTCGTTGACGATGTACTCCTGGACCTTAGTCGGGCCCTGGATGGCCAGAATATCGCCCGGAGTGATCGCTCCGTCCGAAAGCGGCGTACCGGCACGGACATAGTCGTTCTCCTGCACGAGGATCTGACGAGACAGCGGTACGAGGTAACGCTTCACGTCGCCCATTTTCGAGGTAACGACGATTTCGCGGTTGCCCCGCTTGATCTTTCCGAACGAAATCTCACCGTCGATCTCAGATACGATGGCGGGATTCGACGGGTTACGGGCCTCGAAGAGCTCGGTAACACGCGGCAGACCGCCGGTGATATCACCCGCCTTACCGATGGCGCGCGGGATCTTGATCAGGATTTCGCCTGCTTTGATCGTAGCATCCTCTTTCACGACGATGTGAGCGCCGACAGGCAGGTTGTATTGCTTCTGCTCGTCGCCTTTCTTGTCGAGAATCTTGATGACCGGGTTCTTCGTCTTGTCTTTCGACTCGATGATCACCTTTTCACGGAAGCCCGTCTGTTCGTCGAACTCGTCGCGGTAGGTGACGTTCTCGATGACGTTCTCGAAGGCGATCTTACCGTCGTATTCCGAGATGATAACCGCATTGTACGGATCCCATTCGCAGATCAGGTCGCCCTTTTTCACCAGGTCGCCGTCGTTCATATAGAGTGTCGAGCCGTATTGCAGGTTGTGCGTATAGAGTACGATGTCGGTGTTGACATCGACGATGCGCATCTCCGCGAGGCGGCTGATGACCATATTGACCTCTTTGCCTGCTTCGTTCTTGCTCTTGACGGTGCGCAGATCGTCGATCTCGAGGCGGCCTTCGTAGCGGGAAACGACACTGTTGTCGGTTGCCACACCTCCGGCGACACCACCGACGTGGAAGGTACGCAGCGTCAGCTGGGTACCCGGCTCGCCGATGGACTGCGCGGCGATTACGCCGACCACTTCGCCTTTCTGTACCATGCGTGCGGTAGCCAGGTTGCGGCCGTAGCACTTCGCACAGACGCCCTTGCGGGATTCGCAGGTCAATACCGAACGGATATCGACCGATTCGATACCGGCGGCATCGATAGCCGCAGCGATATTTTCGGTGATCTCTTCTCCGGCAGCGACGATCAGTTCGCCCGTGTGCGGGTTGTGCACGTCGTGCACGGTGGTACGTCCGATAATGCGTTCGTAGAGGGTTTGCACCACGTCTTCATTGCGCTTGATGGCCGTAGCCGTCAGGCCGCGAAGCGTGCCGCAGTCCTCTTCGCTGATGATCACGTCCTGCGCTACGTCGACCAGACGACGCGTCAGGTAACCGGCGTCGGCCGTCTTCAGTGCGGTATCGGCCAGACCTTTACGGGCACCGTGCGTCGAGATGAAGTACTCCAGTACCGACAAACCCTCTTTGAAGTTCGAAAGGATCGGGTTTTCGATGACCTGACCGCCTTCTGCTCCCGATTTCTGCGGTTTGGCCATCAGGCCGCGCATACCGGAAAGCTGGCGAATCTGCTCTTTCGAACCACGGGCTCCCGAGTCCAACATCATATAGACCGGATTGAAACCCTGCATGTCCGAGGTGAGGTGGTCGAGCACCGTCTTGGTCAGCTTCATGTTGATATTGGTCCAGATATCGATGATCTGGTTGTAACGCTCGTTGTTGGTGATAAGACCCATGTTGTAGCTCTCCATCACCTCGTCCACGCGTTCGTAGCCCTCCTGTACCAGCTTGTCTTTCTCTTCGGGGATGATGACCGCGTCGAGGTTGAACGACAAGCCGCCCTTGAAAGCCATTTGATAACCGAGATTCTTGATCGCGTCGAGGAACTCGGCAGCCTTGTCGGCACCGGCTTTCTTCATCACCAGTGCGATGATGTCGCGCAGTGAACGTTTGGTCAATACCTCGTTGAGGTATCCCACCTCTTTGGGGACCACCTGATTGAACAGGATACGTCCGATCGTGGTATCGATCAGTTTCTTGACCGGCTGGTCGTTCTCGTCGAGCGTGTCGGCCATCACCTTCACTTTGGCATGCAGGCCTGCACGGTTTTCGTTATAGGCGATGATCGCTTCTTCGGGTCCGTAGAAAGCGAGTCCTTCGCCTTTCGAACCAGCACGCTCTTTGGTGATATAATACAGACCGAGTACCATGTCCTGCGACGGCACCGTGATCGGCGCGCCGTTGGCCGGGTTCAGGATGTTGTGCGAACCGAGCATCAGCAACTGGGCCTCCAAAATGGCTGCATTGCCCAGCGGCAGGTGCACGGCCATCTGGTCGCCGTCGAAGTCGGCGTTGAAGGCGGTACAAGCCAGCGGGTGCAATTGCAGGGCCTTGCCCTCGATCAGTTTGGGCTGGAAAGCCTGGATACCGAGCCGGTGCAGGGTCGGTGCACGGTTCATCAGTACCGGGTGGCCTTTGATCACGTTCTCGAGGATATCCCAGATCACCGGGTCTTTGCGGTCGATAATCTTCTTGGCCGATTTAACGGTCTTGACAATACCGCGTTCGATCAGCTTGCGGATGACGAAAGGCTTGTACAGCTCGGCTGCCATGTCTTTCGGAATACCCATCTCGTGCATCTTCAGCTCGGGGCCGACGACGATTACCGAACGGGCCGAATAGTCGACACGTTTACCGAGCAGGTTCTGGCGGAAACGTCCCTGTTTACCCTTCAGACTATCCGAAAGCGATTTGAGCGGGCGGTTCGATTCCGTCTTCACGGCATTGCTTTTGCGCGAGTTGTCGAACAGGGAATCCACGGCCTCCTGCAACATGCGTTTCTCGTTGCGCAGGATGACATCCGGTGCTTTGATTTCGATCAACCGTTTCAGGCGGTTGTTACGGATAATCACGCGACGGTACAGGTCGTTCAGGTCGGAAGTGGCGAAACGGCCGCCGTCCAGCGGAACGAGGGGACGCAGTTCTGGCGGGATCACGGGGATCACCTTGAGGATCATCCACTCGGGTTTATTCACTTCGCGCGATTCGCGGAATGCTTCCACGACGTGCAGGCGCTTGAGTGCTTCGGCCTTGCGCTGCTGCGAGGTCTCCGTGCTGGCCTTGTGGCGCAGCGAATAGGAGAGTTCGTCGAGGTCCACGCGCTGCAACAGCGTGTAGATCGCTTCGGCGCCCATCATGGCGATGAACTTGTCCGGGTCGGAGTCGTCGAGCTGTTGGTTGCCTTTGGGCAAAGCATTGACGATATCGAGGTACTCTTTCTCTGCCAGCAGGTCGAGTTCGGCCACGCCGTTCACAGCGGCGGCTCCCGGCTGAACCACTACGTAACGTTCGTAGTAAATGATCGCTTCGAGTTTCTTGGTCGGGATCCCCAACAGGTAGCCGATTTTCGAGGGCAGCGAACGGAAATACCAGATATGCGCTACCGGAACGACCAGCGAAATGTGCCCCATACGTTCGCGGCGCACCTTCTTCTCGGTCACTTCCACGCCGCAACGGTCGCAGACGATGCCTTTGTAGCGGATACGCTTGTACTTGCCGCAATGGCATTCGTAGTCTTTGACCGGACCGAAAATGCGCTCGCAAAAGAGGCCGTCGCGTTCCGGCTTGTACGTACGGTAGTTTATCGTCTCAGGCTTGAGGACCTCTCCGCTCGAATTTTCCAGAATCTCCTCGGGAGATGCCAGACCAATCGAAATCTTCGAGAATCCGCTTTGTGCCTTGTTGTCTTTCTTGAATGACATATTTTTACTCCTTTTATTTATTCATCAAACTTCGTCAGCCGTGTGCGGTGCGACTCCGGGGCAGGAAACCGGTTCGGGAGACGATGAACGCTCCCCGTGCCTTTTGCTTTTGTTTCTGCTTCCGGCTGCAGCCTTCCGGCTAAGCACCTTAGTCCAGCTTGACGCTGATGGCCAGACCCCGCAGCTCGTGCAGCAGCACGTTGAGCGATTCGGGAATACCGGCTTGCGGCAGGTTGTCGCCTTTGACGATCGCTTCGTAAGCTTTGGCACGGCCCATTACGTCGTCGGACTTGATCGTCAGGATCTCCTGCAGGATGTTGGCGGCTCCGAATGCCTCGAGCGCCCACACCTCCATCTCACCGAAACGCTGACCGCCGAACTGCGCTTTACCGCCGAGGGGCTGCTGCGTAATGAGCGAGTACGGACCGATCGAGCGGGCGTGCATCTTGTCATCGACCATGTGGCCCAGTTTGAGCATGTAGATCACGCCCACTGTCGCCGGCTGGTCGAAACGTTCGCCCGTACCGCCGTCGAAGAGGTAGGTGCGGCCGCTGCGCGGTACGCCTGCCTGTGCGGTGTACTCGTTGATCTGTTCGAGCGATGCCCCGTCGAAAATCGGCGTGGCGAACTTCAGTCCCAATTCACGGCCGGCCCAACCGAGCACGGTTTCGTAAATCTGGCCGAGGTTCATACGCGAAGGCACACCCAACGGGTTCAGCACGATGTCGACGATCGAACCGTCTTCGAGGAACGGCATATCTTCGTCGCGCACCACCTTGGCCACGATACCTTTGTTACCGTGGCGGCCGGCCATTTTATCGCCCACGCGGAGTTTACGCTTTTTCGCGATGTAAACTTTCGCAAGCTGGATGATGCCGGCGGGCAGTTCGTCACCGTTGGTGAGGTTGTACTTGTCGCGTTTGAGCACGGCATCAGCCTCTTTGTATTTGATGATATAGTTGTTGATCGTCTTTTCCACCAGCGAATCCAAATGGGCGTCGCCCGTCCATTTGTCCGCCGCTACGTTCAGGAAGTCGATCTCCCCGAGCATTTTCTGCGTAAAACGGGTGCCTTTGGCAACGATCTCCACGCCGAAGTAGTCGCGGATACCGGCGGTCGTCTTGTCTTTGAGCAGGACGGCCAGTTTTTCGAGAAGGCGGCTGCGCAGGACTTCGGCCTGTTCGTTGAACGCCATGTCGAGCTTTTCGAGTTGTGCCTTTTCTGCGGCTTTGCTCTTTTTGCCGTCACGGTTGGCCCGGCTGAACAGTTTTTTGTCCACGACAACGCCGAAGAGCGAAGGTTGTGCTTTCAGCGAGGCATCCTTCACATCGCCCGCTTTATCGCCGAAGATCGCACGGAGCAGTTTCTCCTCGGGAGACGGATCGCTTTCGCCTTTCGGCGTGATCTTACCGATCAGGATATCGCCCGGTTTAATGTTCGCACCGATGCGGATAATGCCGTTTTCGTCGAGATCCTTGGTGGCGTCTTCGCTCACGTTCGGGATATCCGAGGTGAGTTCCTCGACGCCGCGTTTCGTGTCGCGCACCTCCATGATGTACTCGTCGACATGCACCGAAGTGAAGATGTCGTCGCGCATCATCCGTTCGGAGATCACGATGGCATCCTCGAAATTGTAACCCTTCCACGGCATGAAAGCCACTTTCAGGTTGCGTCCCAGTGCCAACTCGCCTTTCTGTGTCGAATAGCCTTCGGTCAGGATCTGGCCCTTGGTTACCTGCTCACCCTTGCGGACGATCGGTTTGAGGGTGATCGACGTATTCTGGTTGGTTTTGCGGTAACGCGGAAGGTTATAAGTCGTTACCTCGGGATCGAAGCTGACGAGCTTCTCTTCGTCGGTACGTTCGTATTTGACCTGAATCTGGGTAGCATCTGAGAAAACGACCTCGCCGTTACCTTCGGCAACGATCTGAATGCGGCTGTCCCCGATCATGTCGTCTTCCAGGCCGGTACCGACGATCGGAGCCTCGGGCATTACCAACGGTACGGCCTGACGCATCATGTTCGAACCCATCAGGGCGCGGTTGGCGTCATCGTGTTCGAGGAACGGGATAAGGCTCGCGGCGATCGAAGCGATCTGGTTCGGAGCCACGTCCATCAGATTCACCTCCTCGGCGGTAACCACCGGGAAGTCGGCGCCTTCGCGCGCCTTGATACGGTCGGGCTGCAGGAAGTGGCCTTCGTCGTCAATCGGCA
>OLGF01000947.1_pt1 | contig 33007 bp, 28 predicted proteins | sample 1604971 | NCBI WGS metagenome assembly OLGF01 (sample SAMEA3888902, study PRJEB22519) | human gut metagenome | biome: human gut; feature: human-associated habitat; material: faeces | place: Denmark | collected 2011 | reverse complement strand
TCATCACATCTACCATGGCAGGTATCTTGATTTCGAAGAAGGGTTTGAGTTCTTCAGCCTTATCTACTGCCACATGGGCAGAATTGGCAATCATGTGTGGGAAGAGTGCCGAACCTGTACCATAGGCAAGCAGACCCGCCAGAATGGTGTCGGCAAAGGCGATGCCCACAGTGGCAAGGAGGAGTTTTCCGGCTCCGTGACCGATGTCGGCAATGGCTGGCGTAACGAGACCGATGATGATGAGCGGTATCATAAAGCCCAGAAACTGGCTGAAGATGCCGTTGAAGGTGAGAAACGCTCTGACGGCCGCTTCATTGAAGAAATTGCCGAAGATTACACCCAACAGGATGGCAATGATGATTCTTGCCAATAGTGGCATTTTAATTCTTTTCATATTCGTAAAATTGCTTTTTGCCTGCAAAGGTACGATATTTCTGACTTTTTTCCAAGTATTTTGGTTATAGATTATACTTTTTCTAACGAATAACCAGAAAAAAGCCCACTTTTAAAAGTAAGGCCTGTTTAAAATGTTTATATTTCACGAAATTATCTCTGATTTATGCCGTAATCTGGAATATTTTTCGTATCTTTACACCATCAAACAGAATGACTATGTTTAAAAAGAAAGATTCGAATCCTCAGTTACTGAACTTTCGCATATCATGAAGTTAAAGGAGTTAAGGAAGTTAAGGAGTTAAGACGTATGTCTTGCTGCTTAAAAACTACGACAAAAAGACTATTGTCTTAACTCCTCAGCGACCGTAGGGAGCGATAACTCCTTTAACTTCATTAACTTCTGAACTTGCGAAACTTGAATTAACAACTTATGCTTTTTTGTCAACAATTTCTTTTCCATATACCTTATTATATACACGTACCTTATTATATATGATGCCTTTCTTGACCTGCTCACAATCGTAGAGACCACTAGGAAACACAACAACTCACCATACGCAGCTATCCGGGCTTTGTTCTAAGCACGGACAACTGCTATATGGTTATCGCTGAACAGTTACAGGGCAGCAAACTTTGGTTAATTCTTGTTAATTTTAAGATTTATGCAAAAATTTCTTTTCAATTGTTATCATCTAATTAAAAATTTATACATACCTTTGCACTTGGACTATTAGCCTTTAGTTCCATCTGTCACAGTTAGACGTGTTCTTTCATGGCATTGGGCGAGGCAGCCTACGCCGTGCTGAGTATGGCGGAGTCACATAATGACAAAGCAGTACAAAGCGGGCATTGGGTGGGAAAAGTAGTGCAAACCGAATGCAAAATCGCCAAGCTGGCTTGAGCGTGTTGCTGAGGTGCCGCCTACTTTATGTAAAATAGTCCAGACATAATGAAAGCGTTTACTTGACGCTGTGTTTGAGACGGTCTGTAATCTAGCAAGTCACAGAAATGTTTGGTCTTGAAAGTAGCAACGGTAGATGCCCCGGGTGTGATTATATCACTCCTGCGGAGACCTTGTAAGCACGGATTGTACCTTTTCGGGCGCAATAAGATTGTTTATATAGGTCTCCCAAAAGTAGCGCAAACCGAATGCGGAACCGCCAAATTGGCTTGAGCGTTTTGCTGAGGTGTCGTCTACTTTATGCAATGGAGCGATTACTCATATCGGCGTGGGCTCTGACGTTGTCTGTTCAACCAAAATAGGCAATTGCTAGAGCCTCAGACCGTGGGACAGACAACAGGACGACTCACGCTTTTTTTATGTCTTTAACGGAGTTCTGTCTAGAGCAAAGTAAGGTCACCGATATGAAAATCGCTGATAACGCATCAATAGATGATAACACCCATGGAGGCGGTGAAATCCCTCCCTGCACCGGGCTTACCCCCGATGTCCTCCCCGAAGTTCTGGAGCCAGTTTTGGCGGAGAACTCACATACAGGGGTGTCCACCAGAAATGCCCTGTCGGGAACCGATGACAAACCGAGTGGAGGATACAAAGCCTGCTTTGACTATCCCGAGGTCGAAGGAGGAAGAGCCAACGGCTCAACTCCCCTTAAAACCCTTAGGAGGAAACCGAAAGAAGTTCCCCATTGGTATGCCCTCCGTGTCACCTACGGACGCGAAAAGAAGGCATACGATTATTTGATCGGAAAGCATGTAGAGGCATACTATCCGACAATCAAGACCGTCAAGGAAGTTAACGGCAAGCGAAAGAACGTTGAAGAATCTCGTCTTCCAAATATATTCTTTGCACGTGGAACGGAAGAAGAGATAAAGTCATTTGTTTACGACAATATAAACCTCCCTTACTTACGTTTTTACTATAAGCACACTCACATAGGTGCGCGCATTATGAAAACTCCTCTGATTGTTCCAGACAATCAGATAAAGAGTCTTCAAATTATTTGTGAGAAAGAGGGATCTGACACCTTAGTTTTGCAAGAAGAAGTAACGAAGTTCAAACAAGGCGAGAAGGTAAAAATCATCGAGGGTAATTTTGCCGGAGTAACCGGTATAGTAGCACGTTATCGTGGACAACAAAGAGTGGGTTTGGTTATAGATGGTTTATTGACAGCTGTAACAGCATACATTCCGTCAGCTTTTCTGCAAGCCATCGACTGACCATCTTTACCAGGAGATCTCGCTTTGACCATGATACTATTAAGTTTAAGTGAAATAAATCCAAATATCACCTGTTGGGGATGTTTGGTAAAAAAATAGTGTATGAGCGTTTCATGGATTGTTGATTGTCTGTCAATCTTCGCGTTATGTATTTTGATTATCGGAATGGCCATACCACGTGTCCAGTTGTTGGCCTACCGCAAGAATCTGTTAGACAAACCCGCCAAAAGAAAGGTGCACAAAGCCCCCACGCCTCGTCTGGGCGGCACCACCTTCCTGCCGGCACTGATGTTGTCGTTCACCATTGTGGTGGCGGTGAATATAGTGACAAGACAAGGCGAGCTGCTTGCCGAAGTCGCATCAGAGTCCCTGCCATTGGCCAGTGTCTTCTGCGCCCTGATACTATCGTATATCCTTGGTGTCGTTGACGATATCAGAGGAGTGGGCTACCATCTCAAGTTCATCGCCCAGTCCATAAGTGTACTGATTATCATTTTCAGTGGTGTGGAACTGTCAGGCCTCCGCACCCTGTTGCTGCTTGCATCATGGCCTCAGTGGACGGTTGTCCCCCTCACCGCGCTTGCCATGGTATTCATCATCAATGCCATCAACCTCATCGACGGCATCGATGGTCTGGCCTCCGGTCTGTGCATCCTTTCCTTTGCCTGCTACGGCATCGCCTTTGTATTTTGCAGTCAAAACATCTACGCCCTGTTGTCGTTTGCCTTTGTCGGAGTGCTCATCCCGTTCTTCTATTACAATGTGTTCGGCACACAAAGAAAAAGGAAGATTTTCATGGGAGACACGGGCAGCCTCACCTTAGGAATGATGCTCTGCTTCCTCAACATCAAACTCACCCAGATGCCGCAAGACTCCCTGCCCCACATCAACAAGTACCTTCTGGCCGCCTTGCCGCTGATGATACCGTGTTTCGATGTGATGAGGGTGTTTGCTTACCGTCTGCTCCATGGCAACAACCCATTCCTGCCCGACAACAACCATATCCACCACCTCCTGATAAGGACAGGACTCAGTGAACGCACAACCATGATTACCCTCATCCTGTCATCGGCCCTGCTCACCTTGACCAATGTGATGCTGTGCAACGATTTGGGGGTCATGTTGCTGCTGGCAGCCGACATCACCCTCTGGATAGTGGTCAACATCATCATCTACCTGTTGGTGAAACGCAAAGAAAAAAGAACGAACAATTCATTGATTGAACAACAATAGATGAAAAAAAGAGAAATTATATTGAATTGGCGTCACGCCATGCTATGGATAGCGGCAGCATTGCTGTATTCATGCTCCACTCCTAAAGACATTGCCTACTTCCAAAATGCCAAGCAGCTCCAGGGCATGGCACTCCAGGCAGAACATAAGTTCCGTCTGCGCCCCGAAGACAAAATCAGCATTGTGGTGAACAGCAGCAACCCCATGCTCGAACAGCAGTTCACCCTCACTTCGCGGGGCAACAGCAACAACATCCTCGGTGCCGAAACTTCGCCCGCCACAGTCAGCAGCAGCGGGTCGGGAGGCTCAATCATCGCCTACACCGTGGACGAACAGGGCACCATCGACTTTCCCGTGCTGGGCAAGATACGCGTAGAGGGCATGACACGCGAGGAGGTGGCAGCCTATATCAAGGAACGCCTCATCGCCCGCGAATTGGTGAGTGAACCCATCGTCACCGTAGAGTATGTCAATATGAGCGTCAATGTGCTTGGCGAAGTGTCCAGTCCCGGCAATGTGCCCATCACCAAAGACCACTTCACCGTCATCGACGCCCTGGCCAAGTCGGGCGACCTGACCATCAACGGCAACCGCCGTGCCGTCATGGTGAGCCGCAACAACAATGGGGTGAACGAGGTGCATCAGATTGATCTTACCGACATGCAGCAGACAATGCTTTCAGACGGCTACTATCTGCAGCAGAACGACCTGGTGTATGTCACCCCCAACGACAAGCGCAAGCGCGACTCCACCAATACAGGCAACATATTCCACACGCCCTATATCTGGATGTCAATCATCTCTATGCTAGCCTCATTAATAGCAATATTCAAATAACAAGATACCAATGAACAGCAATTCATCTTTTAACAAACAGATAGAAGAGTTTCTGTCGTTGCAGGATTTTTGGATATTATGCCGCAGTCATTCCAGCTGGTTTGGCCTCTCCCTCGCCATGTTTCTGCTGGTGGCCATCTATTACCTGTCCATCACGCCCGATGTTTACACCTGTGAGGCTTCAGTGCTGGTAAAAGAGGAGACCACCCAAGGCACCGTGACCCAGAGCTCAAACGGCAACAACTTCAACAACATGGCGCTGATACAGCAGCCGACCAATGTGCCCAACGTGCTCCGCCAATACCAATCGCTTGCCCTGCTCACCGATGTGGCCTACCGCCTCGATACCATCAGGACAAAGAGCGAGGCCAAAAGGGTGGCACAGGCCCTACAAGGTGGACTAACCACGACACTCGACGATGAGAAGTCAACCATCATCAACCTGAAATACACCGACACTTCACCCGAGCGTGCAGAGCGGGTGCTCAACACCATCATAGAGGTCTATAACGAACGGTGGATCAACGAGAAAAAACAGATGGCAAGAAACACGGCAAGTTTCATCGATGAGCGTCTCGTGGTGATAGAGAAATCGCTCAACCAGGTGGATGACAGCATCTCCACCTTCAAGACACGCCACCAAATCACCAACCTCGAACAGGCCAGCGACCTCTACCTGCAGCAGCAGAACGAGTCGGAGACGGAGATACTTCAGCTCACCAACCAGCTGTACATGGCACAATACATCCTTGATGTGCTGAAAGACAACAAGTCGCGCTACAAGCTGCTGCCGGCACACACAGGTTTGACCAGCAGCGAGGCAGACCAGCAGATAGCCCAATACAACACCTTGCTGCTGAAACTGAAGAACAATCTTGAAGGCACATCCACCCAGAACCCCATCATCATGCGCCAGGAGGAAGAATTGGGAGAGATACGCCAGAACATCATCGCCACCATCTCCAACTACATCAAGACCATTAAGATACAGATAGGCTCGATGCAGGGCTACAATGCCGATGTAAAGGAGAAGGTGACATCCAACCCCGACCAGGCCAAGAAACTGCTGTCGGTCGAGCGCGACCAGAAGGTGATGGAGAGCCTCTACCTCTACCTGCTACAGAAGAAAGAGGAGAACGAAATCAGCATGACCTATACCCCGGCACCCACGCAGGTGGTTGACATGCCCCACGGCAGCCCGTTTCCCACCTACCCCAACAAGAAGAGCGTACTACTTGCTGCCATACTCATAGGCTTGCTCTTGCCTGCAGTCATCATCTTTGTCAGGGAAAGCCTCAACACCACGGTGCGCGGCAAACTCGACATCGAGAGCCGCACCCAGATACCTGTTGTCGGCGAGGTGCCCTTGATTGACAACGGCAAGAAGCGTGTGAAGTTGAACGGCATCCATTTCAAGAAAAATAAAAGGAGCTGGCGTATGCCTACACCCCTGTTGGTGCAGCAAAACAGCCAGAACGCCATTAACGAAGCATTCCGCATATTGCGCTCCAACTTAGAGTTCATGTCCGACACGCCCAAGCACAAGAATGTGTATCTTGTCACCTCAATGTTTGCCGGTTCGGGCAAATCGTTCATCACCGTGAACCTGGCTTTGGCATTGGCCATCAAAGGGCGCAGGGTATTAGTCATCGACGGCGACATGCGCCGTGCAACCGCCACACACACCTTCGGCAACAGAGAGGTTGGTCTGGCAAACTATCTCGGAGAGAAGGTAGAGCATGTAGAGGAGGTCATCTACCAGCACGACGAACACCCCTCGCTGTATATCCTTCCTGTGGGTACCACCCCTCCCAACCCCACCGAACTGCTGTCAAGCCCGCGTATGCCCCTGCTGCTTGAACAGGTGCGCCCACAGTTCGATTTCATCCTCATCGACTGTCCGATGACAGAATCATTGGCCGATGCCAGCATCATCGAGCACCATGTCGACCGCACACTGTATGTGGTCAGGGCAGGTCTGTTCCAGTGTCGATCCGTGTATCAGCTCGATGCCCAAGTGCAGAACGGTAAATACAAGAATCTCTCCATTGTGCTCAACGCCATCAAGCCGGTGAGCCAATACGGTTACAAATACGGCTATTATTACAACTACAAATACTAAATTATGAAACGACTTCATATATATTGCTGTCTTAGTGTCGTATTGCTTGTATATAGCAGTATGGCCTATGCCGGCGATACCAAAGCGGGCGGCAATATCCCTGGAAAAGACAGCTTATACATCCAGATTTACGGAGGTATTAACAAGTCAGCCAACGAGAATCTCCCTATGTCGGAGTTCTCGTCATATCCATTGTCCGGAGGATTTTTTATTGGCGTCGGCAAGGAAGTCAACGCCCTATGGGGGTGGCGCACGGCACTGAGATACAACCACAACAAGAGCCGCAATGTGCCGGAATGCGAATCGCACGATACCTGGGGATGGAATAACATCGGACTGTTTGTTGATGCTACCTTTGACATCACCGACGCATTGAAACTACCCGTAAACAGGGGCACACGTTTTAATTTGAAGGCATTTGCGGGTATTGGCGGAGTATATACCTTCGGTTTTCCCATGCAGACGCCCTTGTCCTATTTAGAGGCATACTCCAGAAACAGCACCGTGGGATTCGGCATGAGGGCTGGACTCACTGCCACCTATCTCATGTCACACAAATGGCGCATTGGTGCAGAACTGAGCCAAACGATGTTCCATGACCAATTCAACGGAGTTAATTCGGGTTCCCCATTTGACAGGCGAAGCAACCTGAAAGTGGGTGTAACCTATCTTTTTGGCAAGAAAAAGAAAGTTAAGACTGACACGTCACCAATAATATATGACAATCGTCTGCGCGACATCCCGGCACTTCCTTTCAAGATTCCCAGTGCAGAGGACACAAAGAATCGAGCAATAGAGGGGCGAGCCTTCCTTGACTTCCCAGTAAATGAGACAGTCATATACCCACGTTACCGACGCAACCCAGAAGAATTGCAGCGTTTGAACAAGACTATCGAGAATGCACTGTTCGACAAGTCATTCAAGGTGCATCGTGTAGTGTTGCATGGCTATGCCTCGCCCGAGAGTCCCTACTCCAACAACACGCGCCTTGCCAAAGGCCGCACCCAATCGCTGAAGTCATACGTCTGCCGAAAATTCGGTATTGACGAATCCGTGGTTGAGACACACTACACACCAGAGGACTGGGACAACCTGCGTTCCTTTATCGAGACATGTGGCGAGAGCCGGCGGGTGAAGGGAAATGTTTGGTATGAGCGTGAAAGCATAGTGGAAACCCCGGTGATGCCGCAATACGTCATTGACAGTCGCAAAGAGCTGCTCGATGTGATTGACCTTGACATAAGTCCCGACGAAAAGGAGGCTATGCTTAAGAAAGTGGATAACGGAAGACCATACAACTGGCTTCTTCAGAATGTATATCCCGGACTGCGCCACACCGACTACATTATGGAATATGTAGCTCGCCCCTTCAATGCCAAGGAAAGCAGAAGGCTCATCTACACTCATCCTGAGGCATTGAGCATAGAGGAGATGTACAAGGTGGCACAAACCTACGAGGAAGGCAGCGACGGCTGGTTAGATGCCTTGCTGATAGCAGCCAATCTGAACCCCGAAGACAAGACTGCCAATCTCAATGCTGCTTGCGGCTGCGTAAAGACAAAGCGCCTTACAGATGCGCGCAGATACCTGAAGAAGGCTGGAACCACGCCACAAGCCAACTATCTGAGGGACGTGATAGATGCCATGGAAGGCAAAAAAACATGGAAGATAGAAAACGGAAAAGTGATTGTAACAGAAGATAACTGAATGAATATGAAAAAAATGCGTTTCAGACAAATGACAGGATGGACGATAGCGTCTGCTCTGATATGTGCGGGTTGCTCCACTGATGATGTTTACTCAGAATACCAACGCACGGAAGCATCATTCATGCGAGATTTGGGAGGCGACGTTAGTTCTCTGCAATGGTGGAAAACCGCCGTTACTCTGAAGGTGACTGTGGAAGCGGAAGGCAAGACAACACTATGGGCTATGTCAGAGGAGTTTGGCGGCATGCTATACGATATGGCTACAGTTGAAGGGAACGATGCTGTCAGTTTGACAGTTCCACAAGGCCAAGGCAACAAGGTATGCCTCGTCGCAATATGCAAGAACCAGTATAAATCCCAAAGCATAATACTGACGGGCAAGGCTGAAGAGTCGGTGACCTTAAACCTCCAAACCTCATCGACCCGCGCCACAAGCGATTACATCCCAACCTCACTCTACGGTAATAGCATACTGGGAAATGCCGAGCACTACCAGTTCACTCCTGAGCAGATGACCGACTGGCACAGAATGATGAGCATAATGAGCACTGAAAGCGTGAATGCGAAAACGGAGCACGGAATGAATGTCGATTACGAACTGGAGTCCAACGGTCCGTTCTACATCACATGGGTAGCGGGAAACTGCCGGTCCACCTCACCACATGTGCTTGGCTATTATTACCACTCGCCTGGCACATACAAGGACATCCAATATGTAGATATAGCGGAGACGGAGGTCTATGATTATATAGACGGGCTTGCCAAGGTGCAGTATCAAGTGAATGAGACCACGGCAGAGAAATATGGAGTGACTGCCAATCATTGGTATGACGCCAACTTCGACATGGAAGACACTTGGTACTCAAACCCCACATGGGGACTGCGTGCCAACGACGACACCTATAGCTGTATGGCTGCCTTCAAACGATATGGCAAAGGCATCACAGCACTTCGAGGCATTACCTTTAAAGTGGACGTTCCCAAGGGGATGCGCGTAGGATTCTATGACCGATGGGACGTTACGCCACGCCCCGACCAGTACGACCGGCTTGTCAGATATGGCGTAAGACCCTACACCACCCGCGACAACTTCATGGGAACAAGTTATTCGGCGGAGAGGATGAACGTGATTAACCAGAACGGGAATTTCCGAAGCTTCATTGACGAGCATGAGAACGTGATGTGGATGGGTATGGAAAACAATATCACAGGCGGCGACCTTGACTGCAACGACGTTATCTTTGGTGTCACCGTGAAAATGGCCATCTACAAGCCGGGAGTGGTGGAGCCGGATTTGCAACCCGTTGCCGAATATGACAAAGTGATGCCCTGGACCATTGCCTTCGAGGATGTGGCACGTAATGCCGACTTCGACTTCAACGATGCCGTCATTAAGCTAATGCCCGACCCAAAGAAAGAGCTATGCACTGTCACTGTAATGGCGGCGGGCAGCAAGGCAAGAATGTATCTCCACTATGACGGTCCTGACGGTGACCAGAACCTTGGAGAGATACATGAACTGCTTGGTGGCAAGAGTACTGAATTCATAAATACGCCTATGTCCATTGTCTCCACACCATTTGTGGAGGTGGGCAGCGTGAAATGGCCCAAGGGCTACAATGTAGCCACCGATGCCGGACGGTTCTACATTGAGATACAGCGCGGCACTTGTGAGGAATGTACCGACATGATTACACTGGCCGACAGTCCCGGCAAGATGCCACAGGCCCTGCTCGTGGCAGGCGAATGGAAATGGCCCAAGGAGGGCACTCACATTTTCTCAACTTACCACATCTTCCCCTATTGGGCAAAGGATGCCACGAAAGTGAACTACTGGGGTTGGTACGGTTCGCCAACATCGGGCAATTATGTAACTTATTAATATTATTTATTAACTTATTATTTTATCTGTTATGAAAGCATTAATGCAAAAACTAAATCCCGCATTATGGGTAATAGTTGTCTTTGCCTTGGCTTTTTCTGCCTGCAGTGAAGACACAGGATTGGCGGGTACAGAGAACGGGGAAAACAGCGGATGGCCGTTGAACAGCGTTGACCCCAAACAGACATGGATGACATCTGAGACAGTGCAGTTAGACATCTCTATTGATGATGAAGCAGACATCACGGCTCAGACGATAATGAACGAAAAAGTGACCGTTCTGGGGCAAACGCACCTGAAGGGAAGCGGAGTGATGTTCTTGGATATCCCACAAGGCATAGGCAGTAGCTTCGGATTAGTATATGACGATGGCGTGAATGCCAAACAATACAGGCAGATAAACCTTGTAGGTAACAATGCGAAGGTTATCGACGTGAATTTCCAGTCGGCATCGAATACCAGGAGCGTCGCTCCCGCTGCACAAAGGGCCAGCACGCGTGCCGCCACAGCCCCCTCGCTCTACGGCAAAAGCATTATCGAAGACTGCGGTTATCTGAATTTCGGTCCGTGGGGTTGGGGAGACGTAAAGACAGCCTTAGAGGAAGGAAAAAATTCCAAACTCAACTTGACCACCCTGATTGACTACGAGATACAGAGCAAAGGTCTCATGGAGGGAGGCGAATTGGTGGCCAATGATGACATTATTCTACTCTCTTTCCTCTATGGACATACGGGAACGACTGCAGCACGCACATTAGGCTATTATTACCATTCCGTTGGCTCATACAGTGACATAGTATTCAAAGATATTGCGGAAGTGCTGCAACTTGACTACTACAATGGCAAAGCTAAGGTGCAATACCAGGTGAATGACCAACCAACATGGTATGACGCCAACTTCGACTACAGGGACGACCCTGCCAAGCCCTCCCAAGATCCGGCAAACTCAGTTCGCAAAGGCGATAATGCCTGGAACACTCTTAATGTCCACAACTACTATGGAGACAGATTAACTGCCATCCGAGGCCTCACATTCAAGCTGTCCATACCCAAAGGCAAGGAATACGGATTCTACCTGAGGACTGACGAAGCTTTGAATACCACCCAAAAGGCCAAGCTCACAAATCTGGGCGTCACCGAAAGCAATCTTCCAAAGTATTCTGCCAACTATTCGTGTGCAGCCATGAACACGGGAACCAGCACTTTCCGCAGCGCAATAGCCATCTACGACAACTTCACATTTATGGGAATGGATGACAGCCTTAATGGAGGAGACTTAGACTGCAACGACGTTACATTCGCCCTTTCCAACAGCAAGGGTGAGAAATACATCCCGGAATTCACCGAAAGTACAAAGAAAAGCGAATGGAACAAGGATGTCATTGAGAAGCATCCTGAATACATCAACCCACCGAGCCTGGAAGAAACCAATCTACAGTCGTGGACACTCGCTTTTGAGAATGCGGGCTTGTACAACGACTACGATTTCAACGACGCGGTGCTGAAGGTGACTCCCGACACAAAAAACAGAAAGGCAGAGGTGAAGCTGCTGGCGACGGGCGCCCAGCGCAAGACTGAGGTTTATTTCAAAGGCACATTGCTGGGCGAGGTACACGAGAAGTTCGGTGTTTCCACAGACACATTTGTGAATACGACATCAAACACTGCCACAAAAAAAGCTGTTACACTTTCTTCCATTGAATGGCCTAAAAACACCACAATGGAAGAACAACGCATGAATTTCTCATTGAAGGTGTATAACGATGACGGCACGTTTCGCGAGTTCTCTATGAGAGACCTTCTCAACGACAAGAAATCGCCGCAGGTACTGTGTGTGGCAGGCAACTGGAAATGGCCCAAGGAGAGGATTAACGTATACGTTGCATATCCACTCATCGGCAAATGGGGCGTGAATTTCAACAATAAAGAATTCTCTAACTGGTATTCGCAACCAAAAGCGGATGCTGTAGTGACACTACTGGAAAAGTAGCATTACAACCTATTGATGGCACAAGAGACACAGGCAAATAACAGGCGAATAGCAAGAAACACCATTGCACTCTACATAAGAATGTTTTGTACAATGGTGGTTTCCCTATTCACCAGTAGAATCATTCTCGACTCGCTTGGAATAAGCAATTTTGGAATTTATAATGTAGTTGGCGGGTTTGTTGCTATGTTCAGTATATTTTCAAGCTCGCTCACCAACTCCATTTCCCGTTTCCTGACCTTTGAATTGGGTAAAGGCGATATAGAGAAGTTGAAACGGGTATTCCCGACATCGCTGAATGTAATGTTCGCCCTGTCAATTGCGGTGCTGATAGTTGGAGAGACGGTTGGATTATGGTTTATTAATTGCAAAGCCAATATACCAGTTGAACGATTGGAAGCTGCCAATTTCGTTTATCAGCTTTCCATCGCCACGTTTATTATGGGATTGATAAGTGTTCCATACAACGCCAGCATAATATCACACGAGAAAATGAAGACATTTGCCTACATTGGCATTTTCGAGGTAGTGATGAAACTCATAATTGTATATACACTTTATGTCTCTCCATTTGACAAACTGAAGACTTATGCTTTACTCTTGTTCCTGCTCTCGCTGTCAATCCGGCTAATCTACGGTATATATTGCAACAGGAACTTCAAGGAATGTCATTACAGATTCATTTTCGACAAGCCATTGCTGCGACAGATGACAGGATTCGCAGGCTGGAATTTTCTTGCGCAGGGAGCCTACCAGCTTAATGGCAGCGGAGTGAATCTGCTCATCAACATATTCTTTGGCGTAACATTGAATGCGGCAAGGGGAATAGCAGCACAGGTAAATAATGCAGTTAGCCAGTTCATAGCAAATTTTTCTGTTGCCATCTCACCACAGATAACCAAGAGCTACGCTGCCGGGAATTTGCCGGAGATGCACAAGTTAGTGTTCAGAGGGGCAAAGTTCTCGTATTTCCTTTGCTTATTCTTTTTAATTCCCATCTGTCTTGAAACAGAGTACATACTGAACTTATGGCTTATAGAGGTTCCTGACTATACCGTATCGTTTGTGAGATGGACGTTATATATCACGGCAATAAACATGTTTTCGGGAACATTGATAACCGCGCTGCATGCCAACGGCAATATCAAGCGATATATGATAATAGTAGGCTTGGTGGAGGTGAGCAATTTTCCTCTCACCTACATAGCTTTTAAATTGGAGGCAAATCCATTATACTCATATTACATCTATTTCGGAATATATCTTGTGCTGATGCTCCTGCGACTCTATCTCGTTAAGGATCTCATTAAGATTAGCGGAAGGCAATTTATGCGCGAAGTGTATGCGAAATCGGCATTGGTAAGTGCCGCATCTGTTGTCCCTCCCCTGCTCGTAATGTTTGCCATGCCAAGCTGTTTCTTACGATTGGTACTTATATGTATCGTCAGCTGTTTAACTACAGTCTTTATGGTTTATGCATTGGGTTTTACTGATGAAGAGAGGAGCCTGTTGGTTAGTTGGGCAAGAAACAAATGGAGAAGAGGACATCATTAAAAGGCACAGTGTAGTATATTGAATATTCATACAAAATCAAAATGTCGTATTCACGATAAATGACGATGAAGACGAAGATAGTATATTGCATAGTAAGCAACGATAAAGACATATATCTCGAACAGGCGTGGGTATCGATATACACTCTTAGGAAGCACAACCCCGACGCCGATGTAATCCTGCTTGTGGATAAGGGTACAGAATCCACTCTGACTGGAAAGCGTGGCGGCATAAGGGAACTTGTCACTGAAGTGGTTGCGGTAGATACACCCGAAGGATATAATGCCATGCAACGCTCACGCTACCTGAAAACCAACTTCCGTCAGTTTATCACTGGAGACCTGCTTTTCATAGACGCAGACACCGTAATAGGCGGTTCCCTTGTGGGAATTGATGATATAGATGCTGAGATTGCCTGTGTGCCAGATGGACACAGTCGTTTCTGTGATAAGTCAGAATATGAATTTACTAAACAGAGGATTCATTCAATATTCGGCTTAACGGAAATTGATTCGGAATTCTACTTTAATTCGGGCGTTATTTACGTGAAGGACACACCAAGAATGCACATTTTTTTTTCGGACTGGTATGAAAAATGGAAATTTTCGTCTTTGAAGCAGAACTGTTCGTATGACCAACCTGCCCTGTTCATGGCCGACAAGATGAATGGATACATTATCAAGGAACTTCCTGGATACTATAACTGCCAGATTGCATATAGCTTGAAATTTTTTTATGGAGGTTTGATTTTACACATTTTTAATGGCCCATACCCTATGCTATCAAGCGAAATCTCTAAATTCTATGACAAAGATTTCTACAAGAGAATAAAGGATTATGGTGGCATAGCGCATGAAGTGAAAGATGTTCTTGATGACAAGTCGAGGTGGTTTAATGTACAGACAAGCATTGTCGATAGTTCGCATTCAGATTTCCTTTGTACGAATGTAGGTTACAATCTGTATAAATCGTATAAGGAGAAAACAATGCTCTATACATTGAATGAAAGATTGTGCGCGTATAAATTTATGATAAATAACTGCATAAGACTGCTAAGGCAGAAGTATGCCTTAATGCTATCCCAGAGAAAAGATTATTCTTCTACAAAGTAAGTATATACTCTATGAAGAGAGAAAAAAGTAGTTGTCAAATAAAATCTCAGGAAAGAATGGAAGAAAATATCAAGGAATCCTTAGTGTCGGTGATAGTACCCGTGTACAACGGAGCACTGTTCTTGAAAGATTGCATAGATTCCATTGTATCCCAAGATTATTCCCACATTGAGATAATTTTAGTGGATGATGACAGTGAGGACAATAGTTTGGACCTTTGTAATCAATTGTCTGTTAAGTATTCAAATATCTCTGTTATTCATCAGACGCATGCCGGACTTTCAGCAGCAAGGAATAATGGTATAAAACATTCCACTGGTAATTATATCATGTTTATTGACTGTGATGACAGATTGGAGAACATGGACTTAATCAGTGGAAACATGGCTCTGTTTAACAAGGAAACAGACTGGATCCAATATCCTATCCGAAAGATTTTTTTAGACAAAAACACGAGTGAAGTATTGTGCAATCAGACAGGGTATATAGATTCGGAGCAAAAATATCTGGAAAATGTACTTCCATTGTACCGCTCCACTCCAATTAACAGGAGTGTATGCAATAAAATATTCAAACGTATAATATTTGATCATGTATTGTTTCGAGAAGGATTATTACATGAAGACAGTTATTTCATGCTAGATATCTGTCATTATTTCTATCATGGCAGATTGGGGAATACAGGTTTTTATGACTATTACATACGAAGCAATGGAAGCATCAACACTTCAAAGCGTTCATTCAAATGGTATTCTGATTACATAAATATGCAGTTGCGATATTATCAGGAGTCAAAAAGAATGCATTTGTATGAGAATATTTCATTATACAATTACCTTACGATAATAGGAACACTTCGTGTCACACATAAAGATTTAAAGGCAGATGATATCTCTGATTTAATAAGCAGGGTAGTATCAGTGGCTCCCTCTTTTAGAGAAATATGTCGTTTTGCAAAGATTGACCATTTTCAAAGTGTCAAATTGTTTGTTGCACATATTATTGGCTTGAAAACGTTTCTTAAACTGGTTCGGAGATTATAGCTATGAGAATTTGTTTTTTTACCTCTGACTGCGTCCTTCCCACAAAAGGAGGAGTTGAAAAAGTAGTACATAATCTATCAAGAATATTTCAAAGAAAAGGACTATCTGTAATTATTATTTCCGCTTTTGAATCACACGGATTGTCATCTCCATTTGAATTCCAGTATTCTTTGCCTAACAACACTGATATCATACACAAAGCTAACATAGAATTCATAGATGATATTTTTCGGAATCATCCGATTGACATTATAATTAATGCTTCACATCAAGCAGACGTATTTGAGTTATGTAAAATATTTAGGAACAAATACTCCATAAAATTAATTTCGACGTTATATTGTACACCCGACGCACTCCTGAAAGGATTAATTGACAAATATGCTCATGTACGACTTAGCGACACAATCTGGTTGAAGAAGTGGATTAATATGTTATTTATATACGTGTTGATGCCTTATAGAAAATATTTACGCAAAAGGTGGATTAGAAATAAATACCGTTATCAATTGGACAATAGTGATGCCTTCGTACTTGAGTCAGGAAGGTACGAATCACTTTTTCTTGAATTAGTTAAATCAGAAGGCACTGAAAAACTGTATAGTATTCCCAATCCTTTATCCATTTTCTCAATAGAAATACCATTTGAGAACAAAACAAAGACAGTATTATTTATAGCAAGAATGCTCATAGACCAAAAAAGGCCTGACAGGATGATAGATGCGTGGAAGACAATTTATAGAAAATTCCCAGATTGGAATCTTCTTATGATTGGAGACGGGAATGACAAGGAAAAAATTATGCAGTATGCAAAAAAACAACATGTCGGAAATATTCAATTTATTGGAAATGCCAAGTTAGATAATTATTACAAGAAGGCGGAAATTTTGTGCATGACAAGTTCCTTTGAAGGATTTGGATTAGTTTTAACCGAGGCATTACAGAATGGAATTATACCTATCGCTTTTGATAGTTACAATGCTGTACGCGATATAATTGATGACGGATTAACAGGAATGCTTATAAAACCCTTTAGTATAGAAAGCTATGCCAAGCACTTATCTATACTAATGAGCGATACGAGTCTGAGAGATACGATGAGAGAGAATATAAGGAATAAAGATTTGTCCTCTTTCTCTGAAGAAAATGTATACAACAAATGGATCATCTTATTTAATCAATTATATAGAACCTAATGCGCATACTTTGGTTTTCAGTAACTCCATCCTTATTCAATGCCTATAGCAACAGCCATAATGGTGGTGGTTGGATTGCATCTTTGGAAAGAATCGTAAGGCAGGTTTCTGAGATTAAGTTAGGGATTGCATTCAATTTTGCGGATGAGAATTTTGTTCATGAGCAAAACGGGGTGAAATACTATCCTATATCTCATGGAAGTTTGGAAACATACAAAAAAATCATTGATGACTTCAAGCCTGACTTGATACAAATATTCGGAAGTGAAAATGAGTTCGGAGTAATATGCGGTAACACCAAGGTTCCTGTAGTCATACATATGCAGGGTTGTTTACCACCATGTCACAATGCCTTGTTTCCCGTAGGAATGAGTCCTATGGATTTCGTCACACAAAAAGGATTGGGTTGGCGGTACCGTTATATGGGATTAAGATCGGAATCGGCTTTTCGCAAACACGCAGAGAGGGAGCTGAAGACGATAGGAAATTGCAGGTATTTTATGGGTCGTACTGACTGGGACCGCCGCTTGATTGATTTGTTCAATCCTTCAGCCACCTATTTCCACTGTGAAGAGGCATTACGACAGTCGTTTCTCGACGGCAAGGAAGTATGGACAGGGAATGAGGAGGGTCCCAAAAGGATAATTAGTGTCATCTCAAGACCTTGGTATAAAGGATGTGACTTGATTCTCAAGACAGCGAATCTTTTATCGAGATTCACTGATATTGATTTTGAATGGCAAGTTTATGGTATTCCCGAAATGCGTTTCTATGAGCACAAATATGGGATTAAAGCAGAACATGTCCATATAAAAGTGATGGGAACTGCATCGGCAGATGAATTGGTGAAAGCACTTTGCCACTCTTCCTGCTATGTACATTCAAGCTATATAGATAACTCTCCAAACAGCATTTGCGAGGCGCAGATTTTGGGTGTTCCTGTATTGGCAACACATGTTGGAGGCATCTCCTCTTTGGTTAAGGATGGCGAGAGTGGTGTTCTGTTCCCCGCCAATGACCCTTACACGTTAGCCTCGTTGATAAAACAAGTCTCTCATGACAGGAATTTAGCAGAGACTCTAAGTAAAGGTGCAAGAAAGCAAGCACTTCTTCGTCATGACCCAGAGCGCATTAAACAAACTTTGATACAAATATATAAGCAGATAATCCATGAAAACAATCATTGAAATATTTTGCAGTTTGGGTTTCCTTATAGGAAAGATTTTCTCTCTGTTTAGCGGGAAAGGCGATTATCTGCTCTACCTGTTTCGGCGTGCTCTCGTTACGGGGTACCATAAGGGTGGCTTCAAGTCATTTGGCAAAGGGAGTAAATTGGCACCAGGATTGCTACTCTTAAATCCACGATATATCACTATCGGCAAGCATGTTTCCATCTTGAAAAACTGCGTATTGGAGTGTAGTCCATCTGAGGATAACAATCCTGAAATGGTGCTTGGCAATGATATTTCCATAGGGGAATATTCGCACATCACCTGTGCTCGGCGGATTGTCATAGGAGATGGACTGTTGACAGGCCGTTTTGTATTGATAACAGACAATACTCATGGACGGAATACGGAATCTGAGTTAATGCTAAATCCATTGGCAAGAAAGATTTATTCTCCTGGAGCGATTACTATAGGGAAAAATGTATGGATAGGAGACAAGGCAACCATTTTGCCAAATGTCACTATTGGAGACGGGGCTGTTATCGCGGCCAATGCGGTAGTAGCCAAAGATGTCCCTCCCTATTCCGTTGTGGCAGGATGTCCTGCCAAAGTTGTTAAAACTATAAAAAAATAATTATGATGAAGGTAATACCTGTATATCTACCCCAGTTTCATTGCATTCCTGAGAATGACAAGTGGTGGGGAAAAGGTTTCACGGAATGGTCGAATGTGAAAGGCGCAAAACCGCTTTTTGAAGGACACAACCAGCCGCGAGTACCATTAAATGACAATTATTATGACCTTAGCGATGTTGCCATACTCAAATGGCAGTGTGAACTTGCCCGCAAATATGGCATCTATGGCTTTTGCATGTATCACTATTGGTTTAGTGGGAAAACACTATTGGAAAAACCGATGGAGATGCTGTTAGCTCATCCTGAAATAGATATTCATTATTGCATTTCCTGGGCTAACGGTGAATGGAGGGACACATGGAAACATAAAGACACTGCCCAATCAAAAATTCTGATTTTTGACGATTATGACAATGAGCAGTTGTGGGTTGACCATTTTAATTATATGCTACCTTTTTTCAAAGACAAGCGTTATATGAAAGAGGATGGCAAACCGATATTGGTCATTTATGCCCCTCACCTGATTCCAAAGTTGAACAAGATGCTCGACCTATGGGACACAATGGCAAAAGAGAATGGATTGTCTGGATTGATTTATATCTATCAAAGTGCAGCCTCAAGTTTAGATCGTTCATGGGACAGATCTCGTTTTACATATGGAGTGGAAATGAATCCGGGATATGCTCATGTGGTTGGGACATCGAATCATAATCAATACAAGTTAAGATTGATAAAAATCGTCAATCACCTTAAGCGGAAATTAAATATTAAAAGAAGTTTGTATATTAGTCGATCGGTGTCTCAGATTAAACATGTTGATTATGATCAGGTATGGCAGAAGATATTATCATTACGCCCAGAGGAGGGCCAGAAGACAATCCCTTGTGCATTTACGGATTGGGACAACTCTCCCAGATTTGGCAAGAATGGTATCGTATATGATGGGGTAACTACACAAAAATTCTATCATTACTTTGCCTTGCTCTGCCAAAACGCAAAAAAATATTATAAAAGCGACAAGGTGTTTGTCTTTGCATGGAACGAATGGGCAGAAAGTGGTTATTTGGAGCCTGACCAATTGTACGGTTTAGGATTCTTGGAGGCAATCAAAAAAGTACTGGACGAAGAACAATACGAAACAGAATAAATGCAACTTCTTTCCTCTCCGACAAGCCCATCACAGTTATCCAATTATAACTACCAGGGTTTTTGGAATCATTTCATGAAGACGATTGGTTGGAAAAGCAAGCTGGCAGTGTTCTGCACGGGAGATTATGTAAGAAGCATCATGCAAAGAAATAAGCAATAAAAATGTGGATTCTACAAAAAATCAAATTTATCTATGAGGACAAGGTGCTGGCCACAATCATGCTGGTACTTTTTAATATCATGTTTGTTCCCATAGAGCAAGGTCCATTTAGTCCAGTGAAGATTACCCTCATGGGGCTCTGTCCGTTGATATTCATTGCCAAGAAGCCAATCGTCACCAAGGCACTCGTTCTGGCTGCAATTTATTGGGTCGTTTGTTATACCTTGTCCTTGCTGAAAGGTGAAATGCGATTCTCCACCTTGGGTTTCTTGGGCATGTACTTGATATTGTATATCAATTATTATAGTTTTATTGTAAAAGGCACATTCACGCTGGAGTATTTTACGAAGGTTCTCAAGTATCTGATCATCGCTTACGCAGTGGTGCTGATAGGACAACAGATGTGTGTACTGGTAGGCCTTCGCAACATGCCGTTGCTTAATCTCCAAAATCAGTTCTTCCTATCCATAACGAAACTGCCATCCTTGACTTTGGAGCCCAGCCATTCGGCACGCATTCTCATATTCACGATGCTCGGCTATCTTAGATGTATGGAAATTATGAAAGGTAAAAGAATCAGCCTCCAAGAATGGTTCAGCCCAGAACAACGCATTGTGACCTTCTCATTTCTTTGGAGCATGCTGATGATGGGAAGCGGAACAGCCTTTGTGGGCATGGGAGTTCTGAGCCTCTACTTCATAACACGTAAAACCGTTATCTATATTATCCCGTTGATAATCGGAATGTTCATGTTGGGGCAGTCAATGGAATTGAAACAAATGGATCGTGCTGTAGCACTGGCAGAAGCTGCATCAACAGGAAGCGCAGAAGAGGCCATGGCTGCCGATGGCAGCGGAGCAACGAGAATAATTCCCGTGATGAACGTCTTCACAAAGACCGATGTCACCCAACTTGAGACTTGGATAGGAAAAAAAAGCATGGAAAAGGACAAATACTGGTGGAAGCGTACAGACACAAAGATATATGACCAATATGGTTTGCTGGCCTATCTGATACTGCTGACTTTTGTCTTTTCATGTGCCATTCACCGTTTCTTCAGCCTTGAGTCATTGTTGTTTCTGGCCCTTCTTGGAGCCAATCTGATTAACATCTATTATGCATGGGGGTGCTTGATGATTATGACAGGGGTGAGGTATTTTCAAAATAACAATGTTGAGCAATCAGTGTTGATAACAGATCAGAAAAAGGACTATGAAGACTGAAATAACCCTTGCCATCTGCATGTACAATGCGGAGAAATATATCGAAGAGACATTGGCTTGCATCATGGCACAAACGATGCAAGACTTTCACCTGCTGATCATCAATGATTGCAGCACGGATGGTTCTGTGGAGTGTGTGAAACGATTCTTCAAACAAAATCCTCGTCAGTATGAACTTGTTTCGTTACCTGAGAACAGAGGTTTGTGTGCTGGCCGTCGATTTGTCGAGGAGCATGCAACGACGAAATACTTGCTTTTTGTGGATGCGGATGATTGTCCCTTGCCGACTCTCGTGGAAAAACTCTACCATAAAATAAGTTCGGATAGCGATTTGATGGCAGTAGGTTGCTATCAGTCGTTTATGGATAGTAAGGGTAAGGATTTGACAGGCGGCATCTTCCTTGGTGAAACTTCCAAAGAGGGATTTTATGAGAAAGCTAAGAAAGAGAAGCTTATCTTCATGCAGCCCACGGCTATCTATGATCGAGCGATTGCCCTATCTGTGGGGGGACATCATATTGTAGGATTCCCTGCTGGAAAGCCTCGCTATCAAGATTTGTGTGAGGATCTGGATTTATGGACTCGAATGAGTGATCTATATATTCAGGGAAAGGCTATTGTTGTGGTCCCTGAAGTGCTTTGCCGCTATAGGAAACACGAGAAAGCGCTTTCTGCAAACTCGTTGGGTATGCTGCTGCGTATGCGCCACATCAAGATGAATCTTAAAAGAAGGAGAAAAGGTTTGGATGAATGGTCTTTCATAGATTTTCGTGCGCAACTGTCCACTGAGGAAATGAGGAGGTTGGAAAAAGAGGCCTGTGCTGCTGATGCTTTGAGGCGTGCTTATTATCATCTGCGTGCTGGGCATATCATAGCTGGTGTGAAGGACTTGTTTCTTTCGATAAAGAGTAATCCTCACTACTTCGTTGATAAGGTAAAACATAATTTGCTCAGAATGAAATGATGGAAAGGGTTGAGTTCTTGAAAAAACTGTTTGATTATCTCAATCAACAGATTCCCTATGCGTTGCTTCGCAACTTCGAGGGTCTGCCTGAACAGAATGACAGTCGTGACATTGATATTGCGATTGCTCATAAGGACTATCTAAGACATCGTTGTGAACTGGTGCAGCTGGTGGAGGAGGCGGGATGGAAGATTGTCACCTATCTAAATAGTGACCGCCTTGTGACATGGGTATGTGGGGCAATAAGTAACAGGGGGACTATCGATTTGGTTCAGTTAGATTTCTTTTTCCATACATCCGTTTATGGATTGATGCTTATTGAAAATAATGACCTGCTGGAGCATAGGCTGTTCAATGGGAAAGTCTATCATGTGGATGCTACATATGAGTTTCTGGACAAATATCTCTATAATCGAGCGGTCGGAGCCAAATATCCTGAGAAATATAGCATCCAGCGAGAAAGAGCGGTAAAGATACATTCAACTATAGAGGGAGTAAGTAGGGCTTTCGGATGCCCGACTGTAGAAGACTGTGATTCGTCAAGCAAGGAGACTTTATTGTCTGGACTTTTAAAGCAAAACCTACGGCGATATGGACTTAAGGTTTTGATTCATTATCTGAGGTTTGAATATTATCATATTCGGAATTACATCTGCTCAAATACAGGCTTTTCCATTGGCTTTACCGGTCCTGACGGTTCAGGTAAAACCACGGTTATTGATTTGCTGATAGAGAACCTTGGGGAGGTGTTCCGCAAGGCACATGTCTATTTTCATTTCCGCCCCATGCTGTTCGGCAATCTAGGCGAAGTGGCACATAGTGCAGGCATAAAGAAAGAGGTGGACAGGAGCTACGAAAAGCCTCATCGTGGAGCGAAAACAGGTATGCTGAGTTCATTGCTTAGGTTGGCTTATTATTCTGTGGATTACCTCTTGGGGTATTTTCTGCGGGTGAAGCCTGTAACCCGCATCACCCGACTTGCCATCTTCGACCGTTATTATACGGATATTATTTGTGACAGCCGTCGCAGCCGCATCTATCTGCCTGTGAAGTTTCTTTACGGGTGGGGCAAATGTTTCATTCCCTCATTGGATTACAACATCCTGCTCACGGCTCGTACGGAGACGATATTAACAAGAAAGAGAGAACTGGATGCAGCGGGTGTTGAGGCAATCAACCAGAAAATAGACTATTTGGCGGATAAGCCAGGTTTCTATAAGGTGATGAATGAAGGCACGCCTCAGGAGGCTGTAGTAGGAATTCTGCGAATAGTCTTTGAGAAGCAACATAAGAAGAATATGAAAAGATTATCGTAAGATTATGAATAGTCCATTTTTCTAAATCATTATTCCTATGTATAATAGGTTGTCACATGAAATGATGCTCTCTACCAAGAGAACCGAACAAGAAAAACTTAAGATATTCGTCTCTGCCTATGCCTGCGAGCCTGGGATGGGAAGTGAGATTGGCGTGGGATGGCACTGGGTGCTGGAGATGTCGAAGTACTTCGAACTGTGGGTGCTGACACGCGAAAGCAATCGGCACTCCATCGAGCCCTGGATTGACAAGCATCCCGCATATAAAAATATCCACTGGCTGTATTACGACTGGCCCAAATGGGCACGTTTCTGGAAAAAGGGCTTGCGCGGCGTGCGTACCTATTATAATATATGGCAGGTGTGTACCAACCGCATAGTAAAAAGGACCATGCAGGAGAATGATATCAGGATTTTCCACCATCTCACCTACGGAAACGCATTGTGGAAGGTGAGTAGCTATGGACAAAAGCAATTCTTCATATGGGGACCCATTGGAGGTTTGGAAACCATACCTGAAGAATATTGCAAACACTACGGAAAAAAAAGCCATATCATTGAAAGGATTCGTAGGCACATAGCTTTGTTGAGCAAATGGAACATGGGATTCAAAAATCGATGCAAAAATGCCAATCTGATTTTATGTAAAACCGACTTTACCCGTCAATACATTCCTTCGGCTTATGCCAACAAGACCATCATTTTTACCGATGTTGCAGCTGAAGCAACGCTCTCTGCTTGCCACAAACAAACGGGAAAAAAGGATGTCACCGAATATGTCACTATAGGTCGCCTGGATGCTTGGCGTGGATTTGACCTGATCATTGAAGCTACCCATGCCGCCGTGAAGCAGAATGACCAAATTCATGTGACAATAGTAGGAGAAGGCTATGACAAGGAAAGACTTGAAAGGATGGTCAAAGACAGGGGGCTTGGCAAATATATATCGCTTACAGGCAAAGTTTCCATGGAGAAATACAAAACATTGATGGCTGATGCTGATGTTGTGATCAATGCAGCATTGAAGGAGGGAGCCGTCACTGTTTCATTTGACGCTATGGCTTTGGGGAAACCCTTGATATGCATAGACACAACTGGATATACACGATACTTCACGCATGACTATGCAATCATCATACCCAGAAAAGGAAGAGATTTTGTGATAGACCACATCACGAAGGGGATGTTGAAACTTACTGATGTAGAGACAAGAAAAATGATGGGCAAAAAAGCTCAAGATGCTTCCGCTACATGCTGCTGGGAACACCATGGAGCCGAAATAAAAGATGTGATTACCCGAGCATATCGTTCGTAGATAAACCTTTGCATTTGATGACTATCACTGCTGTTTTCAACAAATTGTTTAACCTCGATGAAGGATGCCTGTTCTACCGGTTCAATAATGCCGATGGAAAGATCTGGATAATGCCTGCCAAAAACCTTCGCACAGCAATGGAACTATATCAGCCAAGCGGCTGGAAGGGGAAATGGATGAAAAGAGGCTTTCCTTTGCTGCACAAGATACGGATGGTGAGGAGTCTGCTTCATACGGAGAAAATCAGATGCAGATTTGATGGGAAATTGAAGAAGTTGCTGGAGAAGGTAACTGACACGGAAGAATTGGATTTTTCCATCTTCTGCGGAACACCCTGTGTACATCAGAAAATAACGATTCAACTCATCAAAGGACACAGGATATTGGGGTATTGCAAGGCTACAGACAGCTGTGAAATAGCCGTATTGTTTGAAAATGAAGCACAGTTGTTGAATGTTCTGCATAAAAAAGGTATAAGGAGTGTGCCCGAATGTCTGTTCTGTGGAGATTTGGGCAACGGGGTGAGCATATTCGTGCAAAGTACAACAAAAACAAGTCAGTCAAAGGTGGTACACGAATGGGGAATACTACACGACAAATTTCTGTTACGGCTGAAAGAAGCGACCATTCAAGAAATAGCATTTGAAAAGAGCGACTTTTGTCGGGTGCTCACGGCTTTGCAAAAACATACCGACTGGCTACCCGAAGAGGTGGACAAGGCTATGGTGATGCATGCCGTTGAAGATACGGTCAAGCACTGGGAGGGAAAACATGTTGGATTTTGTGCTTATCATGCTGACTTCACTCCATGGAACATGTATGTGGAGCAGGACGAACTATTTGTCTTTGATTGGGAATATGCCCAGATGACCTACCCTCCCCTGTTGGATAAATATCATTTCTTCATCCAGACATTCATATTCGAGCGTCACTGGACAGCCCAGGACATCATGGCTTATGTTGATTCGCCGGATGGGAAATGGATGGACAAGATACTGTTCAAATGCTATCTGCTGGACATGATAGCACGTTTTACCATAAGAGAAAAGGGAACAATAAACGGCGACATCAGCAGGCAGATGCAAATATGGAGTGGACTGTTGGCTGGATTAACCATGTAACCATGATTGTTACAAATATCATTGATGAAATCTAAATGAATGAAAACTATCGTCTGTTTCCATCTTTTCAACGATTATAGTGGAAGCCCCAAGGTGCTGAGGATGGTGCTGGAGGGGTTGCTGAACAAAGGCTACAACGTGGACTTGGTGTCTTCGTGTGGCGGTGTGCTGGATGAACTGGAAGGCATGAAGAATTTCAGAAAACATTCGTATTTCTATCGTTTTTCCAACAATCCGGCCATTACCATGGCAAGATATGCCGTGGTGCAGATCTATACATTCTTCCTTGCACTGAAATGGATGTTCCGCCGTGATGTGGTGTTTTATATCAACACGTTGCTCCCTATAGGCGGAGCTTTGGCAGGACGACTCACGGGCAAACGGGTGGTGTATCATTACCACGAGAATGCGTTTGTGAAAGGAGTTTTCTACAAGACGCTGGCATGGATGATGCAACGGCTGGCTCACGAAATCGTCTGCGTATCGGGTTATCAGGCTTCTTCATTGGCCGACCCAAGCAAGGTGACGGTAATCCCCAATGCGCTGCCCAAGGATTTTGTGGAACGAATGACACCTGATGCCGAAAAGGCTTTCAACCTCAAAACCATACTCATGATTGCCTCGCTTAAAGCATATAAGGGTACAAGGGAGTTTGTTGAATTGGCTGTAAGAATGCCTGAATATCGCTTCATCCTGGTGCTCAACGAAACGCAGGAGAATATCAACAGTTTTCTGAATTCTATTCACTGGAAAGCAACCAGGGGTGCCAACCTCAAGATTTATCCTCGGCAAAGCGATACGACACCTTTTTACATGAAGGCTTCTATTGTGCTGAACCTGTCGGACAAGGAGAAATTCATCGAAACATTCGGCATGACAGTGCTTGAGGCCATGAGTGCCGGACTACCGGTAATCGTACCCACTGTTGGTGGAGTGGCTGAGCTGGTGGAAAACGGCATGAATGGATATAAGATTGACGTGAAAGACTTGGAACTGATAGAGAAGCGCATACATGAAATGCTGTCAGACAAACAAAACTATATCGGAATGGCCAACAATGCACTGAAAAAAGCAAGGCTTTTCTGTGCAAAGAACATGATTTCTGCCATAGAAACGCTTCTGCAGAATGGCATACGGTAAACCAATAGAATACAAAAACCTATACAAATACTTCAATAATTCGTAAAATGAGGAACAACAGGGATAAATCTTTAGATATAGCAAAAGCCATTTGCATTATTCTAATGGTTGTAGGCCATAGCGGATGCCCGACTTATCTGCATGATTTCGTTTATATGTTCCATATGCCTTGCTTCTTTTTCGTAAGTGGTTGGCTGCTAAACGACAAATACATAACGAACTTGAAAACGGGGTTGATTCAAAAAACAAAAGGTTCATATTATCCATTTGTGAAATGGACGCTGATTTTCCTGCTTTTCCATAACGTATTTGCTTCGATGCACATTTATGAGAACAGCTATTCATGGCAAACATTCATGATACGTATTGCAAGAGCGTTCTCCATGACCGGCAGTGAATCTCTTTTAGGTGGTTTTTGGTTCTTAATTTCTTTGTTTTGGGCTTCGATTATCTCGCTACTCTTCTTGAATATGCTCTCAAGAATGCGTTTGTTAACAGAAAATTACATTTCGGGAGGGATAATTCTAACTCTTTTAGTAACAATATTTTGGCATTACATACCTGTCGCATTACCTTTGATGTTCGGGGAACAGACTTTATTGGCTACAGCGTTTTATATGAGCGGTTATCTTTGTCGTAAGAAGAACATGCACTTTGATTATCCGTTTATTGCAGGTTTGCTTCTGTTGATAGTTCCAGCTATTGCGACATTATTCATCAAATTGAATATGTCAACGGTGCAAGGATGGTTTGTGTTGGGTTACTATATGATTGCAATGACAGGAACGATGGGCATAGTATTGCTATCAAGAGGATTGTCAAGACATCGCATTGCTCCTATACTTGCATATATTGGGAATAAGACATTGTATATCTTGGTTTTCCATTTCCTTGCATTCAAATTTGTAAGTTTCATTTATTTACATTTTAATGGTTTGCCTATTGATCTTCTAACGATGTTTCCGATTTTGGAAGAAACGAATAGTTGGTTGTATATTGTATATGTTATTAGTGGGATTATTTTTCCTCTTGCGGTATGGGAACTGATACATCATACTTTTGTGAGTAATAAAACAAGTACTTAGAAAATATATCCTCAAATCCGCAACCGCCCTCATAAGATGACACAGAGGTCAAAAAGGTAGCGGCACTGTGGCTAAAGAGGGTGCAACGCAGCAAAAATCGCCACAAAGATGCATAAAATCCCCTTACCCCAACATGCGACTTGAGGCAATACGCATTTAACACGACCATAAGTTGTCGGTGTTATCCAAAGTCATTCTGGAACACATCAGCATAAGCGTTGTTGCATGAATAGATATTCAGCACATACTGCCTTGATGTCCTGCCCCATTTGGCTGGCACAGAGATGAACTTGAAGACAAACGCCTTGATGCGGCTTGTTGCTTTGAGTCCGAACCTCTTCACGTCAAGCCTCGCCATGATGAATTTATAGAAGTTGCGTATGAGTGCCGTAAGCAGAATAAACAGTAAGCATCCAACCCCTATTTTGGCGGTTTGAACAATAAGTGCTACCTTTGCGCCATGTTAAACATTAAATGTTATAAGTATGGCAATAAGTAGTAAAGATCTTGAGAGCCTGTGGCAACGCTATAAAGCGGAGGCGGTACCAGCAGGCATTTCGGTAAATCAATTTTTCGAATCCAATGGAGTTCCTTATCATGTATTTGAAAAGTGGTACAAGAAGAAGTTCCAGGCTCCAAATGTTGTGGAGTGTGTTGTTGCAGGTGCGCCAGATTCAACCAGTGCAGTTCCAACACCATCCAAGCAGGGTAATCCTTCAGCCGGTTTAACTCCAGCTCCGACCGAGGATGCCGTTGTCATCAAGTATGTCAATCTTGGGCTTAGCAATGGTATGAAGATAGAGCATCATAATTTGAGCTATTCTGGTCTTCAAAGTTTTATCTCTAAACTTCAAGCCTTATGTTTAGCTTAAATGGTGCCGTAAAATATAAGTATATTCCCAACTATCAGGATATGCGTGGAGGTTATGACAAGCTTTGTGGAGTGATACGCTCTTTGGGCGAAGATCCAGAGGATGGCACCGCTTACGTGTTTACTTCCAAGGATCAAAAGATAGTAAAGATCATCAGACATGAACATAATGAGTGTCAGATGTATTATCAGAAGTTTGACAAGAACATGAGTTTTGTCCGTCTAGAGTTTGAAGGTGTCCTTCCAATTTATGTGTTGGAGTGGAAGTATCTAGTGGCTATGCTTTCATGCCCTGTTGTAAAAAGCATAGGTCCAATAGAGCTAAAATGCTATGAGGAAGCAGCTTGATGGCGAAAATGATAGTTAATTTTCTGAAAAAACGTATTCGTTTTTTGGGTAAAATAGAGTTAAGTAAATGATATTCAGATTGTTATAGAAAGCTTTAAGGTTGGCTTGTTAAGCCCTGTTTTCGATGTTTTGCGATACTGCAAACATGTCTGACATAGGGTGGTATTACGACTAACGTTAAGTCTCTAAAATAGCGTAAAATACTGAATATTAGATTGTTAAATAAGTTTTATGCGTTTTGTGGAGTCTCATAATATGATTATCTTTGCATCTGCAAACGTTTCATATTATGGCAGATATACATATAGACATAGAGCGCATGATAATGCATTCCAATTACTTGCTGGAGGTGGGGAAATCTTCGGCAAGTGATGGATTATCGGATATGGAACGTAAGCAATATCTAGATCAGATAAAGGAATTGGTTCAGACTGTCCAGACACTTCTGGATGCCAATATTGCCTTGGGTAATAAGCAGAAGGAACTACAGGCTGAGTCTGACCGTAAGATTGCCGTTTTGCAGGATCAGGTTGACAAGCTTACAGGAGAACTGCAAGCCCGCAGGCGTAAGATGCATGGCAAGAACAATGAGAAGCAAACTGGTGACAAGTCGGTAAATACAGGCAAGACCAAGGATGAGGAAGAGGGGGAATACATCGAGAATGGATGTGAGCAACCTTCCGATTCTGATTCTGATGAATCAGACGAAGTTACCGACACAGAGGCAACTAATCCAAAAAAGGATTTGAGCCAACGCCCGGACCACTACAAGACAATGAAGGCTGAAGTTCTTGTGGTTCATGATTGTGACAAGGACAAGCTTAAGGCTATGGGATTGGAGTTCATTCGCTATACCAGACCTGTCGATCAGTTTGACCGAATCAGTATGACACGTCAGGACCGCTACCTTTATGCTTGGGTACGTGACAAGGACGGCAACGAGTTCGCTTTCTTCGTGCCAAAAGATGAAGGGGTAGAGCAGCGTGCTTGCACTTTTGTCGATGAGTCAAAGTATGACATGCCAAGCATGGTTCCTCATACCAGCAGTACGAGTAGCATGCTTTCAGACTTGATTGTCAATCGCTTTCAGTATGCGATAACGAGTGGACGTGAGATGTATCGCATGGTTAATGAGAAGATGCGTATGTCTAAGTCTACTATTTTCAACTGGTTGCGACATGGGGCAGAGTTCTTGGAGAATTGTCAGGAGACCATCAAACAATGGCTATTGAAACCTGGCTCAACGATTTATTGTGATGAGTCCTGGGTTGACACCAAGGTGACGGATGCCAATGGTGAGGTGCATTATAAGAAACGATATATGTGGGTCATTGTCAACTTGACCACCAAGGTCTGCTATTATCTGTATGGCAGTCGTAAGAAAGAGGTTATCAAGGAGTTTCTTGGTGACTTCAAGGGCACGTTGATGACCGATGCCTATGCTGCATACCTTTACTTCAATAAGTTGAAGGACTGTACTCATGTATGTTGCTGGTCGCACGTTAGAAGACTGTTTGTCTCGGCGAGTCGTGACTACAAGGATACCTTGGCACAGGCATTCATAGACTTGATCGGTATATTATATAAGGTCGAAGTTGAGAATCAAGTATTGGGTCGCACAGAAAAAGAGATAGTCAAGCATCGAGGTGAGGAATCCCTACCAGTTTTACACGACCTCTATCAGCAAGCGACGGCACTGTTGAAACAGTTTGAGAAAAACAAGATTAAGCTCTCTGCTAAGTTACAACAAGCCTTGACATATATGACCAAGCATTGGGAAGAGCTGATGGCATATACTAAGATAGGCAGCGTCTTGATAGACAACAACTGTTGTGAACGCGCAGTCCGCCCATTCACAAATCTCCGAAAGAACTTCGGTGGATTTAGCAGTGAGCAGGGTGCCAGAGTCACAGCAACCTTCCTTACTTTCGTTGAAACCTGCAAGCTAATGGCAATGGCTCCACTGGATTTCTTCAGGGGATTCTTTGACATGATTGTAGCTGGAAGAAGGGATTATGCCTTGATGACAGAGGCACTTTTAGTTAAACCTGTTTAAAAATCAGAAAAGTCCAATTTCTTAAAATACTCTGTATCCCCAGTAAACACTGGGGATGGAGTTGTATTGCTATAGGGGTTGGATGCTTACGAATATTCCTTGATGGCTTTAGCCTTGGAGAAGCATGAGGACGAAGAGCATCCTAATACACCACGAGAAATCATGGAATGGCTTGAAAGAGTGAGATTAATGGCTAAGGAACAATGTTTTAATAAATAGGATGTTACCATTATGGATACAGATTGGATTGATATATTGATACCCATCCTTGCAGCTTTGCTAGGAGGATTTGTGGGTGCGTGGTTTCAAAATTTGTTCTTGCAGCATAAGACTAATAAGGTGCGCAAAATAGCCATAAGAGGATTGCGTGTGTTTAAGAAGTATGCTAAGGATGGACAGACTTATGATACTGCAGCCGCTGACTTTAATAATGAGTTGAATGTCGTGGAAAAGCGTGCAGTATTAGTGGCTTTATGTAAATTAGGCATTCCTGTTGTTAAGCCAGTGGATAATGTTTTTGATATAACTCACATACGCTTTGAACATGTAGAAATATCTAAGGATTCATTATTCTTGATGTCAGAACAAATTAATAAAGGCAATTGTGATACGATGTTCTTCTCTGATGTAGATGAATATTTTTCGTCAAACAGCAGATTGTATGCTACTCGTGCTGTAGCAAAGAAATATGTAGATGTAGATTTATCAAAGAGTAGATTAAATAAGGATACTCAACAGATAATCCATCCAGACTTAGCTACCAATCTTTTCACTCCTGGTGAATTAAATATATTATACGTATTCCGTTATCATACAACTTTAGACACCTATTTTGATGGAGCCGGAAACGCTAACCATTCTAGAATGCAGCAACTTAAAAAGGAAATAGATTTAGGATTATGGGATACCTATCTGTTTTGGGATTGGGAGGCTTACCAAAGTGTAAGAAATCAAAACAATATGGCTGTTACCTTTGCTAATATGATGCAGAATAATTTCGCACAGCAATGTACAACACAGATTGATAATAAAGATAGAGTAGAGGCAACTACCCAACAAACTCCAAGCAATCATTAATATACAGGTGATAGCAGATAAAGTAATGATTACAGAAAGGGCTTACAGTTAGCTGTAATCGTTATCCACAGGCGGTCCCATCCCGCACAATATGGCGTAGACCTTTGATGGTCCGCCAACCTT
>OLGF01000935.1_pt1 | contig 33223 bp, 27 predicted proteins | sample 1604971 | NCBI WGS metagenome assembly OLGF01 (sample SAMEA3888902, study PRJEB22519) | human gut metagenome | biome: human gut; feature: human-associated habitat; material: faeces | place: Denmark | collected 2011 | reverse complement strand
AGCACTTGGCCAGCACGTCCTTCCGCATGGCCTTCACCGTCTCGCGGGCGATGATCTTGCCGCCGATGGCGGCCTGGATGGGCACCTCAAACAGCTGGCGGGGGATGTTGTCCTTGAGCTTTTCGCACAGGCGCCGGGCCCGGGCATAGGCATTGCCTTCGAAGACGATAAAGGACAGGGCGTCCACCAGCTCACCGTTGAGCAGGATATCCAGTTTGACCAGCTGGGAGGGGTCGTACCCCTTCAGCTCATAGTCAAAGCTGGCGTAGCCCTTGGTCCGGGATTTAAGCGCGTCGAAAAAGTCGTATATGATTTCGTTTAAGGGCAACTCGTAATGGATGTCCACCCGGGTGGGATCCAGGTATTTCATGTCCTTGAACACGCCCCGGCGCTGCTGGCAGAGCTCCATGATGTTGCCCACAAAATCGGTGGGGGCCAGGATATGGGCGTTGGCGATGGGTTCCTCCGCCAGGGAGATGGTACCGGGGTCGGGGTAATTGGTGGGGTTGTCGATAAGGTGCACGGAGCCGTCGTTCAGCGTGATGCGGTAGATGACGCTGGGGGCGGTGGTGATCAGGTCCAGGTCGTATTCCCGCTCCAACCGCTCCTGAATGATCTCCATGTGCAGCAGGCCCAAAAAGCCGCAGCGGAAGCCAAAGCCCAGAGCAACGGAGGTTTCCGGTTCAAAGGTCAGGGAAGCGTCGTTTAGCTGCAGGCGCTCCAGCGCCTCCCGCAAGTCCTGATAATGGGCGCCGTCGGCGGGGAAAATGCCGCAGTACACCATGGGATTGGCCTTGCGATAGCCGGGCAAAGGCTGTTCTGCCGGGCGGGCCGCCAGCGTGACGGTATCGCCCACCCGGGCGTCGCCCACCGCCTTGATGGAGGCGGACAGGTATCCTACTTCCCCAGCGCGAAGTGTTTCGCATGGCTCCAGACGACCGGGGCGTAGGATTCCCACCTCCACCACGTCGAATTCCGCTCCGGTGGCCATCATGCGGATGGTCTGGCCCTTGCGGAGGGTCCCCTGCTTCACCCGGAAGTACACCACTACGCCCACATAGGGGTCATACTGGCTGTCGAATACCAGCGCCTGCAGGGGGGCCTTGGGGTCGCCGCTGGGGGCGGGAATATTCTGAACGATATCCTCCAGCACCGCCTGAATGTTGATCCCCTGCTTGGCGGAGATCTCCGGGGCGTCCATGGCCGGCAGGCCGATGATGTCCTCCACCTCCTGCTTGGCCTTCATGGGGTCGGCGGCGGGCAGGTCGATCTTGTTGAACACCGGCAGGATCTCCAGATCGTGCTCCATGGCCAGATAGGTATTGGCCAGCGTCTGTGCCTCCACGCCCTGAGTGGCGTCCACCACCAGCACGGCGCCCTCGCAGGCCGCCAGAGACCGGGACACCTCGTAGTTGAAGTCCACATGGCCCGGCGTGTCGATGAGGTTCAGGGCGTAGGTCTCCCCGTCCTGCGCCGTGTAAAACAGGTGGACGGCACGGGACTTGATGGTGATGCCACGCTCCCGCTCCAAGTCCATGTTGTCGAGGATCTGGTTCTCCATCTCCCGTGCCGGTACGGCGTTGCACAGCTCCAGCAGGCGGTCTGCCAGCGTGGATTTGCCGTGGTCGATGTGGGCAATGATGGAAAAGTTTCTGATATGGGATTGGTCAAACATATAGGCCTCCTTAGGTCGTTGGTTTCTTAATGCTGGTAGGACTTGCAGCGTTCGTCCACGCTGTGGAACACCTGCGCTGCGCTCTGGCCCACGCCGGGCTGGCCCGTCAGGCTCTCCGGCGTCAGCTCCGGCATCCCCTCCTGAGCGGCCAGCGCCTGCCGGTAGCGCAGGGCGCATAGCTGCATATCCGCCGCCACCAGTCCGCCGTCAAAGGCCGGGGGAGCCACGGCGAACAGATCCTCGTTGCCGCCGCCCTGCCGGTACAGCTGCCGCAGCAGCTGATACAGGGCGTCGCCCAGATAGTCTCCGGCGGCGGTGATGGCCTCCCGGTCCCCGGTCTTGCCCAGCAGTTCAAAGAGGACCCCGGCGGTGTTCACCACCAGCTTTTTTTGCAGAGTCGCCAGAATACTGCCCCGGAGGCTGCCCTTCTCGCCGCTGGAGTCGTACACGTCCTCCGCCTCGATGATGGAGCCGTCCCGGTTCAGAGTGCGGCCCAGCAGGAAATCCGCCGACACGTGGTAGTAGGCGCAGGCCTTCACCACAAAGGCAAGGCCCGGCTCCCGGATGCCGTTTTCATAGTGGCTCAGCAGGGCCTGGCTGATGCCCAGCTCCCCGGCCGCCTTCCGCTGGGAGACCCCCTTCTCCTGCCGCAGCAGGCTCAATGTGCGGGAAAAATCAGTCGCCATTCTCTCTCACCCGTTCTCTTTCTGTTTATACGTTCAGTAAATTATATCTTCTTTATTACCCGATGTAAATAAAAATCTCGCCGGGGCGGCAAACTTTTGCGGAGTTTACCGCTCCATCCCATTCACAAATTGTTTACAGAACAAACATCAAAAAAGGTCAAATACCCTATTGACATTTCCTGCCGGCGTGGTATACTATGGGCAAAGGTCAAAGAAAGGCAATATCAAATCAGGAGGGGAACGATATGGGAATCACAGATATGATCGCCGGGTTCATTCAGGAGGCGCTGGACGATGCAGGCGGTGTTTTGGAGATGCAGCGGGGGGATCTGGCCCAGCGATTTGGGTGCGTACCCAGCCAGATCAACTACGTCATGTCCACCCGGTTCTCTCCGGAGCACGGCTACATCGTGGAATCCCGGCGGGGCGGCGGCGGCTACATCCGCATCACCCGTGTCCATGTGGACCGGCAGACGCTGATGATGCACGTCATCAACTCCATCGGGTCGGAGATCGATCCGGCCAGTGCCAGAGCCATCCTCTCCAATCTGGTGCAGTCGGAGGCCATCCCCGCCCAGACGGGGAAGCTGCTGGTGAGCCTTTTGTCGGACACCGCTCTGCGATCCGTTCCCAAGGATCAGCGCAGCGTCCTGCGGGCCGACCTGCTGAAGCAGGCCCTCATCCATCTGGTATAGCGTCGGATCGGTACAGTTGACCGGTTTGATTTTTCGATAAGGAGGAAATCATTATGAAATGTCAGAATTGCGGAAGAAATGAAGCGACTTACTACTATAAGAGCAGCATCAACGGACGGGTCACTGAGACGCACCTGTGCGCCGACTGCGCCCGGAAGCTGGGCTATGTGCAGCGGATGCAGCCGGACAGCTTCTTCGGCGACGACTTCTTTTCCCATCCCTTCCGGCTCTTCGAGCCGCTGCTGGGCGGGTTTGGCAATCGCCTGCTGACGGAGTTCCCGGAGCCGGTGGATGTGACCCGGCAGGCCCAACAGGCCGTGTCGGAGGCCCCGGAGGATGCACTGGTGGACAAGGCGGAGCAGGAGCGCTTCTCCCTGCAGCGTCAGCGCAACGCCCTGCAGACGCAGCTGCGTCACGCCGTAGAGGCCGAGGACTTCGAGTCCGCCGCCAGGCTGCGGGATCAGCTGAAGGCACTGCCTCAGCAATAATGCCCCGGCAATAATTTTGGTAGATCACCACACCTTTTGAAAGGAAGTGTTTCTTTATGATGGAAAATAAATTCACCCCTCGTGCAGAGGAGGCTCTGCGTCTGGCCCAGGAGGCCGCTGAGGATATGGGACATGGCTATGTGGGCTCCGAGCACCTGCTGCTGGGCCTGCTGCGGGAAGAGGAGGGCATTGCCCACCGTGTGCTGGAGGAGAACGGACTCACTGACGAGTTGGTCTGCGACATCCTGCACCGCAGCGTAGGCACCGGCGTCTCCGGTGCCGCACCCTCTCAGGGGCTGACGCCCCGTGCCAAGAGCGCCGTGGAGTTGGCCGTTTCCGAGGCCGCCCGCGCCGGCGCCGGCTACATCGGCACCGAGCATCTGCTGATGGGGCTGCTGCGGGAGGGCAACAACATGGCCCTGCGCATCCTGCGCACCGTGGGCATCGACCCCAAGAAGCTGTACAGCGCCGTGGTGAAGAAGCTCAATGAGGCGCCCCGCACCGCCGCCGTGTCCGGCAGCGCTTCCGCTCCCGCACAGGAGGGCGGCAAGAAGGGCGCTCTGGAGGAGTATACCCGTGACCTGACGGAGGCGGCCCGCAGCGGCAAGCTGGACCCCGTCATCGGCCGGGAGAAGGAGATCCAGCGGGTCATCCAGATCCTGTCCCGCCGCACCAAGAATAACCCCGTGCTCATCGGTGAGCCCGGCGTAGGCAAGACCGCCATCGCAGAGGGTCTGGCCCAGCGCATCGCCGCTGCCGACGTGCCGGAGGAGCTGCTGGACAAGCGGGTCCTGTCGCTGGATCTGTCCGGCATGGTGGCCGGCACCAAGTACCGGGGTGAGTTTGAAGAGCGCATCAAGAACACCATCGACGAGGTGAAGAAGGCCGGCAACGTCATCCTTTTCATCGACGAGCTGCACACCATCGTGGGCGCCGGCTCCGCCGAGGGTGCCGTGGACGCCGCCAACATTCTCAAGCCCGCTCTGTCCCGCGGCGAGATCCGTGTGGTGGGCGCCACCACCCTCAACGAGTACCGCAAGTACATCGAGAAGGACGCCGCTCTGGAGCGCCGGTTCCAGCCCGTTACCGTGGGAGAACCCTCCCCGGAGGCTACGCTGGAGATCCTGAAGGGACTGCGGGATAAGTACGAGGCTCACCACCGTTTGACCATCACCGATGGGGCGCTGGAGGCCGCCGTGGCGCTGTCCCGCCGGTACATCAACGACCGGTTCCTGCCGGATAAGGCCATCGATCTGATGGACGAGGCCGCCAGTCAGGTGCGTATGGCCGCCGAATCCGCCTCCCCCGATCTGAAGGATCTGGAGGAGAAGATCGCCGCCCTGCACCGGGAGAAGGAGGAGGCTGTCGCCGCTCAGGACTTCGAGAAGGCCGCTCAGCTGCGGGATATCGAGAAGAATTATCAGGAGCAGGTGGAGATCGAGCGGGATAAGTGGCATAAGCAGATGTCCACCAACCGTGGCACCGTCACCGAGGACGACATCGCCAAGGTGGTAGCCGGCTGGACCGGCATCCCCGTCACCCGTCTCACCGAGGACGAGAGTCAGCGCCTGCTGAAGCTGGAGGAGACTCTGCATCAGCGGGTGGTGGGTCAGGACGAGGCTGTGGCCGCCGTGGCCAAGGCCATCCGCCGCAGCCGTGTGGGTCTGAAGGACCCCAAGCGGCCCATCGGTTCCTTCCTGTTCCTCGGCCCTACCGGCGTGGGCAAGACGGAGCTGTGCAAGACGCTGGCCGAGTCCATGTTCGGGGATGAGAACGCCATGATCCGGATCGATATGTCCGAATACATGGAGAAGCACACGGTGTCCCGGCTGGTGGGCTCGCCTCCCGGCTATGTGGGTCACGAGGAGGGCGGTCAGCTCACCGAAAAGGTGCGCCGTCACCCCTACTCCGTGGTGCTGTTCGATGAGATCGAGAAGGCCCACCCCGATGTGTGGAACATTCTGCTGCAGATCCTGGAGGACGGTATCGTCACCGACTCTCAGGGCCGCCGGGTGGACTTCAAGAACACCATCATCGTCATGACCTCCAACGTGGGCGCCAAGAACATCACCGCCGCCGAGAAGCCGCTGGGCTTTGACGGCAGCGATCCCGATGCCCAGAAGGACGAGGCCCAGAGCTTCGCCCGTATCCGGGAGGCCGTTATGACGGAGCTGCGCCAGACCTTCCGGCCGGAGTTCCTGAACCGTATCGACGAGATCATCGTGTTCCGCCAGCTGACGGAGGAGAACATCCGCAGCATCGCCCGCCGGATGCTGGACATCATCGGCGGCCGCATGGCCCAGCAGGGCATCACCCTGCAGGCCGACGACGACGCCGTGGCCGCACTGGCCAAGGACGGCTTTGACGCCCGCTATGGTGCCCGTCCCCTGCGCCGCACCCTCCAGACGGAGGTGGAGGATGCAGTGGCCGAGCAGATGCTGGAGGGGAAACTCCAGTCCGGCGACACCGCTCATGTGTGCCTGAAGGACGGCAAGGTGGTCATCGAGAAGTAAAAACCGCAAGGCCCGGAGGTCTTGCAGTCAGGCCAAGGGGCCGCAGGCAAATGCCTGCGGCCCCTTTTTCATACAGGCACCGGCACTTACCGGCTGTGGCGGCGGAGGCAGGTGAGATGCAAAGAGGGGAGCAAGCGAAGGCTTGCTCCCCTCTTGATTTTTCTCTCTTACTGGGGCATGGTCTGCACCACGCCACGGGCGCAATCCACCGACACCCGGACGCCGTCCTCCAGACGGCGGGTGGCATCGCCCGCCCCCACCAGCACGGGCTTGCTCAGCAGCAGGCCTACCGTGGCGGCGTGGCACTCGGCGCTGCCCTCCTCGCAGATGATGGCGGCGGCATCCCGCAGATACGGCAGCAGTTCATTGGTGGTATATGGCACCACCAGCACGTCGCCGGCGTGGAACTTCTCCGCCACCTCCTCCACGCTGCGGCACACGCACAGCGGGCCGGAGGCCGTCCGGCCGCCTACGCCCACTGCATTCAGCAGCGACCCGCCCACCTGCTGGATGCGGATCATGTTGGTGGTGCCGGAGATGCCCACCGGCACGCCGGCGGTGATGACCACCAGATCGCCGTGGCGGATGAGGCCCGCCTTCTCTGCCGACTGCACCGCCAGCTCCACCAGCTCGTCGGTGTTCTCGGCACGGGGCATGGTGATGGGCTCCACGCCCCAGTAAAGGGCCATCTGGCGCTGCACCTGCTCCTCCAGCAGCAGGGCTACCACCGTGGTCTCCGGACGGAAGGAGCTGACCATCTGGGCGGTGATACCCGCCTGACTCACCGTCAGGATGGCGTCGGCACCGATATCCTTGGCAGTGGTGCAGGCGGCGTGGGCCGTGGCGGCGGTGATATTCATACGGTTGCGGCACCGCAGTCCCAGCAGTCTGGCATCGTCTGTGTGGGATTCGGTTTTCCGGGCGATGGCGTCCATGGTCTGCACCGCCTCCACCGGGTACCGGCCCGCCGCCGTCTCGCCGGAGAGCATGATGGCGCTGGTGCCGTCGTAGATGGCGTTGGCCACGTCGGTGATCTCGGCACGGGTGGGCCGGGGGTTCTCGATCATGGAGTCCAGCATCTGGGTGGCAGTAATTACCGGCTTCCCGGCAGCCACGCACTGGGCGATCATATTCTTCTGAATGGCGGGGATCTCCGTGAAGTCGATCTCCACGCCCATGTCACCGCGGGCCACCATGATGCCATCCGCCGCCGCCAGGATCTCCGTCAGGTTGTTGATGCCCTCCTGATTCTCGATCTTGGCGATGATGCGGATGCGGGACTTGCGGCTCTCCAGTAGCTTGCGGAGCTCCCGCACGTCGGCGGCGGAGCGGACAAAGCTGGCGGCGATGAAGTCAAAGCCCTCCTCCATGCCGAAGAGGATATCCTCACGATCCTGCTGGCTCATATAGGGCATGGACAGGGACACGCCGGGGACGTTGACTCCCTTGTGATCCTTCATGACGCCGCCGTTTTCCACCCGGCAGCGGATGGCGGAGGCGGTGGTGGAGAGCACCGTCAGCCGCACCAGACCGTCATCTAACAGGATGGTGTCCCCCGCCTTGACGTCCTGCGGCAGCTCGGCGTAGGTGACGGCGCAGCGGGTGGCGTCACCCTCCACGTCCTCCACCGTCAGGGTGAACTCCTGCCCCTCCTGCAAGGTCACGGAGCCGCCGGCAAAGTTCTTCAGCCGCACCTCCGGGCCTTTGGTATCCAGCATGGCCGCCACCGGCAGATTCAGCTCCTGCCGCAGAGCCTTCACCTGCTCCAGCCGGGCCTTGTGCTCCGGGTGGGTACCGTGGGAGAAGTTGAAGCGGGCCACGTTCATGCCCGCCAGCATCATCTCCCGCAGCACGCCCTCGCCGTCAGTGGCGGGGCCCAGTGTGCAGACGATTTTTGTCTTTCTCATGATATATCCTCCTCTCCGGGGCCGTGGCTCCGGTTTCTCTTCGGGCCTATTCTACCAAACTTTTCCGCCGGGAACAAGGCTGCCGGGTTGAGGCAGCGCATACTTTAAGGAAACTTTTCGGCATTTTTAGCCCTCTTGACGATATCTACATGAAAATTTATTCCGCATTTTGTGAATAAAAGCATTGACATATGGTAGTCCGCTGTGCTAAAGTACAGACAAGATTTTTGAAAGGAGCAAAATCGGGTATGAAGTTCGCCGCATCTGCAAATCTGTATTTTGGATATTCCTACTTTTACTTTTATTTTGCAAAAGTAAAAGCGATTTGTGATGCCCAGCAGCGAAAAAGTGCTTGATACCGATTTTCTTCTTTTGAAAACAAACCGTATCGAGAGACGCCGTTCGGATCACATATCCGGGCGGCGATTTTATTTTCCGTCCGGGCCGGAGGAATCTCCCACATCCAGATTCAGGAGGAATTTGTCATGAAAAAGAAACGTTCTCTTTGCGCCGCCCTGCTGGCGGGACTGATGGTGACGGCGGTATGCCTCACCGGCTGCGGTAAAAAAGCCGACGACAACGCCGGCGGAGGCAGCAGCGACCCCGACAAGGTCTATCAGGTGGGCGTGTGCCAGCTGACCCAGCACGATGCGCTGGACGCCGCTACGCAGGGCTTCGTGGATGCCCTGAATACCATTCTCGGAAGCGAGCACGTCAACATCGACGTGCAGGTGGCCTCCGGCGACAGCACCACCTGCACCCCCATCGTCAACTCCTTCGTCAACAAGAAGGTAGACCTCATCATGGCCAACGCCACCCCGGCCCTGCAGGCAGCCTATAACGCCACCACCGCCATTCCCATTCTCGGCACCTCCGTTACGGAGTACGGCGTGGCACTGGGACTCTCCGACTTCAGCGGCACCGTGGGCGGCAACATCAGCGGCACCTCCGATCTGGCGCCCCTGACGGAGCAGGCGGACATGATCCTGGAACTGGTGCCCAACGCCAAGAATGTTGGTCTGCTATACTGCTCCGCCGAGCCCAACTCCGAATATCAGGTGAAGGTGGTGGAGGACTACCTCTCCAATAAGGGCATCACCTGCACCCGCTACTCCTTCAGCGACAGCAATGACGTGGCCGCCGTCACCACCAAGGCCGCCGCCGACAGCGACGTCATCTACATCCCCACCGACAACACCGCCGCCTCCTGCACCGAGACCATCGGCAGCATCGTCCGCTCCGCCAAGACCCCCGTTGTGGCCGGCGAGCAGGGTATCTGCGTCGGCTGCGGCATTGCCACCCTCTCCATCAGCTACTACGATCTGGGCTACAAGACCGGCGAAATGGCCGCTCAGATCCTCAAGGGCGAAGCGGATATCTCCCAGATGCCCATTGAATACGCCAATGCCTCCAAGCTCTACAACGCCGATATGTGCCAGGAGCTGGGCATCACCGTACCGGAGGGCTACACCGCTCTGGAGGGCTGAAGCACTCCCTGAGAAAACAGGAATCGGAAAAGGAAGGAAACATAAATATGATCGATCTGCTGAGCTCCCTGCCGGGCGCCGTGGCCCAGGGCCTCATCTGGGGCATAATGGCGGTGGGCGTTTACATCACCTATAAGCTGCTGGACATCGCCGATCTGACGGTGGACGGCTCCATCTGTACCGGTGCGGCGGTCTGCACCATGATGCTGCTGAGCGGCCGGAGCCTGTGGCTGGCGGTGCTGTGCGCCGTGGCGGCGGGCCTGCTGGCCGGGGTCGTGACGGGCCTGCTGCATATCTGGCTGGGCATCCCCCCCATTCTGGCAGGCATCCTGACCCAGATGACCCTGTGGTCCGTGAACCTGAAGATCATGGGCAAGGCCAATCAGGGCCTGTCCGTCCGGGACAACCACGTCCTTCTCAGCCAGATGGACGTCCCCGGTGCGCTGGTGGTGCTGGCCATTGCCGCCGTGCTGGTGGTGGCGGTGCTGTACCTGTTCTTCGGCACGGAGCTGGGCTGCGGCATCCGGGCCACCGGCTGCAACCCCGTCATGAGCCGGGCGCAGGGCATCAACACCGATCTCAGCAAGGTCATCGGGCTGTCCCTCTCCAACGGGCTGGTGGCCCTGTCCGGGGCGCTGCTGTGCCAGTATCAGGGCTACGCCGATATCAATATGGGCCGGGGCGCCGTGGTCATCGGTCTGGCGGCAGTGGTCATCGGGGAGGCGGTGGTCAAGCACATCTCCCCCAACTTCGCCGTCCGGCTCACCGGCGTACTGGTGGGCGCCGTTATCTACTATCTGGTGTATCAGGTCATCATCTTCGTGGGCTTCGACACCGATCTGCTGAAAATGTTCTCGGCGCTGGTGGTGGCCGCCTTTTTGGGCGTACCGTATGTGAAGAAGCAGTTGGCCCGGAAGCACCATGTCAAAGGAGGGATCCGTCATGCTTGAAATGCGCCATGTGACCAAGATCTTCAATCCCGGTACCGTGGATGAGAAGATCGCCCTCAACGATCTGTCCTTCACCCTCAACGACGGGGACTTCGTCACCGTCATCGGCGGCAACGGCGCCGGGAAGAGCACCATGCAGAACGCCATCTGCGGCACATGGCTGCCGGATGCGGGGGAGATCCTTCTGGACGGGATCGACCTCTCCTCCCTGTCGGAGCACCAGCGGGCCAAGTATCTGGGCCGGGTGTATCAGGATCCCATGACCGGCACCGCCGCCGGGATGCAGATCGAGGAAAATCTGGCACTGGCGGCCCGCCGGGGCCTGCGGCGCACCCTGCGGCCCGGCATCCGCAAGTCGGAGCGGGAGGAGTACCGGCAGCGGCTCCAGGAGCTGGGGCTGGGGCTGGACACCCGTCTTTCGGCCAAGGTAGGCACCCTCTCCGGCGGCCAGCGGCAGGCGCTGACGCTGCTGATGGCCACCCTCCGCAAGCCGAAGCTGCTGCTGCTGGACGAGCATACGGCGGCGTTGGACCCCAAGACCGCCGCCAAGGTCATGGAGCTGACAGAGCGGATGGTGACGGAGGAGAAGCTCTCCACCCTGATGATCACCCACAATATGCGGGACGCCATCCGCTACGGAAACCGCCTTATCATGCTCCACGCCGGGCGCATCATTCTGGATATCTCCGGTCAGGAGAAGAAGGATCTCACCGTGCCGGAGCTGCTGGAGATGTTCGCCCGTGCCAGCGGCGACGAGTTCTCCGGCGACCGGGCCATTCTGGCGTAAAGCCGCTTTCCTCACCCTCTACTTCTTCCGGCACTGCCGGGAGACTTCCTTCCTTTATTACCCAGCAAGGCCCCGCCGAAACCGGCGGGGCCTTGCTGGGTATTTTCGTTCATAAAAAGGGTGAGGGCGTGGTTTTACCACGTTCTCGCCCGGTGTGCTTACGCTCAGATGCGCTTTTGCAGCTTTAGCAACATCCGCTCAAACTCCTCCGGCCGGGGGCAGGTGAGCTCCACGGGCCGGCCGGTGCGGGGATGAAGAAAGCGCAGGCCCGCGGCGTGGAGGCATTGGCCCGTCAGGCCCGGCACAGGCTTCCTATTGCCGTACACGGTGTCCCCCAGAATAGGGTGGCCGATATAGGCCAGATGGACCCGGATCTGGTGGGTACGGCCCGTCTCCAGCCGGCAGCGCAGGTGGGTGACGCCGGGATACCGGGCCAGCACCTCCCAATGGGTGATGGCGGGACGTCCGCCGGCCACCACCGCCATCTTCTTGCGGTCGCTGCGGCTGCGGCCGATGGGGGCGTCCACGGTGCCGCTGTCCTGCCGGAAGCTCCCCACCGACAGACACTCATAGGTGCGGGCCAGCGTATGATCCGCCAGCTGAGCCGCCAGTGCCAGATGGGCAGCATCGTTTTTGGCGGCGATGATCAGGCCGCTGGTGTCCCGGTCGATGCGGTGTACGATGCCGGGGCGCTTCTCGCCGCCGATGCCGGAGAGGGAGTCCCCGCAGTGGTGCAGCAGGGCGTTGACCAGCGTGCCGTCCGGATGGCCCGGCGCCGGATGCACCACCATGCCCACGGGCTTATTCACCACGATGACGTCCTCATCCTCGTAGACCACGTCCAGCGGGATATCCTGCGGGACGGCCTCCGGCTCCTCTGCCTCCGGCAGCGTCACGCACAGTTCCTCCCCACCGGCGATGCGGTAGCTTTTGCCGGGGACGGCGCCATCACAGGTGACGCAGCCCTCCGCCAGCAGCCTTGCGGCGGCGGAGCGGGTCAGCCCCTCCACCCGCCGGGACAGGAAGCTGTCCAGCCGGGTGCCGGTATCCTCCTCAAGAGGGGTCAGACGGATCGTGTGCATGGTCAGGCTCCTTCTTTTTCTTGTCGTATTTTTCGTAGAGGAACAGGTAGTATATCCCGCCCAGAATGGCTCCCACCACCACGCAGCAGTCCGCCAGATTGAACACCGGGTAGCTGAACAGCTGCAGATCGAACATATCCACCACGTAGCCGTGGACGATGCGGTCGATGATGTTGCCGATGCCCCCTGACAGGATCAGGGTGCAGGCGGTGATGCCCGTCCAGTGGCGCACCACCTTTTTGATGAGCAGCAGCGCCACCGCCGCCAGCAGCACCGCTGTGAACACCACCAGCAGCACCGTCCGGCCGGAAAGGCTGGACCATGCCGCCCCGTAGTTATGCAGCCGGGTCAGCTGCATGAAGCCCGGCAGGAACGGCGCCGACTCCCCCACGGCCAAGTGGGTCACCACCCAATATTTCAGTATCTGGTCGCCGGCCAGCAGCACGGCGCCAAGGATCGCATACCACATAATGTACTCCTTCTGCACATGGATTTTGGCTATGGGTTTATTGTACCCTATCGGCGGCGGGTTTGCAACCGCCGACTTGTAAACACTATGCAGGAGATGCCACTGATTTTTAACCGCACTGTCACCGGTTTGTAAATGTTTTTCATCATTTCGTGATGAATCTGTCCAGAAAATTCGGTATGATAGAGTCGTAAAGCAAACCAATGTGCATCCGGAAGAAAGGAGCTGCCATGAAAAGGCTTTGTGCGATCCTGCTGGGACTGATGATGCTGGCGGGCCTGTGTGCCTGCGGACGGAGAACCTCTCCCGCACCTGCTCCCAAAACGCCGGAGCCTGTCACGGTCATCACTCCGGCGCAGCCCACCCCTTCGGAGGCGGTTCCCGTCTCCACTCCCGACGGCACCACACCGCTGACGGCGGCGGAGCTGGACTGGTTCGGCCGGTGCTTCTTCAACGTGGTCCCCGGCTGGGGCCCCAACCGATTTCTGACCTGCGCCTATGCCCGGCCGGAGGACATGGATCTGGCGGCGGTGCTGGCCTGCGGGCCGGAGGGCAGTTGGAACGTCACCTCTCAGGAGCGGAACATGATCGCCGCCGGGGGGACGGACAGCGTGGTCCGCATCCCGCTGGAGCAGGCGCAGGAGCTGATGCTGCGCTACACGGGGCTGGCCCTGTCCGACACACAGGGCGTGGGACTGGACAGCCTGCGCTACCTCTCGGAATACAATGCCTACTACCGGGTGGGCGACGAGGCGGAGGCTGCCTACTGCCGCATCCTCTCCGGATGGCACACGGCGGACGGGCTGACGGTATTGCAGTATGACGGCGGCACCGTGACCCTGCGGCAGCTGGATGGCCGGTGGGTGTTCATATCCAACGTGCCGGGCCGCAGCGCATAAAAAGGTCTTACTCTTCCCTCTCATTCTCTCATAGGCGGAAGCAGCCGGACGGGTTCCCGTCCGGCTGCTTCCGTTATTTTTGCTATTCCCCGGCTCCGTTTATTTTTTCTGCTCCCCGGCCTCGCAGTAAAACAGGATATCCGCCCGCTGCAAGGAGCGGCAGTTTTTTGGATTTTTTCGTCGGGATTTCTTGTGCCGGGGGGAGAAATATGGTATACTAACGTGATAAATATGGAAGATAGTGCCCCGGCATCCCACCGGGGCGGGGAGGTACCCATTGGATAGAAAAACAGTTCTTCTGGACGAAGCGCAGCTGGAGCGGCAGCGGGAGTATACCCGCCAGCTGGCGGCCCTCCATCAGCAGCGGGGCAAGCCCGTCTATGCGCTGGTGGACACCTTCGGCTGCCAGCAGAATGTGGCCGACAGCCAGCACATTCTGGGTATGCTGCGGGACATGGGCTGCCAGTTCACCGACGACGCCGCTCAGGCGGATATCGTGGTGCTGAACACCTGCGCCATCCGGGATCACGCCGAAAAGCGGGTCTACGGCAATCTGGGGGCGTTGACCCACACGAAAAAGCAGAACCCGGAGCAGGTCATCTGCCTGTGCGGATGCATGGCCCAGCGGCCGGAGGTGGCGGAGAAGGTGCGCCAGAGCTATCGCCACGTGGATCTGGTGTTCGGGCCGCAGGCGCTGTGGAAGTTCCCGGAGCTTCTGTACCGGGTCTATACCCGGCGGGGGCGTGTGTTCTCCGTGGAGGATGAACACGGCACCATCGCTGAGGGGATGCCCGTGGTGCGGGAGGGCAACGTCCGGGCGTGGGTGTCTATCATGTACGGGTGCAACAACTTCTGCTCATACTGCATCGTCCCCTACGTCCGGGGCCGGGAGCGCAGCCGGGAGCCTCAGTGCATCATCGATGACGTGCGGCAGCTGGCCGCCGAGGGGTATAAGGAGATCACTCTGCTGGGGCAGAACGTCAACTCCTACGGCAAGGATCTGGAGACGCCGTGGGACTTTGCCGACCTCCTGCGGGAGCTGGACAAAATCGAGGGGGACTATCTGATCCGGTTCATGTCCTCCCAGCCCAAGGACGCCACCCCCAAGCTGTTTGACACCATGGCCCGGAGCCGGCACGTGGCCCACCAGCTGCACCTGCCGGTGCAGTCCGGCTGCGACCGGGTGCTGCGGGCCATGAACCGGCCCTATGACCGGGCCAAGTATCTGGAGCTGATCACCTATGCCCGGAAGGTCATGCCCGATCTGGTGCTGACCTCGGATGTCATCATCGGCTTCCCCGGCGAGACTGAGGCGGAGGCCATGGAGACGGTGGAGCTGGTGCGGCAGGTGGAATTCGACGCCCTGTTCACCTTCATCTTCTCTCCCCGGCCCGGTACGCCGGCGGCCAAAATGGACGATCCCGTCCCCCGCAGCGAGAAGCAGAAGTGGTTCGACACCCTCTGCGCCGTGCAGAACGATATCTCTGCCCGGCTCCACGCCCGATATGTGGGTCAGACCCTGCGGGTGCTGGTGGACGGCCGCACCGACGACGCACGCTGGCCCCTATCCGCCCGGACGGCGGGAGGGCGGCTGGTACATCTTGTGGGCGACGAGGCCGCTCTGGGCCAGTACCGGCAGGTACGCATTACCGACAGCAACACCTGGGCGCTGTTCGGGGAAATGGTATGACCCTCCCTCAGTAAATGGGCGGGTGGAAGAGTTTTCCACCTGTCAGCCCGGAGTTTTGCACTTTTCAACAGGTTTTTCCACCAAATTCGATCGCTTTCACTTATTTCTGGCAGAAAGAGGTATGAGGGTATGGCAGAAATGACGCCCATGATGCGCCAATATATGGAAATCAAGGAGCAAAACAAGGACTCCATCCTGTTCTTTCGGCTGGGGGATTTTTACGAGATGTTCGGGGACGACGCCCGGAAGGCGTCCCGTGAGCTGGATCTGACCCTTACCACACGGGATAAGGACAAGAACAAGTCCTTCGAGGAGAAGATCCCCATGTGCGGCATCCCGTACCACGCCTCCGACGCCTATATCGCCCGGCTCATTGCCAAGGGCTACAAGGTGGCCATCTGCGAGCAGACGGAGGATCCTGCCGCCGCCAAGGGGCTGGTGGAGCGGGACATCGTCCGCATCGTGACGCCGGGTACCGTCATCGACTCCGCCTGTCTGGAGGAGGGGCGCAGCAACTTCTGCGCCGGCATCTATCTGGACGGAGACTACGCCGGGTTCAGCGTGTGCGATATCTCCACGGGGCAGACCCATGTGACGGCCTTCTCCGGGCCGGATCGGGAGGCCCACCTGCAAAATGAGCTGGGGCGCTTCGCCCCGGCGGAGGCGGTGCTGAATCCCGGCGCCGCCGGGGATGCGGCCCTGCGGGCGCTGCTGGAGGACAAGCTCCGGTGCCACGTGGAGCGTCTGCCCGCCGGGCGGTTCCAGCTGCCCGCCGCCGAAAAGCGCATCCGCCAGCAGTTCGGGGACGACGCCGCCCAGCGGCTGCCCCGTGACAACCCGGCGGCCATGCTGGCGCTGGGGGCGCTGCTGGATTACCTCCATGACACCCAGAAAACGGATCTGGAGCACGTAGACCGGCTGGACTACTACCGGCAGGGGCAGTTCATGGAGCTGGATCTGACGGCCCGGCGGAATCTGGAGCTGACGGAAACTCTGCGGGGCAAGGAGAAAAAGGGCAGCCTTCTGTGGGTGCTGGACAAGACCAGGACCGCCATGGGCGCACGGCTGCTGCGAAGCTGGCTGGAGCGGCCCCTGCTGTCCGTTTCCGCCATCGCACGGCGCAACGACGCCGTGGCGGCGCTGGTGAAGCACACCGTGCAGCGGGAGGAGCTGATCCTGGCCCTCACCGGCATCGGGGACATGGAGCGGCTCATGGGCCGCATCGTCTACGGCAGCGCCGGAGGCCGGGACATGGTGTCCTTGAAAAACGCCATGGATCATCTGCCCGCCATTCGCCAGCAGCTGGCCGCCTTCGAGGGCGGACACCTGCGGGAGCTGGGCGCACGGCTGGACCCGCTGGAGGATCTGGCGGAGGTCATCGGCAAGACTTTGCAGGACGATCCCCCCTTCTCCGTGCGGGAGGGTGAGTTCATCCGGGACGGCTTTGACCCGGAAGTGGACCGGCTGCGGGGCATCCTCCACGGCGGCAAGGGCATCATCGCCTCCATGGAGGCTGCCGAGAAGGAAAAGACCGGCATCCGCACCCTGAAGATCGGCTACAACAAGGTATTCGGCTACTACATCGAGGTCTCCAACTCCTTCAAGGAGTTGGTTCCGGAGACATACATCCGCAAACAGACGCTGGTCAACGGCGAGCGCTACATCACACAGGAGCTGAAGGATCTGGAGCACGATATTCTCTCTGCCTCCGACCGGGATGCGGCGCTGGAATATGAGCTGTTCACCCGGCTGCGCCAGACCCTGTGCGACGCCGTGACCCGGGTACAGGGGGCCGCCGCCGCAGTGGCGGAGCTGGACTGCCTGTGCTCGCTGGCGGCGGTGGCGGTGAAGAACAACTACTGCTGCCCGGTGGTGGACGAGTCCGGGGTCATTGAAATTCACGACGGCCGCCACCCGGTCGTGGAGTGTATGCGCCCCGACGCCATGTTCGTCCCCAACGACACCTACATGGGGGAGAAAGAGAACCGGGCCGCCATCATCACCGGCCCCAACATGGCGGGTAAGTCCACCTATATGCGGCAGGTGGCCCTGATGGTGCTCATGGCCCAGATCGGCTCCTTCGTGCCGGCCAAGGCCGCCCGCATCGGCATCGTGGACCGCATTTTCACCCGCATCGGTGCCTCCGACGACCTGTCGGCGGGACAGTCTACCTTTATGGTGGAGATGACGGAGGTCAGCGATATTCTCCGCTGCGCCACCTCCCGGAGCCTTTTGATCCTGGATGAGATCGGTCGGGGCACCTCCACCTTCGACGGCATGAGCATCGCACGGGCGGTGCTGGAATACTGTGCCGATCCCAAGAAGCTGGGGGCCAAGACCCTGTTCGCCACCCACTATCACGAGCTGACCGCCATGGAGGGGACCCTCCCCGGCGTGAAGAACTATAACATCGCCGTCAAGACCCGTGGGGAGGATATCATCTTCCTGCGGAAGATCATCCCCGGCGGCGCAGACCGCAGCTACGGCATCGAGGTGGCCCGTCTGGCGGGTCTGCCGTCCACGGTAGTCAATCGGGCCAAGAAGATCCTCCGCCAACTGGAGGAAGAAGCCGGGCGGCCCGCCCCGGCGGTGCAGGCGCAGGAGGATCAGGTATCCCTGACGGTCCTGTCGGAGGGGGAGGTCATCGACCAGCTGCGCCGGACGCAGGTGGACACCCTCAGCCCGCTGGAGGCCCTGAACCTGCTGTACGAGCTGAAAAAGAAGCTGAGCTGACGGGAGTTTATCCCGTCCACGAACCTCTATGAAAGGAGTGCTCTATGCCTGATATTCAATGCCTGCCCAGCCACGTGGCGGACCTCATTGCCGCCGGCGAGGTGGTGGAGCGGCCCGCCAGCGTGGCCAAGGAGCTGCTGGAGAACGCCATCGACGCCGGGTCCTCCGCCATTGTGGTGGAGATCCAGCACGGCGGGCTGACCTATCTGCGGATCGCTGACAACGGCTGCGGTATTGACGCCGAACAGCTGCCCACGGCCTTTTTGCGCCATGCCACCAGCAAGCTGCGGACGGCGGCAGATCTGACCGCCATCGGTACGCTGGGCTTCCGGGGTGAGGCGCTGGCCGCCATCTCCGCCGTGTCACGGGTGGATATCTTCTCCCGGCGGACGGGGGCGGAGACGGGGGCCTCCCTGCATCTGGAGGGGGGCGTCCCCGGTCAGGTGGAGGAGGTGGGCTGCCCGGAGGGTACCACCATCTGCGTCCGGGACCTGTTTTACAACACCCCCGCCCGAATGAAATTCATGAAGAAGGATTCTGCCGAGGGGGCCGCCGTCAGCGGTATCGTGCAGCATCTGGCCCTGAGCCACCCGGAGATCTCCTTCAAGCTCATCCGGGATGGTGTGGAGCTGCTGCACACCCCCGGCGACGGAGATCTGCAGTCGGCGGTGTACGCCGCCATGGGGCGGGACTTCACCATGGGGCTGCTGCCCATCAGCGGCCGCAGCGGCGACATCTCCGTGGAGGGCTTCGTCACCAAGCCCCTCAACGGCCACGGCACCCGTGGCCGCCAGCTGTTCTTCGTCAACGGCCGGTTCATCAAGAGCCAACTGCTGACAGCGGCGCTGGAGGAGGCCTACCGCAACCAACTGCTGAAGGGAAAGTTCCCCGGCTGCGTGCTGCGGCTCACCATGCCCGCCGACCGGCTGGACGTCAATGTCCACCCTGCCAAGACGGTGGTGAAATTTGTCAACGACAAGGATGCCTTCAACGCCGTGTACTACACGGTGCTGGACGCCCTGAATACCCCCGCTCCGCAGCCCCAAAAGCCCCGGCAGGAATCCTTTTACCAGACCATGACGGTGCAGCAGTACCGGGAGCGGGCGCCGCAGCCGGAGGAGAAGAAGCCTCTGGGTTCCTACACCGTCCGGCCCGCCGCACCGGCCTCCCAGCCGCTGGAGGTCCACGACGTGGCCCCCCGAAAGGGGGAGAGTTTCACCGTCACCTCCTCCGGCGTCAGCTATCGCATCACGCCCCCCGCCGTGCAGGAGGAACCGTCAGCCCCGGCGGCATCCGTGCCGGAGGAGCCCGTTCCCGTCCCGGCGGAGCCGGTGCAGGAGACGAGCGTTCCGTCCCCCGCAGAGGAGAAAGCTGCCCCGCAGAGTGCAGCGCAGCAGACGGTGGAGCCGGTGCGTCAGGCCCCGTGGCGAGTGGCCGGCGAGGTGCTGCGGACGTATATCATCTGCGAGGACGGGCAGGAGAATGTGTGGCTCATCGACAAGCACGCCGCCCACGAGCGGGTGCGGTTCGATGCCCTGAAAAACAACACCCAGCCGGTGATGTCCCAGCAGCTTCTGTCGCCGCTGGCGGTGGAGCTGTCGGCGGAGGATGCCGCCTCCCTGCTGGAGCAGCTGCCGCTGCTGGAGGAGTTCGGCTTTGTGTGCGAGGACTTCGGAGACGGCACGGTGCTGGTGCGGCAGGTGCCGTCGGATCTGGAGGTGGGGGATGTCCCCGCCGCTCTGGAGGAGCTGGCGGAGGAACTGCGGCTGAACCGGGCCGATCCCGCCGCCGCACGGGACAGTCTGCTCCAGACCATGGCCTGCAAATCCGCCATCAAGGCGGGGATGTGGTCCGATCCCTCGGAGCTTCAGGCGCTGGCGGATAAGGTGCAGAGCGGGGAGATCCGCTACTGCCCCCATGGCCGCCCGGTGGCTGTGAAGCTTTCCAAATATGAAATGGAGAAGATGTTCAAGCGGGCGTAAATTTCTCTGCTGCCTCCGGCGGCATACTTCTCTCAGCAGCCGGGAAAGCGCCCCGCCGGCGGCAAAAAAAGAAAGAACCATCGGGAAAGGAGTCCCCCTATGATCCCACAGATCATCTGCGTGGTGGGTCCCACCGCCACGGGAAAAACGAAAATGGGCGTGGCGCTGGCCCACCGCTTCGGCGGCGAGGTGGTGTCCGTGGACTCCATGCAGATCTATCGGGGCATGGCCATCGGCACCGCCGCCCCCACTCCGGAGGAGATGGAGGGCATCCCCCACCACATGGTGGGCGTGGCCGATCCCGCCGAGAGCTGGTCCGTGGCCCGGTTCGTATCGGAGGCCGATGTCTGTGTGCAGGATATCCTCCGCCGGGGCCGCCGCCCTATTCTGGTGGGCGGCACGGGACTGTATCTGGAGTCCCTGATCCGCGGCACGGACTTTGCCGCCGGAAGCGCCGGCGGTGTGACCCGGCAGCGCCTGCAGCAGCGGCTGGAACAGGAGGGCGTCGGCCCGCTGCTGGCAGAGCTGCAGACCATCGACCCGGACAGCGCCGCAAGGCTGCACCCCGGCGACGAAAAGCGCATCCTCCGGGCGCTGGAGGTGTGGTATGAGACCGGCGAGACCATCACCCAGCACGACCACCGCACCCGGCAGCAGCCGCCCCGCTACCGGGCCGCCTACATCGGCCTGAGCTTTCAGGATCGGGCGCAGCTGCGCCGACGCATCGACCTGCGGGTGGATGAGATGGTGCGGCAGGGACTGCTGGAGGAGGTGCAGACCCTGCTGGCAGCGGGGCTGCCTCCCACCGCTACGGCGTGGCAGGCCATCGGCTACAAGCAGTTTCTGGCGGCGGCAGACGGCCGCTGCACCGTAACCGAGGCCATCGAGGAGGTCAAGCTCCGCTCCCGGCAGTACGCCAAGCGGCAGCTGACGTGGCTGCGGCGCAACCCGGACATTCACTGGATCCTGTGGGGAGAGGAGCCGAATTTTCCCCAGGGCCTGCAAAATGCGACAGAATATCTCACCGCTCTTGGCTTACGATAAGCCCAGGAGCGGACGGCACGTCGTCCGCCAACAGAGAAAAGGAGCAGACGATATGCAGAAGAACAACAACCTTCAGGAAATTTTTCTCACCAAGGCCCGCAAGCAGAGCATTCCCCTGACCATCTTTCTTATGAACGGCTTTCAACTGCGGGGCGTGGTGACGGGCTTTGACTGCTTCACCGTGGTGCTGGACACCGACGGCAAGCAGCAGATCATCTATAAGCACGCTATTTCCACCATCGTTCCCATTCACCCCGTCTCGCTGCAGGAGGAGCCCTGCTTGCCGTCGGGCGAGTGAGGCGTCCCAACATTCCACCAAGGAGGAGCCATGAACAACACCCGTGTTTTCCGCTTTCTCAGCATCGCCCTGCTGGCGGCCATTGCGCTGTACTTCGCCGCACAGGGCTATTTTGCCCTGACGGACCCCTTCACCACCACGCTGGTCTATCAGAGCTCCGCCGAGGACACCATCGACGTCAGCGGCTGGCTGGTCCGGAACGAGGAGGTCCTCTCCGGTGAAAGCGGCACCGTGCGCCATGAGGTCAGCGAGGGCGAACGGGTGGGCAAGGGCCAGACGGTGGCCACGGTATACAGCGGCAGCGATGCGCTGGACACCGTGCAGCAGATCGAAAGCAAGGAACTGCAGCTGCAGCAGCTGCAATTCGCCCTGTCCTCCTATCTGAACCCCGACGCCACCCTGAAGCTGGACGGCTCCATCACCGAGAGCCTGCTGAGCATCCGCCGTTCCCTCTCCGGCGGCGACTACGACGATGCGGCGGACCAGACGGCCCAGCTGAAGGCCGCCATCCTCAAGCGCAGCCACACCTACTCCTCCGGCGAGGAGATCGAGGCGGACATCGCCACGGTGCAGGGGGAACTGTCCGCTCTGCGGAGCTCCCTCTCCGGAGCCCGGACGGTGACGGCGGAGCACTCTGGCACCTATTCCGCCGCCTGCGACGGCTATGAGTCCCTGCTGACGCCGGAATTTTTGCAGTCCGTGACCCCCTCCCAGCTGGAGGAGCTGCCCTCCGGCCAGACCGGCGGCAGCTCTCTGGGAAAACTCATCATCGGGGAGACGTGGTCCTACACCGCCGCGATCACCACGGAGCAGGCCCAGCAGCTGGAGAAGGGGGACTGGTTGACCCTGCGGTTTTCCAAGGGTGCGCAGCAGGACATCGACGCCCAGGTCACCTATCTCAGCGCCGCCGAGGACGGCAAGCAGGCGGTGGTGCTGACCTGCCGGGAGTATCTGGCCCAGACCACCCAGCTGCGCCATCAGGCGGCTCAGCTGGTGCTGCGGTCCTATGAGGGACTGCGGATCCCCACCAACGCCCTGCGGATGAACGAGGACAACCAGCTGGGGGTCTACTGCGTGGTGGGCAAGGTGGCCAGCTTCAAGCCGGTGTCCATGGTCTACCGGGGCGACGGATACAGTCTGGTGCAGGCTGCCAGCCCGAGTCAGGACGTTTCCGTCCTGCGGCCGGGGGACGAGGTCATCGTCACCTCCAGTAAGCTCTCCGGCGGACAGATCGTGCAGTAGCAGCCGCCCAGCAGATGCCATCGGCCAATCAATGCAGCCACATAAATAGATTCCATCGGGAAAGGAAAGATCTGTATGACCATTACGGAACACATTGCCGCCGTGCGGCGGGAGATGGCGGAGGCCGCCCGAGAAAGCGGCCGCAGCGAGCGGGACATTTTTCTGGTGGGCGCCAGCAAGATGAACGACGCCGCCGCCTGTCAGGAGGCCATCGCCGCCGGAGTGGACGCTCTGGGGGAGAACCGGGTGCAGGAGATGACCGCCAAGCTGGCTCAGAACGCCTATGACGGAGCGCCCCTGCACTTCATCGGCCATCTGCAGCGCAACAAGGTGCGGCAGGTGGTGGGCAAGGCCGCTCTCATCCAATCCATCGGCTCCGAGGCCCTGCTGCGGGAGGTGGAGAAGGAGGCTGCCCGGCAGCAGCTGGTGCAGGATATCCTGCTGGAGGTGAACATCGGCGGCGAGGAGGCCAAGAGCGGCTTTGCCCCGGAGGAGACGGAGGCGGCGGCCGTTCTGGCCCGTGAGCTGCCCCATGTCCGGGTCCGGGGACTGATGACCATCCCGCCGGTGGAGACGATTCCCCACGGCAATCTGGTATATTTCGAGAAAATGCACCGTCTTTATGTTGACATAAACGGGAAAATATACGATAATAAATTAGAATACATCTCCATGGGCATGAGCGGCGACTTTGCCGATGCCATCCGGGTCGGCAGCAATATGGTCCGGGTGGGGACTGCTATTTTCGGTGCCAGGGATTATACCAAATAAAGAAACAGGAGGGTCTTTCCATGAGCCTGATGGACGAATTTAAGAAGATCATTCATCCCTATGACGATGAGGATGACGATTACGAGGAGGATGTGGGCCGTGACAGCGAGCCGACCTACTTCGAACCCCGTGAACCCCGTGAACCCCGTGAGTCCTCCCGCCGCAAGGAGGTCTCTGCGGAGGAGCGGCGCAACAAGGTGGTGAACATCCACGCCACCACCCAGCTGAAGGTGGTGCTGGTAAAGCCGGAGCGCTTTGAAAACGCCTCGGAGATCGCTGACCATCTGCGGGAAAAGCGCACGGTGGTGCTGAATCTGGAGAGTACCAACAAGGATGTGGCCCGGCGGCTGGTGGATTTCCTCTCCGGCGTGGCCTACGCCGGTGACGGGAAGATCAAGAAGGTCTCCACCAATACCTATATCATCACGCCCTATTCCGTGGATCTCATGGGCGACCTGATCGACGAGCTGGAGAACAACGGCCTGTACCTGTAAGGGCCGGATAGAGATGTAAATCGGAGGGATAGATCATGTTTACACCGCAGGAAGTTTCCGAAAAGACGTTCCCCAAGGCATCCGGCTTCAACAACGGCTACGGCATGGCCGCCGTGGACGAGTTTCTGGATGCGCTGACGGAGGATTATACCGCCCTGTATAAGGACAACGCCGCCCTGAAGGCCAAGCTGAAGGTGCTGGCGGAGAAGGTGGAGGAGTATCGGGCCACCGAGGACGCCATGCGCTCCACCCTGCTGTCAGCCCAGCGGATGGCAGCCCAGATGGTCTCCGACGCACAGGCCCAGCGGGACAAGATGCTCTCGGACGCCCGGGAGGAGGCCAACCGGCAGGTGACCCAGCTGGAGCAGCAGGTGGCGCAGGCCCAGCACAAGCTGACCATGGCCCAGGCCAGCCTGTCCGATTTCCTGCGCCGCAGCGCAGACCTCTGCGCCCAGCAGGTGAGCTTCCTGCACTCTCTGCCGGAGGCAGAGGTGGAGGAGGGTCAGCCTGTGACCCTGCCCGCCCCGGAGGAGGGCCGTGTCCCCGTGGCAGACGCTGCGGAGGAGCCCGCCGCACCGGTGGAGGAGGCTCCCGCAGAGGAAGCCGAGGCTCCGGCAGAAGAACCCGCCCCGCAGGAGGCCCCGGCGGAGGAACCCGCCAAGACGGAGTCCCCCTTCTCGGCGGACTTCAATCTGGACGACCTGAAGTTTGGGCGCAACTATAACAGCGAACACTAAATACCGTGGGGCGGCTCCTGTGAGCCGCCCCTGCTTGCTATCTGCTATCCAACCCATCAAAGGAGTGACGCTATGACCCGCCCCATCATCGCCCTGTTGTACGATTTTGACAAGACCCTGTGTACCACGGACATGGAGAATTACACCTTCATCCCGGCGCTGGGATATACCCCGGCCCAGTTCTGGCAGAAGGCCAACAGCTTTGGCCGGGATAACCACATGGATGGCCTGCTGGCCTATATGTACACCATGATCCATGAGTGCCGGGAGCAGAACCGGCGGCTGGACCGGGACTTTCTGGTACGCTGCGGACGGGACATGGTGCTCTTTCCCGGCGTGCGGGAGTGGTTCCGCCGCATCAACGCCTTCGGCCAGCAGCTGGGGGTGGAGATCGAGCACTACGTCATCTCCTCCGGCCTGCGGGAGATCATCGAGGGCAGCGGCATCGCCCACGAGTTCCGGGAGATCTACGCCTGCGAGTTCTTCTACGACGAGGAGGGGCTGGCCTGCTGGCCCAAGCTGGACGTAAACTTCACCAACAAGACCCAGTTCGTCTACCGCATCAACAAGGGCGTGCTGGATGTGTCCGACGACAAGACCCTCAACGACTCCATGCCCGACGACAGCAAGCGCATCCCCTTCACCAACATGATCTATGTGGGGGACGGCCTGTCGGACGTGCCGTGCATGAAGATGATGCGGGCCTACGGCGGGCAGGCCATCGCCGTGTATCAGGAGGAGAACCGTCAGGGGGTGGAGGATCTGCTGAGCAAGGGCCGGGTGGACTTCATCTTCCCCGCCGACTATCGGGAGGGGACGACACTGGACAGCACCGTGAAAAATATCATCCGGAAAATGGCCATCTGCGATACTCTGGCGGAGGAAAACGCCGCCCAGTTCCGTCAGATCGGGCGCTCCCCCCTGCCCTATCAGGCCAGTCTCTTCGAGGAGACGTAAGAGGCCCCTTTCCAATGCGGAAAATTCTCTGCGTGTATAACGAGGTGCCATCGGGCGCAGCAAGTATCCATCAACGCCGAAAGAATCAGGCTGGCAGGTCAATGACCTGCCAGCCTTGTTCTTTATTCCCTTGGCATCCCGTATATGGGATTTTCGCCCTCTTATTCGCTCCACCAGCCCACAGTTTCCAGAAACGCAAGCACATCGGCCTTATCCTCCTGCGTGGTATACACATAAAGCATCATCCTGCCGCTACGGATCTTTGCTGCGAAATTCGTTGGGCTATCAACGGCATAGATCTGACGGGCAGCGGTACTGCTTTCTGTCACCTCACCGGTGATTGGGAGGGTCGCAGCGGCATAGATGCGGCGGCAGCCGTCTGCGGAATCCAGCCTACAGAAGTCTAACCGCAAGGAGTCCTCATGCACGGAAACAGAGCGGATCAACATGGACCCGACGCCCCATCTCTGGCGAACGTCCTCCGTGGAGTCCACAGCGGTGTAGCCGGTCGCCACTGCGGCCTTGCGGAACTCATCCAAGTCCGCAGCTCCCGACGTAAGGAAAAATTTAACGAAAAGGATAACGGCAACGAACGCAAGAAGCCAAGCCGCAAGTCGGGGAACCCACTGCTTTGCCGGGATCTTTGCAATGGCCGTTGAATCAAACCCTATATCTGTCTCCGAAGCCGATTTCTTCGGCTTCTCTGTGCGTCCCTTTCGCAGGAGCTTGCGAAGCAGCTCCAGCACCCCAGAGAGGAAAAAGCCCGCCACTGCGATGGCCGTTCCGAAAATCAGAAGAACTACCAGATTGTGGGTGTTGGGAGAGAGAGTCGCCGTATTCTCTTCCGGCGCCCCCGGGTTATATTTCACGGTGATGGCAGTGCCGACCAGACGGGGCGATGACATACGTCCTGTGCTGCCCGTATAGATTTCCCCGTCTACGACATACGCATATGTCATGATGTAGTAGGTGGTACTGCTGCTATGTGGTGGTGAGGAACTGACTACCTCACTGGAGACATCCGTGACCGTGGCCTCTGTGGAGATCCAGTCGTTCTGGCGGGATTGTTCGGCGTAGTCGCCGATCCCGCCCACGAGCAGGTAGACGCCCACGATCATCATCAGATAGCCCATGAACCGGAAGTATTCGAATAATGTTCTATTCTGTTTCCACATCTGCATTTCTCCCCTCTGAAAAGAGAAAACGGTGCAGCCCCGATCATGGGGTTACACCGTATCCCCTCCAAAAAACATTCTTATGGGGCTTTGGCCGTCAGGCCTGATTCTGTTTGATTGCGGCAAGCTGCCGCGCTTTTATTCGATGGAGATGATATAGAAGTACACGGGCTGCCCGCCGGGAAGGAGCGTCAGCTCCGCGTTGGGGCAGGCGGCGGCGAACAGCGATTCTGCCTTGGCCGCGTCGTCCTCGGTGACGTCCGCGCCGTAGAACACGGTGATGAACTCCGCGTCCTTCTCTCCCGCGAACTTCGCAAGGCTTTCAAGCAGAGCGCCGAGGTCGCGGTCCGTACCGTAGAGCTTGCCGTCCGTCAGGGCGAGATAGTCGCCCTCGCTGATGGCGAAGCCGTCGAAGTCGGAGTTGCGCGCGGCGTAGGTCACCTGCGCCGTCGTCACATGCTGCGCCGCTTCGGTCATGGCCTGCAGGATCACCTGCGGATCCTCCTCGTCGAGGTCGACGTTCATCATCGCGGTGATGCCCTGCGGCACGGTGGCCGTGGGGACGATGATGACCTGTTTTTCCGTCAGGCCGACGCACTGCTGCGCGGCCATGATGATGTTCTTGTTGTTCGGCAGGACGAACACGACCTCGCTGGGGGTCTGATTGACCTCCTGCAGGATTGCCTCGGTCGAGGGGTTCATCGTCTGGCCGCCGGAGACGATCCGGTCGACGCCGAGGTCGCGGAACGTCGCGGCAAGGCCGTCGCCCGCGCAGACAGCGAGGAAGCCGTACTTCTTCTCGGGCTTGGCCACGGCGGCCGCGCCGCTCTCAAGCTCCTGCTCGATCTGGTCGAGGTCGTCGGTGCTCTGCGCCTTGCGCCCCGCGGCGAGATCCGCCGCCTGCGTGCGCATGTTCTCGATCTTCGCGAGCTCGAGCGTGCCGTATTTCTGCGCTTCGGTGAGCGCTTCGCCGGGGATGTCGGTGTGGACGTGCACCTTGAAGGCCTCGTCGTCCTCGCCGATGACGAGGCTGTCGCCGATGCTGTTGAGGAATGTGCGGAAGTCGTCGAGAGGCTTATCCGAGGTCTTGCGGACGATGAAGACCGTGTCGAAGGTGAAGGTGATGTCATCCTCACCGAGGGCGGCGAAGTCGGCCTTGTCCTGCGTCTCCGTCTCCTCGACCTCGGGAACGGGCTCGCCCTGCAGCGCGCGGAGCATACCCTCGAGAATGATGAGGTAGCCCTTGCCGCCGGCGTCGACGACGCCCGCCTTCTTGAGCACGGGGTTCATGTCGATGGTCTTTTCGAGCGTCTCATAGCCGACGCGGATTGCCTCGGTCAGAACGTACTCAGGGTCGTTGTTCTCATCGGCGGCCTTGAGCGCGCGCTCGGCCGCGAGACGGGAGACGGTCAGCACCGTGCCCTCCGCGGGCTTCATGACCGCGCCGTAGGCCGTGGTGACGCCCTCCTGCAGCGCGGCGGCGAGCTGCAGGCCGTCCGCATCGCGCAGCCCCTTGAAGGACTTGGAGACGCCGCGGAACAGCAGGCTCAGGATGACGCCGGAGTTGCCGCGCGCGCCGCGCAGCAGGGCCGACGCCGTCGTCTTGGCCGCCTCGGCGATGCTCTCGGGCTGGGTGCGGCTGAGCTCGGTGACGGCCGTCTGGATCGTCAGGCTCATGTTCGTGCCGGTGTCGCCGTCCGGGACGGGGAATACGTTCAGGTCGTTGATGGCCTGCTTCTGCTGGGTGATACAAGCGGCGCCGAAGACAATCATCTGCTTGAAGACGCCGCCGCTGATTCGTTGTGTCATGGTTCGGTTTCTCCTTCTGTGCGGCGCGCTCAGACAGTGATCGAGTCCACGCAGACGTTGACGTCGCGGACCTCCACGCCGGTGTTTTTGGTGACCACATATTTGACCTCGCTCATGATGGAGCGGCAAACCGTGGCAATATTGACGCCGTTTTCCACGACAATATGCAGTTCGATGGAGACGGTGTTGTCGTCGTTATAGGTGACCTTGACCCCCTTGCTCATGGCCTCGCGGCGCAGCAGGCGGACCAGTCCGTCGGTCATGCTGCGGTAGGCCATGCCCTTGACGCCGAAGCAGTTGGTAGCGGCTGCGCCGGTAATGGCGGTAAACACGGCGTTGCTGATGGTGACTTCACCACGGCCGGTCTGGACCTTGATCATATCTAACTTCCTTTCTGATCAGGATTACGCTTAATCTGTTTAAGCAATTTATTATATACCTTTTTCCCATGAATCACAAGCGTAATTTATGATTTTCTCGGATGGGTGCGCTTTTCGGGGCGTTTTCCCGCGAAAAGGGGCGCTTAATAGCCGCGCTTGCGGTCCACCAGACGCTCGAGCGGCCGCCCGGCGGCGTAGTTCTCCAGATCCTCGCAGAAGAGCTCGACGTCGAGGTCGCAGGTGAGCCCGAGGGACATGTTACCGGAAATGTGCGTCGTGAGCAGGAGGTTCTTCGTCTCCCACAGCGGGTGATCGGCGGGTAGGGGCTCCGGCACCATCACGTCGAGTGCCGCGCCCGCGATGCGCCCGGCGTTGAGCGCTTCCATCAGCGCGTCCTGATCGACGGCCGTGCCCCGGCCGACGTTCACGACGATCGCGTCCGGCGGCAGGAGGGCGATCCGCTCGCGCGAGAGGATCCCCGCCGTCTCGGGCGTGGACGGCAGCGCCATCACGAGAATCTCCGTCTGCGGCAGCACGCGGTCGAGCTGGGAGAACGTATACATCTCGTCATAGCAGAGGTCGCCGGGTTTGTCGCTGCGGCGCACGCCGACGATGCGCTTCGCGCCCATCGCCTTGGCGCGGCGGGCAAAGCTCGTACCGATGTCGCCCGTGCCGAGCACGGTGATCTCACTGCCGTAGATCGATCGCATCGGAAGCGTGCGCACCCACTTGTGCTCGCGCACGAAGCCCTGAAACTCCGGCATGCGGCGCAGGAGCATGAGCGTGACCATCATGATGTGCTCGGCGATCGTCGTGCCATAGGCCCCGGAGGAGTTCGAGAGCAGCACGTCCGGGTTCGGGTACACGTCGTCGGACAGAAACGGATCCACGCCCGCGAAGCTGCAGCAGATCCACTTCAGCCCCGTCGCCTTCTTCAGCAGCCCCGGGTCACAGTTGCCGTAGATCACCTCATATTCGCCCGCCTTCTCATCCGGCAGGACGTTCTTCGGGTAGAAGTCCACCGCAAAGCCCAGCCGTTCCGCCGCGGCGCGCAGCTTTTCCATATGGGCCTTGGTCAAAAAGTCCTCCATAACGGCGATTTTTCTCATTTTTCATATACCTCCCAAAGTTTTTCAGCCGCGCGCATGCCGTCGGCCGCTGCCGACAGGATGCCGCCCGCGTAGCCGGCCCCCTCCCCGCAGGGATAGAGACCGCGGATATTGCTCTCATAGTTTTCATCGCGCAGAATGCGCACCGGGGACGACGAGCGCGTCTCCACCGCCGTGAGCACGGCGTCCGGCTGGCCATAGCCCGTGAGCTTCCCGCCGAGCAGCGGCAGCGCCTGCTCGAGCGCACCGCTCACGAAGTCCGGCAGGCAGCGGTGCAGATCCGTCCACACCACGCCCGGCCGATAGCTCGGCTGCACGCGCCCCGGTCCGGTCGACGGCCGCCCGGCCAGAAAATCCTCCACCCGCTGGCACGGGGCGCGGTAGTCCCCGCCGCCGAGGGCGAAGGCCGCCTCCTCGAGCCGCCGCTGCAGCTCAACGCCCGCAAGCGGGTGTGCCGAACCGAAGTCCGCCGGGGTGACGTTCACGAGCAGGCCGCCGTTGATGTTCTCCTTGTCCCGCGCGTATTCGCTCATGCCGTTCGTGACGAGCCGTCCCGTCTCCGACGCGGCGGCGACGACCTGCCCGCCGGGGCAGACGCAGAAGGAAAACGCGCTCCGCCCGTCCGGCAGGTGGCAGGCGAGCTTATAGCTCGCCGCGGGCAGGCACGGGTGCCCCGCGTACTCGCGGTACTGCGCGGCGTCCATGTCCGCCTGCCGCTGCTCGATGCGCACGCCCACGGCGAAGGGCTTTTGCTCCATGTGCGCGCCCGCGGCATACAGCTTTTCAAAGGTGTCGCGCGCACTGTGCCCCAGCGCGAGGATGCACCTCTCGGCAGACAGGGTGTAAAGCCTGTCCCCGTCACGGACGGTGAGCGCCGTCAGGGCGCCGTCCTTCACAACAAAGTTCTCCACCCGCTGCCCGAAGCGCAGCTCCGCGCCCAGCGACAGCAGCCGCCTGCGCAGATTCTGCAGCGCGATGTGCAGCATATCGGTACCGACATGGGGCTTGGCGTCGGTGAGGATGCTCTCCGGTGCGCCCGCCTGTGTCAGCTGCCGCAGAATCCAGCCGTGGCGCAGGTCGCGCGTCCCGGTGTTGAGCTTGCCGTCGGAAAAAGCGCCCGCGCCGCCCTCGCCGAACTGGACGTTCGACTCCGTGTTGAGCGCGCCGCCCTCCCAGAAGGCGGCAACGTCCGCGCGGCGGCGCTCGACGGGCTGTCCGCGCTCGAGGACGATCGGCGCCATGCCGCACTCGGCCAGCACCAGCGCAGCGAAGAGCCCCGCCGGGCCCATGCCGATGACCACGGGCCGCACCCGCGGCGGCGCGGCGAGCGGCAGCGGCGGATGGTACGCGCGCTCCTCCCAGACGCTCACGCGCTTATCGCGGCAGCGGCGAAGTATCTGCTTCTCCTGCCGCACCTCGACGGCCACGGCATATACCAGCTGCAGCGGCGCACGCGCGTCCACCGCGCGGCGCAGCACCCGCAGCGACAGAATCTCCCCCTCCGGCACGCGCAGCAGCTTCGCCGCCTTTTTGCGCAGCAGCCGCTCGCTTTCGCCGGGGCTGAGCTTGAGCTGATCCAGTCTCAGCAAAAATTTTTCACCTCTTTTTGAAAATTTAAAGCTACAATTAAGCTTTCCGGATATGATAAATGATAGAAAGCGGGAACGGAAAGCCCCGCACCCACAGTATACATGATTTTCCCCCGCCAAACAAGAGCGGCCGGGAAATCTTCCGCACCCGCCCCGGTGGGCAGCATAGAAGGAGGTATTGCACCATGTACAATAACCACAGCGACTTCAACGACGAAAACAATCTCTACCATTACAGCTACCGCGATTCCAGCCAGCAGCCCCCGCAGGAGCCTGTGCAGGATCTCAAGCCCCATAAGGAGAAAAAGCCCGCCCCCCGCTGGGCGAAGATCACGGCCATCGTCCTCGCGGGAGCGATTGTGAGCGGCGCGTGCGGCTACGGCGGCGCGATGCTCGCAAACCACGCGAGCTACGGCAGCACGACCATCACGCAGAGCAGCCGCACCGCTTCGACCGTCACGGTCAAGAAGGTCGACGGCCAGACGGCCATGAGCCCCGCGGAGGTCTATGCCTCCACCGTCAACAGCGTCGTGAGCATCAACTGCTCCTCGACGAGCACGAACATCTTCGGCCAGTCCACGGAGTCCGCGTCCTCCGGCAGCGGCTTCATCATCACCTCGGACGGCTACATTGTCACGAACCACCACGTCATCAGCGGCGCGTCGAAGATATCCGTCACGCTCCATAACGGCGATACCTACGATGCCACCGTCATCGGCAGCGACAGCGACTATGATGTCGCCGTCCTGAAGGTCGACGCGAAGGATCTGACGCCCGTGACGCTCGGCGATTCCACGAACGTCAACGTCGGCGACACGGTGCTCGCCGTCGGCAACCCGCTCGGTGAGCTGACGTTCTCCATGAGCCAGGGCATTGTCTCCTGCTGCGACCGCGCCATCAACGTCGACGGCACGCCGTTCAACATGATTCAGGTCGACGCGTCCATCAACCCCGGCAACTCCGGCGGCCCGCTGCTGAACCTCTACGGTGAGGTCGTCGGCATCGTCTCCGCGAAGTATTCCAGCTATTCCAACACCAGCGTTGAGGGCCTCGGCTTCGCCATCCCCATCAACGATGTCCAGACCATCATCACCGACATCATGGAAAACGGTCAGGTGACCGACAAGCCGTATCTCGCGATCACGGCGGGCACCATGACCAGCCAGATGGCCGCGCAGTATCAGATCAACGTCAGCAAGGGCGTGTTCGTCTACTCCGTTGAGAAGGGCGGCGCCGGTGACAAGGCGGGTCTAAAGCTCGGCGACGTCATCACGAAGCTGAACGACACGGCCATCACCTCGATGGAGGATCTGTCCGCGGCCAAGAAGAATTACAAGGCCGGCGACACGGTGACGCTCACCGTCTACCGCGACGGGCAGGAGATCACCACGCAGCTGACGTTCGACACGCAGCCCCAGACCACGGGCAGCACCGACAGCGACAGCCAGCAGACCACGCCGGACAGCAACTCCGGCAGCTCCGGCGGCTATAACAGCGATCTGTACAACTACTTCTTCGGCAGACATTGATCTGCGATTTAAAATCTGCCTGTTCTTCTTTTTCATCTTCCCCTTT
>OLGF01000933.1_pt1 | contig 33304 bp, 30 predicted proteins | sample 1604971 | NCBI WGS metagenome assembly OLGF01 (sample SAMEA3888902, study PRJEB22519) | human gut metagenome | biome: human gut; feature: human-associated habitat; material: faeces | place: Denmark | collected 2011 | reverse complement strand
TACGGGCCGGGGCGGTTCGGCGGCCGCCGCCTCCTCTACCCCCAGCAGCACCCCTACCGGGAGGTGAAACAGGCGGCTCAGGGCCACCAGCTTGTCCACCTCCGGCACCGCGCCGTCGGCCTCCCATTTGGAGATGGCCTGCCGGGTGACGCCCAGCGCCTCCCCCAGGCCCTCCTGGGACAGGCCCAGCCGCTTCCGCTCCGCCTGAATACGCTGCCCAAGGGTCACAGGCCCCCCCTCCCCTCTCTGCCTCCCAGTATAGCCGAACAGGAGCCCCTTTGGCAACCAAGCCGCCGTTTCCTTTTGTCAACCGCCGGTTGCCCCTCCGCTCTCCGGGTCAAAGAAGGCCGCCAGCCGGTCTTGCCCGCCGAACAGGTTGTTGTACTGGAGGCGCTGGTAGTCCTCAATCCGGGCGGTGAAATCGTTGGTCTCCAGATGGCTGTAGGCCCGGCCCGCCGCGTCCGTATAGCCCACGAAGGTGAGGGCGGGCAGCTCCTCCTGGAGCTGCCACAGGAAGTCCCCGTAGGGGGTGCCCGCAATGCCCGCGTACCGCAGGAGGTACTGGCCCAGGAAGTTGAGGCTGGTCGTCTCCGGCCCCGTCCCGGGCAGGGGATAGTTGGCCCAGATGACAAAGGGCACATAGTATTTGCCCATATACTGCTCCATAGTCATCTGCTCCTGGGTGACGCCGTAGGCCAGATCGAGGAAGCCCTGCTCCACCGAGGGCTGGTGATCCCCGAACATAATCACGATGGTGGGCTCGTCAAAGACCCGGAGATACTCCACCAGGGCGCGGAAGGCCGCGTCGGTCTTGCCCGCCAGGGTGAGGTACTGCTCCGCCATGGGGTACTCCCCCGGCGCGTCGGCTACGGTGACCTGCGCCGGGTAGTCCGGCACGGTATAGCCGCCGTGGTTCTGGATGGTGACGTTGAACAGGAACAGAGGCTTCCCCTCCTCCTTGTGCTCAAGCTCCCAGATAATCTGTTCAAAGTCGGACTGGTCGCTGACGTAGCCGTGCTCGAAGGTCTGGGGCACATCCATGTCGTCGCCGCACTTGTAGGAGTCGAAGCCCAGCCGGGGGTAGGCCCGATCTCGCTGCCACGAGGCCCGCTCCCCAGGGTGGAAGGCCAGGGTGGAATAGCCCTCCGCCTTCAGAATGGAGGCCAGGGAGGCGGTGGGCCCCAGCACATACTGCTGGTAGGGGATGCTGCCCGAGGGCAGGAAGGCCATGGAGTTGCCGGTGAGGAACTCGAACTCGCTGGCGCTGGTGCCCGCGCCGAACACCGAGGTGTAGGCGTGGCCATACACCGCGTTGTCCAGGGAGCGGATGTAGTTGGTGACGCTGGCGCTGAGGGTCAGGTTTCCGTAGTCCTCAAAGTCGGCCCAGGACTCGTTCATGATGGCCACAATATTGGGCCGCTCCACGGAAACCGCCGCCGGCTCCGGCGGCTCCACGCCGGCCATGATCTGTTCCAGCCGCTCCGGCGTGACGTCCTCCGGCTCCTCCACCTCGAGGAACTCCGTGTTGCGGAGGAATACCGCCAGGCAGCCGCCAGCACGGTAGGAGCCGGCGGGGTCCCACACATCGGTCTTAACACCGAAACGCTCCAGCCGCCCGGTGGGGAACAGGAGCAGGAGGCAGGCCAGCCCCGCCCCCAGGCACACCAGCCGCAGGGGCCGCCGCGTTCCGGTGAGGCGCAGGCGGGCCTTGTGTTTCTCCGGATGGAGGAACACAACCAGGGCCGCCGCCAGGGCGACGGCCGCCAGCATCTGCCACGTGGGCGTAAAGCGGTAGCTCCCCGCCACATCGGCGGCGGTGCCCAGGGCGGAGAGATCCCAGGGCAGGATGGGGGTGCCCCGGAAGGACTGGACAAAGCAGTTGGCCGCGCCCCACGCACCGGAGGCGATGTGGATGCCGATGCAGCAGGGGGCGATGCGCCCGGTCAGACCACACAGGGGCCAGTACAGCAGGGCGATGCACAGGGCGTTGGCCAGCAGCGCCGGAAAGAGCATGGCCCAGGGCAGGACGCCGTAGGTAAACTGCATGAGCCAGGCGGCGGTGAGTGGGGGCAGCAGCAGGAAGCCCGCCTGCCACAAGGTGTCGGTTGGAATCGAAATGCTTCGTTTCATGGGGTATTCTCCTGAATCTAAGGGTATAGTCTGTGATTATACCGCAGAATTTCCCCTCTGTCAAAAAAGGACGGACGGCGCCGAACCGGCGCACGTCCGTCCTTTTGCTGCTTTACGTCTCCTCCGGCGCCCCTGTGCGGCCGCCGAAGGCCTCGATGGCTCGCTCGTCGGCCTCCCGCTTCTCCTCGATGGCCTCTTTCAGTAACATGTCCTTGACCTTCATGAGGCGGATGGTGTTGGCGCGCTCGTTCTCGTCCAGCTTCATGGTAATATACTGGATGGCCTCCTCCATTTGGGGGATCTTTACATACTCCAGGGCGTTGACCCGGCGGCGGGTCTTCTCGATCTCCTCGGCCAGGAGCTGGGAGGTCTTTTCGATCTCCGCCAGGCGGAGCATATCCTGGAGCACGCCGGACAGGGCCTCCACGGCGCCGTCCAGTTCGCCGGAGGTGGTGGCGAAGCCGTAGGGGTAGATTTCCCCGGCGTCGTCGCTCTTGGTCTTGAAGTGGTACACCGGCACATTGACGCTCATGATGTTCTGGAAGGTCATGTCCAGCTCCACGCTCTGCTTGGGGTAGAGCAGGGCCTGCTCCAGCATCTCGGTGGACATGAGGGCGGAGGCCACGGTGAAGGAGCCGTGGGCGCGCATCAGCCCCTCCTCCACCCTCTTCCGCAGGGCCCGGTTCTCCCGCACCACGTCCATGAACTGCTTCATGAGCTCGTCGCGCTTGTCCTTGAGCAGCTTGTGGCCCCGGATGGAGGTTCTCAGCCGGGTTTTCAGCCGCGTCAGCTCCTGCCGGGTGGGGTTTACGTTAATCGCGGGCATGGATTACCCCTCCTCTCCTTGCGCCACCGTCAGCCTTCAGAGGGGCCCCGCCGCGCGGGGACGGCGCCTTTGCGCCGCAAAATCGCCGCAGGCGATTTCCGCAGGGCGGATTCATTCCGCCCGAGGATGGGAAATCCCGGGGCCCCCATGCGGCCGGCCGTATGGGGTTCACGTTAATCGCGGGCATGGATTACCCCTCCTTTTTCGGGAGGTATTTCTCAATGAACTCCGGCTTGATGCGCTTGAGCTCCGCCTTGGGCAGGATGCTCAGCAGCTCCCAGCCCAGATCCAGAGTCTCCTCGATGGAGCGGTTCTCGTCGCTGCCCTGGGCCACGTAGCGCTTTTCGAACTCGTCAGCGAACTTGGCGTACTGGAGGTCGGTGGGGGACAGGGCGGCCTCGCCCAGGATGCTCATGAGCTCCTTGTTCTCCTTGCCGGTGGAATAGGCGGCAAAGAGCTGGTTCATGGTGCCCGCGTGGTCCTCCCGCGTCTTGCCGGGGCCCACGCCCTTGTCCTTCAGGCGGGACAGGGAGGGCAGCACGTCCACCGGCGGGATAATGCCCTTGCGGTAGAGCTCCCGGGAGAGGATGATCTGTCCCTCGGTGATATAGCCGGTCAGATCGGGGATGGGGTGGGTCTTGTCGTCCTCGGGCATGGTAAGGATGGGGATGAGGGTGATGGAGCCGCTCTTGCCCAGCTGCCGCCCCGCCCGCTCATAGAGGGTGGCCAGGTTGGTGTAGAGGTAGCCGGGGTAGCCCCGGCGTCCGGGCACCTCCTTCTTGGCGGCGGACACCTCGCGCAGGGCCTCGGCGTAGTTGGTGATGTCGGTCATGATGACCAGCACGTGCATGCCCTTCTCGAAGGCCAGGTACTCGGCGGCGGTGAGGGCCATGCGGGGGGTGGCGATGCGCTCCACCGCCGGATCGTTGGCCAGGTTGGTGAAGAGCACCGTCCGGTCGATGGCGCCGGTGCGGCGGAACTCCTGTACGAAGAAGTCGGACTCCTCGAAGGTGATGCCGATGGCGGCAAAGACCACGGCGAAGTTGCCCGCGTCGTCCCCCAGCACACGGGCCTGCCGGGCGATCTGGGCGGCCAGGGCCGCGTGGGGCAGGCCGGAGCCGGAGAAGATGGGCAGCTTCTGGCCGCGCACCAGGGTATTCAGGCCGTCGATGGTGGAGATGCCCGTCTGGATGAACTCGTTGGGGTAGTCCCGGGCGGCGGGGTTCATGGGCAGGCCGTTGATGTCCCGGTACTCCTCGGCCAGGATCTCCGGGCCGCCGTCGATGGGCTTGCCCATGCCGTTGAACACCCGGCCCAGCATGTCGCCGGACACGCCCAGCTGGAGGGGGTGGCCCAGGAAGCGCACCTTGGACTCGGCCAGGTTGATGCCCGCGGAGGACTCAAAGAGCTGAACCACGGCGTTGTCGCCGTTGACCTCCAGCACCTGGCAGCGGCGCACGGTGCCGTCGGGCAGCTCAATCTCCCCCAGCTCGTCGTAGGTGACGCCGGACACCCGGCGCACCACCATCAGGGGGCCGTTGACCTCCTGTATGGTACGGTATTCCTTGATCATTCCTCAGCACCTCCCCGGGCGGCGATGTCCGCGATCTGCTCCTCCATCTCCCGGGCCATGTCGGCGTAGACGGCGGCGTACCGGTCGTCCGGCACGCTCTTGGCCCGGCCCATCTGCTCCCGGAAGGGGATGGCGAACAGCTCGGCGGTGGCGGCGCCCTTCTCAATGGCGGCGCGGCACAGCTTGTCGTAGTCCAGAATCATCTGGATCATCTTGTCCTGGCGCTCGTAGCTGGAGTACCAGTCCACCTCCATAAAGCCGTTCTGCTGGAGGAAATCCTCCCGCAGCATCTTGGCGGTCTCCAGGGTGAGCTGGTCGGCGGCGGACAGGGAGTCCTTGCCCACCAGCTGCACAATCTCGTTGAGGCTGGCCTCCTCCTGAAGGATGGACATGGCCTTGTCGCGGTTCACCATGAACTGGGGCCCCAGGTGCTCGTCATACCAGGGCTTGAGGGAGTCCAGGTACAGGGAGTAGGAGTTGAGCCAGTTGATGGCCGGGAAGTGGCGCTTGTAGGCCAGGGAGGCGTCCAGGGCCCAGAACACCTTGACGATGCGCATGGTGGCCTGGCTGACCGGCTCGGACAGGTCGCCGCCGGGGGGCGACACCGCGCCCACCGCGGTCAGGGAGCCCCGGCGGTGCTCGTCGGAGCCGATGCACTCCACCATGCCCGCCCGCTCATAGAACTGGGCCAGGCGGGAGGACAGGTAGGCCGGATAGCCCTCCTCGCCGGGCATCTCCTCCAGGCGGCCGGACATCTCGCGCAGGGCCTCGGCCCAGCGGGAAGTGGAGTCGGCGATGACGGCCACGTCGTACCCCATGTCACGGAAGTACTCGGCGATGGTGATGCCGGTATAGATGGAGGCCTCACGGGCGGCCACCGGCATGTCGGAGGTGTTGGCGATCAGAACCGTCCGCTTCATCAGGGACTCGCCGGTGCGGGGGTCCACCAGCTCGGGGAACTCCCGCAGCACGTCGGTCATCTCGTTGCCCCGTTCGCCGCAGCCGATGTAGACCACGATGTCCACGTCCGACCACTTGGCCAGCTGGTGCTGCATCACCGTCTTGCCCGAGCCGAAGGGCCCGGGGATGGCGGCGGTGCCGCCCTTGGCCACAGGGAACATGGCGTCCACGATGCGCTGGCCGGAGAGCAGCGGGGTTCTGGGGGGATACTTGTGCTTGTAGGGCCGCCCTACGCGGACGGGCCACTTCTGCACCATGGTCAGCGCGTGCTTCTCCCCCTTCCCGTCCACCAGCACCGCCACCGTGTCCAGCACCGTGAAGGAACCGGACTGGATGGACTCGATGGTGCCGGACAGGGTGGGGGGCACCATGATCTTGTGGAGCACCACGCTGGTCTCCTGGACGGTACCCAGCACGTCGCCTCCGGTGACCTTGTCGCCGGGCCTGGCCACGGCGGTGAAGTCCCACTTCTTCTCCCGATCCAGGGCGGGCACCTCCACGCCCCGGGGCAGGTTGTTGTTCCCCGCCTTCCGCATGATGCCCTCCAGGGGGCGCTGGATGCCGTCGTAGATGTTCTCAATGATACCGGGGCCCAACTCCACGCTCATGGGCGCGCCGGTGGTCTCCACCACCGCGCCGGGGCCCAGGCCGGAGGTCTCCTCGTACACCTGGATGGACGCCGCATCGCCGTTCATGTTCAGAATCTCGCCGATCAGGCGCTGCTCGCCCACCCGCACCACGTCGGCCATGTTGGCGTCCTTCAGCCCCGTCGCCACCACCAGCGGGCCGGAGACCTTGACAATTTTTCCGCTCAATGCTTCAACCTTCTTTCTCGTCGGCGCAAACTGCACATCCTTCGCGTCCCCGTAAACGGGAACGCTCACTCGTTCCGTTGCGCCTCCTCCTCCCCGCCAGACCCACTTCGTTGGGCTCCGCCGGGGGTCCGGACGGCCATAAAGGCCGCCCCTACCGCAGGGCGTTCCGGACGTAGGGGCGACCTTCATGGTCGCCCGTCCTTCCGGCCATTGCCGATGATCCGCTCCCTCGGCCTGCTCCGTCTTCGGCGCGGGCGGGTGTGGGCACCCGCCCCTACAGGGCACCCAACGCGTTATGGGCGTAGGGGGAGCTACAAAATATCCGCGCCCACGGCACGCTCCACGGCCCGCTTGACGTTGGCCATACCGATGCCCAGGGAGCCGTCCTTGCCGGGGATCAGGATGATCGCGGGGGTCAGCGCGTCCTTGTACCGCTCCAACTCCGCCTCCATGTGGGCCGCGTACCCCTCGGTCAGGTACACCACCGCGTAGTTCTCCTTCGCCAGAGCGTGAAGGGTGCGCTTTGCCTCCTCCGCGCTCTCCGCCGGGAACACGTCCAGCCCCAGGGCCTTGAAGCCCAGCACGCTGTCCTTGTCGCCCAGCACCGCGATTTTATAGTTAGACATAGGCCTCACGCAGCCTTTCCCGAATAGTGTCCGCGTCCAGCCCGGCCATACGGCCGGAGAGGATGGTGCGGATGGCGGTGAACTCCGCCTCCCGGGCGTACAGATAGCCTACCACCGCCTGCTCCCCGAAGGGGATGCGGCGGGCCTGGGCCAGGTAGCCCATCACCGCGTCGTCGCACAGCCGCTCAAAGGCGGTGAGCTCCCCGCTGCCGGGAGCGGTGAGGGCCGCGCCGGCCGCCGCCGCATCACTGAGGGGACCGGCCCGGAACACCGCCGCCAGATCATTGCCCTTGCCTGACGTGAGCACGTGGGCCTCCACATTTCCCCCGGGCAGGAGTACCTGGCTCAAAAAGTCGCTCCCCTTCCCCATCCGGGCGCACCGGACGGCGGAGCGCAGGTTGGCGGCGTCGATGAGCAGCCGCACATACCCCTCCAGGAAGGGGCTGCCCACCGCGCGGGCCGTCTCCGCCATCTCCGCAAAATAGGCCCGGTCCAGCACAAAGTCGGCCAGTTGAGGGTCATTTCCACCATTGAGGGTCTCCCGGGCCTGCACAACCGCCCGGCGGAAGGGGCCGGTGAACTCCCGCAGGCTGTCCCGCTGAAAGGCCTCCTTCACCTGGGCGGCGCTCCACCGCCCGCCCTCCATCAGCAGCCGGTCGGCGTCCGCCCCCACCGCGGCCCCCTTTACCAGGGCCTTGGCGTTGTGGTAGTCGTACTTCATCTGAAACAGCTCCACCAGCCGTTTGTCGGGTACTGCGCCGCCCAGCTCCCGGTACAGGGCCGCCCGCGCCGCCGAGAGCAGCTCGTCCAGCCCACGGTTGGTCAGGGCCGGCAGCTCCTCATAGCCGCACTCGGCCAGCACCTTCACCGCCTCGTCGTCGCTGCGGGCCTCCACCATCCGCTCCATCCGCTCCCGGGTCACCAGGCGGTTCTCCATCGCCCGCACGCGGGCCGAGATGGTCAAATAATCCGTGTCTCTGATCTTACTCAAGTTTTCGCCTCCCTATCGGAGCGCTCAGCCAAAGAGCACCTCCACAACCGTCCGGTCCATCTCGCCCCGCAGGAGGCGCACCAGTGTTTCAAAGGTGCAGTTCACTTCCACGTCCCCGTCGCTGAGAATCAGCCCGCCCCGGATGGGCCGGGTCTGGACAGACAGGGTCAAATGGCCGTCACCCAGCCTCTCGTTGGCCTGGGTGACCACCTGCTTGCCATAGCGCGCCCGGTCCTTCTGGGACAGAATGACCTCCTCCCGTCCCGTGGACGACGCCTTCGCCGCCAGCCCCGCCAGCAGCCCTACGTATTCCCCGTCCGGCAATTCCGACAGTTGCTTTAATGCCGCGGCAAAGGCACGCTCCCTCATTTCCTGCTCGGTACTGAGCCGTAAATTGCGCGCCGCTAAGATTGCAGCATGGGAGAGGCGTTCTTCCCGAAGGGCGGACTCCCTCTCGCTGCGCTCCAACAGGGCGGTGCTCTGAATATACGCCTGTTCTTGATAAGCGGAGAGACATTCCTTCGCTCTGGCCCTGGCTTGGGCCAAAATCCGATCTGCCTCAGTCTGTGCATCAGCGATAATCTGCGCTGTAATCGCTTGGATTCCGTTCATTTGCTCCCACCTTTCTCCCTCGTGCTGCTCCTTACAGGGCGTTCATCAGCAGCAATACAGAGGCCAGCAGGGACAGGATGGCGTAAAACTCCACGATACCGCATAGAATAATTCCCTTCGCCCAGTCGTCCGGCTTTTTGGCAACCACATTGATGGCGGCTGCGGCCACACGGCCCTGATAGAGCGCGGAGAGCCAGCCGCCGAGGGCCATGGGGACACAGGAAACAAAGATGGTCAGTCCGTCCGTCACGGAGAGGTCGGTAATGCCGCCGGAAAAAGCGCCCATGGTAAACAGCGCAAAGAACCATATAACCAAACCATACAGGCCCTGAGTACCGGGCAGAACTTGAAGAATCAGGCATTTGGAAAAGTGCTCAGGGGTTTCGCTTAAAACGCCGGTAGCCGCCTCGCCGACCATTCCAGTACCTCTGGCAGAGCCTACACAGCAAAGTCCTACCGCAAGAGCGGCACCCAGAAACGCCAGGCCAATACCGCCAAACTGCGCAATAAAGTCAGCCATATCAATCTTCCTCCTTGATATCTACATATTTAGTGTTGATGAGCAGCGGCCGGAAGGGCTTGCCGCCTTCTTTGTAGAACCGTCCAAAGAACTCCAGACATTGGAGCCGCAGATCGTGGACATAGCAGCCCAGCAGATTCAACATGAAGTTCAGCGCGTTTCCTACCAGGGAGATGATAACGAAGCCTGCCACCGAGCCGCTTACCTCACCCAGGGTATTAAAGACCTGCGCGATGACGCTGCCAGCCAGCATTAGCGCCATAAGGCGCGCGTAGGACAGGATATCACTGAAAAAGCCGGTGGCTCCATTGTATACCGTCCCAATTAAAGCAGTGAGCTTCCCGAAGCCTTTTGCATTCCGGGTTCCCCCGTAGAGCAGCATGAGAAGCCCAATCAAAAGGACAATGGGATATCCGCCCAAATTTCCGATGCCCACCACCGCCAGGGCCACCCCTGCCAAAATAATCCACCAAGTTCCTTCGTCCCACAGCGCATCAGTCCAGGTGCCCGCTTGTACCTTCCGCACAACACTGATGGCCATACCGGTCAGTACCTGCAGCAGCCCCAAGGCCAGAGAACCAATCAGGATAGCCAGCGTATCCGTAAGGGGAGTAAAGAGCGCGGGCAGAGCGGTAAAGGTTGTGTCCGGGCGGATCAGCTTCGCCAGACGGGGGAGAAAGTCACCCAAGAAGCTTCCGGTAAGCGCTCCCATCACAAACGTACTGATCCCGCACAGGATCAAAAGCCCGGCCATATGCTCCATCGTTCCGCTCGGCCGCAGCTTCCTGCGCATAAAAATGCCACCGGCGAGCATGAGAAGCCCGTAAGCCATATCGGCCATCATCATTCCAAAAAAGAAGATGAAAAAGGGAGCCATAAGCGGGTTGGGATCCACCCCGTCATAGGCGGGATAGACATACATGTCGGTGACCATATTGAGAGGGCGGGTGAGCCGGTTGTTTTTGAGCTTGACAGGCACCTGAGGGTATTCGTCCGGCTCCGGATCAGTGGCCTCCCAGGCGGCGGAGTACTGCGAGAGCAGATGCTCTACGTCGGAAAGCTGTTCCGCCGGAACCCAACCCTCCAGAAAAAACGTGGATGTAGAGGAGAGCAGTTTCTCTTTCGCCTCCATACGTTGGATATCCTGCGTCATGCGGTCTATGCAGATCTGAAGCGCGGTCTGGTGGCCGGCCTCCTGTGCCAGCCGAGCCCGGCATGCCTCTAGTTCCTGTGAAAGTATCCTCTGCCGATCCTCAATCTGATCGATGTTTGACCGGGCGGTCCCCTTCCAACCTCGAAAGCTTGTGGCGGTAAAGCCAAAGCTTTTTAAGGCATCCCGCGCGGCTTCCCCTGCTTTTCGGTGACAGAGTACCAGTACATATTGCAGCTCTCCGGCCCGGCCCGCCCATTGCACCTGGCAGAGCTCGGTCGTCTCGGCCAGGGCGGCCTCCACCGCCTGATGACTTGCCAGGCCGGAGAGCGTCCCGAACAGCACTAATACATGTTTCGTAGAAGCGGTATCCAGGGGAACGTCCAGCCCCAGCCAGGGCGTCAGGGCCTCTCTCTGCCCGATAAGCTTGTTCTGTTCAGCACAGATACTGTCGCGCTTTTTTTCAAGCGCGGCAACGCGTTCGACCGTTTCCTCCGCCTCCAGAACTATCTGTCGGTCAAACAGTTCCCGCTCCGTAATTCGGGGCCGGGAGGGGAAGCGACCTTTTTTATTTGTAGGGGAACAGCGCTTCAGCCGCTCCAGCGTGGCGCGAAACTCGTCCATCCTGAGCTGTGCATTTGCCAGCTCCCCGTCGCTCTTTGCGGTAAAGCCCTGCCAGCCTGGATCTGAACTTGGCTGTGTTGGCGCACGAAGTTCGACGCAGCCAAGATGCTGGAGTTTCCGAAGGAGTTCCTCACAGTCGGATGCCATGCCGAAGATACGCAGCCGTTTCATTTTGACAATAGACATGAGTCTCCCACAACCCTTCTGACAATAAGTGCGGCCGCGTCTGCAAGCCGTTCTTCCGCCTGCCTCCGCAGGTCGTCACAGGCTCGCCGCGCCTCCGTCATAATCGCGTCTGCACGAAGCTGCGCAGCTTGTTCCGCTTGTGTATCCTGTTCCCGCCTCTGTGCCTCCGCCTCACGGAGCGCCTGCTCCAGTGCGGCCTGCCCCTGCCGCTCCGCATCAGAGAGCAGTTTCTTTGCCTGCTCCACAGCCAGCGCTTGGTATTCTTTCGCCTTGTGTTCAGCCTCCTCGATTTGCTGAACCGCATTTTTCGTCATCATTTCCTCACCGCCTTCCTGCATCTGCATTCCGCACACCCGGCAGTTCTCGAGATATCAGTTGCAGCCTGCCGGGCAGCTCCGAATGGGGCTGCCTGACAGGCTGCAAACTTTGGCACGTATCCTACCCGGGCAGCATAGTTCCGGTATCCAGATATCTCGTGTGCCAGGAGAGCGCCTGCTGGAGATTATGGGGAGTATGGCCCCCATATTTTGCGGCGTCCTTTAAGTATTCGCGCAGAAGCGGACGATATTGAGGGTGCGCACAGCGTTCCACGATCAGTTCCGCCCTTTGCCGCGGCGATTTCCAGCGCAGATCCGCCAGTCCCTGCTCCGTGACAATTACCTGCACATCGTGTTCCGTGTGGTCGATGTGGGAACACATGGGGACGATACAACTGATCGCCCCTTCTTTCGCCACCGAGGCTGTGGCAAAGATGGTCAGTCCCGCATTGCGTGCAAAGTCTCCGCTGCCGCCAATGCCGTTCATCATCTTATTTCCCATGATGTGAGTGGAGTTGACGTTGCCGTACAGATCACATTCAATGGGGGTATTCATGGAGATCAGCCCCAGGCGCCGGACCAGCTCCGGATTGTTGGCAATCTCCTGGGGGCGGATTACCAGCCGCTCCCGGAAGAAATCAATGTTTTCATAAAACAGTTCCAGCTTTTTCTGGGAGAGAGAAACCGCCGTAGTGGAGGCCCCTGCCATCTTTCCCTCCCAGATCAGCTCCAGCGCAGAGTCCTGTACGACTTCGGTATACATGCGCAGGCCGGTAAAGCCGCTGCTTCCCAGACCGGCCAGTACAGCATTGGCCACGCTGCCCACGCCCGACTGGATGGGGGACAACGAGGCCGGCTGCCGGCCGGCTACCACCTCCTCCTTCAGGAAAGAGATGATGTGCGCCCCGATAGCCGCACTGACCTCGTCCGGCTCTTTAAACACAGGGCAGCCGCCCGGATCATTGGTCACAACGATGGCGGCAATCTTGCGGAAGTCACACGGAATTGCAGCGGTTCCGATGCGCTGTGTGGCATCCGTAAGCGGGATCGGCTCATGTCCTACTCGGTAGATGTCATGCATGCCGTACAGCTCCAAGGGAAGAGCCTCATTGACCTCCAGAATAATCTGATCCGCCTGGTACAAGAAGCAGTCGGAAGCGCCCACTGCCGCAGACGGGATCACGCCATCCTCCGTGACAGCGGCACACTCCACCAAGGCAAAGTCAATATGCAGACCGCCTCGGTTAATAAACTCCGGCATATGGCTTAAATGCATATCGGAGTAGCCCACTTCGCCCGCATTGATGGCGTTGCGCATGGACTTGTTGCTCTGATAGGGATACCGCATGGACAGCAGACCCGCTCTGGTCAGCTCACCATCTAGGGCATCCCCTACTGAGGCTCCGGTCAGAATGGTCAAGTGGTCGGCCTTTTTCTGACGGGCCAGCTCGTGGGGCACCGCCTTGGGCTCGCCTACCAGGGTGAAGCCGGAGCAGCCAATCACACTTCCAGACTGGATCAGTGCCGCGGCCTCTTCCACGCTCTTGATCTTATCGCGCAGGGATGCAGCAATACGTTCCATATTTCACGCCTCCATACATTACGCCTTTCGGCTGGCCAGCGCGTCCAGGCGGCGGTTGCGGAAATAGAGGCAGATGTCGATGGAAACCATGACGATGTTGAGGATGTAGAAATAGAATACATAGGTCAGGTTCTGGGTGACAATCTTGCCAATGATGGCACTGACGTAGCCTGTCCAGATGAACACCTCAAAGAACAGGCTTTTCCCCTTGGCGGTGCGGGACTTTGCGGACTTATAGACAGACAGCGGCCAGGACAGGCCGAAGCAAATGACCATGATGAGCTCAAAAATCTCTCCCATTTGAATCACCAACGCCGGAAGCCGCCCAAAGGCGCTCCTGGCATCCTTTCTGATAGATTTGAGAGGGGGTTCTCTTCCTCAGGGGCGGCGCCGGACGGTCACTCGATGGACAGCAGCACGGCGCCGGACTTGACCTTGTCGCCGACGGAGACCAGTACGTCCTTGACAACTCCATCCTTTGGGCAGGGGATGGGCTGCTCCATTTTCATGGCCTCCATAGTGCCCAGGTTATCGCGGGCCTTTACGGTGTCGCCGGGCTTGACGTTGATGGCGACGATGGTGCCGGGGATGCGTGCTTTGATTTCCATAATAAGTTCCTCCCTTAATCAAATATCACTGTGCATCGTTTTTACACCATGCCTATGGTGGTGACGAAGATACCGGCGGCAATGGCGGAGGTGATGACGCCGGAGATATTGGCACCCATGGCCACCGGCAGGATAACGGCGAAGGGATTTTCATCCTGGGCGGCGTGCTGGGCCAGCTTGGCGGTGGTGGGCACGCAGGAAACGCCGGCGATGCCGATGGTGGGGTTAAAGTCCTCGCGCTTGGCTTTGTGCACCAAATACATGAGCCAGCCGCCCAGCAGGCCGCCCACCGCGGAGATAGCCAGGGCAAGAATCCCGATGACCAGAATAATGATCACAGTGGGATTGAGAATGGTGGAGGCCTCGCACAGCACCCCCAGGATCAGGCCCAGGAAGAAGGTGCCGAAATAGGAGAGGCCCTCCTCGAGCAGCTCCGTGTACTTGTTGATTTTGGCCTCCTTTACGGCCATGCCGATGAAGAAGGACAGCAGCAGGGGAGCGGCTACGGGCAGCAGCAGGCAGAGGACGGTACAGGTGATGATGATAAACAGGAATTTGGACTTTTGAGAGACCTCGGGAACCTCAACATACATGTCAATGCCGCGGTACTTTTTGGGCACCATCAGCTTGATGATGTAGGGATATCCGCCGTAAGTCAGGCTTAAGTACAGATATGCAATGATGGAGATGGGCACAAACAGCTCAGGAGCCATCATCAAAGAGGAAAAGAGTACCATGGGGCCATCCGCACCGCCGATCGTAGCCATAGCGGCAGACTGCTCCGGCGTCAGCCCAAAGGCCAGTACGCCCGCCGCCAGCGCGGCAAAGGTTCCCATTTCAGCAAAAATGGCGATAATCATGGAGCTCCAGGGCTTTGCCAGCAAAAAGCTGATCTCGCTCCGTGCTCCGATGCCCATGAAGACCAGACAGGCAATCAGACCGTTGGAAAAGGTCAGATTATAGATTGGCTGGAGAAAATTGACCTGCATGGCATCCACAATGGCCGAAGCATCGGAGACAAGCGGGTCCAGCAGCAGATTGCCGACGGTTCCGGAAGTAAGGAACATCATGCCGCAGTTCACCGCCATCATGCCGATTCCCATCGGCACCATGATCAGCGGCTCCAGCGTCCGCTTGAACCCCAGGCAGGCCAAAACAAAGCCGAATACAATGAGGACAATACGGGCCACCGCGATTACGGGTTCCACCGCAAAGAAGGTTCCGATGCCGGGAAACAGCTGCATAAAGAACTCCATGTTACGGCTCCCCCTCTCCGTCGTCCGTCTGGCCCGGGCGGCTGGTCAGCTTGCTGATACCCACGATGATGGCCACCACCAGCAGGGAAATCACCGCTGTCAGACCGTAGGTCATGGCTGTGTATGGAATAATACCCATATCTCGTTTCAACTCCTTACAGCGGCATATTCCCCCGGGGATGGGGCTGCCGCTCCTTATTGATCAGCAGCTCCAGCGCCTCCAGCAGCCGCGCCCTGGTCTCCGAGGGGCGGATGACCAGATCCACGAAGCCGCGGGAGGCCGCCATATATGGCGTGGCAAACTGCTCGGAATAGAGCTGAATCTTTTCCCGGCGGGCCGCTTTCGGATCCTCCGCCGCCTGGATCTCTTTACGGAAGACCACGTTGGCCGCGCCGGCCGCGCCCATGACCGCAATCTCCGCGGTGGGCCAGGCGTATACAAAATCCGCGCCCAAATCCTTGGAGCACATGGCCAGATAGGAGCCGCCATAGGCCTTGCGCAGCACCACGGTCAGCTTGGGCACCTCCGCCACCGAGTAGACATAGAGCAGCTTGGCTCCGTGGCGGATGATGCCGGCGTGCTCTTGGTCGGCGCCGGGCAGGAAGCCCGGTACATCCACCAGGTTGATCAGCGGAATTCCGAAGGCATCGCAGAGCTGGATGAAGCGGGCGGCCTTGTCTGAAGCGTTGATGTCCAGGCTTCCGCCCATAGAAAAGGGCTGATTGGCAATTACGCCCACGCTGTGCCCGCCCAGGCGGCCGAAGCAGGTGATAATGTTGTCGGCATAATAGGGCTGCAACTCCATTACGCTGTCTTCATCTAAAAGGATGCGGACAACATCGTGCATGTCATAGGGCAGGGAGGAGTCGTCGGGAATCACCGTGTCCAGCAGAGGCTGTAATTCCTCATGCTCGGTAAAATCCATTAGGGGGGGCCGAGCTCCTGCCTTGGAGGGGAGATAGCTGAGCAGGCATCGGACCGCTCCCAGGGCCTCCTCTTCGCTGCGCGCGGAAAGGTGTGCCACTCCAGACATAGTGGTATGGGTATCCGCTCCGCCCAGATCCTCCGCAGAGATCTCCTCGCCCGTGGTGGCCGCTACCACCGCGGGACCGGTGATAAACATCTGACTCTCCTTTTCCACCATGACAATCAGGTCCGTCAGGGCGGGGGAGTAGACCGCGCCGCCCGCGCAGGGACCCATGATGACGGAGATCTGCGGGATACGTCCGGAAGAGCAGGCGTTGCGGTAGAAAATCTGCCCATAGCCGGACAGGGCATCCACCGCCTCCTGAATGCGGGCGCCGCCGGAGTCGCACAGGCCCACCACGGGGCAGCCCGCCTCCAGAGCCATGTCCATGATTTTGCAGATCTTGGCCGCGTGCATCTCGCCCAGAGACCCGCCCTGGGCGGTAAAGTCCTGAGCGTATACAAAAACCGTGCGCCCGTCGATCTTGCCGTAACCGGTAACCACGCCGTCGGCCGGGATGTCCTTATCCCCCATACCGAAGGCGGTACAGCGGTGGCGCACAAAGCGATCCACCTCTGTAAAAGTGCCGGTATCCATCAGCAATTCAATCCGTTCACGGGCCGTCCGCTTCCCCAGCGCGTGCTGCTTCTCCACCGCTTTAGGGCCGCCGCACCGCAGCACACGGGCCGAATGCGCGTCAAGCTGAGCCAGCTTTTCCGCCGTAGTCATTGTCCTCACTTCCTTTCACACAATTCCAGCAGGACACCGTGGGTAGCCTTGGGGTGGAGGAAGGCGATCCGGGCCCCGCCGGCGCCGTACCGCGGCGTCTGGTCAATGAGCCGGACGCCCTTTTCCTTCAGCTCCGCCAGGGCGGCGTCAATGTCGTCCACCCGGATGGCGATGTGCTGAATGCCCTCGCCGTTCTTCTCAATGAAGCGGGCGATGGGGCCCTCCGGGGAGGTACTCTCCAGCAGCTCCAGCTCACTGTCGCCGCAGGGCAGGAACGCAACAGTCACCTGCTGCTCCTGGACAACTTCCGTGCCCTTGCTGTGCAGGCCCAGCGTCTCCTCATACCACTTCACCGAAGCCGCCAGATCCTTGACCGCGATACCGACATGATCAACTCTTGTGCAATTCATAACCGGGACCTCCTCCACTGATTTGTGTTACAAATTTTTCCGCCCAACGATAGGGACTCTCTGTCCTGGACTGGAACCGCTCCAGGCTCTGAGCGAACATGGGGCTGTCCAGCAGGGGACGCAGCAGGCGCTGCTCGATGCCCTCCCGCACCAGGGTCAGAAGCTCGCTGCGCAGGCGCAAGGCGCGGCGGCGGGCCAGCTCTCCGTTCCCGTCCAGGAGGAGGTACTGGCGCTCCAGCTCCTCGCAGAGCTCCGTCACACCCGTGCCCTGAGAGGCCGAGACCAGGAGCACTGGCAGCGGGCGCTTCTCCTCCTCTCCCAGCTCCAGCATGGCCCGCAGCTCATTGGCCGTTCGATCCGCGCCGGGCCGATCCGCCTTGTTGACCGCGAACAGGTCGCCGATCTCCAGAATACCGGCCTTAATGGCCTGCACATCGTCCCCCAATCCGGGGACATTCAGCACCAGCACCAGGTCGGCGATCTCCATGACCGCCACCTCGGACTGCCCTACGCCTACGGTTTCCAGCAAAATCAGGTCATAGCCGCAGGCGTCCAGTGCGTGGACCGCTCCCGCCGTGGCGGGCGACAGGCCGCCCAGCTGCCCCCGTGTGCCCATGGAGCGGATGAACACCCCGGTATCCAGGGTCAAATCCCCCATCCGCACCCGGTCGCCCAGGATGGCGCCGCCGGTAAAGGGACTCGTGGGATCCACCGCGATGATGCCAACGCGCAGGCCCTTGGCCCGCCAGCACTTGGTCAAGGCGTTGGTCAGCGTGCTCTTGCCCGCCCCTGGGGGACCGGTGATGCCAAAGATGCGGGCCCGCCCGGTGTGGGGCCAGAGTTGGGTGAGGACGGAGCGCGCCATTTCCCCACCCTGTTCGATGTGGCTGATCAGGCGGGCCACCGCGCGTTTATCACCCGTCCGGCCCCGCTCCAGCAGTGCTGCGAAGTCATCCGTCATCCCTGGCACCACAGTGATCCTGCAGGAACTTCACCGTCTCCGCAGTGGGTGTGCCAGGCGTAAAGACCTCGGACACACCGGCCTTTTTCAGCTCTGGAATATCATCTTCCGGGATGACGCCGCCGCCGAACACCAAAATACCGTCAGCCTCCTGCTCTTTCAGCAGCTCGATCACCCGTGGGAACAGATAGTTGTGGGCCCCGGAGAGCAGGGAGAGTCCTACCGCGTCCACGTCCTCGGACACAGCCGCCTCCACAATCTGCTCCGGTGTCTGGCGCAGGCCGGTGTAAATCACCTCAAAGCCGGCGTCACGCAGCGCCCGGGCCACTACCTTGGCTCCGCGGTCATGGCCGTCCAGGCCGGGCTTGGCAATCAGAACCCGGATCTTCTTTTCACTCATCTCAAAGCACCTCCATCGGACGGTATTCGCCGAACACCTTGCGCAGCTCGCCGCAGATTTCTCCTTCGGTGCAGTACACCCTGGCGCAGTCCAGAATATAGGGCATCAGGTTGTCGCTGCCCTCCGCCGCCGTGCGCAGGGCGTCCAGCCGCTGGCGCACCAGTACGTTGTCCCGGGCCGCCTTCATCTCCTGCAGCTTCTTGATCTGGTTGGCCGCCACCGAGGCGTCAATGTGCAGCAGCCCCTTGGCCGGCGGCTCCTCGATGGTGAACTTGTTGACGCCCACCACGATCTGCTCGCCGCTCTCCACCTGGCGCTGATACTGGTAAGAGCTCTCCGCGATCTCTCGCTGGATGTAGCCCTGCTCAATGGCCTTGACCGCTCCGCCCATGGCGTCGATCTTTTCGATGTACGCCTCGGCTGCGGCCTGGAGCTCGTCGGTCATGCGCTCCACATAGTAGCTGCCGCCCAGGGGATCAATGCTGTCAGCCACACCGCTTTCATAGGCAACAATCTGCTGGGTGCGCAGGGCGATCCGCACGGAGTCCTCCGTCGGGAGGGCCAGCGCCTCATCGCGGCTGTTGGTGTGCAGGGACTGGGTGCCCCCCAGCACAGCCGCCAATGTCTGGATGGCCACGCGCACAATGTTGTTGTCCGGCTGCTGTGCCGTAAGCGTGGAGCCGCCGGTCTGTGTGTGGAAGCGCAGCATCATGGAGCGGTCCTTTTTGGCATGGAAGCGCTCCTTCATGATTTTGGCCCACAGCCGGCGGGCCGCCCGGTATTTCGCGACCTCTTCCAGCAGATTGTTGTGTGCATTGAAGAAGAAGGAGAGCCGGCCGGCAAATTCGTCGATGTCCATCCCGGCCTCCAGCGCGGCCTCCACATAGGCGATGCCGTCGGCCAGGGTAAAGGCGATCTCCTGCGCCGCTGTGGAGCCGGCCTCCCGGATGTGGTAGCCGGAGATGGAAATGGTGTTCCACTTCGGCACGTTCTGGGAGCAGAATTCAAAGGTGTTCGTGATCAGACGCATGGAGGGCGCCGGTGGGAAAATGTATGTACCTCTGGCTGCGTACTCCTTGAGGATATCATTCTGGATAGTACCCTTGAGGGCGGAGGCCGGCACTCCCTGCTTCTCGGCGGCTGCAATATAGAAGGCCAGCAGAACTGCCGCGGGGGCGTTGATGGTCATGGAGGAGCTTACCTTGTCCAGGGGAATCCCCTGGAACAGCACCTCCATATCCGCCAGGGAGTCGATGGCCACTCCTACCTTACCCACCTCGCCATGGGCCATGGGGTCGTCCGAGTCATAGCCGATCTGCGTCGGGAGATCAAAGGCGATGGACAGGCCCGTCTGCCCCTGCTCCAACAGATAGCGGTACCGCTTGTTGGACTCCTCCGCTGTGGCAAAGCCGGCATACTGCCGCATCGTCCAGAAGCGCCCGCGGTACATGGTGGGCTGGATTCCGCGGGTAAAAGGATACTGCCCGGGGTAGCCAAGCCGCTCCTCATAGCCGCCTGCAGCATCCTCCGGCGTGTACAGCCGTTCTACCGGGATGCCGCTGGTGGTTTCAAAGACGGTTCGTCTCTCCGGGCCCTTCGTCAGTGCTTTTGCGACGGTTTCTGCTTCCCACTGTTCTTTTCCACTCATTGCATACAACTCCTTCTGCTCTTCATTTTGCCCCTGTATTCCCACAAGCAAATTCCTTCAAACCCGGCTGTCCGTTTGTATACGGAGCAGATATGCCCTTTTACATAAATAAAAAGGTGGGGCATAAAGCTGACTTTATGCCCCACCTGGTGCTAAAATAAAGAAGCTTTCCAAGCTCCCAGATAATTCCGCAATCTTGGGCGGAAAAGAAAGATGTATTTCCCTGCTGTAATGCCTGACAACCCGGCTGTTTCTTTTGTTTTACCGGAGCTTCAAGATTGTGACCAGGCAGCCTTAACTATGAATAGTTAAGGTGGCTTTGCGTTCATTCTTCCCCCTATTTTGACCGGTGCAAAATCTCAACCTTTATAACCAAAATTTTTGCTTCATCACTTTTTTTGTTTGTAGAATATGCAGCATAGCTTTAACGGTCACGATTTCTCGCATTTAACTGCGTACCCAGCGCAAAAAGGTCTTGTGACAAATTCCCAACTGCCTGGCGGCCTCCCGCGCGGATAGAGTTCCTGACTGCCAGGACTGCTTTATTTGTTCAAATTTTTCCGGCCGCGTCTTGGGGGGGACGCCAAACCGTACCCCCCTCTCCTTCGCTGCCGCTATCCCCTCGGCCTGTCGTTGCTTAATAAATTCACGTTCCGTCTGAGCTACATAAGAGAGCAGTTGAAGCACAATGTCTGCAATCAGTGTACCAGTTAGATCTCGTGTGCTGCGGGTATCCAGCAGCGGCATGTCCAGTACGACAATAAAGACCTGCTTTTCCTTGGTCAGGAGACGCCACTGGTACAGAATTTCGTTGTAGTTTCGTCCCAGACGGTCAATGCTCTTTACCACAAATACATCGCCAGCCTGAAGCCGGAGCAGCAGCCTTTGATAGTTGGGGCGGTCGAAGTCCTTTCCGGACTGTCTGTCGCAGTAGATATCCCTGTCCCTGATGCCAAAGGCCCGCAGCGCAATAAGCTGGCGTTCTTCATTTTGATGTTTGGAGGATACGCGCGCGTAACCATATATTTTTCCTGATTGCATAGAGGACCTCCATCTTAAGTGATACTTTTTATTATAGGAGGCGCAGGCTTTGCAAAACAGTGGAAATACTTTCAACTAAATTATGAACGGCCCTACCCAGTCTGAACAAATAATCGTCATTCTTCAGACTGGGGTGTTTTGCTATGCACAAGCATAACAAAATTGGCCATGCGCCTCTTACAGCGGCACGGCCATGGGATGACAGCGCGTGGACCGGCGCCGTTTTTTGCGCCGGTCCACGGACTGTTTATGACATGCAAACCATTGTTATTCTGGAGTTATGGGCTTCATCTAAACCAGATACAGAGGCTTTGGTCGGATGAAATAGAGGTGAAAAAGACGATTCTGTTTGCGGAACCCTGGCATCTGCTGAGTGTACTTAGATGAGGAGGGGGGGATTACCGGCAGGCAGGGCGGCAGATCCCCGCGGTACGGCTGCGGACTATCTCAGCAAGGGTTGGAGTGAGATAGAATCAGGGACCAAAAAATAAGAAACTAGGCAGTCAAAGCTGCCCCGGAGTTTCTTTCTTCAAATTACTCCACATGAAGCGGCATACTTCCCAATCGTCGTTACAGCCGAGGAGCAGCTTGCCTGGCGACTCTGTTGGACTGCGAAATCATAGAACATGTTCCGAAGCAAAAAAGACAGCGGTGCCCCTCTTGAATATCGTGTAACATCTCGCTCAGCAGCACAAGGGGTTCCGTGCCATGCAGAGCAGGAGGAGTGTGAAGCGCACATCCCACAGATGGAAACGGAACTGGAGGATCAGGAGGAAAACATTCAGGGAGTGGATCAGCTCTTGCAGGTCGTGGATCGTTACCTGAATATTCAAGAGTTGACGCCGGAAATTCTCCATGAGTTCGTGGAGCGCATCCTGGTGCATGAGCGTTCCGAAGGGCGGAAGAAAAAAGGATTGGGTCGATTTCTATTTTAACTGCATCGGCAACCTGGAGTAAAAATGCAGAGGGAGCACCTCAAGATACTCCCTCTGCTGAAAGATAAGAAAACATCTTTCCTTAAAGCCTGGGTTTTGCGGCGGGCGGATTATGCTATCGGCGGTAGGTGCGGGTGATGTGGGCCAGGCGGCCGGACACACTGGGGTTGAGGGCCTCCTGCCGTACCCGCCAGCTCCAGTTCCGGGGGCCGGCTGTGCCCGGGGTGTTGACCCGGGCGTCGCCACCCAGGCCCAGCAGATCCTGCATGGGGGCGATGGCCAGACGACAGGGGGACATCCACGCCCCGCACACCGCGCCCCAGCCGAAGCCCTCGTCCTCCCGCAGGCGCAGGTAGTCGAAGGCATAGTCCCGCTCGGCGGGGGCGGCCTGCTCAAAGAGCCACTGGACAAAGGTGGGGGTGTCGTGGGTGCCGGTGTAGATCACCGCGTCCCGGGGGCAGTTGTGGGGGAGGTAAGCGCTCTCGCCCGCAGGATCAAAGGCGTAGACCAGCACCTTCATGCCGGGCAGGCCGCTGTCTGCGATGAAGCGGAGGGCGTCGGCGTCCAGATCCCCCAGATCCTCGGCGATCAGGGCCAGGCCGGGGACGGAGCGCAGGGCCTCCACCAGCTCCATGCCGGGGCCGGGCTCCCAGTGGCCGCCCCGGGCGTCGGCCGCCCCGTCGGGGATGCACCAGTAGGTGTGGAAGGCCCGGAAGTGGTCGATGCGTACCACGTCGTACAGCCGGGCCAGGTGGGCGGCCCGGTGCCGCCACCAGGCGAAGCCGGTCTGCCGGTGATAGTCCCAGTCGTACAGGGGATTGCCCCAGTGCTGCCCCTTGTCGGAGAAGGCGTCGGGTGGAACTCCTGCCACACCGGAAGGAGTCATGTCCTCCTTGAGCTGAAATAGCTCTGGGCGGCTCCACACCTCCGCGCTGTCAGGGGAGACGTAGATGGGCAGATCGCCGATGATGGAGATCCCCTTGCCATTGGCGTAGGCTTTTACGGCGGTCCACTGGCGGAAGAACAGGAGCTGGAGGAAGGCGTGGAAGGCGCACTCGTCCGCCAGCTCGGCCCGATAACGGGCCAGGGCCGACGGATGGCGCAGGCGGATCTCGTCGGGCCAGTCCTTCAGCTCCTTGCCACCAAAGCGCTCACGCAGGGCGAGGAACAGGGCGTAGTCAGGCAGCCAGTCTGCCTCCTCCACCATAAATTCCGCCAGTGGCTGGGCGTAGCACACCCTGCCGCGTTCCCATGCCCGCCGCAGCAGGGGGATGCGGGTCTGGTGCAGCCAGGCATAGTCCACCCGGTCGGGGTCGGCCCGCCGGGCGGCGTCCAGTTCCTTCTGAGTGAGCAGGCCCTCCCGGGTCAGCTCCTCCAGATCCAGGAAAAAGGGGTTGCCCGCGAAAGAGGATGGAGACATGTAGGGGGAATCACCGCCGCCGGGAGGAACCAGGGGGAGAATCTGCCAGAACTTCTGCCCGGCCTGGGCCAGAAAGTCGATGAAGCTCCGGGCGGGAGCGCCGAGGGTGCCGATGCCGTAGGGCCCCGGCAGGGAAAAGACGGGAAGCAGGATACCGCTTGCGCGCGCTTGCATACCAAAACCTCCAATGTGGAACGGACTGTAGTATGCTCCATTATAATCCACCGGCGCGGCCGCCGCAACCCCTGCCTGGCGGAGCTGTCAGGCTGTCGAAAACCCTCCTGCCAAAGGCTTCGGAGGGAAGGATAGTGTGAAAGGGAACCGCCAGGGTTCCCTTTCGGGTTGAATCAAACGACTTTTTGGTTCAGGCTGCGCCCTCGATCGTGTCTCGGATGGCGTCAAACACCGCGTCCTGGTCCTCGCACATAACCAGCAGAATGGTGCCGTCCTCCAGAGTCTCCAGACGGGCGTTGCCGGCGATTTCATACTGATCCGCCAGATACTGCTCAAAGCTCTGCTTCTGCCGGTCGATGAAGGCGTTGAGACCCTCCAGTACGGCGTCCGACTTCCCAGCGGCGGGGTAGATGGCGGCGATGCCGTAGGCCTTGATATTCATGGGGGAGACCGACAGGGCGAAGGCGCTCATGTCGGCGGCGGTGACCCCCAGCAGCTCAAAGATCACGTCGGCCATGTCGTCCCCGGCGTCGGTGAGAATACCAATGGCTTCGTTCATCTCGGCGTCCCGGGCGCTCTCAATGGCGGTCTGGTAGAGCTGGGTGCGCTCCTCGGCGGTGAGGGCGCTCGGCTGGCTGGACGTACCGCACCCGGCCAGCAGGGCCAGGAGCAGCAGCAGGGGGAGTGTGCGCTGCAATTTCATAGTTCGTTCTCCTTTGTGTTGAGGGCCTGGGTTCCGGCGGGCTGGGCATACAAACGCAGGCCGTTTTCCGCGCCGTCCACCAGTGCCGTGTCCCCGGCCTGGAGCGCGCCGCTGAGAAGCTGCTCGGCGGCTACGTCCTCCACCTGGGCGCGGATGGTGCGGCGGAGGGGCCGGGCACCGTAGTCGGGGTCAAAGCCCTGGTCGGCCAGAGTCTCCAGAGCCCGGTCAGTGAAGCGGAGGGTCACCCCCAGAGCCTTCATACGCTCTCCCACACGTTCCAGCATGCGCCGGGCGATGGCCTGAATCTCCGTCCGGCCGAGCTGGGTAAAGACGATAGTCTCGTCCAGGCGGTTAAGAAATTCCGGGCGAAACACTTTTTTCAGGTCGTCCAGCACCGCGGCCTTCAGCTCCTCGATGGGGCGGGTCTCGCCGTCCCGCCGCTCGGTAGCGGAGAAACCCAGCTTGCTGCCCTTGGCGGTGATACGCGCGGCCCCCACGTTGGAGGTGAGCACCACGATGGCGTTTTTGAAATCCGCCTTGCGGCCCTGGGCGTCGGTCACCATCCCGTCCTCCATGATCTGGAGCAGGATGCCCCAGATGTCCGGGTGGGCCTTTTCGATCTCGTCAAAGAGCACCACGCAATAGGGCCGCCGCCGCACCTTTTCGGTGAGCTGGCCCCCCTCCTCGTGGCCCACATAGCCCGGCGGTGAGCCGATGAGGCGGGAGACGGCGTGCTTTTCCATATACTCGGACATGTCGAAGCGGAGCAGGGCCTCCTCGCTGCCAAATAAGGTGGCGGCCAGGGCCTTGCACAGCTCAGTCTTGCCTACGCCGGTGGGGCCCAGAAAGAGGAAGCAGCCCGTGGGCCGCCCCGGCTCCTTGAGTCCCACCCGGCCCCGGCGGACGGCTCGGGCAACGGCCCGTACCGCCTCCTCCTGGCCCACCACCCGGCGGTGGAGGGCCTCCTCCAGGCCGAGCAGCCGGGCGCTTTCCGCCTCTGTGAGGGTGGTGACGGGGACTCCTGTCCATCCCGACACCACGGCGGCCACGTCCTCGGCGGTCACCGCGCCGGTGTTCTGGCCGGAGCGCCAGGCGGTCTTCTGCTGCTCCAGCTCCTTGCGGAAGTCCTCCTCCGCGTCCCGCAGCATGGCGGCTTTCTCAAAGTCCTGGCCCCGGATGGCCTCCTCCTTCTCGCGGCGGGTGTGCTCCACCTTCTCCTCCAGCTCCCGCAGGTCCGGCGGGGTGGCCAGCCGCTCCATCCGTACCCGGGAGCAGGCCTCGTCGATGAGGTCGATGGCCTTGTCCGGCAGGTGGCGGTCCCCGATGTACCGGGTGGAGAGGGCCACGGCGGCGTCAATGGACTCGTCGGTGATCTGGAGGCGGTGGTGGGCCTCATAGCGGTCCCGCAGGCCCCGGAGGATGGCCCGGGCGGTGTCCTGATCGGGTTCGGGTACCAGAACGGGCTGAAAGCGCCGCTCCAGGGCGGCGTCCTTCTCGATATACTTGCGGTACTCGTCGGTGGTGGTGGCGCCGATGACCTGCAGCTCGCCCCGGCCCAGGGCGGGCTTGATGATGTTGGCCGCGTCGATGGCCCCCTCGGCGGAGCCGGCGCCCACAATGGTGTGCAGTTCGTCGATGAAGAGGATGATGCCACCTACCCGGCGCACCTCCGCCAGGATGTTCTTGACCCGCTCCTCAAACTCGCCCCGGTACTTGGTGCCCGCCACCATGGAGGACAGGTCCAGGGAAAGCAGACGCTTGGAGCGCAGCTCGTCGGGCACATCCCCGGCCACCATCCGGCGGGCCAGCCCCTCGGCCACGGCGGTCTTGCCCACGCCGGGTTCGCCGATGAGGGCGGGATTGTTCTTCTGGCGGCGGGAGAGGATCTGGATGACCCGGTTGATCTCCCTGTCCCGGCCCACCACCGGGTCCAGCATGCCCCCGGCGGCCAGCCGGGTGAGATCGCGGGAGAACTGGTCCAGCAGCTTTGTGTCGCCGCCGTACTCCCGCTCCCGGGTCTTGCCGCCGCCCCGGAAGGGGGAGGGGGAGGCCTCGCCCCCCATGGCGGCCACCACGTCGGCGTGGAGCCGCCGGGGCTCCACGCCGGTGCCGGAGAGCACCCGCACCGCCACCCCGTCCCCCTCGCGGAGGATACCCAGCAGCAGGTGCTCGGTACCCACGTAGTGGTGGCCCAGCCGGGCGGCCTCGGTGAGGGAGAGCTCGATGATCTTTTTGCACCGGGGGGTGAGCCCCTGGGACGGCGCGCCGCCGGGGGCGCCCACCCCCACCATGCGGGCGATGGCGGCCTTCAGGCTCTCTGGCTCCAGCCCGGCGGACTGGAGCACCTTGGCCGCCACCCCTTTGCCCTCACGGGCCAGGCCCAGCAGCAGGTGCTCGCTGCCCACATAGCCGTGGCCCAGCTCGGCCGAACACTCCTGGGCCAGCCGCAGGGCGGCCTGGGCCCGCTCGGTAAATCTGGTTTCGCTCATGTGTTCACCTCGTTTGCTCCGTCTCCAAAAGAGGAGCCTCCACTGCCTTTTGACGGGCTTCATCCGCTGTGCCACGCCCCTTTTCTTTTGTTCTGTGCTGGTGCAGACCGCTGCGCGGCGCGCCGTCCAGCTCCGGGGTTAGGCTCCCGGCCGCCTCCATGTGAAATTGAGAGGATTTGTCCATGGAAAAATACGCCTCCTTCGGGTGGCTGGATTCTATTTTTTCCCACTGTGAAAAAATATACCCACAGTCGGCGCATTTTAGCATTGCATTTTTAAAAAGTTATGGTACAATGACTTTAGCTTGAGTGTTTGGAGGTGTATCCAATGGCCTATGTCATCAGCGACGCTTGCGTGAGTTGCGGTGCCTGTGAGGGCAACTGCCCCGTGGGCGCGATCTCCCAGGGCGACGAGCACTACGTCATCGATGCCGGTTCCTGCATCGACTGCGGTTCTTGCGCCGATACCTGCCCCACGGGTGCCATCTCCCAGGGCTGATTTTGGTACGTAAGTGAAAAACAGCGGCATGCCGTGCGGTATGCCGCTGTTTTTAAATTGCGGGAAAGGAAACGACCGTGAGAGAGAAAGAGAGACGGCTGGAGGGCAGGGATCTGCTTCTGGTGGGCTTCACCCTGTTCTCCATGTTTTTTGGGGCGGGCAATCTGATTTTTCCGCCCAATATTGCGGCCCAGGCGGGCACCCAAACCTGGCCCGCCATGCTGGGGCTGGCCCTCAGCGCGGTGGGGCTGCCGGTACTGGGGGTGGTGGCGGTGGCCCGCTCCGGCGGGCTGGATGCCCTGGGCAGCCGTGTGCATCCCGCCTTTGCCCGGGTGTTCACCATCGTGGCCTATCTGGCCATCGGCCCCTGCCTGGCCATCCCCCGGACGGCCACCACCTCTTTTGAAATGGCCGTCCCTCCCTTCGTGGGAGCGGACGCCCCCATCGGGGTGTATCAACTGGTCTACTCCCTGGTGTTCTTCGCCGCCGCCCTGTTCATCGCCCTGCGGCCGGAGAAGCTCACCGACCGGCTGGGCAAGATTCTCTGCCCCATCCTGGTGGCGCTGATTGTCGTCACCTTTGTGGGCTGTCTGGTCAACCCGCTGGAGGGCTACGGTCCGGCCACCGGGGACTACGCGACCCATGCGGTGGTCAAGGGCTTCATCGAGGGCTATCAGACCATGGACACCATCGCCGCCCTGGCCTTCGGCATTGTCATTGCGGTGAACATCCGCGCCCGGGGGGTGGAGGAGGAGGGCGCCGTGGTGCAGGGTACCGTCCGGGCGGGGGTGGTCGCCGGAGGGATGTTGCTGGCGGTCTACTGCATGCTGGCCCACATCGGCGCTCTGTCTGGCGGCGCACTCCCCAACCCGGCCGACGGGGCGGAGGCCCTCACCAATGTGGTGGGCCTGCTGTTCGGCACCGTGGGCAGCGTCCTGCTGGCGGGTATCTTCCTCATTGCCTGCTTCAATGTGTGCGTGGGCCTTATCAGCTCCTGCGGCGAGTACTTCCACAGCATCTGTCCCCGGCTGAGCTACCGGGGGTGGGCGGTGCTCTTCGCTTTGGTGAGCATGGCCATCTCCAATGCTGGCTTGGCCCAAATCCTGGAAGTGTCCGCGCCGGTGCTCAGCGCCATCTACCCGGTGGCTATCGTGCTCATCGCCCTGTCCTTCTTCCAGCGGTGGCTGGAGGGCCGCCGCTGGGTGTATCCTGCGGCGGTACTGTGCACTGGAGTGTTCAGCGTACTCTTTGCCCTGAAGGGTCTGAAGGTGCCTCTGGACTTTCTGGACGCCCTGCCCCTGGCGGACGTAGGCCTGGGCTGGGTGCTCCCTGCCGGGGTGGGCGTCGTTCTGGGCCTGCTGCTCTCCGGCCGAAAGAGATAACAAGCAAGCGCCGTCCCGGCCGGGACGGCGCTTGTTGTATCCAGAAGGCCACTGGCTGGGCCAGTGGCCTTCTGGATACAACAAACCGGCGGCGGAGTTGTGTCCGCCGCCGGGTTAGGGTTAACCGCCGTAGCCGTCGGGGTGGGAGGCATGCCACCTCCAGGCGGAGGAGATGATGTCCTCCACATTGGTGTACTTGGGTTGCCAGCCCAGCACCTCCATGGCCTTCCGGCTGGAGGCGATCAGTGTGGCGGGGTCGCCGGGGCGGCGGCCCTCCTCCCGGACGGGGATGGGGTGGCCGGTGACCCGGCGGGCGGCCTCGATGATCTCCCGGTTGGAGAAGCCCTGCCCGTTGCCCAGGTTGAAGGTGGCGGAGGTGTTGGTGCGCTTCAGGTAGTCCAGGGCCAGGAAGTGGGCGTCGATGAGATCCTCCACGTGGATGTAGTCCCGGATACAGGTGCCGTCCTTGGTGGGGTAGTCGGTGCCGAAGAGGGAGAGCTGCTCCCGCTTGCCCTGGGCCACCTGGAGGATGAGGGGGATCAGGTGGCTCTCCGGCCGGTGATCCTCGCCGATGGAGCCGTCGTGCCAGGCTCCGGCCACGTTGAAGTAGCGCAGGGCGCAGAACTTGAGGCCGTGGGCCAGGTCGCACCACTTGAGCATCTTCTCCACGATGAGCTTGCTCTCGCCGTAGGGGTTGGTGGGGTCGGTGCGGTCGCACTCCTCGATGGGCTGCTTTTCCGGCTCGCCGTAGGTGGCGGCGGTGGAGGAGAAAACGATCTTGTCCACGCCGTGCTCCTTCATGGCCGTCAGCATGGACTGGGAGCCCGCCACGTTGTTGCCGTAGTACTTCAGGGGGTTGGTGACGCTCTCGCCCACCAGGGAGTAGGCGGCGAAATTGATGACGCCGTCGATGTGGTTCTCGCTGAACACGGTGTCCAGGAAGGCGGCGTCCCGCAGGTCGCCCACATAGAGCTTCCGGGCGCCCTTCACCGCCTGCCAGTGGCCGGTGCGCAGGTTGTCCACCACCACCACGTCATAGCCTTTTTCCACCAGCAGCGCCACCATGTGGCTGCCGATGTAGCCGGCGCCGCCGGCAACAAGAATCGTTTTCATATCTGGTTCCTCCTTCTTTGTTCTGGGGCTCTCCCGCCGCAGCGGGGAGCCGGTCGGTCCGTCTGCCGTATGACAGGCGGTGTGCTTTATTTCACGGACGCGATGAATGTTTCAAAGGCCGCCCGGCCCTCGGGAGTGCACTTGTAGACGCCTGCGTCCTCCAGCACCCGGGCAAACACCTTGCCCACTTCGTCCTGGAGGATGCCCTCCACATTGTCGGCGGTGAAGGTGTAGCGTGTTTTCAGCTCCTCCGCCCAGTCGGCGTGCTTGGCGATGGATTCGCTCCCCCGCAAATCGCCGCCGGAGACCAGGACGTCCGCCAGCTCCTTCAGCTCACCCTTGAGCCGGGCGGGCAGCACCGCAAGGCCCATGACCTCGATGAGGCCGATGTTCTCCTTTTTGATGTGGTGGAGCTCCTGATGGGGATGGAACACGCCCAGGGGGAACTCCTCGGTGGTGATGTTGTTGCGCAGCACCAGATCCAGCTCGTACTTGCCCTCCCGCTTACGGGCGATGGGGGTGATGGTGTTGTGGGGCTCGCCGTCGGTCTCGGCGAAGATGAAGGCGCCGGGGTCCGAGTATCCCCGCCAGGCGGCCAGGATCTTGTCCGCCAGGTCCACCAGGCGGGTATCATCGGCGCAGCGCAGCCGGATGACGGAGAGGGGCCAGTGGACGATGCCCGCCTCCACGTCCTCAAAGCCCGGAAAGGAGACGGTCTTTTCCACCGGGGCCTTCTCCATGGCGAAGGTGTAGCGGCCGCCCTGGAAGTGGTCGTGGCTCAAAATGGAGCCGCCCACGATGGGCAGGTCCGCGTTGGAACCCACGAAGTAGTGGGGGAACTGGCGGATGAAATCCAGCTGCTTGCGGAAGGTGGAGCGGTCGATCTTCATGGGGACGTGCTTGCCGTTGAAGACGATGCAGTGCTCGTTGTAGTAGACATAGGGGCTGTACTGGAAGAACCAGCTTTGCCCATCGATCGTGACAGGGATGATCCGGTGGTTCTGGCGGGCGGGATGGTCCACCCGGCCGGCGTAGCCCTCATTCTCCCGGCACAGCTGGCACTTGGGATAGCCGCTCTGGGGCGCCGCTTTGGCGGCGGCGATGGCCCGGGGATCCTTCTCCGGCTTGGAGAGGTTGATGGTGATGTCCAGGTCCCCGAACTCCGTGGGGGTGACCCACTTCACGTCCCGGGCGATGCGGTAGCGGCGGATGTAGTCCGTGTCCTGGCTGAAGCGGTAGTACCAGTCGGTGGCACTCTCCGGGGACTGGGCATAGCGCTCCCGGAAGGCGGATAGCACCTGGGAGGGGCGGGGCGTCAGGCGGCCCATCAGCTCCGTGTCCAAGAGGTCCCGGCTCACCACGCCGCCCTCGATGCAGCCGTTTGCTTCCGCCCAGTCCAGGATGTCCCGGAGGATGTCCTCCAGGGGACGGGGCGGCTGGGGCAGCGCCTCCGGCGCGGTGAAGGCGCTCAGGCCCAGCGCCTCCAGCAGCCGGTTCACCGCCCAGGTGCGGTCGGTCTCCTCGATGAGGCCCGTGCGGACGCCGTAGTCCGCCAGCTCGGCAAGACAGGTATCGATCATTCCTCGTTCCTCCTTACGCGATCCGGGTGCCGCCCACGGGGCGGATGGAGAGCACGTGGCAGCTGCCCGCGCCCAGCACTTCCTCGGTCCGCGTCCTGAATTCCTCCAGCAGATCCAGCGGCACAAAGGCCTGGGCAGTGCCGCCGAAGCCGCCGCCGTGGACCCGCACGGCGCCCCGGCCCGCCAGGATCCGCTCACTCAGGGCGATGGTCACCATCAGCTCCTGGTGCTCTGTCTGGCCGGTGGGCACCACGTTCTGCAGGTACTGGGCGGAGGAGCGGCCGGAAGCGCGGACCAGCTCCAAAAAGCGGTCGAAATCCCCGTCCCGCAGGGCCTGGGCCTCGTCGGCGGCCCGCTGGTTTTCCGCATAGAAGTGGAAGGCCCGCAGAACGCCCCGGTCCCCGGCCTCCTTCCGCAGTGCCGGCAGCTCCCGCAGGAAGTCCGCCTCTGGCACCTCCCGGAGGACCTCCTTACCGAAGTGGCGGGAGACGGCCTTCAGCTCGTCGGTGATGGCGGCGTACTCCCCGGTGAGGTCCGCGTGGCCCGCGCCGGAGTCCAGAATGCACAGGGCGTACCCCTGGGCATGGAGGTCCAGGGCGATGCTCTCCACCGCCGGGCAGGCGGTGTCGGCAAAGTCGATGGCCACCACGCCGCCTACGGAGGAGGCGGTCTGGTCCATGAGGCCGCAGGGCTTTCCGAAAAAGACGTTCTCGGCGTACTGCCCGATCTGGGCGATCTCCACGGCGGAGCTCTTGCCGTTCCAGAAGAGCGCATTGAGCATGGTGCCGATGAGCACCTCGAAGGCTGCGGAAGAGGAGAGGCCGCTGCCGCCGGGAACGTTGGAGACGATGTAGGCGTCCAGGCCGGCGTCCTGGAGGGGGCAGCCCAGGGCCGCCATCCGGGCAGCCACGCCCCGGATCAAGGCGGCGGAGGTGTTCTCCTCGCCCTGCTTGGGCGTCAGCTCCTTCAGGTCCACCACGATCAGGGGATACCCCTCGGACTGGACCCGGATCATGCCGCTCTGATTGGGCGCGGCGGCAGCCAGGATGTCCAGGTTCACCGCAGCGGCCAGCACCCGGCCATGCTGGTGGTCGGTGTGGTTGCCGCCCAGCTCCGTGCGGCCGGGGGCGCTGAAGAGAGCCTCCGGCAGGCACGCAAAGGTCTTGGCAAAGCCGCTCAGAACGGCGGCGCAGCGGCTGCGGGCATCTTCCAGACGCTCCGCGCCGTACAGCGTGGTCAGCTCTCCGTCCAGTTCTCCGGAGAGCAGGCGGGTTTCCAGGGTGGATTGCTCCATGGTGAGACCTCCTTGATGTTCTTGCTTTGAGCATAGCAGGGCGCCGCCCTCTTTTCCATTCACTGCCGTGGCCCTTTCCATGGATTTTTGTTGCAAAACCGTTTACGTAGGCGTATGCTCAAAGAGAGAAACCGACAGGAGGGAGGACGGCGCCATGGCACGGGATTTCAAGCACTCGTTCAAGGTGGTCGCCCATGCGGAGTTGCCGCTGGTGGTTTACAATTCAGGCTTTCAGAAGTGTCCGCCGGGGCACGGCTGGGGGCCCGGTGTCCGGGACCACTACCTGCTCCACTACGTGGTCTCCGGCCGGGGGACCTATGAGACAGAGAGCAGGACTTTCGTCCTCTCCGCCGGGGACGCCTTCCTGGCCCGGCCAGAGACGCCCATCCTCTACCAGGCGGACCGGGAGGACCCCTGGGAGTATTACTGGGTGGGGTTCGCCGGGCCCAGCGCGGCGCTGCTGCTGGCCCAGACCCCCTTCACCCGCACCCATCCCGTGCTGCATCCGGCGGCAGGAGAGCGGCTGCGGCAAGCCCTGCTGGACATCTACAAGGCCCGGGGGGCCGACTACCCCAGCGCCGTGCGGATGGCGGGCTATCTCCAGGCGGCCCTGGGGCTTTTGATGGAGACAGCTCCGCCCCGGGGCGGGGAGGCGCTGACGGTTTACGCCCGGCAGGGGGCGGCCTTTTTGCAGCAGAACTACTCCCGCTCCATCGGCGTGGAGGAGGCGGCCCGGCAGGCAGGGGAAATGCGGGAGGAGTTGTACGAAAACCGGCCGACGTT
>OLGF01000925.1_pt1 | contig 33426 bp, 23 predicted proteins | sample 1604971 | NCBI WGS metagenome assembly OLGF01 (sample SAMEA3888902, study PRJEB22519) | human gut metagenome | biome: human gut; feature: human-associated habitat; material: faeces | place: Denmark | collected 2011 | reverse complement strand
ACATCATCCATTGTAAAAATCCCCGGTGCATCACTGTGGCGGAGCCGCAGCTGGACGCCATCTTTTTACTCAGTGACGCGGACACCCACACCTACCGTTGTGCGTACTGCGAGACCGCAAAGGATAAAAAATTTTGAACTCCCCCGACATCCGGCGGGCCGCCCTTTCAGGCGGCCCGTTTTTGGTTGACAGCTTCCGGGCGGGATGCTATCATAAGGGTGATTTCCAAGTGAGGTGTGTGGATGTCGGTCCTGTAACAAGTGGAACTATGGCTAAAGGGAGGGGCGTGGGCCCCTCTTATGGTGTTGCATCCGCATCTCTGGAAATCCAATAAGAAGAGAGGAATCGTTTTTTGCATTGTAACAACTGTGCTTCGGTGCATAGCGCATAGCAGAGGCTATGGCGCCGAAGGGCATATAGCCTCTGCTCCATTCCAATTCATCAGATCTTGGAGGAGCACCATGCGCTATATGAAGGCGGCTGACGTCCTGCCGCCGGATCTGCTGAAGCAGATTCAAACCTATATTGACGGCGAATATCTATATATCCCCCGGCGCGCGGAGACGCGCAGCGCCTGGGGCGCAGCCAATGGCCGCAAGGCGGAAGCCCTGGCCCGAAATTTGGAAATCTATCGGCGCTATCGGGAGGGGACGCCTGTTGCGCGGCTGGCTGAGGAGTACTTTCTGACGCCGAAAAGTGTCTCAAAGATCATCGCCCGTCTGAGAAACAACTAAATGGCAAGGCGCCGTGCGGAGTCCCGCGCGGCGCCAGTTTTCTTCTGAAGCGAGTGGGCGGTTGCCTTGCCGCTGTCTCTGTTGTATGCTGGATACAGCGGAGAGAAAAGGAGGAAATGAATCATGTCTCAGCGCATTCCGCAAAAGCCCAAACGCCGCCCGGCGGATTTCCGCAGTGACCCCTGCGGCGATGTCTTCACCTGCCGGTCCTGCGGCTGGCCTGTGGGCCCCGCCGACGCGGGGACCCGGCACCGCAACCACTGCCCCAACTGTCTCGCCAGCGTCCACCTGGACGACGAGCCGGGAGACCGCTCCGCCGAGTGCGGGGGACTCATGGAGCCGGTGGCGGTCTGGGTCCGCAAGGGCGGCGAGTGGGCCATCATCCATCGCTGCCGCGTCTGTGGTGTGCTACATTCTAACCGGGTGGCGGCGGACGACAACCCCTCGCTGCTGATGTCTCTGGCGGTGAAGCCCCTGGCCAGCCCCCCCTTCCCCCTGCACCGGCTAGAGAAGCTTATATAAAAAAACGCGGCCCGTACATGGACCGCGTTTTGCCGTTATACGCCGCGCCAGGCCTCCGGCCGCAGCTTGCTCATGTCTTGCTTGGCCCGCTGAATCTCCGCCAGCATGGCGTCCTTATCCTGGTTCAGCGTTCCCTTCAAGAGCAGGTAGTTGGAGGCGTGGTTGCTGGTGAAGTGGAGGGGGTCCACATCCAGGTGCTCCAGCAGAAGGTGGCACTCCTCCAGGATCTGGTCCGGGGTACACACCTGAAAGCGCCCGGCCAGCACGTCCTCCCCCAGCGGGGTGCCCGCCGCAGGGGCAAAAGTCATGGCTGAGAGGTGGCGGGGCTTCATTTTGTTGATGATGCCGGCGGTGGACAGGACGTGCTCCTCCCAGTCGCCCCCCTGGCCGGTGAGGCCCAGGATGACGATCGCCCACAGGTCGATGCCCGCCGCCACCAGGTTCTGGCCCGCCTGGAGCATCTCCGCGGCGGTGCAGCCCTTTTGGATGGCCTGGAGCACTGCGTCGCTGCCGCTCTCCACCCCCAGATAGGCCCGGGTCAGTCCGGCCTCCCGCAGGGCGCGCAGTTCCTCCGGCGTCTTGCTCAGGGTGCTCCTGGGGCCGGCGTAGGTGGTCACCTTCTGGAGCTTAGGGAAGGCAGCATACAGCTTCTTCAGGATCTGGAGCAGCTGCTCCGTCCTCATCACAATGGCATCCCCGTCCATGAGAAAGACCCGCTCCACATTGGGCCCGTAGTAGCTACGGGCCATGTCGATGTCCTCCAGGATCTCCTCCACCGGGCGGACCCGAAACTTCTTCTCCTTGTACATGGCACAGAAGGTGCATTTGTTGTGGGAACACCCGATGGTGCACTGGAGCAGATAGCTGCGCCACTCCCCTGGGGGACGGTACAGCAGGTCACTGTCGTATCGCATGGGTCACTGTCCTTTCAAAATCTCTTCCATAGCCCGGCACATGGCCTCCATCTCCTCGTCTGTCCCGATGGACACCCGCAGATGGTCCTGTATCCTGGGGCGTTCAAACCGGCGCACCAGCACGCCCCGGTCCCGCAGCCCCTGCTGGAGCACCCGCCCGGAGTGGTCCGGGTGGGCGATGAACAGGAAATTGGAGCTGGAGTCATGGACCTGGAAACCCATCTCCCGCAGCCTGTGGGTGACCCACGTCCGGGTCGCCATGATCTTGCCCCGGGTCTCCTCAAAATATGCCGTGTCCCGCACGGCCGCCTCCCCTGCCGCCTGGGCCAGCCGGTCCAGGGGGTAGGAATTGAAGGAGTTCTTCACGCAGTTTACCCCAGCGATCAGGTCCTGGCTGCCCAGGGCGTAGCCGATCCGCATCCCCGCCAGGGACCGGGACTTGGACATGGTGCGGACCACCAGCAGGTTGGGATACTGGTCGATGAGCTCCACAGCGGACTGGGCCCCGAAGTCGGCGTAGGCCTCGTCTACCAGCACCGCCGCTGCCGGGTTGGCCTCCACGATCCGCCGGATGTCAGACAAAGGCAGGGCCCGGCCCGTGGGTGCGTTGGGGTTGCAGATCACCGCGCCGCCGTTCCCCCTCAGAAAGCGCTCCACCGGCAGGGTGAAGTCCTCGTTGAGGGGGATCTCCTCATAGTCCAGCCCGAACAGCTCGGTATAGACCGGATAGAAGCTGTATGTGATGTCTGGGAACACCACCTTCCGCCCGGGGCTGAACAGGGCGTAAAAGCACAGCCCCAGCACCTCGTCTGAGCCGTTGCCGCAGAACACCTGCTCCGGCTCCACGCCATAGTGCTCCGCCAGCGCCCCCCGCAGCGCGGCAGACTCCGGATCAGGATAGAGCCGCAGGCGCTGATCCGCCTCCCGCCGGATGGCCTCCAGCACCCGGGGAGAAGGGGGGTAGGGGTTCTCGTTGGTGTTCAGCTTGATGAACGTCCGGTCCTTGGGCTGCTCCCCGGGGGTGTAGGGCACCAGTCCCTGGATCCGGCTGCTCCAGTATCGTTGATTCATGCCTCTTCCCCTCCTCCTTGGCCGCCCTTTGCCGGGCGCGCCTCCAGTTTGACCTCCGTGCCGTCCCGATACACCTTTCGGACACTTTTCTCCGCCTTGTTCCGGGGAAGCATCACCTCGTGTCCGCAGCCCAGACAGCGCATCCGAAAATCCATGCCCACCCGGAGGACCAGCCACTCCTGGCTTCCACAGGGGTGAGCCTTCTTCATTTTCAGCACATCTCCCACATGGATGTCCATCACATGCTCCTCCATTCCGGCCTCTCTCTGGCTCGGGCCGCTTCCTTTTGCAGTTTTTTACTATTATAGAGGAATTCCGCGCCCCTGTCAAATCCTCCCTCGCCGTCTCCCTTTCATCCCCAGCACCCCAGAAAATGACAACAGTGCAGAGGCGGCGGACCCTTCCTGCCAGAGGGGCCCGCCGCCTTGCCTGTATCCGATACTTATTTAGTGCCGAAAATTCGGTCGCCCGCGTCGCCCAGGCCGGGGACGATATAGCCGTGGTCATTGAGCTTCTCGTCCACCGCGGCCACATAGATGTCCACATCGGGATGGGCGGTACGCACTGCCTGGATGCCCTCAGGGGCGGCCAGGATGTTCATCAGCTTGATGCTCCTGCACTCATAGTTTTTCAGGAACTGGATGGCCGCCACGGCGGAGCCGCCGGTAGCCAGCATGGGATCCAGGACGATGACGTCCCGCTCGGCGATGTCGTGAGGCATCTTGCAGTAATACTCCACCGGTGCCAGGGTCTCCGGGTCCCGGTACAGGCCGATGTGCCCCACTTTGGCGGAGGGGATCAGCGTCAGGATGCCGTCCACCATGCCCAGCCCGGCCCGCAGGATGGGAACAATGGCCAGCTTCTTCCCCGTCAGGCACTTGAAGGTGCCGGTGGCCACGGGAGTCTTGATCTCCACATCCTCCAGAGGCAGATCACGGGTAGCCTCATAACACTCCAGTGTAGCGATCTCGGACACGATCTCCCGGAACTCCTTCACACCGGTGCGCTCGTCCCGCAGGATACTCAGCTTGTGCTGGAGCAGCGGGTGATCCAAAACATGGACTTTGCTGTCAAACATCTGAAACGCTCCCCTTTTTATTTTGATTTAGCTTCCCGCTCCAGCCGCTCCCGCTCCGCCTGAGACAGGCGGCAGTACACGGGGGCCAGCTCCTCTCCGGAGACCAGTCCGCCTGAACGGACCAGCTCCAGCGCCGCGCGGGCCACACCCCAGGCGCTCTGCATCCGCAGATGCTCCGGGGCCATTTTCAGGGTGATACCCTGCTCTGTTAAAGTATTATAGCACAGCCTGGCCCCGTCTCCAACTACAATTTTCTCTTTTTCCACCTTTTTCAGCTCTTCCCCCAGCTGGTCCAGGCCGATGGCCCGGTCGGGCGTCAGCCGCTGGAGGCCCTCCCCTGCGGCCAGGAAGAGGGCGTTGTACACCTGGCTGCGCCGGGCATCCATGGCGCACACGATGACCCGCCCCTCCAGGTGGGCCAAAGGCCAGGCCATGGACTCCAGGGTGGAGCAGGGGGCGCAGGGCTTGTCCTCCGGCCAGGCCAGCCCCTTCGCGGTAGCCACGCCGATGCGCAGCCCGGTGAAGGAGCCGGGGCCGGCCGCCACGGCGATTACCTCCACCTCCTTCAGGGACGCGCCGCAGTTCTTCAGCATGCTGTCCACCAGGGGCAGCAGGGTCCGGCTGTGGGTCAGCCCGCTGTTCTGCCAGCTCTGGGCCAGCAGGGTCCCGTCCTGGCACAGGGCGGCGGAACAGGCCGCCGCTGAGGTCTCAAGGGCCAGTATTTTCATCGTCGATCTCCCCTCTCTGCTCAAAATCCGGCGGGGACAGGCTCCACCGAGATCACCCGCCTGCTCTCCTCCCCGCCCCGGCGGATGTCCACCCGGACAGTGTCCCGCTCCAGCGCGTCCGCCACATTCTCGCTCCACTCCACGGCGCACACGCCGCCCCGGGCCAGGTAGTCCTCCCAGCCGATGTCGAACAGCTCGTCGGAGGAGGTCAGGCGGTACATGTCGAAGTGGAACAACGGCAGCCGCCCCCCTTCATACTCGTTGACAATGGCAAAGGTGGGACTGGTCACCCGATCCCCGATCCCCAGCCCCCGGGCGATGCCCCGGGTGAATGCGGTCTTGCCCGCCCCCAGGTCCCCGGTAAAGGCCACTACATCCCCCGGGGACAGGGCACGCCCCAGCCGTTCTCCCAGCTCCTCCGTCTCCTCGGGGCTGTTGGTCACAAATTCCATGCTCGCTCCTCTCCCCGCGGACATCGCGGCTCCACGTTCTCGCCTCCGATTATAACACAGGTCCCCCACGCTTTTCCAGTGATGTTTCCGCCGTCCTCATGCTTTTCCCGCCCGCAGCTCCACATGCCGGGAGGAAACGCGGTCCCAACCGCCCTTTTTTCAGAACTGTCAGTTTACTTTTTCACACAAAGGCGGTAAAATAACAATTTGAAAGAAAATATTTCCCCCTACTGAAGAGGTGACAACGTGACCACCCTGTTTTCCCCCATCCGGGAGTTTTTCAAGAAGGGCGATGTGCTCCTTCTGTTCCTATGTCTCACGGCCAGCGGCTACGGCCTGGCCCTGATCTACAGCGCCACCCGCTATCTCGATAATAATAATCGGAACGTGATCGTCCAGGCCGTCGCCATCTGCATCGGCGTGGTCATCTATATCGTCCTCACCTTTGTGGACTTCCAGCTGTTCGTGGAGAAGTGCTGGAAGTGGCTGGTGGCCTTTGATGTGGGCTTCATTCTCCTGCTCCTGACCCCCCTGGGAAAGGAATCGGGGGGCAACCGGAACTGGCTCGCCCTGGACCGGATCATCCCCCACTTCCCCTTGGATCTCCAGCCCAACGAGATCGTCAAGATCCCCTTTATCCTGCTTCTGGCCTGGCAGGCCGCCCGCATCCACCAGCAGGAGCGGGACATCAGCTCCCCCTTCTCCGTGGCCCAGCTCACCGGTCATACCCTGCTGATGGTGGGGCTGATCGCCGTGGTCTGCGGTGACATCGGTATGTGCGTCATCTATCTGTTCCTCTTCGTCACCATCTCCTGGATGGCGGGGGTGAAGGCTCGATGGTTCGCTCTGGGCGGGACGTGCTTCGTGGGTGCCATTCTTGGGGCCTGGTTCACCATCCTCCAGAGTGACCGCTTCGCCTATATCCGCAATCGGTTTATGGTCGTATTGGACCACAGCCTGGATCCGCTGGGGGCTGGCTTCCAGCAGAGCCGTTCCCTGCTGGCCATCGGCTCGGGCCAGCTCACCGGCCAGGGATACCTCAACGGCACCCAGACTCAGGCATCATACAGTGCCGCTCTCCCTGCCCGACAGACCGACTTCATCTTCTCCGTCTGCGGGGAGGAGCTTGGCATGGTGGGCTGCCTCCTGCTGCTCCTGGTCCTGGCCCTCATCATCCTGCGGTGTTACTGGGTGGGCCGGAACGCCAGCTCCCCCTTCTCCGCCTATGTATCCATGGGGATCGCCGGGATGCTGCTGGCCCAGGTATTCTTCAATGTGGGCATGTGCCTGTACATCCTGCCTGTCATGGGGCTCACGCTCCCCTTTTTCAGCTATGGCGGCTCCTCCATCATCACCCTTTACACCGCCATGGGCATCGTCTCCAGCATCCGGGCCAGGACCCTCCCCAGTTGGCTTCGGGACCGGAACCAGCTCTGACCCTGGCCGACCCTCGATCGCGGAGGTGACTCCATGCTGCAAAAGATCAAAAGCCTCTCCCTGGAGCGGCAGCTCTTCCTCAGCTTTTCTGCTGTCTCCGCCCTGCTCCTGATGCTCTCTCTGGGGATCACCCTCTATTTCGATATCGCCCGCCAAAGTCAGAGCATCGACTCCACCATCTCCAGCACCGCCGCCTATGTGGCCTCTATGGATGGCGTGGCGGAGATGCTGGCGAATGGCTATCCCACCCAGGAGGTCACCGGGTCGCTGGATTCCCTGCACCAGAATTTTCCTGGCATTGACATCATTGCTGTCTATGACCGAAACGGTCTGCGCTTTTACCACACCAGCCGCCTGGAGACCGGCGAGACCTTTGTAGCCGGGGAGGAGACTGCCATCCTGTCCGGCTCCCCGCCCTATATCACCACCGGCTACGGCACCCACGGCAACCAGCGGGTGGCTTTCCATGCGGTCCGGGACGGGTCTGGCTCCATCATCGGCTTTGTCACCGCGGCCATCTTCCGGGCCGACATTCTCCAGCGCAGCCTCAATCTCGTGCTGCTCTTCTCTCTGGTGCTGGGCGGCATGTTCGGTGTGGCCCTTCTGCTCGCCCGTGGAATCGTCCATCTGCTGAAGGGCTCCCTCCGCGGGCACCACCCCAAGGAACTGCTGGACCTCTACTTACAGCAGGACGACCTGCTCAACTCCATCGAGGACGGCCTGGTGGCCACCGACCTGCGGGGGCAGGTGGTCTTTGCCAACGACCAGGCCCGGACCCTGCTCCAGTGCGGCTCCACCCCCCTGGAGGGACAGCCGCTGACCCGCTTCTTCCCGGAGACGGGCTGCATCCAGGTGGCCCGCAGCGGGCAGGCGGTGCACAACCGCTCCTGCGTCATCCAGGAGCGCCAGATCCTGGCCAGTGAGGTGCCCATCCTGGGGGAGAACGGCTCCCAGGGGGTGCTCAACGTCTTCCACGACAAGACGGAGATGCGCAAGCTGTCCGACGAGCTCTCCGGTGCCCGCTACATGCTGGACACCCTGCGCTTTTTCAACCACGAGTTCATGAACAAGCTCCACATCATCCTGGGCTATCTCCAGACCGGCGAGAGCCAGAAAGCTGTCCAGTTCATCATGAACACCAGTCTGGTCACCAGCCAGTCCATCCGGGAGACGGCGGACTGTATCCGGGTGTCCCACCTGTGCGCCCTCATCATCGGGAAGATGATGCACGCCGCCGAGCTGGGCATCCTGCTCACCGTAACCCACGACAGCTTCTGCCGGGAGGAGGACCTGCTCCTCTCCCCGGAGGACTATGCCACCATCCTGGGCAACCTGTTGGAAAACGCCATCGACGAGCTCAGCCGAAGCCACAGCGAGGTGCGGGAGATCAAGCTGTCCATGTACTGCCGCCCTGACTGCAATCTGGTGGTCTGCGAGGACACCGGCGGCGGCATCGCCCCCGACATCCTGCCCCACATCTGGGACAAAGGATTCTCCTCTAAGGGGGAGGGGCGTGGCTTCGGCCTATATCTGATCAGCCGACTGGTGGACGAGCATGGAGGCTGCATCGAGCTGGAGACCGAGCCCGGGGTAGGCACCTGCTTCACCCTGACCTTTACCAGAGAGGAGTGAGACCGGATGTACCAAGTCATTATCATCGAGGACGACCCCATGGTGGCCGCCATCGACAAGCAGTACGTGGAGGCGGACAGCCAGTTCCGTGTGGTCCGCACCTTCAAGAGCGGCGGAGAGGCTTTGGCCCATTTGCCGGAGCTCAAGGCGGATCTGATCATCCTGGACTACTACACCCCGGGCATGAACGGCACTGAATTCGTAGACCAGCTCCACACCCTGGGGGAGAGCCCCTTCATCATCGCGGTCACCTCCGCCAACGACACCCATATCGTCCAGGGCCTGCTCGCCCGGGGGGTGCTGGATTATCTTGTCAAGCCTTTCCAGTTCCCCCGCTTCCGTCAGGCACTGGACCGGTTCCTTCAGGCCAGGCGGCTGCTGGAGCAGGGGCCCGGCAGCATGGACCAGAGCGCCATTGACCAGCTGGTCCATCACCGGGAGGCAGTGCCTCCCGGTACGCCCTTGGACAAGGGCGTGAATTTCAGCACTCTGTCCAGGATCCGCCGCTTTTTCGATGAGAACCCGGAGCACTTCTTTACCAGCGAACAGATCGCCGAACATGTGGGCCTGTCCCGTATCACGGTACGCCGCTATGTCAACTACATGGTGGATCAGGGGGAGATCACCAGCTCCATCGATTACCAGACCGGAGGCCGCCCCTCCATCCGCTACCTGAGGCTGCACAGCTGAATATCATCCCTATCCCTCCCGGCAGGCATCGCAGGACCGATGCCTGCTTTTTCCTTCCCGCTCAGCTTTCTTTCCGCACAGCCTGATTTTGGGGGCCTATTCAGTTACAATAGTTACAAAAGCCCTTCAATAATTACGATAAATTGACTTCTTCCCCTTGTCTTTATAGAATCTTTATTGTAAAAGGTGTGTGTCCGGCGGACTGCCGGGCAGGAAAGAAAGGAGAGAGATGTGTATGACTTTGGAAAAAATCCTTGGCTATTTCGGGACCTACACAGCTGGTGTGGATGGAGCGGTCAGCTCCTTTCAGTTCGAGTATCTCACCAGCCTTGGTTTCGCAGCTATTGTGATCTTTCTGGGCCACGCCATCGTCAAGCGCTCCGCGCTTCTGAAAAAATTTGCAATTCCCGCTCCTGTGGTCTCCGGCCTGCTGTTCTCTATCGCAGTCGCCATTCTAAAGGCATCTGGCGTGATGGCCTTTTCCTTCGATGTCAAGACCATCCAGGACCTGTGCCAGAACATTTTCTTTATGTGCGTGGGCTTCGGCTTCAGCTGGAAGCTGATCCGGCACGCCGGCGGCAAGCTGTGCATCATGATCGCTGTGGCCGCCTGCCTGCTGATCACCCTCCAGGACGTGCTGGGCGTACTGGTGGGCAACCTCATCGGGATGGACCCCTATCTGGCTCTTCAGTGTTCCTCCGCCTCCATGTCCGGCGGCGTGGGCACCGCCTCCGCTTTCGGCCCCATCTTCATCGATTGGGGTGCCCCTGAGTCCGCCACCACCGTGGGCGTCACCGCCGGCACCCTGGGCAACATCATGGGCTCCCTCATCGGCGGCCCTGTGGCTGCGTTCCTTATCAGCCGCCACCACCTGAAGGCGGACCCCAACGACAAGCCCGAGGCGGCCGCTGACGGCAAGATCAATGAACTGAGCAACAGCCGCATGGTCTCCATGTTCGGCATGGTCCTGCTGCTGTGCGCCCTGGGCATGCCCATCTACTGCATCCTGGACAACATCCCCATGATCGAGATGCCCAAGTTTATCGGCTGCCTGTTCGCCGGCGCCATCGCCCGCAATGTGATGGAGGCCGCCCACATCAAGTTCTATACCCCCGAGGTGGACGCCCTGGAGCATATGTTCCTGGAGCTCTATCTGGCCCTGGTGCTGATGACCATCGACATTACTGCTCTGGCTGACGTGGCTGGGCAGATGGGCATCATCCTGCTGCTTCAGGCAGCGCTCATGGCTCTGTTCGCCATCTTTGTCTCCTACAACATGTTCGGCCGCAACTACGGCGCCGCCGTCATGGCCGCCGGCAACTGCGGCTGGGGCTGCGGCTCTGGTCCCAATGCCGTTGCCAACGAGAAGGCTGTTATGGATCAGTACGGCTGGCACAATGTGGCCTGGGTGCTGTATCCCTCTTTCGCCGTCATTATCGACGATATCTATAACCCCATTTTCCTCTCCGTGTTTGGCGGCCTTCTTGCTCACTAAATCGATCCACCTCCCTCTTTACAATGGGACAGGGGCGCGTATCTGATACGCGCCCCTGTCCCATTGTATTTTGAGGTTGTAAAATCTTCCACATCTGTGGTATAGTAGAGATAGCAGCATGAATTCCATGGATAGGGAGGGTGGTCTCTTGGGGCTTTTTCGCAATAAGGCGGTCCTGGCATGTCTGACCGCCCTATGCCTCGCCTGCGGCGGCTGTGCATCGCAGCCCGAGGATATCTCACCGCTGGATGCGGACGGCCTGATCGTGCTCACCATCGGCACCGCAGACACCGGTGGCACTATGACCCCCGTGGGCACTGCCATCGCCCAGGTCCTGAGCACCGACCAGCTGAAGTTCAACATCAGCACCTCCACAGGCTCCTTCATGAACATTCAGAACCTTTCCTCCGGCGAGATCGACCTGGGGCTGGTGGCGGGCGACTCCGCCTATACCGCTGTCTACGGCACGGAGGACAGCGCCCCCACTAATGAAGACCTGCGGGCCGTTGCCGCTGTCTTTTCCAGCACCTCCAACTGGATGTCCCCCATTCGCACCGGCGCGTTTTATGTCCATGACCTGAAGGGAATGCGCATCGGCGCAGGCCCTCAGGGCTCCGCCTCCGAGCTGGCCACCTGGGCTGTGATCAACGCCCTGAGGCTGGATGGCGATGGGACTGTACTGGAAAACTGCAGCCTGGGGGCAGGTACGGACCTGATCCTCAGCGGCGACCTGGACGCCATCCATGGCTTCACCGGCGCCCCGGTGAGCGGGCTGGCTCAGCTCCCGGAGCGGGTCCCCTCCCGCCTGCTGCGCTACACCCAGGAGGAGCTGGATCTGATCCTCTCCCAGAACGACCTCTACTCCCCCGCCGTCATCCCCGCCGGCACCTACCCCGGGCAGTCCCAGGATGTAGACACCTTTGGGGTCAAGTGCCTGCTGTGTGTAGACGTCTCCATGGACGAGGATCTGGTTTACTCCATGACCCAGGCCCTGTGGGAGTCTGCCGATATCATGGGGGAACTGTATCCCGCCATGTCTGTCCTGTCCGACCGGGATTTTCTGTGTGAGGACCTCCCCATCCCCCTTCACGACGGAGCCCAGCGCTTCTATGAGGAAGTCTGTCCGGAACTCGTCTCAAAGTGATCTTCCCCCATGACAGGGGCCGCGGAAACTTCCGCGGCCCCTGTCTTTTATCCTCCGGTCCGCTCCCAGTCCCGCAGCTCCCGCAGCACCTGGGGGGAGAGGAGCAGGAGGGCCGTCAGATTGGGGATGGCCATCAGCGCGTTGCACAGGTCCACCAGCTCCCACACTGCCTCCCCCTCCCACACGCTCCCCAGCACCACACAGGACAGGAACACCAGCCGGTATGCGGGGACCAGCCGCCTGGACCCGGTCAGGTAGAGGATGCTCTGCTCCCCGTACCAGCTCCATCCCAGGATGGATGAGAACGCAAAGAGGAGCAGGCTCAGGGAGACCACCGCCCCACCCCAGGGCCCCAGCACGGAGGAGAAGGCCGCCGCCGTCAGCGGCGCCCCCAGCCGGTCAGGAGGCACTGCCCCCAACGCCCCCCGGACCAGGGCGTCCGCCGGGCCGTACACCCCGCTGACCAGGATGACTAGGGCGGTGGCAGTGCATACCAGCAGGGTGGAGACGCACACCTCCACGATCCCCCACATCCCCTGCCGGGCTGGACAGTCCACCTCTGCCGCAGCGTGGGCCATGGCGGAAGTCCCCAGCCCCGCCTCATTGGTGAACACCCCCCGGGCCACCCCGTACCGCAGAGCGGCAGCCAGGGTGTATCCCATTCCGCCCCCTACTGCGGCCTCCGGTCGGAGCGCCGAGCAGAAGATCAGTGCCATCGCCTCCGGGATCTGGTCGGCCCGGGCAGCCAGCACCGCCGCCCCGCCCCCCAGATAGAGCAGCGCCATCGCCGGGACCAGACCGCTGCTCACCCGGGCGATGCGTCCGATCCCCCCCACCATCACCAGCCCCGTCAGGACCGCGACGGCCGCCCCCACCGCCAGCCGGTCCCATCCGAAGGTGGCCTGGAGGGCGGCGGCAATGGAGCTGGACTGGACCATGTCTCCCCCGGTCAGGGTGGCCGGCAGGCATGCCAGGGCAAACCAGCCCGCCAGCAGCGGGCTTTTCAGGCCGTCCCGGATGTAGTACATGGGCCCTCCCAGCCACCCTGCGGGGCCGGCGCGGCGGTAGCGCACGGAGAGCAGCTTCTCCGCGCACCCTGTCATCATGCCCAGCAGGGCGGAGACCCACATCCAGAACACCGCCCCCGGCCCGCCGAACCAGATGGCGGTAGCCACCCCGGCGATGCTGCCTGTACCGATGGTGGAAGCCAGGGCGGTGGCCAGGGCCTGGAACTGGGAGATACCCCGCCCATTCCCCCGCCCCCGCCGGCGCAGCATGGCTCCGAAGGTGGTGCGGAGCCACAGGGGTATGCGGAAGATCTGGAAAAAGCCGGTCCGCAGGGAGTAATACAGCCCCGCTGCCAGGAACAGCCCCAGCAGCCAGGGGGACCAGACGACGTCATTCAGACGGGAGAGCAGCATGACCATCACCTCAAATAAGAGGTATGCGGCCATGCCCCAGCTTTATGTCTCTGAGGCTGTCCCTTCCCCCGCCGTCCACGCAGCCCCCGCCAGGGGCACCCGGAAGGAGGGCACCCCCTCTACCGCCGGGGCCAGAGAACACTGGGGATAAAAGAGCTCGATGCCCTCCGGGCGCAGGCAGAAGCGGCTGGCCCGAAATTTCCGCCTCGCCGTCTCCTTCCAGTCCGGGTCCAGGAGACAGCTCCCACTCCGGAGCTCCCCCTCCCCTGCCTGCCTGATCCCCTCCAGCAGCTGCCGCCGGCGGCTCCGCTCCGGCAGCAGCATACCCAGCGGAACCGGCGCGCCCGCTTTCCAGTCCCAGGTCACCCCGGAACAGGACAGGAGGGGCCGCCCGTCTCCCCGCACCTCCCGCAGCTCCATCCGGATGCTCAGCAGGTCCGCCCCCTCCATGGCTACCTCTCCCGTCAGCCCTGCCTGCCAGGGCCGGAAGACCCGGGACTCCTCCCGGCAGGCGGCCAGCCGCAGGCAGGCCAGGCAGTAGGTCTCCCGCTCCCAGCGCAGGCGGCAGGACCGGACCAGGCGCCGGTAGTAGCCCGTCATGCGGCGCACAGCCCGCCCCTTCCCCTCAAACTCCGGCCAGGCCAGGGTCTCCTCCAGCACCGGCTCCCCGCACAGAGTCAGGGTCTTTTTCTCCTCCCGCCACAGGACCGCTGGGGCCTCCCCCATCTGTTTTTCCCTTTTCATGCCAAACCGCCCCCATTTCTTTCCCTATCCTATGACGGGGCAGAAAAAACGGTCCCTTTCCCTAAAAGAGCGCCGGGCAGGCCCTTACGGGTCTGCCCGGCGCTCTTTTAGGGAGACGCTCCGCAGAGCGTGAGAGAGGAAGCAAAGTAATGCTCTTCCTTCCGCCGGCCTGCGGGACCGGCTCTATCCGCGCTTACACAGAGGCGAAAACGTCCTTCGCCCACTGGGCCACGCTCTCCGGGTACACCGTGTACACATAGTCCATGGTGTACTGATACTTCTCGTAGCTCTCCTCCTTGCCGGAATACTGGTAGGTGTCGCCGGCCTTCAGAGAGGTGCCCTTCTCCACATCCATGTAGGGCTGGCCCAAATAGTACCAAGCCACCACCTTGGTAACGGAGTGGTCGGTCTCGCCCCAATCCTTGAACTTCCAGGACTGGAGCCCGGAGGCCCGGACATGCTCCTCGATCCAGGACTCGCTCTTCCCGGCTTCCCGGTACAGGTCCTTCACGATCTCGATCACGTCCTGCTGGGCAGCGGGGTTGTCACCATCGGTCTCGCCGTTGAACATCCACACGGACACCTCGTTGTCGATCATGGCCTGGACCTCTTCCTCGGTCCAGCTCCCCAGGCTGCTGTTTGCCAGGGTGCCGTCCACCGCATCAGCGGATGCCATGCCGCCCAAGTTGCCGTTGCACTCCACATAGCCCGCCACCAGATCGGGGCGCTGGCGGATCACGTCGGAGGAGATCAGGGTGCCCTGGGAGTTGCCCACCAGGATGATGCGGTCCTTGTCCGCGTTCCAGTTCTCGATGGCGTAATCCAGCACGCCGGCGATCTCCTTGGCAGAATTCTCTACTGTGGAGGAGTGGACGTTGACACTCATAATGATGGCGTCAGGCATCTGGCGGTGCCACTCGGTCATCATCACGTCATAGACCACGTTGCAGCCCAGGTTGTTGGCCGGGGTGGTGCTGCCGTCAGTGACCTCCCAGTAGCAGACGCCGCCGCCGCACTGATAGTCGATGACGGGGTAGGGCTCCGCCCGGTTGGGGTCATAGTTGTCGGGGTAGATAACATGGACGGGGACCTCGCCCTGATCGCCCAGCATAGTGTAGTCTGCAGCTTTCCAGCCTACATCCACCATCTCCAGCTCCACCTTGTCCAGGTCATCGGCCAGGATGGTGGGCTCCCAGACGGTATCGGCGAGCATAGTGCCAGCGCCGTCAGTGGAGCGGATACCGGTGGTGATGTCGTCGCTGTTGACGCACAGCACCAGGTCCATATTCTCTCTCCACTGCAGGCCCTTTTTAATGGTGTTGGGGTAGATGGTGATACCCAGGGCATCAGTGGTCTGAGTATCGCCATAGTGGATGTTCCCCTCTGAATCCACATACCAGCTGGAGCTGGTGCACAGAGTTCCGTAAGTCTCACGGCTGCGGTCGGTGACCTTATCCGTCCCCTGATCGACGGTCAGGGTGACCACGTTCCCATCCACAGAGGCGCCGGTGATCTCCACCTCGCCGAACTCCGGATTATTGAAGCCCCGGTCATACAGGGTGTAGCTGTCGGCGGTGACGCCGGTCAGGTCAGTACCCGCGGCGTAGGTGATGTCCACTGTACCCACCTTGTAGCCATAGAAGTTAGCCACTGCTGTGGCCTGGATAGAGGTGATCTGGTCAGCGGCGGGAGCTCCGGCAGTGACGGAGGCGCCTTTCTTGTCCAGAGCCCACTCCTGATACAGTTCGTCGTACACGGTATACTTATAGCCCTGCTTGCTGCTGCCGGCAGCGCTGCCCCGGCAGTCCAGGGTATAAGTATCCCCGTCGCTCAGCTTGGTATTGTAGACAATCTGGCCGTCCACGATTTCCAAGTCGGGGCCATAGAAAGCGGCATCATCAAAGTACCAGCCGTTGATACGGGTGGTGGAGTGGTCGCTCTCACCCCAGTAGGCATAGATCTCAGAGGGGTAACCGGTAAGACGAATGTTCTCCTTAGCCCAGTCGGCCCCCTTGAGTTCGGTCATGATCTGGGTGTACTGAGCGATGCTCTCCACGTTGTTGGAGTCCTGCTCTCCGTCGAAGGCCCAAACCTTCAGGCCGGTAGCAGCGATGGCGGCCCAGTCCTCCTCATCGTAGCTGTACCCGAAGGTACCATTCTGGCAGATATAGGCGTCAATGGTGAAGTCATACTTGCCCTCGGGCAGAGTGCTGGTCTCCTCCAGTCCGGCATCCTTCTTCTGGTTCTGGGGGTTGTAAGCCTGTCCAGCCAGAGCCTTAATGACCAAGGCGGAGGCCATGGTGCCTCTGGAGTTGCCCTGGAGTACGATGTTGCCGGTCACACCATAGGTGTCGATGAAATACTGCATCACATTGACATCGTCCACCACGAAATCATAGATATCGAAATACTCGCCGGGGCCTGCGCTGGAGCGGTCGTGGATGTTGACCACGATGGCACCCTTGTTGGCCCAGGAGGTGGTGGCGGAATCATACATGATGCCGGTGCCATCGTCATCGGTGCCGTCGGGCAGCTTCCAGTAGGAGATGCCCTGTCCCTGCAGGGTGAACACGATGCCGTTGGCGGGATCATAGTTGGCGGGGATATAGGCGTAGCCCCGGACATAGGCGTCCTGGGTGCCGTCAGTAGCTGCCGCGGCGGTAGAGGGGATCCGGATGCCCAGATCCTCAAAGGACTGGAACTTACCAGCGCCGAACTGGCGGTCCACCGTCTCCTTCCACAGCCCGCCGGCGTTATACTGGCCCTTACCGTTGGCCAGGCAGGCGGCGGCGCTCTCAGCCTCGCCGGCGTGGCGCAGCTTCAGCTCCAGGCACGCGCGGCTCTGGTAACCCATGCCGGTGGTGTTGGCCTTGTACTCGCCGGAATCTTCCTTGCCGTAGTAGATGACGCCGTTCACATCGCGGTACCAGGCGCCGGTGGCATAGATGCCGAACACGTTGCGCTCACGGGGGCCTTCCTTCTGATCCCCGGTGTAGACCAGCTTGTTGTTGGCGGTGGCTGCAGAGCCGTCGTCAATCGTCAAGGTCACAGTCTGGCCCTGGACAGAGACACCAGCGATCTTGATCCGACCGTAGTCGGGGGACAGGGAGCCCCGGTCCTCCAGGATGTAGCTGTCGGCGGTGACGCCGCTGACATTGACACCCGGCTTATAGGTGACCTGCACCTCCACCACACCGGTGCCGTACATGGTCTCGTCGGTATAGGCCTGAATGCTCTGGATGTCCGCCACAGTCAGGTCGGAGCCAGTGGAGAGCGCAGCGGTGCGGGCAGCGCCGTTCCAGGTCAGACTCAGTCCGAAAAACTGAGCCAGATAGGCCAGGGGCACATAGCCCACCTCACCGGACAGATCGGCGGCGGTGTCCATAGTCATGCCGCCAGCTTCCTTGGACCCGTCCCGGAAAGTCAGGCTGGCCTCTCCCTTTACAAAGGTGACCTCCCCTTCCTTCTGCTGATAGGTCAGCCCCAGCTGGGGGCCGATGCTCACGGGGACCTGGGTCCGGTCCTGCCCGTCGATATAGGCGGGCGCTTCCAGCTCCAGTGCCGTCCCGTTCAGCGTGACCGTTACCGCCGTGTTGACAGCCTGGACGGTCAGGCCCAGGGAGAGCAACATGGCCAGCGTCAGCACCAGAGACAGGAGCCGTTTCGTTATGGTTCGCATAAATCGATGACCTCCTCTTTTCAGGATCTCCTGATTGGATAGAGCTCTTTTCTGCATTTCCTCTCTTCCCTCTGCTTTGCGCCCCTCCTTTGTCATTTTCGTCAAAAAAGACGCTCTATTTAGTTTTATTTTAATTTTGAATATCCAAAACGTCAATCCACATTTTTTTGAAAGATAAACATTTTTTCTTCTCCCCTTCCCCTTGGCCAAAATACGATATGGGGCAGACCCCAGAGGGACTGCCCCATATCGCTAAGGAGACGCTCCGCAGAGCAAGAGAGAAAGCAAATAGATCTTACACCCCTCTGGTCAAAGCCCACTCACTGAGATACAGGAGTGATTGTTCACGCCCCACTCGGCGAACTTGTAGTCCTTGTAGAAGGAGACCCGCAGATCGTCAGCCATTCATTTCTCAGAGTAGCCGGCGGGTATAGCGCTGCCGTAGAGTCCCCACGGACTTCAGTGCATAGGTGGGATCGGTCATGTTGTTTCCAGCGCCCACTCCTGGAAGTTTTCCCCATACACGGTGTATGCATGACCCTCCTTAGTACCGGAGCGGCTGGCTCCCCGGGCCTCAACGGTGTAAGTTCCGCCCGGCATCACCTTACTGTCATACACCAGCTGCCCATTCTCATCAATATGACAATCAGAGCCGTAATAGATCTCACCGTCTCCAAAGTACCAATAATTGATCCGGGTGGTGGAGTGGTCGCTCTCGCCCCAGTAGTAGAACAGTTCAGAGGGGAAGCAGGTGAGACGCAGGTTCTCCGCGATCCACTGGTCGCTGTACCCAGCCTCTTTGAACGCCTTGATCTGTTCCTCCACATAATCAATATTGTTGAAGTCCTGCTCCGCGTCAAAGATCCATGCCCGCAGACCGGTCTTTGCCACCGCCAGGCGGTCCTCGTAGGTCCAGAGCCCCTGCCCGCCATACAGGCCGTTGTTGCACAGGAACACGCCGATCTCGAAGTCATATACCGATTTATCCAGGGTCTTGGTACGGGGACGGTCACCCCAGTCGGCCGCATCCTGTCCGGCGGAGTAGGGCTGTCCGGCCAGTGCCTGGATTATAGTGCTGGCCGCCATGGTGCTGCGGGAATTGCCATGGATGATAATGCGGTCCCGGTCGATGTTGTAGTGCTCCAGGAGATACTTGATCACATTCACATCGTCCAGAAGATAGTCATAGTCCTCGCCGTTGCCGCCCATAATCGAGCGGTCATGGATCCCCACCACAATGGCGCCCTTTCCGATCCAGGAGGTGGTGGCCGCATCATACATGATGTTGGTACCAAAATTATTGGTGCCGTCTTCCAGGATCCAGAAGGAGGTACCATTGCCCGAGATGGTGACCACCAGAGGGACTTCCTCATCACCGGTGTAATCCTCCGGGACATAGAGGTAGCCGCGGACATACTGGTCCGGGACCACATCCTTGGCGTTCTTTGCAGTGGATTCCACCTGAATGCCCAGCTCCTCAAAGGTCTGGAAGCCGCCTTCGCCAAAATTGGCGTCAATGGTCTGCTTCCACAGACCGCCGGCGTTATACTGACCCTTTTCATTGGCCAGGCAGGCGGAAGCGCTCTCTGCCTCGCCGGTGTGGCGCAGCCTCAGCTCCAGGCAGGGCCGGGCCTGGTAGCCCATTCCGGTGGTGTTGGCCCTATACTCTGCGGTGTCCTCCTTACCGTAGTAAATGACACCATTTACATCACGGTACCAAGCCCCGGTACAGTAAATGCCAAAGGCGTTGCGTTCCCGGGAGCCCTCCTTCTGATCTCCGGTATAGATCATCTTATTATTGGAAGTGGCTCCAGTGTTTTCCGCAATGCTCAGGGTCACAGTCTGTCCCTGAACGGACACACCCGCGATCTCGATCCGCCCAAAGTCCGGGGACAGGGTCCCCCGATCCTCCAGGATGTAGGATTGCGCTGTCACACCGCTCACATCCACTCCTGGACGGTAGGTGATCTCCACCGAAACCAGTCCTTGACCATAAAAGGTCATATCCGTATAAGCCTGAATACTGCTGATGTCTGCCACAGTCAGGCCGGCACTGCCGGTCAGAGAGACCGTCCTGCTGACTCCGTCCCAAGCCACCTGGATCCCGAAAAACCGGGCCAGATATACCAAGGGGACATAACCCACGCTACCGGACAGGTCGGCAGCGGTATCCATAGTCATGCCGCCGGCCTGCTTCTCCCCATCCCGGAAGGTCAGGCTGGCCTCCCCCTTTACAAAGGTGACCTCCCCCTCCTTCTGCTGATAGGTCAGCCCCAGCTGGGGGCCGATGGTCACCGGCACCTGGGTCCGGTTCTGTCCGTCGATATACGCCGGGGCTGTCAGCTCCATGGCCGTCCCGTTTAGTTCAATGGACACAGGGCTGCCCACTGCCTGTACGGTCAGCCCCAACGACAGGATCATTGCCAGGGTCAGTACCAGAGTCAGGATGCGTTTTGTCACTGCTCGCACAATCGATAACCTCCTCTTTTCCTTTCCATGGCATTTCCGGGTCTCTCCTTATCCGCTCTGTTTGTGCCGCGCCTCCCTTGTAAGATCTCCCAAAAAATGCCCCTTGGATATGTCCAGTTTAATAACCAGTCTCCAAACCGTCAATCTCCATTTTTTTGACCTGTCCCCACTTTTTGTAGTCTCTGCCGCTTTTCATCTGTATGCCGGGCTTCCGGGACAAAATTTGGGGCGGAGCCTTTGGCTCCGCCCCGGAGGTCATCTGCCGGTCACTGGATCACGACCGCGTCGTCCTGTTCAAACCCGGAGGCACTGTAATAGCGGGTCACCGTGCCGTCGGCGGCGGTCTCCACGCTGTAATGCTCCAGGAAGTCCCACATCAGCGGCCGGAAACCGGGGATGCAGTTGTGGGCCTCGTACAGAGAGAAGATGTAGGTCATCACGGGGATGTCATCCTCATTGTACCACTTCCAGGTACGGTAGCGGGCGTTGTTGCTCTCCCAATCGCTCAGGCTGCCCTGGGCATCATCGTGGCCGCCGTTGAGGGCGTTTCCGCCGCTGTACACGATCACATCGCTCAGGCTGTCCTCGCCCAGGCCGTTGGCATCGGTGAAATAGGCGATCCAGTCGTTCATGTTGTGATTGGTCGCGCCCTTCAGGTTCTTGGCCGCGTCCCAGTAGATGTCGGCGCCCGCGGCGGCAGCCTCAGTGGAGCGCACCAGCACGCTGGTGTCGTCCTCGGGATAACTGGTGTCAGCCGTATAGCCGGGGATGCCCCGGTCGGCGTAGTTGCCTTCGCCCACCACCAGTCCGGCGGGGATGGCGTCGCCGCCGGAGAGACGGCTGGGCCCGCCGGCATTGCTGGAGATCACCGCGGCCAGCTGGGAGGCTCGGTTCTCCGCCAGCGCGATGGTGGCCACAGAGCCCATGGACTGGCCGGTGGTATAGATCCGGCCCATATCGAAGCGGCCGTCGTTCTTCAAATACTGGACCACCTTGTCGAAGATGGGCAGGTCATAGTCGGAGGATGTACCCTGGTTGTGGTTGGTACGGGTAGGCAGCGCCAGGGCAAAGCCCTCCGCCGCGGCGGTCTGCCACCAGGCAGTGGAATCCATGAACAGGTGCCCGGTCTGAGAACCGCCGTGCCATACCACCACCACGGGGATGTCCTTCGTCCCCGCTGTCTCCGGCACATAGAGCAGCACGTCTGTCACATAGCCGTCGTCCAGGGTCAGGGCCTGGATGGTGATCTCAGCCTCCACCTCGTTCCCGTTCAGATCCGGGCCGCTGACGGTCCCCACCGCCCGCTTGTCCCGGGAGGAGAAGCGCTCCACCTGGATGTCGGTATAATCCAGCCGGTAGGTCAGGCCGTTGCCGTAGGAGATGGAGTTGTCATACCGGGTGTAGTCGGTCATCTCGTCCCGCAGGGCACGGGTGAAGTCATAAGAGACCGTGTCTGCGGCGGTCTCCAGATCCACCACCTTGGAGATCCGGCCCGCATACTCGGTGGCCCAGGTGTCCTCCTTCTGGCTGTATACCTGCCCGCTCACCGGAACGCTTCCCAGTGCTGTCACGCTGGCGTCTGCGCTGTCCGCCCGGTTGACCTGCTTCCAGTAGGTCAGGCTGTCATCGGACTCCGCGTTGACCAGCCAGGTGGGAAGGGGCATATCATCCTTGGTCAGAAGGCCTGCTTCGCTCCCCTTGTCCGGGTTCAGGATCTGATCCAGCCGGTCCGCCATCTGATACAGGATCTTCTGGTTGCCGTTCTCATCCACCCGCTCGTTGATGCCGTCGCCGTCCCGGTCCCGGATATCCCCGTCGGTCATGTGCTTCCATCCGTAGGACTCCTCTCCGGCCGCCCGGAGGTTCTCCAGGCCACAGGTCGTCCCGTTGAGATAGGCCTGGCTGATGATCAGATGGGGGTTCTCCGCAGCCCAGGCCTCCAGGGGGGCTGCGCCGGCTCCATAGCCCACCAGATAGAACTCACCGAAGGTGGTGAAATAGGCGCCATTGCCGGAGTGATATGCCTTGGCGGCGGCAATATAGTCCTTCTCCTGCTCCACATCTCCCCACATATAGGTGGTCTGATCAGGCAGCAGGACGAACAGACACTCGCCGGTCTCATCCGCCACCTGCTTCCAGCCGCTGTCCACCAGGAACTGGTCCGCGTTCACCCCGTCGGGCACGGCGATAAAGTGGTAATAGGGGCGGATCACCGCTGTGTCGGGGATGTAGTAGCGCACCTCACGGCCGGCAAACTCACCGGTGAGGGATGCCTTGAAGTACCCGGTCAGAGGCAGCTGGTTGCTCTCGCTGTAATCGTGGGTCGGGGCCTCGATCTCCGCCAGGTCCCGGGCCTGGAAGCCCTCCACCGGCGTGGTCAGGGCCGCTGTCCGGGTCCCGCTGTTCCAAATCAGCTGGAAGCCGAAAGCCCGGGCCAGGTAGGCCAGGGGCACATAGCCTACGCTGCCGGACAGATCGGCGGCGGTGTCCATGGTCATACTGCCGGCCTGCTTCTCCCCATCCCGGAAGGTCAGGCTGGCCTCCCCCTTTACAAAGGTGACCTCCCCCTCCTTCTGCTGGTAGGTCAGCCCCAGCTGGGGGCCGATGGTCACCGGCACCTGGGTCCTGCCGTTCCCGTCCACATAGGCAGGAGCGGTCAGCTCCAGGGCCCGTCCGTCCAAAGTGACGGTCACAGAGCCCTTTGCCTGGACCGTCAGGCACAGCGACAGCACCATGGCCAGCGTCAGCGCCAAAGATAAGATCCGTTTTGTCATCGCTCTCACGTTGGATGCCCTCCTCTTGTTGCATTTCTCCGGCGCCCCTTCCGCTCCTCTCTCCACTTTCTCTGCTGAGCCACCCCCTTTGTCCTATTTCTCAAAAAGGAGCGCCATGTATCACCTATCTTATTCAGATGTGAACAAAGCGTCAATCCACACTTTTTTGTTCTATCTTCATTTTTTCTCTAGACGTTCCGGAATTCATAGGCACCCACGTATTTCTGTAAAAATAGTGGGGATCTTGCATGCAAGATCCCCACTATTTTTTTACTTTTTGACCTCGATTTCCCGATCTGTTGACATCACCCAGTCGATTAAAGTATCCGCATAAACAGGATAACTGTACCCTTTCTTTAAATAAATTCCATTCTCGCCAAGAGTTCCGTTCAATTCATAAGATGTGGAATTAGGATTATCATACACGATCGTCCCATTTTCAATATGGCCCGGTCCATGGTAAATTGTATCCATCAGGTACCAATATACAAATTTCGTTGCGGAATGATCTGTTTCTCCCCAATAATAATTGTAGTCTGTAGCAATCCCCGAATGACGAACCATATCATTGATCTCAGTTTCAGTATAACCAGCTTCGGCATACAGTTCACGCGCCTGCTTAATCACATCAATATTATTCGTGTCCTGCTCTCCATCAATACACCAAACAGACAGTCCGTTTTCTGCAGCAGTCGCATAGTCCTCTACTGTATATGGACTGCTCTTAACACCCCAATCTCCGTTTATACACAGGAATGTGCTGATTCTTCCTGGATAAGCCTTGATAATATCGCTACCTGCCATAGTGCCTCGGGAATCTCCAGTCAGAATGACATGATTTTCTTTTGCTCCATAGTTCTCAACAAAGTAATCAATCAAGGCAATGTTGTCCTTTGCATAGTTGTAGCCTTCTTCATTCAATTTTGTCGCATCGCTCACGCTATTTACAAAGTCGCTATAATAGCGGTGAGACATGTAAACAACAATAGCATCAACACCTTTGTCATACCAATTGATTACAGAGCCATTAAAAAATGTAGCTCCATAGGGATTCGTTGCAACAATCTCTCCATTCTCCATAATATCCCACATTGCGGCACTGTTTCCAGGTAGGGACAAAATCAGGGGATACTCCTTGTTAGGATCGTACCCATCCGGAAATGCGGCATAGGCCATTACATAATCGCCTTCTATCCCGCTGGAGCTGGGAATTTGAATTCCTAATTCTTCCAAAGTCATAAACCCGCCCTTTGTATAGAGATGGGTTTTATTATTTTTGGTAAAGCTTCCCGTTGAGACATCTGTGAAATACTCAATCTCCGTGGGCCCCCATTTCCCACCAGAGATATAGTTTCCCTTCTCATCCGCCTGACAAAGTGCATTTTCTTCACTTTCGCCCTCATGCCACAGCTTCAGCTCAGTATCTCGGTATTGGAATGCACGGGCCGCCTCCACAATGTCGCCATCGTTTTCACGATACCAGGAGAATGTAGCATGGGTCCCGTAGACATCATCTTTAGCCCGATTTCCAGTGGCATTGGCTCCTGCATAGATATAGGCGTTCTCATCATTTGCGGTGGTGTCGCGGTCAATCGTCAGTGTCACAACCTGACCATGGACATCTACATCTTCAATCGGCAGTTCTCCAAAATCTGGGTACAGATATCCACGGTCAATCAGGTGATAGTCAGATGCTTGTACATCAGAGACATCTACGCCATCTTTGTATGTGATATCCACTCTGGTCACCGCAACCGCATAATAAGTCAACTCGGAATACGCCTGAATATTCTTGATATCATCTACTGTTAGTTCCGGAGCTTTGGTCAGCGTCACCGTATTATTTGAGGCAGACCATGCAACTCTATACCCAAAAAACTGGGCAAGATAGGCCAAAGGCACATATCCAACCTTCCCCGAAAGATTTGCCGCAGTATCCATTGCGGTGCTGCCTGCTGATTTTTCTCCATTCCTAAAAGTAAGGCTTTTTTCGCCTTTTATAAAAGTGACTTCGCCGTTTCCTTCATGATAGGTTATCCCCAGTTGGGGACCAATCGTAACTGGAACTTGAGTACGATCATTTTTGTCGATGTACGCAGGTGCGGAAAGTTCAATTGGATGCCCATCCAATATAACGGTTATGGAATTTTTTGCTTGAGCAGTCAGACACAACGACAGTACTATGGCCAGGGACATCGCGAGGGAAAGGATACGTTTGAAATACCTGTTTCTCATCATTTTTCCTCCTTTGTTCTATCCCAGTATATAGAGTCTTCCTATTTACGTAGTAAATAGGAAAGCTGGGCCCAGCTTTCGCACGAACCAAAAATTCAACCAGCTACATACTTATATTTTCCAAAAGTAAATGGTTGATATCTTAGAACTCTCAGCTCGCTTTTATCATGTATTCTATATAAATTTATGTCTATCTTTTAATGAAATTTTATCTTTTTTGCTCACTTATGTCCAATGCAAATATCACATTGATCCATTTAAAATCCACATTGTTCCTCTCCCTCCCTGATCTTGAAGCATCTCTCTGAAAAAATGGGGCGACAAACTGAGGGAGGGCGCGGCGGATGCCGCGCCCTCCCGGTCGCTTCTGTTCTCTTGTCTGACTCAGCCGATGGCCTGTCCCTGATAGGCGCGCACGCCTGTCTTAGTGTCCAGGGTGATCTGGCTGAACCACTCGTCCCACAGCAGCTGGTTCTCTGCCGGCAGGTTCACATGGTCCTTGCCGGTGACCCAGGCGTAGCGGAACAGAGGGATGCCGTCCTCATTCTCCCAGACGGAGTTGTTGTAGCGGCCCTCCACATAGGTCTCAGTGGCCCCGGTCTTACGGACCTCGACCACGTTGGAGGCGTCCGCCAGCCCGTTGCGGACCAGCCACATGTCCACCGCCTGGGTGGTCATGGTGTCGTCCTGGTTCAGGTCATAGCTCCACATGTCGTACTGGGCCATGGTCATGAACATGGGCACGGTCTGGGATCCCGTCTCCTCCCTGGCCATCAGGGGGCCAGAGGTGGCGCCCATGGCGGCGAAGCGGTGGGAGACCTTGGCACTGCCCAGGTAGTGGGTCATCATGCAGCCCATGGAGTGGCCGGTGCAGTAGATGCGGCCCTGATCCACCTGGGGATAGACTGCGATCAGCTGGTCCAGCAGGTCCTCGGCATACACCACGTCGGTGTAGCGCAGCTCAGGGTCCTCCACCTGCCACAGCGCGCGGTAGGCGGTGGGGTTGGCCTCGCCGCCGCCCAGGGTGGGGGGCACCGGCACCAGGGTGGACTCGGGGAACACCAGCATGATGCCCTCCTCATCGGCGATATTGTACCACAAGGTATTCTCAAAGAAATTGCGCATAGAGGTGGAGGCTCCGTGATAGGCGATGACCACGGGCAGCTGCTCGCCGCTGCCGCGGTAAGCCTCAGGGATATAGACCAGATACTGCCGGTCGATGCCCTGGGAGTCGGTGAAGCTTCGGAACTCCACTCCCATCTCCTCATAGTCCACCTTCCAGGAGATAGCGTTGGACAGCACACCGCCGCCGTAGCGGTAGAACTGGCCCATGAAGTCCCAGATCATGTCGGTGGTGGCAGGCAGGGCATAGTCATAGTTCCCCTCTTCGGTGACCACGGCGGCCGCCAGGATCTCGCCGCCTTCAGGAGCAAAGCGCTCCACGGCGTTCTTGTCGTTGGCTGCGGCCTGCCAGTAGTCCGCCACAGCCTTTGCCTGCTCCGTCATGGTGCTTTCCACGATCTTGACGGGCACCGGCACCTCCTTGCGGGTGACGCCGTAGGTCTTGGTATCGGTATCAAAGGACACATCCCCGTTGGACGCCATGTAGCCGGCGTCAATGAGGCTGGCATCCAGGAACACCGCTCCGGCGATATTCAGGGGATTCTCCATGGCGTACTTCTGCAGGCAGGTACCCATGGCACCGTAGCCCACCAGGTACATGCTGGGACCGGGCTGGAGCCACTTGCCCGCCTTGGCGGCGCTGATGCCGGCATTGATGTATGCCTGCTCCTCCTCCAGAGTTCCCCAGGGAGTGCCCTGGGCGGGTTCCAGCACGAACAGGCAAAAACCCTCCTCGTCCGCCTTGTCCATCCAGCCACTGGTCTCCATGAAGCTCACGGCGTTCAGGCCCTCAGGGACGTTCATCACCACGAACATGGCGCCCTGGGGCGTGCCCTGGGGCACGTAGAGCTTGGCGGTGCGGGCGGCATCGCCCACCTGGATGTCCATTTCCAGCACGCCCTGCCACAGCATGGGCACCACGTTGTCCTTGGTCTGATACTGGGCTGCCTGCTGGGCCATCAGGCTCTCCAGCTCTGAATACACCAGCTGGGGCAGCTTGGTCACAGCGGTCTCCTCCTCCGCGGCCGTGCTGGTGACCGCCGCAGTGCGGGTGACGCCGTTCCAGGCCACCTGGAAGCCGAAGAACTGGGCCAGATAGGTCAGGGGCACATAGCCCACCTCGCCGGACAGGTCGGCGGCGGTGTCCATGGTCACGCCGCCCGCCTCCTTGGCCCCGTCCTGGAAGGTCAGGCTGGCCTCTCCTTTGGTGAAGGTGACGCTCCCGTCACCAGTCTGGACCGTCAGCCCCAGCTGGGGGCCGATGCTGGCGGGGACCTGGGTCCGGTCCTGCCCGTCGATATAGGCGGGGACCTCCAGCTCCAGCGCCGTCCCATCCAGGGTCACCGTCACCTGGGGGCCGGCGGCCTGGGCCGCCAGACACAGGGACAGCGCCATAGCCAGGGTCAGCACCAGCGCCAGCGCGCGTCTTGTCATTGCTCTCATACTCTGCTACCTCCCTATTTCTCCCGGACCGCATGTGCAGTCCGGGGTGTCTGAGCGCCTGTCCCGGGGAAAATTTCTTCCACTCCGCGCCGGCTCACCGCAGAGCTTTGTCCATTCCGACCAAAAAAGGCGCTTTTTTTATTTTAATGTTTTTTTACCATTCTGTCAATGTTCTCCCGCCCTATCGTCTCCGCAGACTCATGGGCTCCATTTCTGCCGTTGTTCGGAAAAATACATGGGAAAAACAGCTTTTTCCCTTGCATCCCTCTTTTAGAGGAAGTATAATAAGAATGCTGTCATGTTGGCCGGATAAGGCAAATCCGCTGTGCGGTTGCGAATCCCGGTCCACGGAGGTAACAGATATGGTAAAAGCGATCGTAGGCGCCAACTGGGGCGACGAGGGCAAGGGCAAGATCACGGACATGCTGGCAGAGCAGTCCGACGTGGTCATCCGCTTTCAGGGCGGGGCCAACGCGGGCCATACCATCATCAACGACTATGGCCGGTTCGCCCTGCACATCCTCCCCTCCGGCACCTTCTATCCCCATGTGACCAACATCATCGGCAACGGCGTGGCACTGGATATCCAGAAGCTGGTGGACGAGCTGGGCTCCATCACCAGCCAGGGCGTCCCCGCCCCCAACCTGATCGTCTCGGAGCGGGCCCAGATCCTGATGCCCTACCACCGACTCCAGGACAGCTACGAGGAGGAGCGCCTGGGCGGCAAGGCCTTTGGCTCCACCAAGAGCGGCATCGCCCCCTTCTACTCGGACAAATACGCCAAGATCGGCATCCAGGTCTGCGACCTGTTCCACGAGGACCGGCTGCGGGAGCGCCTGACCGCCGCCGTCTCCCTGAAAAATGTGCTGTTCGAGCACCTGTACCACAAGCCCTCCCTGGACGTGGAGGAGCTGTACCAGCAGCTGATGGAGCTGCGGGAGCAGATCCGCCCCTATGTGGGGGACGCCGTCACCTTTGTTCACGACGCCCTGCGGGCGGGCAAGACCGTCCTGCTGGAGGGCCAGCTGGGCTCTATGAAGGACCCTGACCTGGGTATCTTCCCCCTGACCACCTCCTCCCACACCCTGGCCGGCTTCGGCTGCGTGGGGGCCGCCGTCCCCCCCACCGCTGTGGAGGACGTGATCTGCGTCACCAAGGCGTACTCCTCCTCTGTGGGCTCCAACACCGAGCCCTTCGTCAGCGAGGTGCTGGGCGAGGCGGGAGATGAACTGCGCCGCCGCGGCGGTGACAAGGGCGAGTTCGGTGCCACCACCGGCCGTCCCCGCCGGGTAGGCTGGTTCGACACTGTGGCCACCAAGTACGGCTGCATGGTCCAGGGGGCCACCCAGGTGGCTCTGACCTGCCTGGACGTACTGGGCTATCTGGATGAGATCCCGGTGTGCACCGGCTATGAGATCGACGGGACAGTCACCGACCGCTTCCCCACCACCCCGGAGCTGATGCGGGCCAGGCCCGTGTTCACCACGCTCCCCGGCTGGAAGTGCGACATCCGGGGCTGCACCGACTACCAGGCCCTGCCTCAGCAGGCAAAGGCCTATGTGGACTTCCTGGAGTCCAGGATCGGCTATCCCATCACCCTGGTCTCCACCGGACCCAAGCGCAACGAGATCACCGTCCGGCAGAAGTAATTTCCCGGACTGCTATGCGCCGGATACCAGGCTCTGGTATCCGGCGCTCCCCCTTCCCCCTCTGTCCATCCGGCGGCCCTGCCGCCTTGTTTGAAGAAAGGATCTGTGTCACCATGACCAAAATCGACATTATCTCCGGGTTTTTGGGTGCCGGCAAGACCACGCTCATCAAGAAGCTCCTCTCCGAGTCCTTCCATGGCGAGAAAGTGGTCCTGATCGAGAACGAGTTCGGTGAGATCGGCATCGACGGCGGCTTTCTGAAGGATGCCGGCGTCCAGATCACGGAGATGAATTCCGGCTGCATCTGCTGCTCCCTGGTAGGGGATTTCGGCACCGCCCTCAAGGAGGTGCTGGACACCTATTCGCCCGACCGCATCATCATCGAGCCCTCCGGCGTGGGCAAGCTGTCCGATGTCATCGCCGCCGTGGAGCGGGTGCGGGACGGCGGTGCCCCCCTGGAACTGCACAGCTTTGTCACCGTGGTGGACGCGGTGAAGTGCAAGATCTATATGAAGAACTTTGGCGAGTTCTTCAACAACCAGGTGGAGCACGCCTCCGCTATCCTCCTCAGCCGGACCCAGAACATGGACCAGGCCAAGCTGGCCGCCGACGTAGCCATGCTGCGTCCCCACAACGCCAAGGCGGCTATCCTCACCACCCCCTGGGACCAGCTCACCGGCGCCCAGATCGTCTCTGCCATGGAGGGGGGCCACGACTTGGCCCGCGAGCTGATGGAGGAGATCGGACACCACCACGACCACGGGGAGGACGAGCCCTGCTCCTGCGGCCATGACCACCACCATGACCACGAGCATGAGCATGAGCACGAGCACCACCACGACCATGACCACGGGGACTCCTGCTCCTGCGGCCATCACCACACCCAGGAGGAGCTGGACGCCATCCACGCTGAGCTGGGCTGCGAGGGGGCCTGCGGCTCCTGCGACCTGTGCGACAGCTGCATCCACTCCACCTTCCACCACCATCACCATGCCGACGAGGTGTTCACCAGCTGGGGCCGGGAGACTCCTCGGAAGTACAGCCGGGAGGAACTCCAGGACATTCTTTCCGTCCTGGCCATGACGGAGGACTATGGCACCATCCTCCGCTCCAAGGGCATGGTCCCCGATCAGGACAGCGAGGGCTGGCTCCACTTCGACCTGGTCCCCGGCGAGTTCCAGATCCGGGAGGGCAGCGCCGACTACACCGGCCGCCTGTGCGTCATCGGCGCGGGCCTGGACGAGGCCAGGCTGGAAAAGCTGTTCCTGCTGGCGTGAGGTGAGGCTGCATGAAAGATCCCCGTATCCCGCTGTACCTCATCACCGGCTTTCTGGACAGCGGCAAGACCACTCTGCTCACCGACACCCTGAATATGGATTATTTTTCCGATGGGCAGCGCACCGTCCTGCTGATGTGTGAGGACGGCGAGACGGAGTATGATCCGGAGCAGCTGTCCAGGCTGAACACTCGCCTGGTCCCTGTCCAGGACCAGGCCCAGCTGAACACCAGCTTTCTCCAGGAGATCGACCGCCGCTATCAGCCGGAGCGGGTGCTCCTGGAGTACAACGGCATGTGGCCCATCCAGATCCTCCGGGACCTGAAGTTGCCCAAGACCTGGGGGCTCTACCAGGCCATCGACGTCATCGACGGCTCCACCTTCGAGATGTACCGCTCCAACATGCAGTCCATGGTCATCGACATGGTCACCGAGGCCGATATGGTCCTCTTCAACCGCTGCACGCCGGACATGCCCCTGTCCGGCTGGAAGCGCTCCATCCGGGCGGTAAACCGCATGTGCGAGATCGTCTTTGAGGACGAGAAGGGGGAGGAGCTGGAGGTGGAGGACATCCTCCCCTACTCCCTGGAGGCGGACACCATCGTCCTTGAGGACGAGGACTACGGCATCTGGTACTTGGACATCCAGGAGCACCCAGAGCGCTACACCGGCAAGACCGTGGTCTTCCGGGCCCAGGCCATGACCAGCATGAAGCTGCCCAAGGGCACCTTCATCCCCGGCCGCAACGCCATGACCTGCTGCGCCGAGGACATCCGCTTCTTCGGCTTCCTGTGCAAGTATGACCGGTCCCGCTCCCTGAAGAAGGGGGAATGGGTCATGGTGGCCGCCCGCATCCAGTGGGAGGAGTCCCCCGTCTATCAGGGGGAGGGCGTGGTCCTCTACGCCCAGCGGGTGGAGCGGGCCGACCGCCCGGACGATCCCCTGGTCTATTTCCGATGACCCTTTTCCCGGCGCCCCGGCGGGGCGTCGGGAAAATTTTTGAAAAGCCCTCCCTCCTCCTTGACACCCCTTCCTTCAGATGATAGTATAATAAATTGTAAGCGCTGTGAACGGAAAAGTAGCATCCTCCACCGGTCGACAGAGAGGGAACGCCACCGACTGAGAGCGGTCCCAGTCCGCGGGATGTGAAGTGCGTCCGGGAGCGCGGCGGGTAATGCCGCCCGGTCTGGCCCCGATAGCGGCCTTTGAGTGAAAAATGAGAGTGGAACCGCGAGCGATCGCCTCTTATGCCTGTGGGCATGAGGGGCGCTTTTGTTTGTGTCCAAGCTGCGAAAAGGAGGCGTTCCCCTTGCATCTTCCCTTTCCCCGGCTCCGGCACAGCCGCCGGAGCGCACCGCGATGTCCCGGGTGCTGTTCTTCCCGCCCACAATAAATGGGGAGACGGAATGGATCTCCCCCAAGGAGGACATCATGTTTCAGTCACTGAGTGAATTGCTGGGCGCCTATCAGAAGCGCGACCCGGCCGCCCGCAGCAAGCTGGAGATCTTTCTCCTCTACCCCGGCGTCCACGCCGTCATCTTCCACCGCGTCTCCCACTGGCTCTACTGTCACCACCTTCCCTTCCTGGCCCGCCTGAACTCCCAGCTGGCCCGCCACATCACCGGCATTGAGATCCACCCCGGCGCCAAGATCGGCCGCCGCCTGGTCATTGACCACGGGATGGGCATCGTCATCGGCGAGACCGCCGAGATCGGCGACGACTGCCTGATCTATCATGGCGTCACCCTGGGCGGCACCGGCAAGGACCACGGCAAGCGCCATCCCACCATCGGAAACAACGTGCTCATCAGCTGCGGAGCCAAGGTGCTGGGGCCCTTCCGGGTGGGTGACAACGCCCGGATCGCGTCCAACGCCGTGGTGCTCAGCGAGGTGCCGGAGGACGCCACTGCCGTGGGCATCCCCGCCCAGATCGTCCGCATCGCCGGACGGGTCACCCACTACGCCGATGACGTAGACCAGACCAGCGTGGAGAATCCCACCCTGGAACGGCTGGAAGCCCTGTCTCAGCGGGTGGAATTCCTGGAGAAGCTGCTGGATGACCAGTTCCTGAAGGAACGGGCATAGTTCTCTCACGATCCCGGGCGGCCCAGGCCGCCCTCACCGAAGAAAATGGAGGTTTTTTATCATGCTGTTATATAATTCCGCCACCCACAAGAAGGAGGAGTTCCAGACCCACACCCCCGGCCACGTGGAGATGTACACCTGCGGACCCACGGTGTACCACTTCGCCCACATCGGCAACCTGCGCTCCTACATCATGGAGGACGTACTGGAAAAATTCCTGCGCTGGTCCGGCTATGACGTGAACCGGGTGATGAACATCACTGACGTTGGCCACCTCAGCTCCGACGCTGACACCGGCGAGGACAAGATGCTCAAGGGCGCCCGCCGGGAGCACAAGACCGTGATGGAGATCGCCCAGTATTACACCGACGCCTTCTTTGAGGACTGCCGGAAGCTGAACATCAAGCGCCCTGACACGGTGCAGCCCGCCACCGGCTGCATCGACGAGTATATTCAGATCATCACCCGCCTGCTGGAGAAGGGCTACGCCTATCAGGCCGGGGGCAATGTGTACTTCGATTCCTCCAAGCTGGAGCGCTACTACGTGTTCAACGACCACGATGAGGAGGATCTGGCGGTGGGCGTCCGGGAGGGCGTGGAGGAGGACACCAACAAGCGCAATAAAAATGACT
>OLGF01000910.1_pt1 | contig 33736 bp, 26 predicted proteins | sample 1604971 | NCBI WGS metagenome assembly OLGF01 (sample SAMEA3888902, study PRJEB22519) | human gut metagenome | biome: human gut; feature: human-associated habitat; material: faeces | place: Denmark | collected 2011 | reverse complement strand
CATTATAGCACATTTGCTTTATTTAATGGCGTTATATCGCGAACGTTATACTAGTGAAAAGACGTGTGACTTACAGAAGGATGGATGGCGCAAAAACAAAGGCGACCCGCCCGTTTCCGGAGGAGTCGCCCTGTGGTTTTCAGCGATGCGCCTTAGGCCGCCTTGGGGGCGTCGGGCGCGGGCTGCGTGCCCGTGCCGGTGCCGTTTTCAAGCTCCGACTGCAGGAGCTTCACCATGAGGTAGCGGTTGAGCACTTCGCGCGCAAAGAGGAGGTAGCCGAGATAGAGCTCGCTCTTGCGAAGCGAAATCTGCTCTTCGGCGATCTGTTCCATGAATTCGCGCTGGGCCTCTTCGATGAGACCGAGGATGCGGGCGCAGTTGGCGGGAACGAAGTTGTCTCCGACGGCGCGCATGTCCTTGGCGAGCTTTTCGATGTTGTCGCGCATCTTGCCCGTGAAGGGAGAGTGCGAATTGGCGACATAGTTTTCGGAAATCCCGAGCTGGTCGCGAAGTGCATGGCTCACTTCCTTCATGCTCGAATAGGCGCGGTAGTAGAAGTTGCGCGCGTCCCGGTCGGCCTTCGTGCCGCCGCCCGTCAAGGCCATGCGGTAGTACTCGCCGCGGCGCATCATGACGAGGTCGAAGAACATGGCGCCTTCGCCCTTGAGACGCGCGAGCGTCTTGTGGTCCTGCGCGAGGAAGGCTTCGAGACCCGAGGCGAAGAGGTCGAGCGTACGGTCGAGGTTCGACTGAATGTTCACCGAAAGGAGCGCGCGGATCGATTCGCGGTCTCCCTTTTCGACGTGCGTCACTTCGAGGCGGACGTCGTCGTCATCTTCCTTCGAGAAGAAGTTCGACTTGATGATGAGAACAAGCGAAATCACCATGCCGAGGATGATGGCGGCTTCGCCGAGCCACACGAAGAGGAAGGTCACGATGCCGCAGGCGGTCGCCGCCGTGAAGGCCGTGATGAACCAGCCCGAAATGACGGTGAGGACGCCCGAAATGCGGTAGACGGCCGATTCGCGGTCCCAGGCGCCGTCGGCAAGACTCGAACCCATGGCGACCATGAAGGTGACGTAGGTGGTCGAGAGCGGAAGCTTGAGGCTCGTGGCCGAAGCGATGAGGGCCGCGGCGAGAACGAGGTTCACGCTCGCGCGCACTTCGTCGAAGGCGATGTCGCGCGCCGAATGCTTGGGCTGCTCGAAACGCTTGTCGAGAACGCGGAAGATGCTCTTCGGGATGATCTGGTGAATGATGTCGTTGGCGTGCAGCGCACCGCGCACGAGCATGCGGGCGGGAAGCGACGAACCGAACTGTTCCTTGCCGCCGCGCGAAGAACTCGAAAGGTTGATCGACGTGCGGATCACCGTGTGCGCCTTCTTCGAGAAGCAGAGCGTGAGCACCATCACGAGGCCCGCGGCGAGGAGGATGTAGGTGGGCGTATGCGTCACGTCACGCAGCCCGCCCATGAGGAAGGTGTCGGGATTAGCCCCTTCGACCGCGGAGAAGATGGTCCAGCTGTCAAGCGCCGCCATCGGAACGCCGATGAAGTTCACGAGGTCGTTGCCGGCGAAGGCGAAGGCAAGCGCGAAGGTGCCCGCGAGAATGACGTAGGGGAAGACGTTGAGGCGGAAGAAGAGAATGAGCGCCTGGAAGAAGAGCGAGCATCCGACGAAGGAAACGATGAGGATCGCCTCGGTGTTGGCGTCGATCCACTCGATCCATTCGGGACGCATGAAGGAAGCGCCCTTGGCGCCCTTCATGACGAGGAAGTAGAAGATCGCCGTAAACGCGACGCCCGCGAAGACGCCGCCCAGCCACCTGTAGATGCGCTCGTAGCGGAAGGTGAAGACGAGGCGAAGAACCCACTGCACGACGACGCCCGAAATGAAGGCGACGAGGACGGAGGTGAGGATCGCGAGGATCATCGCGAGGGCTTTGCCCGAATTGAGGTAAGTGCCGAGATCGGTGAAGGGAGCGCCCGACTGCCACACTTTGAGGCAGGCCATCGCGATGGCGCCGCCCAGGAGTTCAAAGATGATGGAGACGGTGGTGGAGGTGGGAAGACCGAGGGAGTTGAAGGTGTTGAGGAGGAGAACGTCCGTCACCATGACGGCCGCGAATACGATGATGACTTCCTTGAAGGTGAAGTTTTCCGGGATCAGGACCCCGGTTTTGGCCACCTCCATCATGCCCGACGAAAAGGTGGCGCCGAGGAGAACGCCTGCGCAGGCCACCGCGAGAATCACCCAGAAGGGAGCGGCCTTGGAGCCGACGGCGGAATTGAGGAAGTTCACGGCGTCGTTCGAGACGCCGACGAAAAGGTCGCAAACGGCAAGAATGCCTAAAAGGACGAGGGCGAGGAGAATAAATGTATCCATGCTGGAGCGCCCGACGCGGTGCTTCACACCGTAGCGACGCGTCGGATTTGCGGGTCGTTATAGTTGCCGCAAATTGTATCCGAAAGTTCCCCGGATTATGAAAGTTTTTTGACATCCCACCCCGCCAAAAACGTGTTTTTTGACGCTAATTGCGATCTTTTAGCTTTACAACGAGGCACTTGACGGCATAGATCCGAGGTTTTTATTGTTTTTTCAGGAACCGTCGCCCTTTTGTCATATTTCTGTCATATTTTTGTCATCGTTTTGTCATATTTGGAGCGCGTCATGATCGACCGTCGAAACGTAGTCAAACTGTTCGCAATTCTTCCTTTTTTGGGACGAGCGCCCGTCTCTTTCGCCGCCCCCGCAGAGGTCGATCGGGAGGAAGCGCTCCGCATTGCGCTCGGACACGTCGGCGTCGCTCGGCGCGACGTGAGGAATCTCAAGATCGAACGGGGCGAAGAAAACGGCGTCCCCGTCTACAAGGTGGAATTTGAAACCGCCTTCGGGGATTTCGACGTCGCCGTGTCGCGCCGCAGCGGAGACGTCGTCGACGCCGACTGTGAAATCCGTGAGGAATGGGTGCGCCGCCAGAAGGCCGTTCCGAACGCGCAAGAGAAGGTACGGCGGGAAGCCGCCCGGCGCATCCCCGGTGCGCGTCCGGAAGACGTTCGGCTTAGCCGCGCAGGCGAGCGTTGGGAGGGGGTTCTGAGAAAGAACGGCTGCAAGGCCGAATTCGAAGCCGACCGGCGCACCGGCATTCTCCATGACTGGAATCTTGAACGGCGGGACTGATCGGTCGGCGGCACTTCCAAAACGAATCGGCGGACTTTCGCCCGCCGATCGTCGTTTCCATTCTCTCGTCAGCCCAGATTGGCCGGATCGCCCTTGGTGTTTGGCTCGACCTTCGGGCGCATGAGGTAGAGGAAGATCACGAGCGGAATGAGCACGAACCCGCTCGTGAAGATCACGAACTTGAGCGGCAGATACATCGCCATGGCGCCGCCCGCGATCGGGCCGATCACGCTGCCGACCTGCTGTGCGGCGTAGGAAAGCCCGAAGATGCGGCCGCGGTCTTCCGGGGCGGAGGACTGCGAAAGCACCGCGTTGATGGCCGGAAAGATCCCGGCGAAGGCGAGGCCGCCGATGAAGCGCCACACGCCGAAGGGAACCAGTGTCGTCGGGATCGCTTGAATCATCCCGAAAATGCCCGAGCCGAGCAGCGCGAGATAGAGCGCCGGACGGAAGCCCCACTTTTGCCCGACGATCCCCCAGACGGGCGAAGCGATTACGCCCGAAATCCCGACGATCGAAAAGAGCATCCCCGTGACGAGCACGATGCGGTCCATGCTCCCCTGCAGTTCTCCGACGTAAAGCGGCATGATCGGCTGCTGCAGAAGAATCGTGAGCTGCACCACGCCCGCGCAAAGCAGCATGCGCTGCACGACGGGTACCTTGAGAAGGTTTGTCTTCGGACGGCTCGATTCGACCCTTTCGACCTTCTTTCTCGGCGGCTCCTTGATGTAGAAGATGATGAGAAGCGTGATGATGAAGAGTCCGACGCCCCCGAGGAAGAAGGCGGCACGCATGCCGAAGGCTTCTGCGAGAAGACCGCCCATGAGGGGACCGAGCACGCCGCCCGCCGTCATGGCGCCCTGCATCGTGCCGAGACAGAGCCCCAACTTCGTTCTCGGCGCGTTCACCGTCATGATCGCAAGGCACGCCGGCCAGAGCCCCGACGCAAAGCCCTGCAGTACGCGCACGCCGAAGAGCTGCCAGACGTCCTGCACGAGACCGCCCAGAACGTAGGTGATCGAAAGACAGATCGCCGCGCGTACGGCCATGAGTTTGCGGCTCTTTTTGTCGGCCATCGCCCCCCCAGATCGGCGCCATGATCCCGGAAATCGCAAAGGAGATCGCGAAGATGATCCCGCTCCAAAGATTCACTTCGTCCTGCGCGACGTTGAGTTCCTGAATGAGGTACATCGGCAGGAAGGGAACGAGCATCGTATAGCTCGCCGACATCAGAAGCGAGCTCGCCGTCAGGATGACGAGCGTCAATTTCCAGGGTTTGGCGTTGTCGTTTTCCACGATCTGTTTATCCTTTGAGCCAAAAAAGACCCGGCCACAAACGGTGGACGAGTCAAAGATCATCAGGGGGTTGTAGGAGAAATGCTCTTCAATTGTAGCGATCCAGCCAGTGCAACTTCTCGGAGCGCGCGAACCGCCCCCAAAAGAATTTGACGGATTTTCGATCCAAGTCAAAATCTGGGCACCCTGCCCTCAGAAAGCACCCCCGATGAACATCCGCATCCGCTAGACTGTCGCCTTTCCCTCCTCCCCGACGGCCGCAACGACCGTCTCCGCATCATCAGGACACTCCCGTGAAATACTTCGACTTTGAAATTCTCGGCTTGAAGCGCAAACTCCCCTACGTGAAGGTGGCAGACAATCTGGCCCTCGCGAGCTTCGTCTGTCTCTCCGACACAGAACTCGTACAGCGCGTCGCCCCCGAACTCGTCAAGCGCCTTCCCGAAGTGGACGTCCTGATGACGGCCGAAGCCAAGGGCATTTGTCTCACCTATGAAATGAGCCGCATCATGGGCATGAAGGAGTTCGTCGTCGCGCGAAAGAGCTGCAAGCCCTACATGCAGAACGTCGTCTCGCACACGCTTCGCTCGATCACGACCCAGAAGGAACAGACGCTCTACTTGGACGGCGTCGAAGCCGACAAGATCCGCGGCAAGCGCGTCGCCATCATCGACGACGTGATCGCCACGGGCGAATCCCTTCAGGCGATTGAAAACCTCGCCGTCGAAGCGGGCGCCAAGGTCGTCGCGCGCGCGGCCATTCTCGCCGAGCTCGAAAGCGTCGACCGCAAGGACATCATTTATCTGAAGGAACACTACGTCTTCCGTCCGAATCCCGACGGCACCTTCACGCCGATCCATTCGCTCAAGGACTGATTTTCGAAGCCTTCGGGCCTGAAGCGGGCGGCGTTCCCTCCTCTCTCGGGAGGAGGGGCGCACGCCCGTTTTCTTATACAATTTTGCGACGCATCCCCTTTTCCGACCGACATGCGCCGCGCGTTTCTCCTTTTCCTCCTCCTTTTCGGCTTCGTCATCGGCGCCCATGCCGAGGACCCCGTGCGCATCGGCGTCATCAATCATTTCGGTCCGGCCGAGCGCCGCGACTTCGTCGACGCGACGATCGAAAACCTCCGCACCGCCCTCGCGCCCCGCACCGTCACGGTGACGGACCTCCCGCGCATCGGTCCCGACCGCACGCGCCTCATGCGCGACTACGACTTTCTCGTCGCACCCGCGGAATATCTCGTGCAAAGCGCCGAACTCACAGGCTTTCGACGGCTCGTGACGCGCGTCCAGAAGACGGAGAACGGCTTTTTGAATGGCGTGGGCACGACGCCGCGCGTGTCTTCGCTCTGCATGATTTCGGCGCGCAGCGACCGGTTGAGCCGCTCGAACTCTTCGCGAACCCGACGAAAGTCGCCCTGCAGTTCCGCATAGAGTTCCAGAATTTCCGCGATGCACTGCAGGGCCGCTTCGGGCGTAATCGCCTGTTTGCGACCAGTCCGAATCGCGTCGATCTCCTGATCGATGCGCATCTTTTCGGCTTCGAGCAACTCGATGCGGTTTTGCTGATTGGGGTCGCTTTCCGCGGCGAGGCGCGCAAGGGCGTGCGTGAGCATCTCGAGACGGCTTTCGGTGGGCCCCAGACGCTTCGAATCGAAACGCGAGAGCAGGCGGATGGCGTCGGCCCCGGCCGCCGTGAGTTCGAACGTCTCTTCCTGCGCGCCGGCAGGAAGACGACAAATGAGATAGCCGTCCGACAGAGCGTGCGGGCTTCGTCGCGCGAGAGCGTTTCCTCGAGTCCTTCGGCATAGGCGTTTCTCAGCCGTTCGAAAAACACCGAGGCGGGCAGCACGCGCTCGTTGTCGTAGAGGAGCGTCTGCAAAATGGCGATGGCTTGGGGGCCGTTGTCGGAAGCAAGGAGTTTCCAGATCGGCGCCTGCTGGAGCGTGCGGTAATGTTCTATGGAAGAACGAAGAGACATGGATGCGGTCTTTCAGCGGGAAAGGGATAATTTTCGCAATTTGCGGCGGTCTGCGCAGACGGCCGGCCGACGAGACTCGGTCGGCCGTCGTGCATTTTTCGACGCGCGGACGCTTTTCACGCGATCTTCGGCATCGTCCAGTTCCAGTACTGCTTGCCGCCCGTCATCACGAAGACGTTCTTGAAACCCTTTTGCTCGAGAATGCGGGCGGCTGCATAGGCCCGGACGCCCGCGCGGCAGACGACCACGATCGTGCGGCCGTCGGCCGGCACTTCGTCGAGACGGTCGCGCAGTTCTTCGAGAGGAATCGACTCATAGGGAAGCGGCAGGGCGTCGTCTGCGATTTCTTCCGACGAGCGCACGTCGAGAATGCACGCCCGATCGGGGGTGTTGGGCACGTCGTCGCCCAAATCGGGTTCACGTCCGGCAAAGAGGTCGGCGACTTCCCCGGGCTCGATGAAGCGCACGAGACCGTTCAGGACGTTTTCCACCACGAAGGCCGCCGCGTGGATCGGATCCTTGGCGGACCCCGTCTGGGGCGAATAGCAGAGATCGAGCTTCGTCAGGTCGCGCACGTTCGCCCCGAAGAGCATGGTGGTGCTCAGGACGTCGATGCGCTTGTCGGCGCCCTCGCGGCCGATCGCCTGGGCGCCGAGGAGTTTCCCAGCCTTGTCGAAGACGATTTTGAGAATGACCGGAGTGCTTCCCGGATACCAGCCCACGTGATTGCGCGCGATGACCGTCACCGCGTCGAAATCCCGACGGGGACGCTGTCCGCAGGCGAGGAGTTCTCCGACGTTTTTCCCCGTCGACGCCCAGACCGTGCCGAAGAGCGACACGACGTGCGTCGCAAAGGGCGGCTGCAGTTTGCTCTCGGGAACGCGCCCAGAAGCCGTGTCGGCCGCCTTTCGGCCCGAGCGGACGGCCGAGCCCGCGAGCATCAGGGGGCGCGGCTCGAGCGTTTCGGGATCGAGCGACGCGGCGACGTCGCCCGCCGCCAGAATGTCGGGGTCGCTCGTGAGGGTGAGAAGGTCCGTACGGATGGTGTCCCGAGGTCCGAGTTCGAGTCCCGCCTGCACGGCCAGTTCGGAGCGGGGACGCACGCCCGCCGCGCTGAGGAGATAGTCGACTTTGAGCGTCTCGCCGTTCGTGAGCGCGACGCGAAGCCTCCCGTCTGCGAGGTGCTCCACCTTGGCGGCCGTGGTGCCGAAATGCCAGAGAAGGCGCTTTTCCTTCCCTTGAGCGAAACGCACGAAAAGCCGCGAGAGCGCGGGATCGTTCTTCCCGAGAAGCGTGGCCCCGCGCGTCACAAGGTGCGCGGTGCCGCCGCGCCGAACGATGTTTTCGGCGGCTTCCAGGCCGACGGAGCCGCCTCCCAAAACGAGCGCCGTGAGGCCGGCCTTTTCGGAGAGCGCCTTCTCCAAAGCGAGCGCATCTTCCACCCGCCAGAGCGCCCGCGCGTTTTCGGCGAGCCCCTCGACCTCTGGGAAGACGGGTTCCGCCCCGGTCGCGAGAATGAGCTTGTCGTAGGAGAGTTCGTAGGTTTCGTTCGTCGCGAGGTTTCGCACTGCGAGCGTCTTTCGTTCGCGGTCGATCGAGAGCGCTTCGTGGCGCTCGCGGATGTCGACGGCGTACTGTTCGGAGATCGTCGCTGCGTCCGCGGCGTAGAGGCGCTCAAAGCGGACGATGCCGCCCGCATAGTAGGGAAGCGCGCAGTTCGCAAAGGAAATCTTCTCGCCGCGTTCCAGAAGAACGATGTCGGCCGTTTCGTCCAGACGGCGAAGCCGCGTGGCGGCGGTGACGCCGGCGGCGACGCCGCCCACGATGACGTATCGCATGGGAAGTCCTCACTGTGGGAAAACGTTCGTACAAGCGGAAATTGTAGTGAAGGAGGCTTCCCGGAACCGATCGGACCGGCGAAAAAGAGACTCGACCGCGTTTTCTGCGGACAAAAAAAAGGGAGCGTTGATCAAGCTCCCTGAAAGGTTGGAGAACGTTCGGCAGTCGTTACTGTGGATGGAGTCTCCAAAACCCTCATGAAACGCTCCATCGGACCGCCGACATTCGTTGTTCGTACGAAACCCTTGCTTACGCATCCCCATGAGTAAATCAAGTTCTTTCATCCGAACTTCATCTCCGGGTCTCCCCTTCGATGGTGATCGACTCTTCCAAATCGATCGACAAGAAGAATTATAGGGAGCCAGTCCTTGAAAACAATAGGGGAAATACTGACGACTCTAGGTGATTTGCTTAGTTAGTGATGGAAATCAAGCGTTCCCCGCGGGCTTTACACGACGCAAGAAGAAATACTCGAGATTTTCTTGCGTAAAAATACGTAATCGACAGGAAGAGCGGACTCATTCCTCCGTCCGCACGAATTTCGGGCTGTAGCGGTCGGGGAAGAGGCGGTCCACCAGACTCCGGAGCACGTCCTCGGGCGCGGCGGCGCTGTTGGCGAAAAAGGCGTTCTCTTGATTCTCGCGCAGGGATTGCGGCTGATCGACCTGGCGGGTTTCGCCCGTAAGCAGATCCCGGTAGGAGAGCGACGCGTCGAGGAGTTCCGTGAAGGATTCGTTCCAGCGCCCCTTGAGGCGCACTTCGACGCGGCAGGCGCTCACGGGAGCGTTGCCCGCCACGACGTTGAGTCCCTTCCTTTCGACGAGCCGATGAAGCGTCACCGAAAGGGGCGAATGCTCGAGCGCGGGATCGACCGCCAGGCACACGCCCACGGGCGTCTCGGCAGGGCTTTTCGCCCCGGCCGCGGCCTCGGACGTCTCCTCGGTCGTGGTGCAGCCCGACCCAAGGAAGACAAGCGACGTGAAAAGCAGAATGTGGGTACGCGCGCGCATCGGCAGAAGGACTCCGCAGGAAAAAGCGACTCTTTTGATTATACGGCGGAGCGCCCCGAGGCTTGCATCGGCACGGCTTCGGAGGGGTCGAAAAACTTACCGCCTCTTGCAAAAGTCCTTCGCGGGAAGGGGCGGGTTCGGGCGCCAACCGCTACAATACCCATCCCGATTTTTTCCTTTTTTTCTTCCGAATCGATCATGGCCCGCAAAACGCCCGTCACGCCGCCCCTCTACAACCCCGTCTGGGTGCTCTTCGGCAGTCTTCTCTTCACGCCCGTCTTCGGGGGACTGCTGCAGGCGCACAACTGGGAGGCGCTCGGCGAGCACGACAAGGCGCGGGGTTCGCGCTTCTGGGTGCGCACGAGCCTCTGGCTCATCGCGCTCTACCTCGTCATGCAGATCATGTTCCGCGACGAGCCCATCATCAAGTATCTCGGCCCCTACTTCCTCCTCGTTCTCTGGGGAAGCTGGATCGTCACGGGCGCCTGGACGCAGCTCGGCTACTTCCGCGACTGCGTACCGGCCGACTATCCGAAGCTTCCCATGGGGCGTCCGTTGCTCTTGGGCGGCCTCGGCTGGCTTCTCTATCTGATGATCAACATCACCATGGCGATGGGCCTCTACGTCTTCGGGTTCGACAAGAGCCCGCTGCCCGCCGATGCGCAGGAAGAATCGACGGGCGTCGTCATTTCGATTCCCGAAGGGGCGACCGAACCCGTCGTGAAGCCCCTCCCTCCCAAGGAAAAGCCCTGAGCGATGCCGAAGAAGGGGCGTTTTCGCGAAGCCTTTCCCTATGAGCGCGAAGAAGACTTCGCGCACTGGGCCTGGATGAGGCGCGTCGTCGCGCCCGAACGCTCGGGGGAAGAGCGCCTTCGCGAACTCGAACGGCTCGAAGCCGACGCCAAGGCCGGAGACGACCGCGCCGCCCTCGCCTTCGTTCGACACCTTCTCAAAAATCCCGACGAACCGCGCCGCTTCGCCCGCGCGCGGCATCTTCTCTCTTCACCCATCCAAAAGGAAATGCCCGAAGCCCTGCACCTCGCCGGGCTCATGGCGCTTCGGGGCGAGGGCGAGCCGCCCGATGAAGAAAAGGCCCTGCGGCTTGTCGAGCGCGCCGCCTATCTCGGACGCGTCGAAGCGATGCTCGATGCGGCGAGGCTCTACGAATCCGTCTTTCCTGACGAAAAGAAGTCCCTCTACTGGTGGCGTCTCGCGGCCGCCCACGGCGTCGTCTCGGCGCAGAGAAAGACGGGGGAAAAGCTGCTCGCCGCGGCGAGAGGGGAAGAAGAACTCAAGGTGGCCCGCGACATGCTCGAGCGCGCCGCGCGCGACCACGACCGGGACGCGGCCTTTCTCCTCTTTCGTCTCTATACAAGGCGGGGGCCCCTCGAAGACCGCGACGCGTCGCTCTTCTGGCTCAAGGAAAGCGCCCTCTCGGGCGACACGGACGCGCAGTACCGGCTCGGAATTCTTCACTGGGCGGGGCAGCGCGTCCCCGTCAATCAGCGAGAAGCCGTGCGTTGGATCGCCCGCGCGGCCGAGGGCGGCCACTTCGGGGCGATGGAAATGCTCGCGAACCTCTTTCTCTCGGGCTCGAGCGTTCCCGTGAACCGCGTCTACGGCTGTGCGCTTCTGCGCACCGCCAAACGCCTCGGCGACAAAAACGCGGGCGCTCTTTTGCGAACGCTCACGCCGCTTCTGAAGCGACGGGACTTCGAAGAGGTCCGCCGCCTCATGCGCGAAGCCCCCGACGCGGCGTCGCTCGTCGAAGCGATTCTCCCGCGGCGAAGCCGCTGAGCGCTTCAGCGGTCGTTTCGCCGCTCGACGAAGTGCGTGACGGCGCCCTTCAGGGCGGTCATGGTCTCGGGCTCGGGATAGTCGATCCCGACGGCGGGAAAGAGTCCCGTCAGAAGGCCTCCGGGCGGACGACGATAGATCTGCAGCGCAAAGGTGTCGACCGCCTCGCTTTTTAGCCAGTCGGCAAGCGAGAGAAGCCGCTCGTCGGGAAGCCAGTCGGGGTGCGCCGTCGTGCGAAGTTCGTGCGCGACGCCGCTCTCTTTAAGAAGCCGGTGCGAGAGAAGAAAATGCTCCGCCGCCCCCTTCGCGCCCGCGGTGCGGTCGAAATGCGCCGCGTCCCGCGGATCCGCCTTCACGTCCATCCCGACCCAGTCGAGCATCGGAAGAATCGTTTCGAGAACGCGGGGATACGCCCCGCCCGTGTGGAGTCCCGCGGCGTAGCCCATGTCTTTCACGGCCCGGATCGCGGCGGGAAGCGCCGGATCGACGCAGGGTTCTCCCCCCGAGAAGATCACGCCGTCCAAAAGCCCCTTGCGGCGCGAAAGAAGCGAAGCCACCTCCTCCCAGGACCCGTGCTCGAGCGAGGGATCGAATTCCCGCGGCTGCATCCACGGATTGTGGCAATAGGGACAGCGCCAGGGACAGCCCTGAATGAAGACGACGGCCGAGAGCTTTCCCGGAAAGTCGATCGTCGTGAAGGGCGTGATCCCCGCGACGCGCAGATCGGAGGGCTGGTATTCGCGCATTCGTTCACCTCGCAAGGCAAGAGGAAAAAAGAAGGGGCGTCTTCCGCAGCGCATGCCGCGGCCAACGCCCCGATTCGTCGCTCGAAGAGCTTACTTGCGTTCGAACTTGTGGTGCTTGGCGCTATCTTCCGTGAAGCAGACGCGTTCGTTGAACTCGCCCTTCTTGCCGGTGTTGAAGCTCTGCACCGGACGGTGGTAGCCCATCACGCGGGTCCAGACTTCGCAGGGCTGGCGTTCTTCGTCCTTCAGGACGACTTCATCGCATTTGGCTTGGGTCATGACAATCCCTCCGATAAATTGAAACTATTGGCAAAAACTCGAACTTTTCGACAGTCTATCAGACTCTTCAGGAAGCGTTGGCCGCGGCGCGGCGTTTTTTCGCGAGGAGTTCCGCGTCGCACTTCGGGCAGAAATCGTGGCGTCCCGAGAGATAGCCGTGCTTGGGGCAGATCGAGAACGTGGGCGTCACGGTGATGTACGGCAGACGGAAGTTCGTGAGCGTGCGGCGCACGAGGTCGCGGCAGGCCGCGGCCGAGCTGACGGCTTCGTTCATGTAGAGGTGAAGCACCGTCCCGCCCGTGTACTTGCGCTGCAGATCGTCCTGCATTTCGAGCGCTTCGAAGGGGTCGTCCGTGAAGTTCACGGGGAGCTGCGAAGAGTTCGTGTAGTAGGGGTTCGACGCGGTCCCGGCCTGCAGGATGTCGGGGAAGCGCTTGCGGTCCTCGCGGGCGAAGCGGTAGGTCGTGCCTTCCGCGGGCGTCGCCTCGAGGTTGTACATGTGGTCCGTCTCCTCCTGGAAGGAAACGAGACGCGCGCGCACATGATCGAGGAATTCGAGCGCGAAGGCGTGCCCCCAAGACGTCGTGATGTCGTCCTTGTCGTTCGTGAAGTTGCGGATCATCTCGTTGAGGCCGTTGACGCCGATCGTCGAGAAGTGATTGCGCAGCGTTCCGAGATAGCGCTTGGTGTAGGGGAAGAGCCCCTGGTCGATGTGGCGCTGAATGACCTTGCGCTTGATTTCGAGACTCGTCTTGGCGAGGTCAAGGAGGTAGTCAAGGCGCTTGTAGAGCGCTTCCTTGTCGCCCTTGTAGAGGTAGCCGAGACGCGCGCAGTTCACCGTCACGACGCCGAGCGACCCCGTCTGTTCGGCCGAACCGAAAAGGCCGTTCCCGCGCTTCAAAAGTTCGCGCAGGTCGAGCTGCAGGCGGCAGCACATCGAGCGGATCATGTTGGGCTTCAGTTCCGAATTGATGAAATTCTGGAAGTACGGGAGCCCGTAGCGCGCCGTCATGTCGAAGAGGCGTTCCGCGTTTTCACTCTCCCAGTCGAAGTCGGGCGTGATGTTGTACGTCGGAATCGGGAAGGTGAAGACGCGCCCCTTCGCGTCGCCCTTCATCATCACTTCGATGTACGCGCGGTTGATCATGTCCATTTCCTTCTGGAGATCGCCGTACGTAAAGGGCATTTCCTCGCCGCCGATCACCGGGTGCTGGGGACGGAGGTCTTCCGGGCAGGTCCAGTCGAAGGTGAGGTTCGTAAAGGGCGTCTGCGTCCCCCAGCGCGAGGGCACGTTGAGGTTGTAGATGAGTTCCTGCATGGACTGCAGGACTTCCTCGTAGGGGAGATTGTCCTTGCGGATGAAGGGCGCGAGATAGGTGTCGAAGGACGAGAAGGCCTGCGCCCCCGCCCATTCGTTCTGCATCGTGCCGAGGAAGTTGACGATCTGGCCCGTCGCGGAGGAAAGGTGCTTCGGGGGATTCGCCTCGACCTTGCCGGCGACGCCGTTCAAACCTTCCGTGAGGAGCGTGCGAAGCGACCAGCCCGCGCAATAGCCCGAGAGCATGTCGAGGTCGTGAATGTGCACGTCGCCGTCGCGGTGGGCGCGGCCCACTTCCGGCGGATACACGTGGTTGAGCCAGTAGTTGGCGACCACCTTCCCCGAGACGTTCAGGATGAGGCCGCCCAGGGAATAGCCCTGGTTGGCGTTGGCGTTGACGCGCCAGTCGAGCTGATCGAGGTATTCGTTGATGGAGCTTTCGACGTTCACCCAGCTCTTCTTGGCGTCGCGCACCTTGGCGCGCGATTCGCGGTAGACGATGTAGGCGCGAAGCGTCGTGAAGCAGCCGACCTTGAAGAGGGCCTGTTCGACGGCGTCCTGCACGGCTTCGATGTGGCAGACGCCCTTGTCGTCGACTTCGAGGGAAGGCAGAACGTGCTCGCGCACGATTTCTTCGGCACGGGGCGCCTCAAATTCCCCCGTGGCCTTTCCGGCGCGCGTGACGGCATCGATGATTTTCTGAGAACGAAAGTCGACGACGCTTCCGTCCCGCTTTTGAATACGCTTTGGCAGTTCCATGATCTTCCCAAACACTAAACCTTGATCGACACAACGGGCAAACGCTTGATATGACGTCTTTTAAACACTACATTTTGTGTTTGCACGAAAAATAACCACCACTTATGGAGGTTTCGCGAAAGTTCACTATAGCAAACTTTCTCCCGCGACAAAGGGGGCGGGACCTCGCCCGAACGTTTTTCCCTACCCCGCGGTGACCACCTTTCTGAAAAGCTTTCCCCCTCTTTTCCGCTTTCCGAAACCTTTCTCCCCTCGTCCCGACGCCGCGCCCCGAGAACGTGCGACGCCCCCGCCCGGACCTTTTTCCAGTTCTGGAGACTTTTCCAAATTTACGCAGTTATGCGTATGTTTTTCACGTTTTTTCTCCGACCCCGACCCGTGACGAACGGCTCCCGATCTGAACGTTTTCCCTTAGTAAAATTTTGCTTCTCTTTGATTTGACGCAAACGTGCGCACCCGCTTCCGGACGTCCGAACGGGGGCGAACGGTCCCGCGGCGGTCCCCCGAAGCGAAAATTCGGGCGCCGGGAGTCCACCGACGGGGCGAAGGCGAGGCACCAAGGTGCGGGGAAGAGGGACGCAAGCGCGAAGGATCGGCGCTGAGGGGCTTCTTTTTCGCGGGAAGGCGCGAAGATGCCTGTCCGGGGTGCGATGAGGAAGACGACGATGTGGCGCGACGACGAAGCGTCCGATTTCGCTCAGCGGAGACAGGGAAAGGAGGACGGAGGCTTTTTCGCCCCCGCAAAGAGAAAGACCGACGGCGAATCCTGTCATTCGTCGTCGGTCGAAAGGTTGCAGCCTCATCATGAACGTAGGACCAACCACTTCACTTGACCCGTGCATGAGGAGCTTCACGGGTTCGTCAACCGGCTGCAGGATCAAGGCTACACGAGCCGAAGCAATTTCGCAAATCGCCGCCTCCCCCTCCGCCCTAGACTTTTCGCCGAAGCACCCCCTTTTTTCCTTTCTTTTATTTAAGTATTAACCCTATGGCGTCGACCGGAAAATTTACGTGTTCTTCCGTACAACCTTTCCCGTATTTTTCCGTCTGCATCATCCGTTCGGCCGACGGGACGGGACGCAGTAAGGCGGTACAATTTCTAATCCACGTGTGCGCCATGACTTTCCACGGCGCCCCGACAGAATCACTACGGTCACGATGTACACAGCCAAGCAACGAATTCTGGACCTCGACGTCCTTTCCACGCTCCCGGAACTCCTGACGCACCACCTCGACAAGCGTCCCGACGCCGTCGCCTACAAGTTCTACGACCAAAAGGCGAAGGCTTGGCTCGAAAAGAGCTTCAAGGAAACCTTCGAGGACGTCCTCGCCTGGCGAAAGTCCTTCGCCGCCTTCCCGTTCCTTGAACGCGGCGACCGCTGCGCGATGCTCCTGCCCAACTGCTACGAAGCCGTCTGCTTTGACCAGTCGGTGCTCGCCGACGCGCTCGTTCCCGTGCCGCTTCACGCAATCGACACTCCGAAGTCCTCGGGCTTCATCCTGCGCGATTCGGGCGCGAAGGTGCTCGTGACGAACAAACTCCTCAAGTGGAAGCTCATCCGCGAGGCCTGCGAAACGCCCGACCTGCGGCTCGTCGTCATCACGGACGACGAAATCGAGGACGATCCCTCCGCGCCCGTTCCCGTGATGAAGCTCTCGACCTTCCTCGCGCTCGGCCGCGACGTGAAGGATCTGCCGATGGGTCCCAAAGCCGACGACCTCGCCGCCCTCGTCTACACGTCGGGCACGACCGGCAACCCCAAGGGCGTGATGCTCACGCACCGCAACGTTCTCTCGAACCTTCGCGGCACGCTCGCCAACATTTCGCCCCACGACGAGGAACAGTTCCTCTCGTTCCTTCCGCTCTCGCACACCTTCGAGCGTACGGCCTCCTACTACCTGGCCCTGGGCCTGGGCTATCCCCTCGCCTTCAACCGCTCGATCGCGCACCTGACGGAAGACTTCAAGATCATCCGACCGACGGTGCTCCTTTCGGTGCCGCGCGTCTACGAAATGGTCTACGCGAAGCTTCGCGACGGACTCGCCAAGAAGTCGGGCTTCGTGCGCTTCCTCTTCAACTGGGCCGTCAATGTCGGCTGGCGCCGCTTCTGCTCGAAAAACGGCATCCCGTGCGAGCGTCCCCTCTCGTCGATCTTTGACCCGCTCGTCGCGGGCTTCCTCGACCGCAAGGTTGGGCAGACCCTTCGCGACGTCTTCGGCGGACGTCCGCACCTCTACATTTCGGGCGGCGCGGCGTTGAGCCCGGCCGTCTCGAAGATCTTCTGCGCCCTCGGCATCCCCGTCATGCAGGGCTACGGCATGACCGAAACGAGTCCCGTCATCGCCGTGAACCGTCAGGACTGGAACCACCCGAGCACGGTGGGTCCGGCCGTCTCGAACCTCGAAGTCCGCCTCTCCGAAGAGGGCGAACTGCAGGTGCGCGGCCCCTCCGTCATGAAGGGCTACTGGAACCGTCCCGACGCGACGAAGGAAATCTTCACCCCCGACGGGTGGCTTCGCACGGGCGACGTCTGCGACATCTACGACGACGGCTACATCCGCATCACGGGCCGCATCAAGGAAATCATCGTCACCTCGACGGGCGAAAAGGTTCCGCCCGCCGACCTCGAGGCCGCCATTCAGGAAGATCCCCTCTTCGCGCAGGCCATGGTCTTGGGCGACGACCGTCCCTTCATCTCCGCGATCGCCGTCGTGAATCCGGAAGTCTGGACGAAGTTCTGCGAAGAGCTCGGGCTCGACCCGAAGGATCCCGCCTCGCTCAAGTCGAAGGAGGCGAAGGCCGCCGCGCTTCGCCGCATCAAGCACGCCACGCGCGGCTTCCCGAACTACGGGGTGCCTCGCCAGGTGACGCTCCTCGCCGACGACTGGTCGATCGAATCGGGCTTCCTCACCCCCACGCTCAAACTCAAGCGCCGCGTCGTCATGGCGACCTACGCCAAGGAAATCGAAGAGATGTACGAAGCGCTCGAAAGAAAGAGCGCCTGACGGTCCGCAAAACTCGGGGTGCGCGGCAAATCGCCTTTGCGCACCCCCTTTTTTGACGTTCAAACTCAGTAAGATACGATCAACGTTCAACACCATTTTTCCGGGGGATCTCTTGTGACCTCTTCCGACCACTCCTTCGTGTACGACTTCCGCTCGATTCCCGAAATGCTCGAGCACGCCCGTCTGACGTGGCCCGATCGGGAAGCCTTCCGCCAGTTCGACTACGGCGAGAACGTCTGGGTTTCGACCACCTGGAGTCAGTACCACGCCCGCGTACAGGCCTGGCGCCGCGCCTTCCAAGCGATGGGCCTTGAAAAGGGCGAGCGCGTCGCGATGCTCCTCACCAATTCGCTCGACGCCGTCACCTTCGACTCGGCCGCGCTTTCCAACGGCCTCGTCCCCGTGCCGCTGCACGCCATCGACACCCCCGGGGCCTGCGCCTACATCCTGAAGGATTCGAACGCGCGCTTCCTCGTCACCACGGCCCGCGCGCGCTGGAACGCGATCGCGGCCGCCGGGACGCCGCTTCCGGATTTGAAGCAGGTGGTGCTCCTCAACGAAACCGAGTCGCCCGAATTCGACGGGACGCTTCCGCGCGTCGACGCCGCCCGCGTGTGGCTCGCCCGCGGCGAAGCCGTGACCGACGAAGAACTCCCCGCCTTCCCGGGCTGGGACGACCTCGCGGGCCTCATCTACACCTCGGGCACGACGGGCCGCCCCAAGGGCGTCATGCTCTCGCACGGCAACATCGTCTCGAACGTGCAGCAGATCTCTCGCGTGTGCGACGTCTGCGAAGAGGACGTCTACCTCTCCTACTTGCCCTTCTCGCACACCTTCGAGCGCACGGTCGCGCACTACACGGCCATGGCGCACGGGGCGTCGCTTGCGTTCGCGCGCTCCGTCGCGAACCTCGAGCACGACCTGATCGAAGTGCGCCCGACCCTTCTCTGCTCGGTGCCGCGCGTCTACGAGCGCATTTATCAGAAGATTCAGACGGAATTGGCCCGCGGATCCGACCGCGACCGCTATCTCACCGACTGGATGCTCGAAGTGGGTTGGCGCCGCTTTGCGAAGAAGAACGACCTCCCCGTCGAGAGCACGCCCCGCATGTGTCTTGACGACGAAGTGCATCCGATTCTCGACCGCGAGGTCGCCCGCAAGATCCGCAAGATGTTCGGCGGACGCCTGCGCGCCACCTTCGCGGGCGGAGCTTCGCTCAACTACACCGTCGCGAAGTTCTTCAGCGCCATGGGCCTCAACATTCAGCAGGTCTACGGCCTCACGGAAACGAGCCCGATTCTCTCGTGGTCGACTCCGGAAGGGAACCACCCCGACACGGTGGGGCTCCCGGCTCCGGGCACCGAAGCGCGTCTGGGCGAAAACGACGAACTTCAGGTGAAGGGCCCGCAGGTGATGCAGGGCTACTGGAACCGTCCGGAAGACACCAAGGCCGCCTTCACCGAAGACGGCTGGTTCCGCACGGGCGACCAGGCCGACCTCTCCGACGGCGGACGCGTGCGCATCAAGGGCCGCATCAAGGAAATCATCGTCACGTCGACGGGCGAAAAGATCGCGCCGGTGGACGTGGAATTCGCCATGCAGAGCGACCGCCTCTTCGAGCAGGCGCTCGTGATCGGGGAAAAGCGCCCCTTCGTCGCCGCGCTCGTCGTCGTGAACGACGCCGAATGGCACGACCTTTGCGCCGGTCTGCAGCTCGATCCGGAGGATCCCGCGACGCTCGTCTCGCGCGACGCGCAGCGCGCCGTCATCCGCCGCATCCGCGCCGCGACGAAGACCTTCCCGCAGTACGGCGTTCCGCGCGCCGTCGGGATTCTTCGCACCCCCTGGACGGTCGAAAACGAACTGCTCACCTCCACGATGAAGTTGAAGCGCCGCACCATCTGCGAACGCTTCTCGACGCTCATTGACCAAATGTACGCCGAGATCAACGCCTAAGGCTTTCGATCTTCCTCGAGAAGGGGCTCCGACGGTTCGGAGCCCCTTTTTTCGTTCCTGCGCAAGGCGTTTTGAGATTTTCAAAGCTTCTTCCCGAAAAATTTCAGAAAATTTTTCCGATTTTTCCCACACTTCTCGGGAAAATGCTTATACTGCGTTCGCAAACCAATCCCGCGCCCTCCCGACGCATCGATTTCGCTCCTCGCCGAGCTTGAGATCTGCGGCGGATTTCCAAGGGCCCCTTCGGGATTTTCGGGGTTTGCAGTGAATGCGCGCTGCACCGATGGTCGGCGCGCTTTTTGCTACCTGCACGCCCCTCTGAATCAAATAAGACTGCGGACGGCCTTGCCGTTTGCCGATTTTTTTTTGTTCTCAGAGGTAGTTATGCGTCTTCTTCAGAAAGCCCTCACCTTCGACGACGTTCTGCTCGTCCCCGCCCACTCGACCGTCCTCCCGCGCGACACCGTCCTCTCCACGAAGATCTCCCGTGGCCTCACGCTGAACATCCCGATGGTTTCCGCCGCCATGGACACGGTGACGGAAGCGAACCTCGCCATTGCGCTCGCGCAGGAAGGCGGCATCGGCTTCATCCACAAGAACCTCTCGGCCGACCTGCAGGCCGCCGAAGTCGCCAAGGTGAAGCGCCATGAAGCGGGCGTCGTCGCCGAACCGATCACGATCGGTCCCGACATGCTCGTGGGCGACGTCATCCGCCTCGCCCGTGAACACCGCATTTCGGGTCTTCCCGTCGTCGACGGCAAGAAGGTCCTCGGCATGGTCACGAACCGCGACCTCCGCTTCGAAACCCGCATGTCGATTCCGGTGCGTGAAGTCATGACGCCGCGCGAACGCCTCGTCACGGTCCGTGAAGGCGCCTCGCTCGAAGAAGCCAAGGCCCTCATGCACCAGCACCGCCTCGAACGCGTTCTCGTCGTCGACGCCGACTTTAACCTCGCCGGCCTCATGACGGTGAAGGACATCACGAAGGCCACCGACCACCCGTTCGCCGCCAAGGACGCCCAGGGCAAGCTCCTCGTGGGCGCCGCCGTCGGTGTGGGTGCCGGCACCGAAGAACGCATTGAAAAGCTCGTCGACGCCGGCGTCGACGTCATCGTGGTCGACACCGCCCACGGTCACTCCGAAGGCGTTCTGAACCGCGTCAAGTGGGTCAAGGAACACTATCCCAACCTCCAGGTCATCGGCGGCAACATCGCCACCGCGGCCGCCGCTCTCGCCCTCGTTGACCACGGCGCCGACGGCGTCAAGGTCGGCATCGGCCCGGGCTCGATTTGTACGACCCGCATCGTCGCGGGCGTGGGCGTTCCGCAGATCTCGGCCGTCTCCAACGTCGCCAAGGCCCTCGAAGGCACGGGCGTTCCCCTGATCGCCGACGGCGGCATCCGCTTCTCGGGCGACATCGCCAAGGCCATCGCCGCGGGCGCCAACGCCGTCATGATGGGCGGCATGTTCGCGGGCACCGAAGAAGCCCCGGGCGAAGTCATCCTCTACCAGGGCCGCTCCTACAAGTCCTACCGCGGCATGGGCAGCCTCGGCGCCATGGGCAAGGGCTCGGCCGACCGCTACTTCCAGGACAACAACCAGGGCAACCTCGACAAGCTCGTTCCGGAAGGCATCGAAGGCATGGTTCCCTTCAAGGGCTCCGTCTCCTCGATCATCTATCAGATGCTCGGCGGTCTTCGCAGCTCCATGGGCTACTGCGGCTGCCGCACGATCGACGAAATGCGCACCCGCGCCGAATTCGTCGAAATCACCGCTGCCGGCATGCGTGAATCGCACGTCCACGACGTGAAGATCACGAAGGAAGCCCCGAACTATCGTCAGGAACACTGATCGGACGGACCGATCCGTTCGGATCGTTGACTTCCATCTGAGCGGATCGGTCCTTCGGGACCGGTCCGCTTCGTTTTTCTCCCGCGTGAATCCCCTAGAGAGGCGCGGTTTCTGCTAAAGTCTCCCCTGTCTCAAATTCGGCCGATTCACGTTGCACGATCGGCTCGGCCACCGATCTTTCTTTTCCCTTCTTAGGTCCAACGCATCCATGTCTCACGACCGCATTCTCATTCTCGACTTCGGCAGCCAGGTGACGCAGCTCATCGCCCGCCGCGTGCGCGAAGCCCACGTCTACTGCGAAGTTCATCCCAACGACGTCTCCGCCGACTTCATCCGCTCGTTCAACCCGAAGGGCATCATCCTCTCGGGCTCGCACATGAGCGCCTATGAAGAATCGAACGACCAGGCGAGCGAAGCCGTCTTCTCCGCGGGCGTTCCCGTCCTCGGCATCTGCTACGGCATGCAGACGATGGCCCAGCAGCTCGGCGGCAAGGTCGAGTCGGGCGCCAAGCGCGAATTCGGCTACGCCGAAGTGCGCGCCCACAACCACACCCGTCTTCTTGAAGGCATCGAAGACTTCAAGAGCGAAGACGGCCACGGCATGCTCAAGGTCTGGATGAGCCACGGCGACAAGGTCACCGAACTGCCCCCGGGCTTCAAGGTCATGTGCTCGACGCCGTCGTGCCCGATCGCCGGCATGTGCGACGAAGAACGCGGCTTCTACGCCCTGCAGTTCCACCCCGAAGTGACCCACACCGTCAAGGGCCGCGCCATGCTCGAGCGCTTCGTCCTCGACATCTGCGGCTGCAACCCCGACTGGATCATGGGCGACTACGTCGCCGAAGCCATCGCCAAGATCCGAGATCAGGTCGGCGAAGAAGAAGTCATTCTCGGCCTCTCGGGCGGCGTCGACAGCTCGGTCGCCGCGGCCCTCATCCACCGCGCCATCGGCAAGCAGCTCACCTGCGTCTTCGTCGACAACGGCCTCCTTCGCAAGAACGAACGCGAACAGGTCCGCGAAACCTTCGAAAAGAACATGGGCCTCAAGCTCGTCGTCGTCGACGCCGTGGACCGCTTCATGAACGCGCTCGCGGGCGTCACCGATCCCGAACAGAAGCGCAAGATCATCGGCCGCGAATTCGTGGAAATCTTCCAGGAAGAAGCTTCCAAGCTCACGCAGGCCAAGTGGCTCGCCCAGGGCACGATCTATCCGGACGTCATCGAATCCGCCGGCGCCAAGACGAAGAAGGCGAAGACCATCAAGTCGCACCACAACGTGGGCGGTCTTCCCGACACGCTTCACCTGAAGCTCCTCGAACCGCTGCGCGACCTCTTCAAGGACGAAGTCCGCGAACTCGGCGTCGAACTCGGCCTTCCCGCTGAAATGGTCTACCGTCACCCCTTCCCGGGTCCGGGTCTGGGCGTGCGCATCCTCGGCGAAGTCAAGCGCGAATACGCCGACCTTCTCCGTGAAGCCGACGCGATCTTCATCGAAGAACTCCGCAACGCCGGCCTCTACGACAAGGTGAGCCAGGCCTTCGTGGTCTTCCTCCCGGTGAAGTCCGTGGGCGTCATGGGCGACGGCCGCACCTACGAATGGGTCGTGAGCCTGCGCTCGGTCGAAACGTCCGACTTCATGACGGCCCACTGGAGCCACCTCCCGTACGACCTCCTCGGCAAGGTGTCGAACCGCATCATCAACGAAGTGCGCGGCATCAACCGAGTCGTCTACGACGTCTCGGGCAAGCCGCCCGCCACGATCGAATGGGAATGATCGGCTGATTTTTTCCTGATCTGATACCGACCCCCCTGCGCGTCAAACCGCAGGGGGTTTGTCGTTTTGGGACCGAACCGTACCGCGCTTTCTCAAAATGACCGTTTGAACGATTCCTTTGTCCCCTCAACGAATCCCCGCGCTCGAAGGAACGCCCCGCGATCGGCTAGACTTCTTGGCAGATTCTCCCTGAGGGCGGCATGAAAAAGTTCTTCGTCTATCTTCTCTCGCTCGGTCACCTGAGCGTGGATCTTGCGCCGGGCGCCCTGCCCGCGGTCCTTCCGTTTCTCGTGCTCCACAACGGGCTCTCCTACACGGAAGTGGCGGGGCTCATGTTCGCGTCCTCCTGCCTCTCCTCCTTCGTGCAACCGATCTTCGGATTCTGGGCCGACAAGAGCACAAAGAACTGGTTTCTCTCGCTCGGGATTCTGACGAGCGGCATCGGCCTCGGTCTCTCGGGCCTCGCCACGAACTACTGGCTCATCTTCCTCGCCGTCACGGTGATGGGGCTCGGGAGCTCCATCTTCCACCCGGTCGCCGCGCAGCTCGTCAACCGCACGTCCGAGCGCAAGGCCACCGGCATGGGGATCTTCTCGGTGGGCGGCAACATCGGCTTTGGGATCGGGCCGCTCGTCGCCGCAGCGGCCTTGACCGCCTGGGGGACTTCAGGGACGGTGCTCTTTGCCGTCTGGGGCGTCGCCACCGCGGCGCTTCTTCTCTGGGCCGTCCCGAAGATGCTCAAAAGCCTCCCCTCGGTCGCCGTAAAAAAGCACGCAAACGCGAAAGACGTCGCGCACACGGAAACGGAAGGTGAAAACGACTGGCCGGGCTTCGCTCGCCTTTCGCTCGTCATTCTTTTCCGAAGCGTCGCCGCGACGAGCATCCTCTCCTTCATTCCGCTCTTTTGCATTCACAAGTTTGGGATCAGCGAAGCCTTCTCGAGCACGCTTCTCACCTTCCTCTCGCTTTGCGGCGCCTTCATGACTTTGGCGGGCGGGTGGCTCACCGACCGCTTCGGACTTCTTCGCGCCTGCAAGCTCGGCTACCTTCTCATGGCGCCCGCTTTCGCGCTCATTTACTTTGCGCCGTCGGTCTGGTGGGTCTTCCCGCTTCTCGCCGTCGTGAGCTTTACGCTCAACGGCACCTACGCCGCCTTCGTCGTGCTCGGGCAGTCCTATCTTGCGAAGAACGTGGGCTTCGCCTCGGGCGTCACGATGGGACTCTCGACGAGCCTCGGCGGGATTTTCACACCGATTCTCGGGATCGTCGCCGACACCTACGGAATCGAGAGCGTCATGATCGCGATGATCGCGATCGGCGCGCTCTGCGCCTTGAGTTCCTTCCTTCTCACCGAACCCAAGAGCCGCAGGTCGCGGGAAGCCGTAGCCTGATGCACTACGGAAAAGAGCCGCCTGCCCGAAGGCAGGCGACTCTTTCTGAGTCGGGAATCCCGCGGACGGACTGTCCGCAGGCAATCGAGGCTTCGTTACTTCACCTTGCGGTTGGCGACGATGTGGTCGACCGCGATCTTGCCGCCGCAGATGGCCCAGGAGCTCGCCGTCCCTTCGGCAATGTGCATGTCGTAGGAGTCGGAATAGAGACCACCCGCGTCCTGACCGATGGCGTAAATCCCCTGAATGACGTTTCCGTCCTTGTCCAGCGGTTGGAAGTGCTCGTTCACGTCGGCGCCGCCCGTCGTGGCGTAGGTGCGAAGACTTCCTTTGATCGCGTAGAAGGGACCGGTCTTCACTTCGCGCAGCCACTGCGCGTCCTTGTAGAAGTCTTCGTCCTTGCCGAGCTTGACGAGTTCGTTCATGCGCTCCGTCGTCGCCTTGAGGCGCTTGGGATCCATGCCGGTGAGCTTCGCGAGTTCTTCGAGCGTGTCGGCCTTGTAGCAGAAGCCGTCCTTCACGCCGCGGGCAAAGAGCTCATCGAAATTCGTGAACTTCGTCCCCGGAGTGACCATGCCGAAGTAGCCGCGCGGCAGCCCTTCCTTGATCATTTCTTCGCGGGTCTTGTCGTCGAATACTGCGAAGCCTTCGCCGCCCACTTCTTCGAAGGCGTTCGAGATGTATTCGAGCGGAAGCGTTTCGTCCGCGACGCGGTCGCCCTTCAAAGAGGTCTTGAGATAGGGCTGGAAGAGCGCGGCGAGAAGCCGCACGTATTCGGCCTTCGTGACGCCGTCCTTGCCGAACTGCAGGTCGGTCGGAACGCCCTTCAACCAGAGCCCCGCCTGCATGCAGACGTTCATGTTGACGAGCTTCGCGCCGGCGCTCTCGAGCATCAGAACGCCGTCGCCCGTGCGGCCGGGCGAACCCGCGCTCTCGTAGCCCGCGTACGGCAGGTACTTCTTGACCATTTCTTTGTTGTCGGAAAAGCCCCCCGTCGCGATGATGGTCGAATCCGCGCGGATCGTGAGCGTGTCGCCATTCTTGGTCTTCGCCTTTACACCCTTCACCACACCCTTTTCGATGATGAGTTCGGTGGCGGGCGTGCTCGTCATGATCTCGCCGCCCTTATCCTTGATGCGCTTTGCAAATTCCTGCACGAGAACGGTCCCGTGACCGCCCTTGTACATGTGCCAGGTGCGGTTGCCGTCGATGAAGGCGGTCTTGACGGCTTCGTAGTGCACGCCGTGGTCGGCGAGCCAATCGTAGACGCCCGCGGTCTGTTTGAGCCAGCTGTTCAATGCCTTCGCGTTGATGCGCCAGTGATGGAAGTCCATCACGCGCTTGAACTGGCGCTCGGGCGTCACGCCGATGTTGTCGGCCTTCTGCAGGGCGGAGCCCACGAAGAAGGTCCCTTCCATGTAGTTGCCGCCGCCACCGATCACAGCGTTCTTTTCGAGAACGATCGTCTTGAGGCCCGCGTCCGTTGCGGCGACGCCCGCCGTGAGACCGCCCGAACCGGCGCCCACCACGACGACGTCGGCCGTAAGCATTTGGTCCGCGGCCAGCGCGCCCCCCGCAAGTGTGAGAACCACCATGGCGGCTACCGTGTGTTTGAGCAACTTCATAAGAAACCCTCCTTTACGGATTTGCATAAGGAGAGTATCGCCGTACGGAAGAAAGAAGTCCTCTGGGATTTGTGCGGATGGTCGCCGAGGTTTTGCCTACTTCTTCCAGGTAGAATAGGGATTCGCAACGAGGCTCGAATTGAAGTAGCGGGCGTCGCCCGAAACTTCTTCTCCGATCCATTCGGGCTTATCGAAAGCGGCGTCTTCCGACGGCAGTTCGATCTCGGCAAGAACGAGGCCCGCATTGACGCCGAAGAATTCGTCCACTTCCCAAACGTAGGGTCCCGCGGGAATGCGGTAGCGCTTTTTCTCGACGATCGGCTTTTCGGCGAGTTCCTCGAGCATGGCAAGGCAGTCCTCATACGGAATCTCGTACTCGAACTCCGTGCGCGTGACGCCCCGGGTCGGACCCTTCACGGTGAGATAGGCCTTCTCGCCCACCGTGCGGATGCGGACGGTGCGCTCCTTTTGACTGTTGAGATAACCCTGCCGGTAGGCGACGCCCTCGGCGAGCGCCCGCCAGGCGTCGCCCTTCACCAAAAACTTTCGTTCGATCTCTTTGGCCACGATCTTCTCCGCTGCGAATCCGTCGGTTGTGCGGGAGGTTCGTTCGGTTTTCGGAACAACCTCTTCGTCCGACGAACATTATCGCCAAGGTCGAAAGTTTTCGGAGACTTCTGAAAATGGAAGCGGCGCGGTTCCCGCAGGAAATCCGCGCCGCATTTGACAAAACGAGAGCCGAGGTTACTTCACGGTCTTCGCGTAGGCCGCCGCGTTCGTGCCGGCGATGCGTCCGAAGGTGACGATGTCGGTCACGGCGTTCCCGCCGATGCGGTTGCCGCCGTGCACGCCGCCCGTCACTTCACCCGCAGCGAAGAGCCCCTGAATCACCTTGCCGTCCTTCGTGAGAACGTGGGTTTCGGGGTCGATCGTGACGCCGCCCATCGTGTGATGGATCCCCGGCGTGATCTTGGCCGCGTACCACGGGCTCTTGTCGAGCGCGATCACCATTTCGGGACGGCCGAAGGCCTTGTCGACGCCCGTCTTGTGGGCTTCCCAATAGGCTTCGAAGGTCTTCTTGACGTTCTCGACGGGCATGTCAAGCTTCTTGGCGAGGTCTTCGAGCGTGTCGCCCTTGATGGAATAACCCTGCTCGTAGTAGCCGCGCGAGAGCTTGTTCGAGTCGAAGATGCTCTGGTCATAGACGAGGAAGGCTTCGCCGCCCTTTTGCGCGAGCACGTGCTGCGAAACCACGTCGCGCGTCAGCAGTTCGTTGCAGAAGCGGTTGCCGTCGTGGTTGAAGAGAATTCCGCCGCGCGAGCGCATCGATTCGGAAATGAGGTGTCCGTCCTTCTTGACGACGGTCGGATGGATGTGACAGCTCCCCGTCCGAATTCCGGTGAATTCGGGCGAGGCTTCTCGTTTCACTGAGGACAGCTTCGATTTCTCGAAGACTTATACCCTCTCCGCGAGCTACGCGTACGTCGCCGTACGCTTCAAGACGGACTGCCCTTCCGCCTTCATCTTACGAATGCCTTCGGCGCGAATGTTCCGGGCCGCGTTCACGTCGCGGTCGTGCCGGGCGTGACAGTGCGGGCACTCCCATCCGCGCACGGAGAGGGAAAGCTCCTTGAGCTTGTGTCCGCACACCGAACACGTCTTCGAGCTCGCGTAGAACGTGTCGATCTGCACGAACCTCTTCCCTGCCCGTTTCGCCTTGTAGGCGAGCATTCTGCAGAGCGTACCCCAGCCCGCGTCGGCAATCGCCTTCGCGAGATGACGGTTCTTCTGCATGTTCTTGATTTTCAGACTCTCCGCGCAAACCGCTTGGTTTTCGTCGATCAGACGCTTTGAGATTTTGTGAAGACGGTCGTTTCGGGTGTTGGCGACGCGCTTGTGCGCCTTGGCGAGACGCTTGCGGGCCTTCTCGTGCCGACGGCTTCCCTTCTTCGTTCGGGAGAACTTCTTCGATACTCGACGAAGATGCTTCTCCGCCTTCTTCAGGTGTTTCGGATTCGGCTCCTTGGTTCCGTTGGATTCGATGGCGAGGTCCTTGAGACCAAGGTCGATCCCCGTCACTTGATCTTCATAGACGTCGACAATTGGCTTGGCCGCTTCGAGACCGTCGTCGTAGAGAACCGCCGCGTAATACGCCCCGGTCGTGTCGGCCGAGAGCGTGATGCTCTTTACCTTTCCTTCGACCTTGCGGTGAACCACGGCCTTGATGCGGCCGATCTTCGGCACACGGACCCAGTCTTCTCCGACAGAAACGCCCGTGCAGTGATAACTCGACTGCTCGCCTCGGCGGCTCTTCCACTTGGGAAAGCCCGCCTCATGCTTGAAGAATCGACGGTAGGCGCCGTCCAAGTGACGGAGCGATTCCTGCAGAGCCATGCTGTCGTACTGCTTCAGCCATGCATACTTCCTGCTCTTCTTCGCCTCGGCGAGGAGCGGCTTAAGATCCATGATGACGGACAGACTCTCGCCCTTCAGTTTCCAGAACCGCCGCTTGAGCCACAACGCCTTGTTCCACACAAAGCGCACGGCACCCCACTGACCCCATAGGAACTTCTCCTGCTCGGGCGTGGGATAGAGGCGAAATTTGGCGGCTCTTAGCATGGACGGTCTTTATAAATTACTTTGTTATAATTGCGATTATAGCATTATTCCTATTGAGAGGGTCATATTATGGAAGACTATGATCGACGCCGCCACAGCGTCACAAAATTGCGGCTTCACCTCGTCTTCACGACCAAGTACCGCCGGAAGGTCATGACCCCGGAAATCCTTGCGGAAGTGATTGGGTCCATGCGTGAGACGGCTACGAAAATCGGCTGCACGATCATCGAGATCAACGGTGAGGCGGATCACGTTCATGTTTTGTTGGCTTTCCCGACGGACATCACGGTTGCGTCCATCGTCAACTCGTTGAAGGCCGTATCTTCTCGGATGATCCGTCAAAAGCATCCGAACATTCTCGAAGGCGGGAAAACGGGGCTCTTCTGGACACGGTCCTATTTCGCCGCCACTACGGGAGGCATCACGATTGACATTCTCAAGCGTTACGTCGAAAGTCAGGGGCATGAAAGGCGAGGGCGCCCTTCCTCCCCGCCTCATAAAGGCGAGGGTTCCGGGCGTAGCTCTTGCTGAATCTGCTCGATGTCGGTGAAGCCCGCGCCGAGCTTCGCCGCGAGTTCGAGGCCCTCGCCCTGGGCGCCGGGATGATTCGTCGTGGAGAAGCCCTTCAGTTCGGGACGGTACTTCGTCACCATGTCGAGGTTCGCCCCGAAGCCGCCCGTCGCGAGCACGACGGCCTTGGCGTCCATCGTTTCGACGCCCTTCGGGGTCTTCACCTTGACGGACGAAATCTTTCCGTCCTTCATCTCAATGTCCACCACCTGATTCTGCTTGCGGATGTCGAGACCGATGGAGTCCGCCTTCTTCAGCAGAACGCGCAGAACTTCGGGACCGACGGGCGAACCGTCGCAGGGACCGTGGCTGCGAGCGACCGACTGGCCGCCCCCGCGCCCCTTGCGGAAGCAAAAGTCGGCGCCGAGATCAAGCAGCCATTCCTCGGAATATTTGGCGTTTTCCGTAAACACCTTGAGAAGCGCTGGATTGTTGAGGTTGTGACCGCCCTTCATCGTGTCCCGGAAGAAGATTTCCGGACTGTCGTTCGTGACGCCCGCGGCCAACTGCTGCTTGGTGCCGGCCGCATTCATGCCGCCCGAGGCGAAGTTGGTGTTGCCGCCGAGATAGGCCTGCTTTTCGAGCACCACGGTCTTGGCACCCGCTTCCTTGGCCATAATGCCCGCCGACAGACCGGCGCCGCCCGAGCCGATGACGACCACGTCGAAGCTTTCGGCCTGAGCGCCGAGCGCCAGAGCCGTGATGGCCGCACCGGCGGCGAGTTTCCATTGCGTGCGCATGAATGTTCTCCTTTTTAGGATTTCTAAAAGAATTACCGATAAGGAGTGTGGGCATTCAACGCGAAGCGCTGTAATAGGTACAAACAGCAAAGTTGCGCGAAACGCAAATTCGTCACTTTGCTGTGACGGCAAACCTCTCCCGCACAATGTCGGGAAGCTTTCAGTCCTTTTCACCCGCGAGCACTCTTTCGAGCGTAAGGAGACCGTCGTGCTGCAGCACGAGGCGCGTCACTTCGAAGCGTTCGTGCTTCGGGTTCTCCACGCGGATTCTGCGCACGAGATAGACGTGATAGAGCTTCGCGACGGGGCCGTGCGCGCGTTCGTCGTCTTCGTCGGCAAACGGCAGCTCCTCGAACTGCTGATCGATGTTGCTCGTCCAGGGCATTACGCCGAGGCGCGTGATGTCGTAGAGCGACGAGCGGTTCTCGTAGGAGTGAATCCACTCGTTCTTGAGTTCCACGTCCTTGCGGTAGAGGAAGATCGTCTCGGTCTCCTCCTGCGCGAACGGCACGTAGTGGGCCTTCGTGCGCAACGCCAGAATTTCGGGCGGCACTTCGGCGCGCTTGACGAATTCAAACGATTCGCGGCAGACGCCCACCATGCGCCCGTCGTTGGCGTAGATGAGCTGACGCCGCGACGGAAGCCAGCGCCGAAAGAGCTTTGCCAGACGCGTTCGCATCCAGTCCTTCAGACGGTCCTTGAAGATGTAGGCGATGACAAGCGCGAGAAAGAGGTTCCAGGAGAGCGCTCCGTACTTTCCCTGCCAGAGAAACGCCACGACCGTCGCGAAAATCATGGAGACCGCGGCGGCGATCCCGTAGAGCGACTGCAAAAGCCACGGATTTCCTTCGCGCATCTTCACCGTGAGAAAGAGCTGGCTCGAAATGAACTTCTTGAGCGAGCGCCAACGGTAGAGCACGTCTTCCCGGGGCTGCCACGAAGCGCTTTCCGGATAGGTCTTTTCGCGGTAGAGCGCGTTTTCGGTGAGAAAGGCCTTGAGACCGCCGTCAAAGCGCGTGAGAAGGCGTTTGCCGTGATATTCGAGAATGGTCGCGAGATATTCGTCCGCGGCGCGGGCCGTCACGGCGAGCGCGGGTTCCTGCGGATCGACCGCCGACAAAAGAAGCGGACGACTCGCCGCGATCACGCGGCGCAGTTCTTCGACCAGAGCCGTCACATCCTCTTCCGTCCCCGATTCGAGGAGCGTCTTGATGCGGCGTTTGAAGGAACCTTTGATGAGGAGCGCATAGCGCTTGAGCGCCGACGTTCTCAGTTCGATCGAGCTCGTCGGTTCGTTCAGAAAATTCATGAGCCGCAGGTACTCTTCTCCCCCTTCCATGAAGTCGGCGAGCGGAAACTTCGGGAGCCGCAGGCGCACGTAGCTCTTGAGCGGACGACGAAAGTCCGCCTCCGAATACGTTTCCTTGTTGATGTAGAGCGCCGCCGGAAAGAAGAAGTAGCTCTCGACGCTGTAGCGGCTCTTCGAGACTTCCGGATCGATCTCGATTTCCTGCTTGATTTCGAGCTGTTCGGCGCTGTGCAGCTTCAGACTTTCCTTGACGAGCATGGACGACCTCAAAACCTCCTTGTGCGGAGCGACGAAATGAAAGCGGGATAGAAAACAAGGTAGCACAGGAACGCGTCCCGCGGGCATTTGTCTCTCCCAATGCGTGCGCCCCAAGGGAAAGCCCCGCGCCGTCGCGAAGGACGTGCACGGGGCTCCTGAGCTTCAGCGCTCAATGCCGGGGCGGTCTGCCCTGCGGTCCTCCGTGGGGACCGCCGTGCGGGCCCGGACCGCCGGGACCGAAACCGGGACGACCCGGATGCGGACCTCCGCCGGGACCGGGGCCGAAGCCCGGACGACCGGGACCCGGGTGCGGGCCGCTGGGGCCGGGACCGAAACCCGGACCGTGCGGCTTGGGAGGCCGCGGCGGCATCGGACGGGGCGGAGCGGGCGGACGGTGACCCGCGCGACCGATCAAAAAGCGGCGGTATTCGACGACCGTGAAGCGGCGGCCGTCATACCACCAGTGACGACCGTCCCAATGGCCGTCGCGGTAGTGATGGCGAATATAGTCGCGGGTGAACGCATCGGCGACGCCCCGCAGGATGTCACCGAGGAGGTCTTCGGAAGCGTTCGCGCCGGTGGCCGCAAGCCCGAGCGAAGCGGCGGTGAAAAGAATGACGGTTCGGCGTGCAATCATGTCGGTTCCTTTTGCGGTTGACTGAACATACGTTCACTATAGAGGGGAACGTCCGCCGGGAGAGGTTTCATCTTGTCCGATTGTTGCCGCGGGACGCTCTTCGAAACAAAAGGTCGGACACCGAAGCATCCGATCCACATCTCTTTGCCGAATCTTTACGTTCGCGACCGCACCCCACAATCTGCATTGAGGGAACACCGAAAACAAACTCGAAAGCTTTCCATCAATCCGTCAGCGAAATGATAAATTGATAGAAAACACTGTCTGCACTAGGAAATATGACAGAAAAACTCCCTGTACATGAGAACGTACGCGTTGCCTTTTCGGGCGGGTGGAATCGGACAGCCCAAAAGACAATGATCGCCTTTGCGAACACGCTCGGCGGAAATCTGTATCTCGGCCGGAACAAAGAAGGGACGGCAACGGGTCTCAGCAAAAAGGATGTTCAGCGGATTTCCCGTGCACTCCGCACCTTTTGCGCCGAAGAGACCGATCCCGTCATGCTCGACCTTGTGTCGACGAAAGTGATGGCCGCCGATGCCGGCGGCTACCTGCTGCGGGCAACCGTCCTCCCCGGTGAAGACCGTCCCTACGCGTTCAAGGGTCAACGCTACACGGGTGGCGCCTATGTCCGGGACGGGTCGGTCACGGTGACGGCCACCGAAGAAGAACTCCGTGAAATGATTCGCGACAGCGCCTCCGAGTCCCGGGAATCTCGCCTGAGCCGACGGACGGATTTGACGTTCGGAGAAGCCGCCGCAGTTTTTCGAAAATACAACGTCGACTTTTCGCCCGCACACCTCAGGCACTTGAGACTCGCGGACGATAACGGCCATTTCACCCTGTTGGGAGAACTTCTCTCCGACCAAAATCGGACTCGACTGGTGATCGGTACCTTTTCCCGGGACGCCGCGTCGTTGTCCGCCCATACACTTTCAGGATCGCTTCTGAGGCAAATCGACAGAGCTTTCGATCTCTTTGCCGAGATGAACCCGGAGATTTTCCACAAAACCGACGGTCTCGCAAACCGACACTACTTTGCCTGGCCGCCCAAGGCGTTGCGCGAGGCGCTCGTCAATTGCGCCGTTCATCGCGATTACGCCGAACCCGAGCTGACCAAAGTCTCCGTCTTTCCGAACCGTTTCGAATTTTTGTCCTACGGGAGCATCCCCGGACGACTCAGCGTGGAAGACATCGTTCTCGAAGGCGTCAGCAAGTGCCGCAACGAGCACCTCGCGGTCATCCTGAGGCGCCTGGGGTGGATGGAGAATTACGGCTCGGGCTTCCCGATGATTTGGCGGGAATACGCCAATTCCGGCGCGGAACCCAAGCTCGAAGCCACACGACGGGTCTTTCGCATCGTTTTGCCCAGAATTCACGACGATTCGCGCGGTGCGCTCAAAGAGCGCTGCCGGGTGCTGTTCGAAAATCGCGACATGCTCGCCATGGCGGACGTGATGAGCCTGCTGAATATCTCGAGAACTTCCGCCAACTCCGCCGTCAACGCGTTGCTCAAGGACGGACTGATCCAAAAGATCGGCAACGGACGAACGACCCGATACCGGTCGCTCTTACGATAACTTCCGCCAAAACGGCATCCGTTGCGATCCGCGGCCTCAAGAAACAAAACAGCGCCGAAGCCCGGCTCCCTCCCGGCGGGACACGATGCTTCGGCGTTTTGCGTCACTCAATGCCGCGGCGGACGTCCTTCCGGACCGCCCTGCGGGCCTCGCCCGGGGCCGCCCTGAGGTCCGCGGTCGGGACCGCGGTTCGGCGCACCGCCGGGGCCGGGTC
>OLGF01000898.1_pt1 | contig 33993 bp, 34 predicted proteins | sample 1604971 | NCBI WGS metagenome assembly OLGF01 (sample SAMEA3888902, study PRJEB22519) | human gut metagenome | biome: human gut; feature: human-associated habitat; material: faeces | place: Denmark | collected 2011 | reverse complement strand
TCATCGCCCGGAACAGCAGTCCCGCGACAAAGCCCGTCAGCGTGCCCGTCAAAAGTGACACCGCCAGCAGCACCGGCAGATACCCCAGCACCGCCGTGCCGCCCAGCACGATCATCGCCGCGCCGATCTGGCCGATGTTGTGCGCCGCCGCACCGCCGATGGACACCCCGTAGATCGAGAGTCCCGGCAGATGCCGCAGCACGATCATCACGAGCATCGACAGCCCCCCGCCCATCAGCGAGAACAGCAGCGCCGAGGCGTTCCCGGCGAACATCGCCCCGAGCAGACACCGCGCGAGCAGAATCGCGAGCGCGGATGCCGGTCCCAGCGCATAGAGCGCGTAGACCGTCACGATATTGGCAAGGCCGAGCTTGATGCCCGGCAGCGGGATGAGCAGCGAGACGGGAAACATCCCTTCGAGCGTGCTCAGGCCGAGGGCGAGCGCCGTCAGCACGGCGCACAGCGCCAGCCGGCGCGTGGTAATCTTCATGCGCGCCGCCCCCCTATCCGAGAATAACGTCCGGGCCATCCGCGCTCGCGCCCGTGAGCTGCACCACGACCTGCTCGGGCAGGCACACAATGCTCTGCCCGGCGCGGGTGATCGTCCCCGTGCGGACGCAGTCGCCGCCCGGGCAGTCGCTCTGCGCCACGCGGACGCCCTCCGGTGTCAGCTCGATCGTCAGATGATATGTCCCGTCCACCTGCACGGTTTTCGTCTCCTGCAGCTCTGCCAGCGTCACGCGGCAGACCTCCGTCCCCCGGTGCGTGACCACGGCGGTCAACTCGCCGCCCGTGGGGCGCGCAAAGCTCCAGAGCGCCGCGGCCGCCGCCAGTGCAATCACGACCAGCACAACAAGCGCGTCCCAGCCGGTGGGGCGGAGCTTAGGCGTCGATGGCTGCTGCGGCATAGCGACCCTCCTCCGGCGTGGTGATTTTCTCCGCAAGACCCGGCGTATAGAGCAGGCGCCCATCCGCCGTGATGAGCACCATCTCAAAGCCTCCCGTCTGCCGCCAGAAATTGACGGCTTCCTGCTCCCCCATGACGTAGAGCGCCGTGGAGCAGGCATCGGCCAGCGTGCCGGAGTCGGAGACGATCGTCACGGACAAAAGATCGCTCTGCACGGGGCAGCCGGTCTTTGGATCGAGGATATGCTGATACACCGTGCCGTCCGGCGCGGTGAAGTTGCGCTGATAGCCGCCGGAGGTGATGGCAAACACGTCCTCCAGCGCCAGCACGGCGGCGTAATCGTCCGTATTCTGCGGATCACGGACGGCCACGCGCCACGCGCTGCCGTCGCTCTTCTTTCCGCTGACATAGACGTTCCCGCCGAGCGAAGCCGTGCCCGTCACGCCCTGCTCGCGGAAGATCTGCGCCACGCGGTCGGACGCATAGCCCTTGGCGATGCCGCCGAGATCCACGGAGCAGCCCGCGTCGAGCGTGACGCGGTTTCCGTCGATGCGGACGTGCTCCGACCCGACGAGCGGCAGAAGCGAGGCAATCTCCTCCTGCGAGGGAACGCGGGGAGTGTCGCTCGTGATGCCCCACGCCGTGACGAGCGGGGCGATCGTGATATCAAACGCGCCGCCGGTCTCATCGCTCAGTGCCAGCGCGCTTTGCAGCAGCTGCACCGTCTCGTCCGAGAGCTCCGCCGAGCCGGTCTCGTTCAGCGTGCTGATTTCGCTGCCCGCGCGCGTGCGCGAAAGGCGCTGCTCAAGGGCGTTGATCTCCTGACTGGCCGCGGTCAGCGCGGCCTGCGCGTTTTCGCCGTAGACGGCGAAATCCATCACCGTGTCCATCGCGAAGATCTGGCTTGTCACGGGCTGCTCCTCCGCGCCGCAGGCGGTGAGTGAGAGCGCCGTCAGCGCCGCCAGCAGCAGCGCAAGCAGTCTCTTTTTCATAGCTCCCGCCGCCCTTCCAGCGCGCGCATCAGCGTCGCGTCGTCGGCGAACTCGAGATGCCCGCCCACGGGGATGCCGTAGGCCAGGCGCGTCACCTTCACGCCGAAGGGTTTTAGAAGCCGCGCGAGATAGAGCGCCGTCGCCTCTCCCTCGGTATCGGGATTCGTGGCCATGATGACCTCCTGCACGCCGCCGGCCGCCACGCGGTCGACGAGGGGCTTGATCTCCAGATCGTCCGGCCCGACGTGGTTCATCGGCGAGAGCACGCCGTGCAGCACATGGTAGCGCCCGTTATACTCGCGGCTGCGCTCGATGGCGACGACGTCGCGCGGGTCGGCGACGACGCAGATCGTCCCCTCGTCGCGCTTGGGCGACGAGCAGATAGGGCACAGTCCCCCCGCCGTCAGGTTGCGGCAGACGGGACAGAGCGTCACGCTGCGCTTGGCGTCGACGATCGCGTCGGCAAACGCCTGCGCCTGCTCCATCGGCAGGTTCAGCACATGGAACGCCAGCCGCTGCGCGGACTTCGAGCCCACGCCCGGCAGGCGCGCAAACTGCTCCACCAGCTTTTCAAGCGAAGCGGGAAAATACTCCATGGAATCAACCTCTCAGTTCAGCAATTCTCGCGGGGATGTCCGGCGCCTTATAGACGGCCGAACCGGCGACGAGCACATTCGCGCCGCTCGCGACACAGACCTTCGCCGTCTGCGGGTCGACACCACCGTCGACCTCCAGCTCGCAGGCCGGGTTCATCGCGTCAATATAGCCGCGGATGGCCTGTACCTTGGGCATCATGTCGGCCATGAACTTCTGGCCGCCGAAGCCCGGCTCTACCGTCATGACGAGGATTATCTCGACCTTGTCGATAAACGGCAGGACGGCGCTCGCCGGGGTCTTGGGCTTGACGACGACGCCCGCGCGCTTGCCCTTGGCGTGGATCTTCTCGATGGCGGCGAGGATGTTCTCCTCCGTGTCCGCCTCGACGTGACAGGTCACGATGTCCGCTCCCGCGTCGCAGAACTGGTCGACGTAGCGCACCGGGCGCTCGATCATCAGGTGCACGTCGAGCGGCAGCTCCGTCGTCGGGCGGATGGCCTTGACCACGGGGATGCCGATGGAGATGTTCGGCACGAACAGCCCGTCCATCACATCGACATGGACATAGTCGGCCGAGGAGATGCGCCGGATGTCGCGCTCCAGATTCGCGAAATCGGCGGAGAGAATCGAGGGGGAGATTTTAATCATGGGGAAACAGCGTCCTTTCTCAGTGAGCATTTCGTCGTGCAGCGCACCGCCGCGCCGCTTGGCGCATAGGATGCATCAAGCGGGCAGGGCCTGCCGCCCACGCAGCGGCCGCCCCGACAGCAGGCAGTCCCTGTGCCGCTTTTCAGATAGGGGATCGGCGGCACCGCCGCCGGTCCCCGGTGGGCATATTTGTACATATACATTATACCAAGTCAGGAGAAGGATTGCAACGATAACGATAGGGGCGAAGGGTGATTGCAAATTGTATAGCTTGTATACTATAATACGGTTCGTATTGATTCTGCATAGAAGGAAGGCCGTCCCGTCATGAAAAAACCGCTCTCCGTGCTTCTCCTCTATCTGACCATTCTCTGCGCCGCCTGCGGTACCGAACCGGAACCTACAACGATCACGCTCTTGTCCATTCCATTGTCTGCCCATATTGGTCATGGGAGGATACCTCCACCCCGCTGGAGAAAACCGCGTTTACGTTTTTGGATCTGGACGGTGACGGAGCGGATGAACTCCTGCTCGGCTGGCATGATACCGATAGCTATGACATGCAGGACGGCTATGCATTTGCCGTGTACAGGCTCGCGGATGATGTCCCGACGTTCTGCTTTGAGGGCTGGGAGCGCAACCGTTATCAGATTTGCTCTGACCATTCCGTTTATCTGAGCGGATCCGCTGGCGCAAGCTATACAACTTACGAAAAACTCCTTTTCAGGATAATGTACAATAAGGGACCTTCTTGGGACCCTCCCTCGATGCCACGCCTTTCAGCGAGTACGCCGAACTGACTGAGATCGCTTCTGCCTGATCCCATATGAACAAACAACCGCCCTCCGGCCAAAGGCCGAGGGCGGTTGCTGTTCAAATCGTTTCTCCGAAAAAGGCATCCGCCTTTTTCTCCTAATTCAGATCACCTGCAGCTCCCGCAGCTTCGCGAGGAAGTCCTCCACGTCGCGGCGCGCCGTGGCGTCGTCCACGTCGTATTCCGCCTGCAGCACCGCCGTGAGCGCGGCCTCGTCCGCCGCCTCCGGGAGCGCGTCCCAGAGCAGCTCGCCCGTCTCGTTCAGCGTCAGCAGACCCTTGATCTCGAGCGACGCGTCGCCCACGGGGACCAGAATCACGTCCCCGGCGATGTTCCGCTTCACCAGCTGTTTACGAATGTTCATTTTCCGCCTCCTCAATTGTACGCCGAACCGTCTCGTGCGTCATCTCGCAGACATAGTCCGGCCTTGCGTCAAAGCGCCCCGTCTCCGTCACGCACATCGCGGCGCACGCATGACACGCATTTTTCAGTCGGCAGCCCGCGCACACGCCAGGCAGTCGGATCCGCGCCGTCGCGGCCTTCGTCTCCTCCCAAGCCCGCGCGAAGCCCAGCTCCGGCACGGAGACAAGCGGCTGCGTCATCATGCCGCAGGGCGTCATGCCGCCCTGCCAGTTGATCCAGAACGCGCTGCGCCCGGCGCGGCACGAGACGCCCTCGCCCGGCGTCCCCTCGCAGGATTCTTCCTCCGACGGCAGCGCCAGGCCCTGCTTCATCGCCCGCGCGCGCTCTTGGAACTGCTCCGGGGGCAGGCGCAGCCTGTCCCAGCGCACGCTGTAATCCGCCGCCTCGCAGGCCGTAAAGCGGTCGTTGTGCCCGACGGCGCTCTCGTCGCGCCGGATCGGCGGGAACATGTACGTCGCGAGCTGCATCGGCGTCCCCAGTTCCTCGGCGATGTGATAAATCTGCTCCATATCGCCGATGTTATACGGCGTCATCGACGCGTTCAGCTTCACGCCGATGCCCAGCTCGCGCAGCGCGCGGATGTTCTCCGTCACGCGCCCGAACATCGCCCGGCCGCAGAGCCGCTCATACGTCGCATCACTCCCGCCGTAGAGCGTGATGTTGAAGCGGAACGGCGGCTCATGCCGGAAAAACTCCAGCCAGTCCCGGTCGATCAGCGAGCCGTTGCTGTTCACCGAGACGAGCAGTCCCATCTTCTTCAGCTCCGTCAGCAGATAGCGAAAATCCGCGCGGATCAGCGGTTCACCGCCCGTGAGCAGCAGAAACAACATCCCGCGGCTGCGCGCCTCTTCGGCGATGGCGAGCCACTCGTCCGCCGTCAGCTCGCGCCCACGGCGCCGCTGCTCCTCCGCCGTCAGGTGGACATAACACATCTTACAGTCGAAGTTGCAGCGCGCCGTCAGCTCAAAATTCCCCGCCAGCGGCGTGCCCGCCCGGCAGGCGCGCGTGTGCAGATACGCCGACAGGCGCGGCTCCGTGCTGCTGTATTCCATCTCAGGCCCTCCTCATTGCTTCTTCCAGCGCCCGGACGGCGCTCTCATCCGCCCGGCAGTCCATCCGCCAGACGGGCACGTTCGTCACGAGCTGCGCCGCCAGCTCCGTCATCCGCGCGGCGGACGCGGCGTCCCACTCGTAGTAGGCGCACTGGCTCAGCAGCCGCGCGAACGCCTCCTGCGGCCGCGCGCGGACAACACGGTTCTCCGCCGCCTGCCCCAGCAGGACGACCGCCCGCAGCGGCGCGGTCACGTTCTGGCAGATGCCGGATGTCCCGGCGTAGAACACGCCGCCGACCGTTCTTTCGGCGGGCCGGACGAGCGCGCGGTCACCGTTGACCGTCCGCGCCCCGGCAAAGCGCTCCCAGAGCTCCGCCTGCGTACTCTTGCCGATGCCGCTCGGGCCGGAGAACAGGATTCCCTCACCCCCGCGCGTCACGATGTACGCGCTGTGCAGCACCAGCATCCCGGCGTCGGCGAAGATGTCGAACAGCCCCGCCGCCTCCAGCATGGCGCGCACCGACGCCCCCGCGCGATAGCTCTCGGCGAAGGTCACATCCGTGCGCGCGCCGCGCGTCACGGCGCAGGTGAACTGCGGCGTTTTGCCCGCCACGCTGTAGCGCTGCAGCAGGTGCCGCGCGCCGCCTTCCTGCCAGCGATAGACAGGCCCGCTCTGCGCGGCGCCCCGCGGCGGCTTGGGAATTGCGTCGCTGAATGTCAGGCAGATCGTGTGATCCGCCGCGGCGTCCTCCACGCGGAACGGCTCGCACATCTTCGAGCGCTCAATCCCTTCCGCCGACTCCACTGCGAACGTCACGCCGCCGAAGCGGTACAGTTCACGATGCATACGTCACAAAGAGCAGCTTGCTCGATCCCTCGCTATAGTGGCTCGTGTAGCAGCTGCGGCTCTCGCCCGCGGCGAGGTTCGTCAGTCCCGCGCGGTAGGTGATGCCGCCGAGGAGCAGGTCGCCGCTCGCGTTCTTGTAGTAGACATAAACCTGCGCGGCATCGCTGCCGGAGTTGTTCGTCACGGTGATGCTGCTCTCGCTCGTCGTGACTGTGAACAGATCCTCGTGCATGGAGAGCGGCTCGGTGAACGGCGCGTAGGTCGTCACGGCCGCGGTCAGCTCCGCGGGCTTCTCGGGCATCGTCTGGCCGCTCACCTCAAGCGCCTGCAGCGTCTCGCCGGCGGGCAGGGTGCTGATGTTGAATTCGTAGCTCTCGCTCCCGCGCGAGAGGGTAATGTGCGCGTACTGCACGTCGCTGCTGCCGGTGTTCTTCACGCGGATGCAGAACACGTCGGAGACGGTCTTGTCGGAGCCGTCCTCGACGAACAGGCCCGCGTAGCGGCCGGTGCTGACGATCTCGAGGTCATTGCCGATGTCGACGCCGTCGAGCTTGGACTGCTCCGCAGCGAGACCGTATTCGTCCGGCTGGGCGGCCTTCTTCCCGCAGCCCGCGCACGCGAGCAACAGCGCCGCCGCCAGTGAGAGCACCAGCACCCGCGCGCCGCGCTTGATCGCTTGGTTCATAGTTGTCGCTCCTTTGTCACAGCCCGCGCACGCCCGCGCGGGAGCTGATGTCTTTGAAAAGTGCCCTGCCCAACCGGGCAGGGCACTTTGAGGTGTTAGATTGGGTCAGGAGGTGAAAATATTATCCGCATCCGTTGGCGTATGGTAGCAAAGTCCATACTTATCAGGTGTCGTTTTACAATTACTGGACTCAATAAAGATTTTAAAATCTTTAAATCCCTCAACGCCTTTCCAGCACATGCCTACTGCATGGCCAATGCTACGCTCACACCCCGTCGCAATATTGGCACTCAACTCGAAGTTCTCGAAATACACCTCGGGTTTCACATAGGTTCTCTTCATGCTTTCGATCACTCCTCTCTCAGAACCACTTATGCCACCAGTTGATGGCGGGCTTCACCGTCAGGGTGGCGGTAATCGGCTCGCTGGCAACACCGCTGCTGTTCAGCGCGCAGACCTCATAGTCAGCGGTTGCCTGTGCGGTGGTGGTGTAGGTAAACACGCGATAGGTCACACGCGGAGACCACCAGCCCCAACCGGTACGCTCAGTACGGGTACGGTAAGTGGTAATCGTCTGGCCGTCGACCGTGATGGCGTCCACATCTTCAGATGTCTTTACCGTCAGCGTAGCCTTCTGGCCGGCGCGGACACTGCGGTTCCAGTCAGCCTCAAAGTGGCTGGGCTCAAACGTCTCCGGAGCGGGATTCAGCGCACCATCCACAGTCGTAAGCGCTTCGTCAATCATCTCAGAAGACACCGCAAGCGTCACAAGGTTGGTTTCGCTCGTTGCAGACTTCACCTCAGGAAGCGAGTTAGTGTATTCAGCACCGATAAACTTCAGGTTGGTCAGTGAAATAATCCCAGAGCCAGCATTCGTCAGCGTAATGACGTTAGACTTATACACTTCGCCGTCCTTCTGCCAATCCATATTGGTGAGCTCATAGTACATGTCCGTCGCCGTATTCAGCGTCAACGTACCGTCATTCGCCTTAGCGCATACTGCGCCACCAATCTTCAGACCGGCCGAGTTGCCGCTCGCCAGCTTGGCGCCGATTTGAACACTGGTCGGCTTAGCACTGGCAATCAGCTGGAAGGCAATCGCCTGCCGATTAGCCAAATAAGCTTCGTGGTTCGGACCCTGATTCGTATAATCAGCCGCCGTAACACCATTTGCTCCCTTACCATCAATGAATACTGCGCCGGTGGCCCCATCAGTTTCCAGCGCCTTGCTATCAAGAATCACCTGCTTGATTCTAACGTAATCCGGTGCATTCTCATTATCCTTCGCATATTCCGTATTCAATGTCGCCCCTGCGGGATCATAGACACGGATAGCGTCGAGCCAGAAGCTGTACCGATGATCGCCAGTATTGTCAAACAATGCACCGTAAATAACACTGATCGTCACTTCATAGGTGTCATAGGCCAAACCAGAAACCTTAATCACAGGAACCTGATAAGGAGCCGTGCTGTCATTATTCGCAACAACCCACTTTCCGGTAGTCTCATCATAGCGATAGCCATAATAATTGTTGATAATATGACTTTCACTCACGCCATTCGACTTATTAGTCACTGTATAGACAACCGTACCAGAATCACTGTTCGTCAGGGAGATGACGTCGAAGCCGGTGCCCTTGAAGGTGAAGGTCGCGGTGGGCCATGCGGAATTCTCCGTCCAGCCGCTCGCCATGTCTGCGCTAACGGTCACCTTGTGCGCGCTGCCCATGGAGAGCTTGGTGGAATCCTTATAGGCTTCGTCGTAGCCGTAGATATCCTGAGCGCCCAGCGCCGACAGAGCCTGATTGGTTTCCACCTTTGCAGCAGTGTCATCCTTGTCAATCGACCACTTTGCATCCGCAGCCGCGCCCGCGCCGGGGTTAAACGTCGCGAAGCTGTCCTCGTAATAAACATTCGTCGCGGGGATGACTTTGATGGAATAGTCCACCTGGCCAGTCTGCGTTCCAGTATCGGTCGTAATATTACCCATATAGCGGACGCTGAAGTTATCCTCGCCGTCAATTGTTTGCTTCAGCGTATAGGTGATATTCTTGTCATTATCAACCGAAATATTAGCATACGTCGTACTTTGCGTAATCTCCGCCGCTGTAAGCGTGGCGTTTTTCAAGTTTTCATTAACGTCATTAGGACGGATCACAACCGGCAGGCCGAAGTCTACGACAAACGCCTTGTTCCAATTAAAGGTATAATACAGATTGACTGTCTTGCCGTCCGTGCTACGCTCCGCCTCGGTGAACGTATAGTTACTATAGCGATACTGTGCACCAATCTCGGTCATCTTCGACAGATCCGACTGGATAGTCTGCGTCTCGCCAGCATAGTTGTTCACGGTGTTGTTGATTAGCTTTGCACCACCCGGTGCCGCTTCATCCGGCACACGTGCGAAGCCAGTATCAAATACAGTCTTTTCCTCTACGTTAATGCCATAATGATAGAACGGCTCAGTACTACCTTTAACAAAGTAGTTAACCGTCAGCGCACCTGATTTTGGAATTGCCTTAACATAGACGCGGAGCAGAATCGCGTTGTTGCTATTATAGTCACCGGTATTCCACGCCAGATTATCGTACGGTGCATCATAGCTCGGGTTTCTTGCCGGGTTGCCGATGCTCACGCTGTCTGTCGCCGCACCTTCCCAGACGGTTTCTTCATTGTTTGCCCATTTAAAATTTGTAACCGTCACTGTATTACTGCCGCTCGCAGAGCTCGCCATCGTACCCGTCTCTGCCGTTACTTTAATAATCTGGTAATTGTCTTCACCGTTGAAGATCATGGTACCGAGACCACGGCCACCGCTCCAATAACCATAGACAATTGTCTTGGACTTCAAGGAATCCGCAGTCGTATCAGCCGGGTTCGTGCTGCTGTCTTCGTAGACAAGTTGGACAGACACCGAGCAGCGGCTGGATTCAGGTGTATATCCCCAGTTGCCGGTACCGTCACCCTTGGTACCCCAGTCAGCCGCATTTACATGCAGGTTTGTCGTGCCATTACTGTTCTTAATGTCCACGACCTCCATATAGTAGGCAACCAGCTGGTTCTTGTCGCCGGTATAGGTCTGGGTATTGCTTTTATCATCCGTATACTTAACGCTTGTTGCTGTACGGTCAACATTTACCCACTCTGTGGTGTAGACCTGCCAAGCACCGCCCCAATAGCGAACCTTTGTAAAGTCCTTACCGTTCAGAGTCTCGTCATCACCTTGCTTCGTAACCTGAAGCTCAGTACCACTCGTACTATTATTTTCCTTTTCGACGTCCAGAATCTTTGTCTGCCAGTATTCCTGCGTGCGGCCGTCTTTATTGCCCGTCTTTGCAACCAGATCAGCCGTGCTTACGCCCGCTTCCGTTGCAACGTCCTTATCCGTCGCCTGAATCGTCAGTGCCTTATTGCCATCAGAGCCAGTCAGGCGGCTGTTCGTAATCCAATACTCAATCGTCAGCGGGGTGACCTTTGAGAGATCCTCGGCAACCACATGAATCTTATACGTCACATTGCCGATCGTGACGGAGGTATCGCCAACGGACTTACCAGTGAAGGTGAGCGTGGTTTCTTTCCCGCCAGATGTGGGCTGCTGTTTATAAAGATAGAGGCTTGTGCTATTCCCGCTTGCACCCAAAGATGTTCCGTTCAAAGTGAGATAAGCAGTGGTTGTATATGGAATATATCCATAATAATAGTCTTTACATGAAAGGCTAAATGTGTAAGGCTGAGATCCGCTTGCATCAACGGCCTTTTTCCCGCTGCCAAGAGAATAAGTCCAGTCATAATAATAGTTGAAGCTTGCATTCGGGTACACATAACCGTTGTTGCTATCCTTAATATAATACTGCCCATTCCCGGCGTCCTCAAACGTCAGCTGCACAGTCGGTGCAGTATCGTCGCTCTTCGTGGACACATAGAATTCGCCCGCGCCCAGTGTGGCCAGTTGATAGGTCGGCTTGCCCGAGGCCTCCGCTACCGAGCCTGTAACCGTCGCAACGGCATCATCCAGCCGAGTACCGGAATAATCTCCAGCAAGCTTTTCTTCCTTCGTGCCGCCAACCGTGAGATTAATCGTCTTCGTCTCGGTCGCGGCATTCGCAGCCAGCTCATAGACGCCCAGCACGGAGAAGTGGGGAACGGTGAAGGTAAACTTGCCGTCCGCGGGCGTGCCGGTCACGGTCGTGATGGAGCCATCCTCATTCTGAACAAAGCCGCGGACGCGGGAAGCATCCCAGCCCTCGGGAATTGGAAGGGTCACGGTGCCGTTTTTCTTATAACTGCCGCTCGCCGTGGCGGGGGTAACGTCATACGCCACCACCTTGCCCTCGGCCGCCGCGTCAATGGCGGGCGCGTCAGCCGCCGTTACAGTCAGATCCGTCAGGCCCGGAGCCGTAACGGTCACATTGTCCTTGGTCACAGTCTTCGACTCGACCGTCTCTACCTTCTTGACCTCCGGCAGCGCCTTGCCAAAGGCCGCGATGGTAGCCGCAGTCTTGCTGATCACGCTGGCTTCCGTCTCGGCACCGGGATAGTCCGCCCAGATGCAGAACATGGAGCCAACGGGATTATTGACCGTGCCGCCCGGGAAGGCAGTCTTGTTAAAATTACTGGCCTTAGCAGCATCGCACTGCGCATCAGTCTTGCCCAGCACCCAATAATAATCGCCGTTGGTATTGATCAGCTTGAAGCCCTTGCCGGCAAGCTCGGATGCAGGCATGGGCGTATAACTCGACCAGCCGCTCGACCAGTAGCAGATAATGATTTTCGTGTCAAACGTGCCACTCGACGTGTTTTTGTTGAAGTAAATGCCATCGTTGAACGCCATCGGTGTCATGCCGGCATTTCCAATCATCTTTGCAACAGCATTGACATACTCCACATAATAACTATACTTACCGCTCGACTGGAGATTGCCGAAGCCCATAGAGCCGGAGTCATAAATATCGTTGGCATACTCGTCCGCACCCATGTTGAAGAGCTGGCAGCCCTTCCCCGCGAAGTAGTCGATGTACTTCTGCAGCAGCGCCTGCGTGAACGCCACGGCAGTGGTGTTCGTCACGTCGATCGTGCGGACAGAGCCGTTATAGGAACAGGTCTTCCCTGTCAGTTCCTCAGCCGCATCCAGAATCGCATCCATGTGGCCCGGTGTGTTGACGCATGGAATCACGCCCATGCCCTTAGAAGCGGCATAGGCAATGATCGTGTCCATCTCGGACTGCGTCAGCTCATTTACATCCGTACTATACGGATAATATCTGCCGCCGACGTAACCGTCAAATGTCTTATTATACGCCACATTGCCAGCGTGAATAGCATCTGTCACCTTGCCGCTGTCATATGTCGTCCCGTTCACCGTCAGGGACATGTCATCGAGCAGGAAGCGCAGGCCGTCGTTGCCCACCGCCAGCTGGATATAGTTAAATCCAGCCGCCGACGCGTTGTCGATGATCTGCTTGATGCTGTCGACGCTGTAATACTTACGGCCACAGTCGAGGAACATGATATTATACTCATATCCGTCCGAGGTCGCAGCAGTCGTGCTCGCCTTGCTGTCACCCGACGCGAAGGCCGAGATCGGCAGCAGGCTCACCACCATGACCACCGCGAGAATCAGCGACAGCACTTTCTTGCGCAGAGATCGTGTTTGCGTTTGATTCATGTTTTTCATCCTTTCCCAATTTGTGAATTTCCCTTCGCCTTGCAGGGGCCGCGGAGTCCGCCCCCGCGTATTCTTTCCGGTATTTTAATTCAGAATCTATTTTAATCCATTCGCCGCGCTTTTGCAATAGATATTTCGCGGATTCCGCGAAAAAAAACGAACCGTCGACATACCGCAGAATTTACCAGCACGCCGCGCCGCATATTCGCCGCGCGCAGGGTTATGCTATGTGTGCGATACCCAACGAGCGACATTTCTCGCTCCCCAAATCACGAAAGGAGACTTTTCACTATGTCCAGCAAGAACAGCAACAAGCTCAACATCCCCGAGGCGCGCGCCGCCATGGATAAGTTCAAGATGGAGGCCGCCAGCGAGGTTGGCGTCAACCTGAAAAACGGCTACAACGGCGATCTGACCTCTCGCGAGGCCGGTTCTGTCGGCGGCCAGATGGTCAAGAAGATGATCGAGTCCTACGAGAAGGGCCTGTAACGCGGGCGCCTGAACGGACAGAGGGGCTGGAGCGCTTCGGCGCTCCAGCCCCTTCGTCCGCGGATGCCGCCGCTTTACCGCTGAAGTATGGGGCTGTCAAGGTACGCTTGCCCAGCCCGCCGCTCAAACGCAAAAAATCCCCCATCACCGAAGCGATGGGGGATTTCTATATGCTATGATAAAACCTTACTTCTTCGGCCCGATGGCTTCCTTCAGCGTCCGCCAACCGAGGACGGCGCACTTGACGCGCGCGGGCATGTGCGCGATATCGCGCAGCGCCGACGCCTCCTCCAGGCTCTCGATCTCCTCCTCGGAGGCCTCGCCCTGGATCATCCGCATGAACGTCTGGCCGAGCTGCAGCGCCTCGTCCTTCTTCCGGCCGATGACCATGCCGAGCATGATATCCGCCGACGCCTGCGAGATGGCGCAGCCGTCGCCGATGAACGCGCCGTCGACAATCGTGTCGCCGTCGGTCCTGAGCTTGAGCCAGATGTCGTCGCCGCAGCTGGGGTTCACGCCCTCGAGGACGATGTCCGCGTCCGGCAGGTCGTGCTTGAACTCCGGATGGACATTGTGTTCGGTCAGAATCTCGTTATAAAAGTTTCTATTCTCCATATCCCATACGCTCCCGCAGCGAGGAGACGGCGGCGACGAAGCGGTCGGCGTCCTCCTCGGTATTGTAAAAGGCAAAGCTCGCGCGCGCCGTGGAGCTGCAGCCCAGATGCTGCAGCAGGGGCTGCGCGCAGTGGTGACCCGCGCGGATGTTCACGCCGTCGCTGGCGAGAATCTCGCTGATGTCGTGCGGGTGGACGCCGTCGACGGTGAAGGACAGGATGCCGCAGTGCTCCTCGGGCTTCTCCGAGCCGAGAATGTGGACGTGCGGCACGCTGCGCAGCTTCTCGAGCGCGCGGGTCGTGAGCGCGATCTCGCGGCTGTGGATCGTGTCGAAGCCGACGCGGCGGACATAGTCGATCGCGGCGTGCAGCCCGGCGGCACCGGCAGCGTTGACGGTGCCGGCCTCGAACTTGTGGGGAAGCTCGGCATACGTCGCGCCCTCGCGCGTGACCGTCTCGATCATCTCGCCGCCCGTGAGAAACGGCGGCATCTCATCGAGCAGCTCACGGCGGCCGTAGAGCCCGCCGATGCCCATCGGGCCATAGAGCTTATGGCCGGAGAAGGCGAGGAAGTCCGCACCCAACTCCCGCACATTCACGGGGATGTGGGGCGTGCTCTGCGCGCCGTCGACGACGATGACCGCGCCCTTTTTGTGCGCCATGGCCGCGATCTCACACACCGGGTACTGCCGCCCCAGCACGTTCGAGACCTGCGTGAGGGCGACGAGCTTCGTGCGCTCGGTGATAAGCTGCTCGACCTTATGGAGGTCAAGGCTCCCGTCCGGCTCGCACTCCATGAACTTCAGCGTTGCTCCCGTCTGGCGGCAGACCATCTGCCACGGCAGGAGGTTGCTGTGGTGTTCCATGATGGAGACGATCACCTCGTCGCCCGTCTTGATGTGGCTCAGGCCGTAGCTGTAGGCCACGAGGTTCAGGCTTTCGGTCGTGTTGCGGGTGAAGATGATCTCCTGCGTGCTGGCCGCGCCGAGAAAATCGCGCACGGCCTCGCGCGCGTCCTCATAGGCGTCGGTCGCCTCCACGCTCAGGGGATACAGGCCGCGCAGAGGGTTGGCGTTGTGGCGGCAGTAGAAGTCGTTTTCCGCGTCAAGGACGCACTGCGGACGCTGCGCCGTGGCGGCGTTGTCGACATAGGCGACATCCATCGCGCGCAGCAGGGGGAAATCCTGTTTGTAATCGTAGGCCATGTCAAAGCACCTCGCTCAGTTCCTGCAAAATGGCATCCTCCGTCTCGCGGTCGCCCACGGCGCGGGCCAGCCGCTCGATGGCGGCGCGGGCGAGGATATTCTCCGCTTCATCGCGGCCGATGCCGCGGCTCTCAAAGTAAAACAGCGTCTCGTCGTCAAGCTCGCCGATCGTCGCGCCGTGGTTGCCGACGACGTTCTCCTCCGCGCAGAGAATCAGAGGGACAGTCTTGTTCACGGCGTCCTCGCCGAGCATCAGCACCGTCTCCTTCTCGTTGCCGACGGAGTCGGACGAGCCGTTCTTGAAGTCGATCGTGCCGCGGAAGATCTTCTGCGCCGCGTTCTTCAGCGCGCCGGAGGCGTTGATCTCGCACTCGGTGTGCCTGCCGAAGTGGTTCACGACGAGGTTCATGTCGATCGTCTGGCTGCGCTGGCCGAGATAGCCGATGTCGGCCTGAAAGCTGCCGCCGTCCGCGGGCAGGTCGATGAGCGTATCGGCATAGACGTCGCCGCTGCCGGGGAAGACCTGCACGAGCTCGATGCGGCCGCTCTCGGCGCAGGTGCCGGTGATTTTGCTGTAGAGCACGGAGCCGGGCTTCGTGCGCTGCACCTGCACAAGGCGGACGGTCGCGCCTGCGCGGACGGTCAGCTCCGTCTCAACGGCGAGGTTTTCCTCCGCCATGAACGTTTCGAACACGGTCAGGCGGCTGCCGGGCTGCGCCTCGACGGCGATTTTCTTGCGGCTGTATGCGCCCGCGCCCTCGACGGGGATGCGGACGGGCTCCGGCGTGCCGGAGAGAGAGAGCGTCTCCGCGCCGAGGTCGGCGGTCTGCGCTTCGTCCCAGCTGAGCGCCGTCTCGTTGACGCGCAGGAAGTTCCACGTTCGCGAGGGCAGGCGGTTAATGGTTAAGGTATTCATGTGTTCTCCTCCTTTCGGCATCAGCCGATGCTCCCCTTCATCTCGAGCCGGATGAGATTGTTCATCTCCACGGCGTACTCCACGGGCAGCTCCTTGGAGACGTTGTCGGCAAAGCCGCTGACGATCAGCGCGCGGGCGTCCTCCTCGCTCATGCCGCGGCTCATCAGGTAAAAGACGGCCTCGTTGCTGATGCTGCCGATCTTGGCCTCGTGGCCGACGGCGGCGTCGCGCGTGCGGATGTCCATGGCGGGGATCGTATCGGAGCGGGACTCTGAGTCGAGCATCAGCGACTGGCAGGACACAGCGGACTTCGCGCCGCTCGCGCCCTTCTGGACGACAACGCTGCTGCGGAAGGTGCTGATGCCGCCGCTCTTGCTGATGGAGCGGGTGTTCATATAGGAGCTGGTGTTCTTGCCGATGTGGACGACCTTCGCGCCGGTGTCGAGGTTCTGGCCGTGGCCGGCAAAGGTCACGCCGGTGAACTCCATGCGGGAATTGTCGCCCTTCAGGACGCTCATCGGATAGAGACATCCGACGTGCGAGCCGAACGAGCCGGAGATCCACTCGATCGTGCCGCCCTCCTCCACGAGGGCGCGCTTCGTGTTGAGGTTATACATGTTCTTCGACCAGTTTTCGATGGTCGAATAGCGCAGCTTCGCGCCCTTCTTGACGTACAGCTCCACGCATCCCGCGTGCAGGTTCGCGACGTTGTACTTCGGCGCGGAGCAGCCCTCGATGAAGTGCAGGCTCGCGCCCTCGTCGACGATGATGAGCGTATGCTCAAACTGGCCGGCGCCCTTGGCGTTCAGGCGGAAGTACGACTGCAGGGGGATGGACACCTGCACGCCCTTCGGCACATAGACGAACGAGCCGCCGGACCAGACCGCGCCGTGCAGCGCCGCGAACTTGTGATCGTGCGGCGTGACGAGCTTCATGAAGTACTTGCGCACCATGTCGGCGTATTCGCCCGTCAGGGCGCTCTCCATGTCGGTGTAGACAACGCCCTGCGCGGCCACCTCGTCCTTGACGTTGTGGTAGACGAGCTCGGAGTCGTACTGCGCGCCGACGCCCGCGAGGGACTTGCGCTCCGCCTGCGGGATGCCGAGGCGCTCGAACGTGTCCTTGATGTCCTGTGGAACGTGCTTCCAGTCGTTCTGCATTTTCGTGTTGGGCCGGACGTAGGTTGCGATGTGGTCGATGTCGAGACCCTCGATGGAGGGACCCCAGTCCGGCAGGGGCATCTCGTTGTAAATCTGCAGCGCGTGCAGGCGGAACTCCTGCATCCACGCGGGGTCGCCCTTCTCGTCGGAGAGCTTCTGCACGATGGCGGGCGTCAGGCCCTCCTGCATGCGGTAGGCATCGTGCTCCTCGTCGCGGATGTCGTATACGCTGCGGTCGATATCGTCAATCTGGCTTTTTTCCTTCATAGTATCTCACCCTGGTCACTCAGCCCGGACGCCGCCGAAGCCGTTTTCGTTGATCTCCTCCACCAGCGACGCGTCGCCGTTTTTCACGATGACGCCGCCCTCCATGACATGCGTCGCGTCGACGTGCAGCGCCTCGAGAATGCGGGTGCTGTGCGTGATGATGAGCAGCGACCCGTGGACGCGCTCGCGATAGAGCTGGACGCCCTGCGACACGGTGCGCACCGCGTCGACATCGAGACCGGAGTCCGTCTCGTCGAGGATGGCGAGCTTCGGCTCGAGCATCAGCATCTGCAGGATCTCGGCCTTCTTCTTCTCGCCGCCGGAGAAGCCCACGTTCAGGTCGCGCTCGGCATACGACTCGTCCATCGACAGAAGCGCCATCGTCTCGCGCAGCTTCTTCTTGAAGTCCCACAGGCGCAGACGCTGGCCGGTCTTCTGCTCGAGCGCGCTGCGGATAAAGGCGCTCAGCGTCACGCCCGGCACCTCCAGCGGGTTCTGGAACGAGAGGAAGATTCCCTTGTTCGCGCGCTCGTTGACGGGCAGGTCCGTGATGTTCTCGCCGTCAAAGAGAATTTCGCCGCCGGTCACGGTGTAGGCGGGGTTGCCGGTGATGGCATAGCCGAGGGTCGACTTGCCGGTGCCGTTCGGCCCCATGAGCACGTGCGTCTCGTCGCTGCCGACCGTGAGATTCACGCCGTGGAGAATCTCCTTGTCCCCGGCGCTCACATGCAGATTTCTGATTGTAAGAAGTTCCTTCTGTTTCATAGCACTTTATCCTCTTTCCCGCCGCAGGCGCTGCTGCCGCGGCTTTCGTTATTTCCCTGCCCGCGCGGTTCGAGCAGATCGCGGAGCGTGTAGCTGTTGACGTAGGCGTTGATGTGCTCCTCCAGCCCCCGCCAGAACGGGAGCGTGATGCAGGAGCCCGACCGATCGCAGGGCTTGCCGTCCATGGCAAGGCACGAGACGGGCATCAGCTCGCCCTCGGCGGCCTGGAGAATCTCACCGATGGGGTAATCCTCCGCCGGGCGCACCAGCCGGTAGCCGCCGGCCTTGCCGAGTGCGCTCTCGACGAGCCCCGCCTTGGCCAGCGCCGTCATGATGCTCTCCAGATATTTGCGGGAGATGCCCTGCCGCTGGGCGATGTCGCCGAGACGGATGTATGCGCCGTCTCCGCCGTACTGCGCCAGCTCCAGCATAACGCGCAGGGCATAGCGCCCCTTGGAAGATATAATCATGTGTGCCCCTCCTCCGGCAGGCCGGACGTACCGTTTAATTCCTACCTTTTCGGTGGACATTATATTTTAAATCCCCTATAATGTCAATAGGAATTAAGAGATTTTTATTATGGAGCTGCTTTGCGGGGGTTCAGGGCGGGCGGTGGGTGGTTTTTGGGGGGATCGGGCGGAGGCATGAACCTGCCGATTCAATTGCCCATCCCCCGCCAGACCGAAAAAAAAGGCGGAGCTAACCAGCTCCGTCTCTCCTATATAAAACCAAACATTTCTCAGAACACCAACTGCACCAGCAGCATATACACCAGCGTCCCGCCGCCAATGCTCAGCAGCGTGCTCTTCTTCCACCTGTGCAGCACATAAATCGCCGCGATGGCGATGGCCTCGGGCAGGCCGTGTGTTGCGCTCACCGGTGCGTCCTTCAGACCGTATACCACCAGTAATCCGATCACTGCCGTCGGCAGTACCGTTCCGAGGTACTGCACGAACTTCGGCGGCGTCTTCCCCTGCGGGAAGATGAGAAACGGCAGGAACCGCGTGACCATCGTACCGAGCACGACCACGCCGATCATGATAATCTGCTGCGTCAGGGTCATGCCTGCTCCCCCCTCTCCAGCCGGCTGCGCCCGAGCGTGAAGCTCAGCACGATCAATGCCATCGCCGGGATAATGAAGCTCTGCCCGCCGAAGGCCAGCAGACACGCCGCCGAGCAGCCGACGCCGATGAGCGCGGGCCTGTGATCCTTCGCCTTTTCCCACTGGTCGAGGAACATCACGACGAACAGCGCCGTCATGATAAACTCGATGCCCTCGGTGTTGAAATGCAGCACCGAGCCGAGCAGGGCGCCGAGCGTCGCGCCGCTCACCCAGTAGATCTGGTTGAGCAGCGTTACAAAGAACATAAACCACCCGCGGTCGACGCCCTCCGGCGGCGTGACGGTGCAGTTGATGGAAAACGACTCGTCGCACATGCCGTAGATCAGGTACAGCCGCTTCCAGCCGAGCCCCTCATACTTCTGCAGCATGGAGATGCCGTAAAACAGGTGGCGCGCGTTGACCATCAGCGTCAGCAAAAACGCGTACAGCGGCCGGAACGCCGACAGCAGCAGGTTCACCGTCACAAACTCCATCGACCCCGCGTAGATGAGCGCGCTCATCGCCATCGGATACCACACGGAAAAGCCCTTGCTGCGCATGAGCAGTCCGTAGGACGCGCCGATCAGCAAAAACCCCACACAAATCGGCAGCGTATACGGAAGCGCCGCCCTGAAAGCCTTCTTTTTCATGATTTTCTGTCTCTCCGAATAACCGGCGTCTCCTCCGGCGGATCAAAACAGGCCCCCGGTACTGCAGGTGCAGTACCGGGGGCCGCACATGTACACAAAAACCGCGCTTCTGTCTTACAGATAGTGGCGCAGGCCCTCGGTGGCCATATCCTCCGAGGCGCTGATGGTGACGGTGAACTTCACGGAATTCTTCTCGCTGAAGCGGTCAAGCCAGGCGAGGAACTCCTCCACGTCCTTGAGCTCGCTGCCGGCGATCTTGCCGAGGTTGTCCACAAAAACATGCGAGATATCGTAATTGCCCGCATACAGGCCGCTGACAAAGCCGCGCAGGCATGCATAAGAATCAATTCCATACTCGCTCGCGTTGATGAGGCGGGCGTTGTAGCTGATGTCATAGGTCATGTCGGCGCTGGGCTCGATGCACACGACGCTGCCGCTCTCAGACTCCACCGCAGCGTGAACCAGCTCGATCAGCTGCTTGGTCTTTCCGGCGCCGTTGGCTCCCATAATCAATCTAACCATAAGATATCACTCCTTTGAAAAAATGGGGTACTGCTTAGTTCCCCTTTTAAGATACCATATATCGCAAGAAATGGCAATGGAGAAAAAACAACCTCTTTTTTGTATAAAAGGGCCAACTCACCGGCCGAGCTTCTCGAGCAGGCTCCGCCCCAGCTCCTCATAGCCGGGCTTGCCGAGCAGGGCGAACATGTTCTTCTTATAGGCCTCGACGCCCGGCTGGTCGAACGGGTTCACGTCCAGCAGATACCCCGACAGGCCGCAGGCGTACTCGAAGAAGTAAATCAGCTCGCCGAGCGTGAAGGCGTTTCTGCGCTCGACCTGCACCGTGATGTTCGGCACGCCGCCCTCGACGTGCGCGATGAGCGTCCCGTCCATCGCCTGCTCGCGGATGAAGTCCATCGTCTTGCCTGCGAGGAAGTTCAGCCCGTCGCCATTTCCGTCGTCATAGGGGACGGGGTTTTCGTGCGCGGACGGGCCGAAGCGCACGACCGTCTCAAACAGGTGCCGCTCGCCCTGCTGGATATACTGCCCCATGGAGTGCAGGTCCGCCGTGAACTCGACGCTCGCCGGGAAGAGGCCCTTGCCCTCCTTGCCCTCGGACTCGCCGTAGAGCTGCTTCCACCACTCGGCCATGAAGCGGAACGACGGCTCGAACGAGGCGAGCAGCTCGATCTTCTTCCCGTCCTGATAGAGCTCATAGCGCGCCGCGGCATACTGCCATGCGGGGTTCACCGCGATGTCGTCCGCGCGGCAGACCTCCATCATCGACTGCGCGCCCGCCATCAGCTCACCGATGTCGATTCCCGCGACGGCGATCGGCAGCAGCCCCACCGCCGTCAGCACGCTGTAGCGCCCGCCGATGTCGTCTGGCACGACGAACGTCTCATAGCCGTTTGCGTCCGCGAGGGACTTGAGCGCGCCCTTGTGCCGGTCGGTCGTGGCGTAGATGCGCGCGGCGGCGCCCTCCTTGCCGTACCGCTCCTCAAGCAGGCGGCGGAAGAACCGGAACGCCACGGCCGGCTCGGTCGTCGTGCCGGACTTCGAGATCACGTTCACGGAGAAGTCCACGCCGTCGAGCAGCTCCATCGTCTCGCTCAGCTGGTCGGAGGAGAGACCGTTGCCGATGAAATAGATGTTGGGGGTATCCTTCTTTTTCAGGTTGTAGTTCGGCGAGCACAGGCACTCGATCACGCCGCGCGCGCCGAGATACGACCCGCCGATGCCGATGACGACGAGCGCCTGCGAGTCGCTCCGGATCTTCTGCGCCGCCCGCTCAATGCGCGCGAACTCCGCGCGGTCATAGCTCTCCGGCAGGTGCACCCAGCCCGTGAACTCACCGCCGACGCCGTTGCCCTTCTGCAGGTGGCCATGGACGATGTGCAGCCGCGGGGCCAGCTCCATCTCATATGGCACGGAGACAAACTGCTGCAGCTTCGACAGATCAATCTGAATCATATGTATACCTCCTGTTATCCGTTGCTTTTCCTATGGGATCATTTTACCGCCCCGCGCGGGAAAAAACAACCCCAATTCCTCACCCGGCCAAAAACGCGCACCGCAGCAGCCGCGTGAGCATCCCGCCCCAGCTGAGCTTTTCCACGGCCTGCTCCGCCTGCAACGGCAGCTCAAGCAGCACCTCGTCCCCCGCGCGGACGGTGAGCGTGCCGAGTGCCTGCCCGGCGGCGACGGGCGCCTCCACCTCCGCCGGGAGCTCCACGCTCTGCGTGAGCTGGCCCGCCTTCGTCTTCTCCACGAGCAACGTGCTCCCCGACGGGAGCACCGGCTGCACCGCGTCCTCCGCCCCGAGCCGCACCGGCACCGGTGCAAGCGGCTCCTGCGGCGCAATCTCCGCGAGCGCATAGGTCGAAAAGCCGTAGTTCAGGAGTGTCTTGGCGTCGGTATTGCGCTTATCGGCGGTCTGCCCCTTCATGATGACGGCGATGAGCTCCATCCCGTCCCGCTCCGCCGTCGCGCTGATGCAGAAGCCCGCCGCGTCGGTCGACCCGGTCTTGAGTCCCGTCGCCCCGTCATAGAAGCGGATGAGCTTATTCGTGTTCGAGAGCTGGAACGACCCGCCGCGCAGCGTATCCATCCAGATCGTCGTGAAGCGCCGGATGTCCGGGTGGTGCAGGATCAGCTCCCGGCTCATGAGCGCGATGTCCCACGCGCTCGTCACATGCCCCTCCGCGGGCAGACCCGTGCAGTTGACAAAGTGCGTGTCGTTCATCCCCAGCTGCTTGGCGCGGGCGTTCATCTGCTCGACGAACAGCTCCGTCACGCCCGCGATGTGCTCGGCCATCGCGACGGACGCGTCGTTTCCGCTCGCGACGCAGATCGCCTTGAACAGATCCTCCACCGTGATCTGCTCGCCCTCCGACAAAAACACCTGGCTGCCGCCCATCGACGCGGCGTAGGCGCTCACGGTCACGGTGTCGTCATAGCGGATGCGCCCCTCGTCGAGCGCCTCCATCGCCAGCAGGAGCGTCATCACCTTCGTCACGCTCGCCGGCTCGAGCTGCTCGTGCTCATTTTTTGCGTAGAGCACCTGTCCCGTCGTCTTCTCCATCAGCAGCGCTGCCTGCGCCTCGACCGGCAGCTCCACCGCCCAGCTCCGCGCGGGGAAAAGCACCGCTGCCAGAACCGCCGCCGTGAGGAACGCCGCCCATCGTTTTTTCATGCGCCCGCCTCCCTTCTTCTCCCCACTGTATGCCCCGGGAAGCGGAAACATGCCGCCGGTCGTCTGTAAAATTTTCCCAGCCGCTGATCATGTTAAGTATTTGTAAATTTATAGCACTTTACCTAAATCCAATATGATAATTTGCCGCATGAGATAAAAATTGCATCAAATTTGAACAACTTGTTAAAAAAACCGCCTTTTGAAAGTTATGCTTGAAAAACAAAAAGTCGCCTGTTATGATACATGTATCTGCTTATACACAGCGCACCACCGGGGTATGCTAACCCGGATGGATGCATTGTCAGAACGAAAGGCGGTGACACGCAATGTATATGGAGACAGTCAACGAGCTGCGCGCGGCAGAGGAGCAGCTCGCAGGCGAAAAGGCTGCCGTCCGCACCGAGGTACAGCACCTGCTCGAAAAGACCCGTCAGGACGGACAGGCCCTGCTCGAGCAGACGAAGCAGGAGCAGCGGCGGCTCGACCGCGAGCGGCAGGAGCAGACGAAGCAGGAGGCCGCGCGCCGGCGTGAGCAGACGCTCAAGGACGCGCAGGCTGCGTGCGATGCGCTCCGCTCCAGCGCCCGCTTGAGCGAAGCGGCCGCGGAAATTGTCAGAAGGGTGGTGGAAAGATAGCATGGCCATCGCAAAAATGAAGCGTCTCGAGCTCGTCGCCCTGCAGAGCGACCGCGAGACGCTGATGGAGGCGCTGCTGCGCCTGGGCTGCGTCGAGATCCGCGAGCCGGAGGAGCAGCCGGAGCTGCTGCACCGGCAAAGCTCGTCTCTCGCCGAGCGGCAGAGCGACCTGCGGCGGCTCACGGCGGCGCTCGACGCGCTCAGCCGCGCCGCACCGGAGAAGACGCCCCTGCTCGCCGCAAGGCCGCAGATCTCCGAAAAGGTCTTCCTCGACGAGAAGGACCTGCCCGCCATGCTCGCCCTCGCCGACGAGATCACCGGCCGTCTGCGCCGCATCAGCCAGCTGGAGTCGCGCATGACGCGCCTGACCTCCGACGAAGCGGCGCTGCGCCCGTGGCAGGCGCTGGACATCCCGCTCGAGCTCGAGTACACCGGCCCGGTGGCCTTCATCACCGGAACGCTCCCGCCCACGGCGGATGAAGCGCAGGTGGAGGGGACGCTCGCCGAGCAGGCGCCCGAGTCACAGGTGTTCTGGCTCTCCGCCGGGCGCGAGCAGAAGTGCCTTCTGCTCATGACGCACCGCGCCGCGCAGGCCGCCGCGCTCGAGACGCTGCGCTCGTTCGGCTTCTCGACCGGGCAGCTCAAGGGCTACAGCGGCACCGTGCAGGAAAACCTCCGGCGCATCGAGGGTGAGATCAATGACACGCGTCAGGCGCGCCGCGAGGAGAGCGAAGCGCTCGAAGCGCTCGGCGCAAGGCGCGGCGAACTGCGCCTTGCCTGCGACCGGATGGCGCTGGAGCTCTCGCGGCAGGAGGCCGCCGAAAAGCTTCTCACGGACGGGAATATTTTCTGTCTGGTGGGCTGGTATCCGCTCAAGGCGGAGAAAAAGCTCACGACCCTGCTGGGGCGGTTTGACTGTGCATATGAGCTGGCCGAGCCGCAGCCGGAGGAGTATCCGGACGTCCCCGTCAAGCTCGAGAGCAATCGCTTCACCCGCTCCATGAACTGCATCACGGAGCAGTATTCCCTCCCTGCCTACGACGGCGTGGATCCCAACCCGTTCATGGCGCCGTTTTTCATCCTGTTCTTCGGCCTGATGATGGCCGACATGGCCTATGGCCTGCTGATGATCTTCGGCTCGCTGCTGTTTCTGCGCAAGAAGCGCCCCGCCGACCCGAGCTTCATGGAGATGATCTTCTGGTGCGGCATCGCGACGTTTCTCTTCGGCGCGCTGACCGGCGGCTTCTTCGGGGACTTTATCCCGCAGCTGTGCAGGCTCATCAACCCCGCAAGCACCTTTGACCTCCCCGCGCTGTTCTCGCCGCTCAACGACACGATGGCCATCATGGTCGGCTCGCTCGTTCTCGGCGCCATCCAGATTTTCACCGGCATGACCATCAGCGTCGTCAAAAAGACGCGCGACGGCCACTTCGCCGACGCGCTCTGGTACGAGATCACGTGGTGGATCATCCTCGCCGGTCTCGCGATGGCGATCTTCAAGGTCGGCTCTGTCGCGGGCGTCCCGATCGTGCTCGTGATCGGCATTGTGATGCTGGCCTACGGCTCCGGGCGCGGCAAGAAGGGCTTCGGCAAGGTGACGGGCTTCGTCGCCGCGGTGTATAACGGCGTCACGGGCTTTTTCAGCGACATCATGTCCTATATCCGCCTGATGGCGCTGATGCTCTCGGGCGCGGTGCTGGCGCAGGTGTTCAACAAGCTCGGCGCGACGACGGGCAGCATCGTCTTTTTCATCGTGATCTCCCTCGTTGGCAACACGCTGAACCTCGCGCTGAACCTGCTGGGCTGTTATGTCCACGATATGCGTCTGCAGTTTCTTGAATTCTTCGGACGTTTTTATAAGGAGGGCGGAAAAGCCTACCGCCCCCTGTGCGTACAATCGAAATATGTTGAAATCATGAAGGAGGATACAGAAAAATGAGTGCTTTTCTTGAGGCGATTGGCGGGGTCGGTTTCGCGATCCTGGGCGCGGCTCTGACCGCGGGTCTGTGCTGCGTGGGTTCTGCTAAGGGTACCGGTATGGTCGGTGAGGCCGCTGCGGGTCTTGTCAGTGAGGATCCCGACAAGTCCACCAAGTGCCTGATTCTGCAGGTGCTGCCCGGTACGCAGGGTCTGTACGGCTTTGTGGCGCTGTTCATCGTGCTCGGTCAGGTCGGCGTTCTGAGCGGCCAGACCGTGGATCTCACCCTCTCTCAGGGTCTGGCGTTCTTCGCCGCCTGCATCCCCACCGCCATCGGCGGCTGGCTCTCCGCGAAGTTCCAGGGCCGCGTCGCCGCCGCGTCGATCAACATCGTTGCCAAGCGGCCGGAGGCGTCCACCAAGGGTATCATTTTCTGCGGCATCGTTGAGTTCTATGCCATTTTGTCCCTCGTCGCGACGATCATGATCTCCATCAACGTCCTGAAATAAGGCGGAGGGCAGAACATGAACGGAATCGACAGAATCCGGGACCGCATGGAGCGCGACGCCCGCGCCGAACGCGACGCCATCCGCGCCGAGGGTGAGCAGCAGGCTGCGGCGCTTGCCGCGCAGTACCGCGCGCAGGCGGAGGAGCTCGCGAAGCAGGCCGCGGCCAGGCGCGAGCAGACGGCGGCCGAGAGCCTGCGTCAGGCGGACTCCGCCGACCAGCTCGAGCGGCGGCAGTGCCTGCTTGCCGAGCGGCAGAGGTGCATCGACCTCGCCTTTGAGCAGGCCGCGTCTCAGCTGCGCACGCTCCCGCAGGAGCAGTATGTGCAGGTGCTCGCGCACATCGCCGCCGAGACGGGCACGGGCAGCGAGGAGCTGATCTTCTCCCCCGCCGACCGCGAGGCCGTCGGCGCGCAGGTCACCGAGCGAGCCAGCGCCTTAAAGCCCGGCGCGGCCTTCCGCCTGAGCGCCGAGACGCGCGAGACGGGCGGCGGCGTGGTGCTCAAGGCGGGCGACATCGAGTATAACTGCACCTTCCCCGCCCAGCTGCGCGCCCTGCGTCAGAGCATGGCCGCCGAGACGGCGTCCGTGCTGTTTGAAAACTAAGGGGGTGTCCCTTTGGCTAAGAAATACCGTGACACGGATTACCTGTGCCTGTCGGCGCAGATCCGTTCGCGTGAAAACGCGCTCCTGCGCCGCAGCCAGCTCGACCGCATGCTCGAGTCGGGTGACGCGAAGCAGGCCGCGCGTATCCTCGCCGAACAGGGCTGGGAATCGTTCGACCCTACGCAGCCCGGCGCGCTCGACGCGGCGATCCTCACCCAGCGCGAGGCGCTCTACCGCGAGCTGAGCGGCCAGCTGCCGGACGACGCGGTGCTCGCCGTCTTTCGGCTGAAGTATGACTGTCACAACATCAAAACGCTCATCAAGGCGCGCGGGACGGACGTCTCCTCCCTGCTGCTCGACGCCGGGACGATCCCGGCGCAGGAGCTGGCGCAGCGTCGGCGCGAGTCGGAGGGCTGGGCGTTCCTGCCCGCCCCGATGGCGCATGCCGCGCTTGATGCCGAGCGCGTCCTCGCCGAGACGGGCGACGCGCGGCGCAGCGACCTGCTCGTCGACGCGGCGTGCTTTGCCCGCCAGCTGGAGCTGGCGCGCTCGAGCGGCTGCCAGATTCTTGCGGACTATGTCCGCGCCCTCATCGACGGCGCGAACCTCAAGAGCCTTGTGCGCACGCTCCGCCTGAAAAAGGACGCGGCATTCCTGCGTGAGCTGCTCCTCCCCGGCGGCACGGTCAGCCCCGAGCGCATCGTGCAGCACGGCTTCTCTTCGAGCGCGGCGGAGCTCTTCGCGGGCTCCGCGCTGGCGCAGGCCGCGCAGGCGGCCGAAGCGGCCGCCGCGGGTGGAAGCCTGACGGAGCTTGAACGCCTGTGCGACAACGCGGCGCTCAACGTGATCGGGCGGGCGCGGCGCGTCCCCTTCGGCGTCGAGGTGCCGGTCGGCTATGTCGCCGCGCGCGAGAATGAGCTGATGTCGGTGCGCCTTGTGATAATGGGTCTGCTCGCCGGGATTCCGGCCGATCAGATCCGGGAAAGGCTGCGTGAGACAAATGGATAAAATTGCGGTGCTGGGCGACCGCGAGAGCGTTCTGGGCTTTCTGGCCCTGGGGCTCGAGGTGCGCCCGGCGGAAACGGCGCAGGAGGGCCGCGAGGCCCTGCGCGAGCTGGCTCAGACCTGCGCGGTCATCTTCGTGACGGAGACGCTGGCGCAGGAGCTGGCCCCGGAGATCGCCCGCTATAAGGACGTCCCTCGTCCGGCCATCCTCCCCATCCCCGGCAAGGCCGGCCCCATGGGCCTCGGCGGCGACGCCGTCCACCGGGCGGTGCAGCGCGCCGTCGGCTCTGACATCACATGAAAGGAAAAGTCGTATGGGCAAAGTAATCAAGGTATCCGGCCCGCTGGTCGTGGCCGATGGACTGGAATCGGCCAACATGGCCGACGTCGTCCGCGTCGGCGAAAAGCGGCTGATCGGAGAGATTCTGAATATGACGGGAGGCCGCGCCTCCATCCAGGTCTATGAGGAGACGGGCGGGCTCGGTCCCGGCGCGGAGGTCGTGAGCACCGGCGCGCCGCTGTCCGTGGAGCTCGGCCCCGGCCTCATCGGCAACATCTATGACGGCATCCAGCGCCCGCTCGAGGAGATCATGCGCCTGGAGGGGCCGAACATCACCCGCGGCGTGGAGGCCTCTCCCCTGCCGCGTGAAAAGCAGTGGGCCTTCACGCCCACCGCTGCCGTCGGCAGCGCCGTCACCGGCGGCGACGTGCTCGGCACCGTCCCGGAGACGGAATCCGTCCTGCACCGCATCATGGTACCGAACGGCCTCGCCGGTGAACTCGTCTGGCTCGCCCCCGCGGGGGACTACACGATCGACCAGATCATCGCCCGCGTCCGCACGGAGAACGGCGACGAGCGCGAGCTGACTATGACGCAGAAGTGGCCCGTCCGCGTGGGTCGTCCCTTCCGCAAGAAGTTCACCCCCTCCGCTCCGCTGCAGTCCGGCCAGCGCGTGATCGACACCATGTTCCCCATCGCCAAGGGCGGCACGGCCGCCGTCCCCGGCCCCTTCGGCTCGGGCAAGACCGTCGTGCAGCACCAGCTGGCCAAGTGGTCGGATGTCGACATCGTCGTCTACATCGGCTGCGGCGAGCGCGGCAACGAGATGACGGACGTTCTGCGCGAGTTTCCGGAGCTGACCGACCCCCGCACGGGCCAGTCGCTCATGAAGCGCACCGTCCTGATCGCGAACACCTCCGATATGCCCGTGGCCGCGCGCGAAGCGTCGGTCTATACGGGCATCACCATCGCGGAGTATTTCCGCGACATGGGCTATGACGTCGCCGTCATCGCCGACTCCACCTCCCGCTGGGCCGAGGCGCTGCGTGAGATGTCGGGCCGTCTCGAGGAGATGCCCGGCGAGGAAGGCTACCCCGCCTACCTCGTGAGCCGTCTGGCGCAGTTCTATGAGCGCGCGGGCGTCGTGCGCTGCATGGGCTCGGACGAGCGCACCGGCTCGGTCACGGCCGTCGGCGCCGTGTCGCCTCCCGGCGGCGACCTCAGCGAGCCCGTCGCACAGGGCACCATGCGCATCGTCAAGGTGTTCTGGTCTCTCGACGCGTCCCTCGCCTACCGCCGCCACTTCCCGGCCATCAACTGGCTGAACTCCTATTCGCTGTACCTCAGCTCCCTGCGCCCGTGGTTCGACGAGCATCTGGGCGTGGAGTTCATGGAGCACCGCGACAAGGCCATGCACATGCTCCAGCAGGAGAGCGACCTGCAGGAGATCGTCCAGCTCGTCGGCAAGGACGCGCTCAGCCCCGGCGATCAGCTGACGCTCGAGGTCGCGCGTATGCTGCGCGAGGACTTCCTGCAGCAGAACGCCTTCATGGACGTCGACTCCTACACCGGCTTTGACCGGCAGGAGCGGATGCTCTCCATGATCCTGCGCTATGACGAGCTTGCGCGTGAGGCCATCGCACAGGGCGCGCAGATCGACGCGATTCTGGAGCTGCCCGTGCGCACCTCCATCGCGCAGGCCAAGTACGAGGAGCCCGATGCGTGGCAGACGGCCTTCGACGGAATCGACCGCGAGCTGGCCGAGCAGATGCGCCAACTTACGGAGAAAGCGGGTGAGGACGAATGATGAAGGAATACCGCACCATCCGGGAGGTCTCCGGCCCCCTGATGGTCGTTGATCAGGTGGAGGGCGTCACCTATGACGAGCTGGGCGAAATCCAGCTCCACGATGGCACCATCCGCCGCTGCAAGGTGCTGGAGGTCGACGGCGACCGCGCCGTCGTGCAGCTGTTCGAGAACTCCGCGGGCATCAACCTGCGCGACTCGAAGATCCGCTTCCTCGGCCACCCGCTGCAGCTGGGCGTGTCCGAGGACATGCTCGGCCGTGTCTTTGACGGCATGGGCCAGCCCATCGACGGCGGCCCGGAGCTGCTGGCCGAGAAATACCTCGATATCGGCGGCCTGCCCATCAACCCCGCCGCGCGCGACTACCCCGACGAGTTCATCCAGACGGGCGTCTCCGCGATTGACGGTCTGAACACCCTCGTGCGCGGCCAGAAGCTGCCGATCTTCTCCGGCTCCGGTCTGCCGCACGCGCAGCTCGCCGCCCAGATCGCGCGTCAGGCCAAGGTGCTCGATGACAGCTCGCGCTTCGCCGTCGTGTTTGCCGCCATCGGCATCACGTTCGAGGAGGCTGAGTTCTTCGCCAACGAGTTCCGCCGCACCGGCGCGATGGAGCGCACCGTTCTCTTCACGAACCTCGCCTCCGACCCCGCGGTTGAGCGTATTGCGACGCCGCGCATGGCGCTGACCGCCGCGGAGTACCTCGCCTTTGAGAAGGGCATGCACGTTCTGGTCATCCTGACCGACATCACTAACTACGCCGAGGCCCTGCGCGAGGTGTCCGCCGCGCGCAAGGAGGTGCCGGGCCGCCGCGGCTACCCCGGCTACCTCTACACCGACCTTGCCACCATGTACGAGCGCGCCGGGCGCAAGCTCGGCCACCCTGGCTCCGTGACGATGATCCCCATCCTCACCATGCCCGAGGACGACAAGACCCACCCCATCCCCGACCTGACCGGCTATATCACCGAGGGACAGATCATCCTCAGCCGCGAGCTGTACCACAAGAACATCCAGCCGCCCATCGACGTGCTGCCGAGCCTGTCTCGTCTGAAGGACAAGGGTGTCGGCGAGGGCAAGACCCGCGAGGATCACACCCCGACGATGAACCAGCTCTTCTCCGCCTACGCCTCCGGTAAGGAAGCACGCGAGCTGATGACGATCCTCGGCGAGGCCGCGCTGACCAAGACGGATCTGGCCTTCGCTAAGTTCGCCGATGAGTTTGAAAAGCGCTATGTCTCGCAGGGCTTCGACTGCAACCGTTCCATTGAGGAGACGCTCGATCTCGGCTGGGATCTGCTGCGGCTGCTGCCGCGCGGCGAGCTCAAGCGCATCAAGCCCGCGATGGTGGACAAATACCTGCCGAAGGAGGAGTGATCCATGGCCGGTAAAACCGTCAACCCCACCCGCATGGAGCTGACGCGGCTGAAGGGACGGCTCAAGACCGCCTCCCGCGGCCACAAGCTCCTTAAGGATAAGCGCGACGAGCAGATGCGCCAGTTCATGATCCTCGTGCGTCGCAGCCGTCAGCTGCGCGCACAGGTCGAGCAGGCGCTGGCCGAGGCGCAGGGCGCCTTCACCGTGGCCGCGGCCGTCATGTCGCCGGAGATGCTGCAGCAGGCGCTCATGTGCCCGAAGCAGCGGCTCGAGCTGGAGACGGGCACGCGCAACATCATGGGCGTCGAGACACCGGTCTATCACCTGCAGTGGCAGAATGACGACCCGGCCGACCTCCTGCCCTACGGCTTCGCCCAGACGAGCGGCGAACTCGACACCGCCATCGAAACGATGGGCGGTGTCCTGCCGCAGATGCTCGAGCTGGCGGAGACAGAAAAGGCCGTTCTCCTGCTCGCGGAGGACATCGAAAAGACGCGCCGCCGCGTCAACGCTCTGGAATACGTCATGATCCCCGACCTCGAGCGGAACATCAAGTATATCTCCATGAAGCTCGAGGAGAACGAGCGCGCGAACACCACGCGCCTGATGAAGGTCAAGGACATGGTCCTGCAGGACGCGCACCACTACAAGAGCTAACTGTAAATCTAACCTCAAAGAAGGGGATGCCACTGGCATCCCCCTTCTTTATTTGCCCCTCACTTGAAACCCTACCGTGATTCCGGTATAGCAGGCACGCAATCCATTTCCCGACAGGTTTTTCGCCTGAAAACTCACAGAAAGGAGCCATTTTTATGAAGAAACTGACCGCTTTTCTCCTCAGCATCCTGCTCCTGCTCAGTCTTACCGCCTGCGGCGGGACGCAGAACACCCGGACGTCGAGTGAATCGGGCGGCAAGGTGTTCGTTGTGTACTTCTCCGCAAGCGGAAACACCGAGCGCGTCGCGCGGGAGATCGCCGCCGTTACCGACGGCACGCTCTTCGCCCTCACACCCACCGAGCCCTACACAACAGAGGATCTGAACTGGTCGGACGCGGACAGCCGTGTCAGCCCGGCCAGCGCTTCCCCTACGGTGCCGATGCGCATGAGATCCGGACTTGGGTCGTCAGTCTCGGCCTGTGACATCTCCCGACGCATATACCCGATCGGCAGGAACACCGCTTCACAACATAGAGGACGGGATGCCCGCGGGCATCCCGTCTCTGTCTGCTATCATACAAGCGCAAAAAACCGCCGTCCGTTCTCCGGCGTTCCATAGGGACAATTTATGAACCTACCCACATAACTTAATATTTGTTCCTGTGGAGGGAGGCTGTGTTTCGGCACAGCCTCCCTTTTCTGCTCATGCAACCTCGTTTGGAATTTCTTCTGCCATGGAATCTGTCATACTCTGAGGCAGTTCATCCACCAGACCAATGTCGCGGTAATAGATACGCACCTCCTGCGGTGCTGTGCGGGAGTATTTCTCCGCACGCTCTCCGACCTCCACTCGCTTGATGAAGATGCGCAAGATCTCAGCGGTCAGCTCCGGGATCTCCTTGTACCGCTTGGCGTTCTCAATGAACCGGGCAATATTGGTGCTGGAGTCTTTCAGCTCCTGAAGCCTTACTTCCATGGCGGGGAGCTGCTCTTGAATCTCTTTCTGCTCGGTGGTGTACTCCTGAGAGAGGATGCGGTATTGCTCATCCGGGATACGGCCAAGGACGCTGTCCTCGTAGAGCCGTTTGAACAGCTTTGTCAGCTCAGCCTGGCGCTTCTGCATGGTGTCGATCTTCTTCCGGAGCACTGCAATCTCCTGCTGCGCCTCCTTGCCCTGCTTCTTGCGGATATGCTCCGCAAACCGCAGCTCATTCTGACGAGCGAAGTGCGTAACACGGCGGATATCATCCAGCAGGATGGCACTGAGCTCCTGTTCCCGGATGTAATGACCGGAGCAGACCTCCTTACCTTTTTTCTTATAGGTGGAGCACATGAAGTTGTTTTTCACCGCATCCATGGTGTGCGCCCGGTGCAGTACCATGGTGCCGCCGCAGTTCAGGCAATAGACCAGCCCGGAGAAGATATTCTGCTCGGCCATGTTGGCTCTGCGCCGCTTATGCTTGCGGATATCCTGTACGATCTCCCAGGTCTGTCGCGAAATAAGCGCCTCATGCGTATTCTCAAAGCGGAGCTGCTCAGACTCTGGACGCTCAATGCGCTTCTTGTTCTTGAAGGACAGGGTGGTGGATTTCAGGTTGATGGTGTGCCCCAGGTAAGTCTCATCCTCCAGAATGCCAGCGACGGTGTTGGTGGACCAGTTGTACGGCTGGGTGATGTCCACTCCGGTCAGTTCCACCCCATGCTTCTGGTAGTAGGAATACCCAGGCGTGGGAATTTTGTCTTTCTTGAGCTGCTTTGCGATCTGGGCAGGACCCTTTCCGGAAACGCAGAGGTCAAAGATGTAACGCACCACCGGAGCAGTCTCAGGATCAGGCACCATGTGCCGTTTGGGATCTGCTGGGTCTTTCATATACCCATAGCGGGGACGGGAGGAGACTCTGGCACCAGTCTCAGCCTTGAGACGAACCACGGAGCGTCCCTTTTTGCTGCAGTCCTTGGCATAGAACTCGTTCATCAGATTCCGGAAGGGCGTGAAGTCGTTGGTGGACTCGCACAGGCTGTCCACGCCGTCGTTGACGGCGATAAAGCGCACACCATAACTTGGGAAGATGAGTTCCGTGTACTGACCCACCTGAAGGTATTCACGACCCAATCGGGACATGTCTTCTTGTGTCAAGTAGGGACTAAAAAAATTTTGAGAATTTACAAGCCGTTCATAGGTGGACAACCACCCGTGAACGGCTTGCG
>OLGF01000889.1_pt1 | contig 34121 bp, 26 predicted proteins | sample 1604971 | NCBI WGS metagenome assembly OLGF01 (sample SAMEA3888902, study PRJEB22519) | human gut metagenome | biome: human gut; feature: human-associated habitat; material: faeces | place: Denmark | collected 2011 | reverse complement strand
GGGAGGGATTCCGCCGTAGTCGGCATTGTAGGAAAATCCAAAAGTTTAGATTTTCTCAAAATGCTTATCTTTTGGTCTTTGGTTCGGAATAGTGTAGTGCTGGCGGTCTATCTATTGTTTTCGGTTGCTTGCTTCTTTACCGTACATGAGCATTGGCCGCGGGGTTATCCTGGCCGTAGCCTTCCAGAAGGTTGATGCCGCCCCACACGCAAAGGCCGCCGCCCAGGGCGATGACCAGGGTCTGCAATACGTCGATGGCACTGTTGAAGAAATCCATAAATCATATTTCCTTTCGTTTTGTAGAATTGTTGTCGGGTTCGTCTGTCAGTTCTTTTGCGCTCAATTCGTACATATCGAAAGGCTCGTCCGGCTTCACGATGGCCGGTCTGCGCTTCATGTACCGTTCTACGTCAAAGACGTTCTTCTTGTCGGCGTCGGACAGGTATTTGTAGCGGGGGTGCTTCGTCAAGTCGTACTTGTCGCTGAAAAACGGGCGCACGCCCCGAAGCTGCAAGATACACTTGCCGCCGTCCATGACCGCGATCTCGTCCTGGGTCATCAACTCCTTTCCCAATTTCTGATAGCTGAGGCCGTGAGAGGTCTGCGCGCCGCGATTTTCGGACTGGCTCAGGCTGTCGATGGTCTCCTTACCCAGCAGCTCCGAAATCTCTTTCAGCGTTGACTTCTCCTTGCCTCCCAAAAACAAGGTGACGTCGCAGTTGCCGACAATGGTATCTGCCGCGTCCTTGTAGATGGTCTTTAACTGGCTTTGCGACTGCAAAATAATAGAAGCCGATATCTCACGGCTTCGGATGGTGGCGATCAGCTTGTCAAAGTTGGGGATCTGGCCGATGTTGGCAAATTCGTCCAAAAGGCACCGCACATGAACAGGCAGCCGCCCGTTATAGAAATCGTCCGCCTTGTCACAGAGCAGGTTGAAAAGCTGGCTTTGCAGCATGGCAATGACGAAATTGAAGGTGGTATCGGTATCGCTCATAATGAGGAACAGCGCCGTTTTCCGGTCGCCCATCGTGTCAAGCTCCAATTCGTCCTCCGTCATAATGTCCCGCAGCTCCTTGATATCGAAGGGGGACAGGCGGGCGCCGCAGCTCACCAAAATACTTTTGAGAGTTTTGCCGGCCGCCATTTTGAACTTGACATATTGCTTGACGGCGAAGTGCTCCGGCTGCGCCTGCGCCAGCTCGTCAAAGAGAATATCCACGGGGCTTTTATATGTCTCGTCGTCCTCTCTGGCCTCGCAGGCGTTGATGAGCTCCAGCAGGGTTAAGAAGTTTTTCTCCTCCGGCTCCGCCTCATACCAGATGTAGCCGATCAGGGCGCAGTATAAAAGGCGCTCGGCCTTGATCCAAAAATCCTCGGAGGATTTTTCACCGTCGCCCTTCGTGTTGGCAATGATGACATTGACCAGCTTGAGGATATCCTTCTCGGAGCGCACATAGGCCAGCGGGTTATATTTCATGCTTTTGGAAAAGTTGATGGTGTTCAGGACCTTGATGCGGTAGGGCTCATAGACGACCTTGCCGCGACCATCCCGTACCGGCTTTCCGTTCTCATCCCGCTTCGGCCCGCCGTGCGCCAGGAGCTTTCCCGTCTCCCGAAGGAGCTGCCCTTTGGGATCAGTGACCACATAGGAGCTGTGCATTTGGAGCAGGGACGGCTTGACAAAGAACCTTGTCTTGCCGCTGCCGGAACCGCCGATGACCAGGATATTTTTATTTCTCGCCGTTTTCGGATCCTTCGGGCGGCTGGTCATGGTGAGGCTTTCCGTCCGGGTCAGAGGAATGTTCCAATCGGGAACGGGGTCTATGTAGGGCGCGATATCCTCCGGCCGGCCCCATCTCGCGCTGCCGTACTCAACGCCACGGCGATATTTCTTCGCGTTTTTCGCTTTCAGGTACACCGCCAGCCGGACAAGCGCCGCCCCGGCCACGCCCAGCAGCAGGTCCAAAGGGTGCAGGCTGATCCAGAGGGAGGCGAAGGCCTCGGTGAAGCCCTGGGCGATACGAAGCAGCTTTTCCGAAGCGTCCGCCCCCGGTGCCAGCCGCACCGCCTGACAGAGCTTATCAAAGAGCCAGGCGAACAGCAGATACGGAAGGTTCGGCAGCAGGACCTTTTTCAGCTTTCCCGTCATCGTTCCAGCCCCCGGTCCCTGTTTTTGACCTTCTCGCCCCGCTCCAGCTCCTGCCGCTTCGCCTGCTCCTTGGCCTTGGTCAGCCGCCTGCGGATGGAGGGCTTTTTCTCCTTCGCCAGATTCTTTGCGGAGAACTCGCGGAAGGCCGCCGTCACCGCGTCGGCGTCCCTGCCCTTAAAGAACACCAGGTAGCGGGGTATCTCCCCGGTGGTATCTTTTTTCAGGGCAAAGTCGATGCCGTACTTCTTCGCCGTGGCGGAGAACGCCTTGATATTCTGGTCCGTGATCTCGATATTGGACACGCCGGTGTTGTGCTTCATAAGCTGCCGGAGGGTCTGCTTGCCGTGCCGGAGCTGCGGATCATTCTTGTGCTTTTCCATATCCGCCAGCACCTTCTTCATGGCCTGCTGCAAGAGCTGGGCGGTCATTTTACCGGTCTGCACACAAAGCGCAAGGGTTTTCTGCGTGATTTCTTCCTGCAAGGCGTTCACCTCCGATCTCCGCTGCCGTACAGGTCATGGCTGACAAGGGATGTGTAGTAGCTGTCCATCGTGACCGGCGCGTTATACAGCGCCGCCAACAGATATTTCTTGATATTGCGGACATAGGTGGTGTTCTCCCGCATCCGTTCCAGCACATACTCGATGTGGGAGCTGTCAATCTTCAAGAACCGGGACTTCACCACCTCGGCGGGGTAGTCGTCCCCGGCGATACGGATCATCTCCCGGTTGGAGCAGACGGTATCCACCATGAGCTCCACCAGCTCGTCCAGACGGTCCCTGTCCAGTTTTTCATCCTGGGTGAGGATATCGTAGTCGATGTTCTCCAAAATGATCTCCCGGTAGCTCTCGCGCTCCCGCATCCTGTCCTGTCCGATCCTGCTTTTTTCTCTGGGGGTAGGGGGACTTGATGGGATAGGACTTGATCCTTGCGTAATTGATAATTTTTTATTTTGTTCTTTAGTATTTAATTGGGCGGGGTTCTCCTGAATTGGAGCATCCAACATTGGATTTACCTGTATTGGATTTTCCCGTATAGGTTTTTCCCGAACAGGCGCGGGCGTCTGTGCCGGCTCCTTCGGCTGCTCCAAAATGGTGTACTCGATGGAGCCAAGCTGCCCGTTCTCGTTGCGGACGCGCGCCCGGACGAGATAGCCGTGCGTCTCCAGCTCCCGGATCCCGCCGCTGATGCTGTCGATGCCGTCCTTGCAGATGCGGGCAAGCCCCTTCATGGTGTAGTCCCAGTCCTCTGGCAGCGACAGCATGAGGGACAGTAGCCCCTTCGCTTTCAGGGACAGCGACCTGTCCCGCAGGTGGTAGTTGGACATGACCGTGTAATCTCTGGTCTTTTCGATGCGGAAAACTGCCATATCCGGCGCCTCCTTTCTCTGTTTTTGAAAAGTGTTGATTTTGACGCAAAAAAGCCCCTGTCCTGCCTCCCGGACGCTTCCCATGGGAAAATACCCACGCCGCCCTTTAAGCGGCGCTCTGAGAGGAAAAAACAGAGGTTTTCGCGCCCTAATTGATACAGTTTTCGGGTGGGTATAGGCACGGATATGAAAAAACGCCATAGGGCGGCTGCCTATGGCGTGGGGACAGGCAGGGCACTGATGTGAAAATCAGCGCCCTGCCTGTCAGTATGAGATTTTTTGACTTCGTACCGTGTTCCCTGCCTTTGAAAACATTGATTTTACTGACTTTTTCATGTTTTCTTATTAGGAGGCGGGGAATGACGGTTCTTTTATTTTCCCCGCAGCTCGGCGCCCACGTGCTTTGCCAGCCGCTTCACGGCGGAGGCGGCGCAGGCCTCGATCTCCTGAGAGGTCAGGGTCTTTTCCGCAGAACCGATGGTCAGACGCAGGGTCACGGACTTCTTGCCCTCCGGCACCTGCTTGCCCCGGTACTCGTCCACAAAGGATACGCCGTGGAGCAGCTCGTGGCGCTTTTCCAGAATAGCGTCCCGCATAGCATCCCACCGGGTCTCGCCGTCCACCAGCACCGACACGTCGTAGTCCGTCATGGGGTACTCCGGCAGGTGGGTGAAGGTGTTGGTGCGGGAGCGGAAGGGGATCAATGCGTCCATATCCAGCTCCAGCAGCATCACCGCCAGATTCTTGATGCCGCACTCCATGGATACCTTTTTGCTCAGCAGGGCCAGATCACCGATGTGCTCCTCTCCCAGATACAGGTTCAGCCACACCACGGTGTCGGCCCACACGGGCTTTTCCACCTGACGGAGGGTATAGTCCTCCATATGGGTGTAGCGGGGCATGGCCTCCACCACGCCCTTGGCCCGGCGGAACAGGGTAGTGATGTCCTTGTCGCTGCCCACGAAGGCGGCGCCCAGATGCTTGCGCTGGGAGGGCAGCTTCTCCCGTTCATCGTAGGGAGCGGTGTAGTTCTCGTCCCGGAATACCTGCGCCGTCTCAAAGAGGGAGAAGTCGGTGAAGTAGCGCTCGTTCTTCACCACTGCCTTGCAGAGATTGGGCAGCAGGGAGGAGCGGATCATCTTCTCCGTGGGGGAGGGGGGCGTGGACAGGGACAGGATGCCGGTGGTATCCTGCAGGATGGCGTTTACATACTGCTCGTCCATCCACGGGTAGGTGAAGATCTCCTGCAGCCCGCAGCGGATGGCCAGATACTCCTTGATGCGCCGCTCCAGATCCTTATCCAGCTGGTTAATGGCCCCGTCGAAGGAGGTGGTGATGGGGGCGGCCTCGAAGTTCTCGTAGCCGTACATCCGGGCTACCTCCTCCATGATGTCCGCCTGAATGGACACGTCGCCGGTGGAGCGCCAGGAGGGAACGGTGACGTGCATGGTGTCGCCGCTGAAGGAGGTGGTAAAGCCCAGCAGGCCCAGCTTATGGGATACATCCTCCTGCGTCAGAGGCTTGCCGAGACGGCGCTCCAGCCAGCTGAGAGCCACGTCCAGCTCCTTGCAGGCCATGGGGGCGGGGTAGTGGTCCACAAGGCCCGTGAACTGCACCTCCGGATACAGCTGGCGGAACAGCTCCGCCGCCAGCTCCAGCGCCTGATCGCAGCGCTGGGGGTCGATGGCCTTTTCATAGCGGGAGGAGGCCTCGGTGCGGTTATCGTACCGCAGAGCCGTCCGGCGGACGCCGGCGGCGTTGAAGTTGGCTACCTCCAGAATGACCTTGTGGGTGGTGGGCAGGATGGAATCCTTGGCGCCGCCCATGACGCCCGCCAGCGCCACCACACCGGCATCGTCGGCAATGACCAGATCGTCGGCGGAGAGGGAGAGGTCCTTGCCGTTGAGCAGCAGCAGCTTTTCGCCCTCCTGCGCCCGGCGGACGATGATATGGCCTTGAATGTTGTCGGAGTCGAAGGCATGGGTGGGCTGGCCGGTGGCCAGCATCACATAGTTGGTGATATCCACCAGCGCATTGATGGGCCGCATCCCCGCACGCCACAGGCGGCTCTGCATCCAGAAGGGGGAGGGCTTAACGCACACGCCGGTGAGCTCGGCCCCGATGTAGCGGGGGCAGCGCTCCGGGTCCTCCACCGTCACCGTCAGTCCGCCGGCGGGCAGATCACGGGGGAAGGGGCGGAACCGGGACAGGGGCAGCCCGTACAGGGCGGCGATCTCACGGGCCAGACCGTAGTGGCCCCACAGGTCGGGGCGGTTGGTCATGGACTTGTTGTCGATCTCCAGAATGATGTCGTGGAGATCCAGCGCATCGGCAATGGAGGTGCCGGCGGGTACGTCAAAGGCGCTGAGATCCAGAATGTGGGCCTCCTCGTCGGTGGGGAACAGATCCCCCAGACCGATTTCCGAGGCGGCGCAGATCATACCGTAGCTCTTGACGCCCCGCAGCTTGGATTCCTTAATTTCCACCGGCTCACCCTCGCCGTGCCAGCGGCACAGGGCGCCGGGGCAGGCCACGGCCACCCGCATCCCGGCGGTGAGGTTGGTGCCGCCGCAGACGATCTCCCGGATGTCGCCGCCGCCGATGTCCGTTTTGCAGATCCGCAGCTTGTCGGCGTTGGGATGGGGGCAGACCTCCGTCACCACGCCCACCAGCATATGCTCGAAGCGCTTGGCCAGGTCCTCGGCCCCCTCCACCTCCACGGTGGACATGGTCAGGTCATAGGCCAGACGGGTCAGGTCCATATCCTCCGGGAGCTTTACATAATCCTTGATCCAATTCAGTGAAACTTTCATGTGTCGTACCCTCCCTTAATGGAACTGACGCAGGAACCGGAGATCGGCGCTGTGGAACAGGCGGACGTCGTCCACGCCGTAGCGCATCATCACCAGCCGGTCCAGACCGATGTTGACATAGAAGCCGGTGTATTCATCCGGATCCAGCCCCGCCGCCCGCAGGACATTGGGGTGGGGCGTGCCGCCGGGCATGATCTCGATCCAGCCCACGTGCTTGCACACGCTGCAGCCCTTGCCGCCGCAGACCAGACAGCCCATGTCGATCTCGAAGCCGGGCTCCACGAAGGGGAAGAAGCCCGCACGCATCCGAACCGGGACGTCCCGGCCGAATACCTTGGAGAGGATGCTCTTGATCATCACCTTGCCGGAGGCGAAGGTGAAGTCCTTGTCCACGATGAGGGCCTCATACTGGAAGAAGGCACGCTCGTGGCGGGCATCGGTGGTCTCGTTGCGGTACACCCGGCCGGGGTACACGAAGCGGTAGGGGGGCTTGTGGGTCTGCATATACCGCACGGAGCCGCCGGTGAGGTGGGGACGCAGGCAGAGCTTATCCCAGCACTCGCCCTTGTCGTGGCCCTCCAGCCAGTAGGTGTCCATGCTCTCACGGGCGGGGTGGTTGGGGGGAAAGTTCAGATTGTCGAAGCCGTACAGCTCACTGGTAATGTCGGACTCCTCAAAGATCTCGAAGCCCATGGAGCGGAAAGCGTCGTTGAGGTCGTAGCACATCTGGGTGATGGGGTGCAGGCCACCGGACGGAGGCAGGATGCCGGGGACGGAGATATCGAAGTCCGGCGATACCTCGGAGGCCTTCAGCTTCAGCTCCTCCCGCCGCTGATCCAGCAGCGCCGTCAGCTGGGCCTTGGCCTGATTCACCGCCTTGCCCATCTCCGGCCGCAGGGCGGCGTCCAGCTTGGGCAGTTCCTTCAGCAGCCCCGTCAGGCTGCCCTGCTTGCCCAGCAGCAGGGCCTTGACCTCCTGCAGCTCCGCTTCACTGCGGACGGCGGCGATGCGGTCCTTGCCCTCCTGCAGCAGTTGTGTCAGTTTTTCTTTCATCGGTAATGATTCCTCCTTGTATTATGGGGTGGAAGTTTTTAGAGTTTCCCTGCAAAGACTGTGCTGCAGGGGATGCTGCGGGCCGGTTCTCGAAAAGCTCCGGCCACAGCCCTTTGCGGATTTGTATCGGTAATAGCACAAGGTTGTAATGCGGAGTGGTCTACCTAGAAAAGCTTCCGCATAAATCTGCAAATGCGCTGCCATAGGGAGGGATGGGAGCATTCGGATGCGCCGCCGTCCGGTGCGGCCTTGATTGCGTGCGGCTCGCTGTCTGCCTGACACGGCTGGCTTTCTCCGCCGGATGCGCTGCCAGCCGGTGTGGCCGCGGGTAAGCGCATCTTGTAGCCTGTCCGACATATCTGATCTGCTCTGCTCGTTCTCAGAGCAAGTGGATACCGATTCTCCGGCAATTCCCTGCCGAGATCCCAACTTAGGGACAGGCCAAAGGCAAAATGCGCCGAGCCATCCGGCGTAGAGCAATAAACAGTTCTTTGGCCTTCCCCGTTGCCGTCGAGATCATATTCTTCCGACCAAGTCTCGATGATCTCTTCCGTAATTTTTTCTTTTTTCAGTACCTCGGTTGCGCTGACATATAGTCCGCCTGTTTTTATGATGTAGGATGACAGCTCCTCCGGGCAGTAACCAGTATTAAAAATATATACTTCGTACTGCCAATTGGCATCATGGCTATTTCCGTCTGATTCTCTGAGAAGGCCGTCAATGCGATATCTGCTTGCCAAGTAAGTCAATACTGCCTCTCGGTAATACTCTACATCAATGGTATCTCCCGACACGTTCCGTATCACCGCATAATGCGTTCTGTCAACGGTATACTCCGTTACTGGACTAACAGGCTGCGGGACTTCTACACCCAATAGCCGATAGGCTTCGTCGGTAGCATATACCACAAAATCTTTCTCATATTCTTCAATGATGAATTCCTTTAACAAGTTTTTGTCCATGAGCTTCCTCCTTATCAACTATTAAAAGTGGGATTCGTTCGGGGGAAAAATAAATGCCTTTCATCCCAAAACTAAGGGACGAAAGGCATAGAACTTCCGTGGTACCACCCAGCTTCGCAGCAGCAGCTGCGCACTCGTTTCCCCATAACGGAGGATGACCCGTCCGTGCATTTCCTCACGGCTGCTCCCGGGCGAACACCACAGCGCCTGACGAACCGGCTTCCAGCCGATGGCCGGTCCTCTCTTGGAAAGGCGTTTCCTGCGGAACTTCCCGTTCAACGCATTTACCTACCATACTTATACCACAGCCGGGAGAAACTTGCAAGGGGGAATTTGTCCGCCGCCGGGAGAAAACGGCGAAAAACCGGAGGAGGGACGGCTGTCCCTCCTCCGACGGGGTCGGTATGGCGCTCAGCCCCAGAGAGCCTTCATCAGCTCCGGGTAGGCATCGTCACAGATGTTGATGCACCGGGAGACATACTCCAGACAGATATCCCCCACATCGTGGCTGCGGAAGGCCACGTCCGCCTCCGCCTGCACGGTGTGGTCATTGGTATCGATGACGAACTTCACGAAGCGGAACCTGGCGTTCTGCTGATTGATGGCAGCCAGCATGGTGGGCAGCTTGCTCTCCGGGAATTTCACCAGATCGAACATCCGGATGGCCACCGCCTCGCAGTCCTCATCGAAGAAGAAGCGCAGCGTCAGGGTGGAGATGTTCTCGCAGGTATAGCCCAGCACGACAATGTCTTTGCCGGAGTCGGTAGTACCCTTGTACTCATATTTGATGCCCTTGTTGTCCATGGCATCGGTGAACTGTCTGGTGGAAGAAAGCATAGGTCGTACCTCCTGAAGATTTCGTGTACCCAAGTATAAGGGATACGGCGGCGGATGTCAATACGGCCCCGGCCAAAATGGGGAGGGGGTGTGTTTTTTGGAGAAAGTGTGGTATACTCGCCTCAGAATTTACGATGCTGGGAGGGCGGATCATGGAGTATGAGAGGAAGGCCGAGCCCATCGGCCGGGAGCTTGTGAGGCGGCTGCTGCCTCGCCGGGACCCGGAGGGCCACAAGGGTACCTTCGGTAAGGTGCTGTGTCTGTGCGGCAGCGTGGGCTATACCGGAGCGCCGGTATTTGCCAGCCGTGGGGCGGTGCGTTCCGGGGCGGGACTGGTGTTTCTGGGGGTGCCGGAGAGTATCTGGCCGGTGGCGGCGGTGAAAAGCGACGAGGCCATGCCCTTTCCCCTGCCGGAGGCGGAGGGACGGCTGTCCCTGCTGGCGGAGGAGACTATCCGGCGGCGTGCGGCGGGCTGCGACGCCGTGCTGCTGGGCTGCGGTCTGGGCCGGGGCCGGCAGACGGATGCGCTGGTGCGGCGGCTGATGGATCTGCCCCAGCCGCTGGTGCTGGATGCCGACGGCATAAATGCGCTGGCGGGGCATATGGATGAATGGGAGCGACGGCGTGGCCGGGTGACGGTGCTGACGCCCCATGAGGGGGAGTTCCTCCGGGTAGGCGGCGATCTGTCCCAAGGGCGGACTGCGGCGGCGGAGGACTTTGCCCGCCGGTCCGGGGCCGTGGTGGTGCTGAAGGGGCCGGGGACTGTGGTGGCCGGGCCGGACGGCCGGTGCCGGGTGAACACCACCGGCAACTGCGGCATGGCCAAGGGCGGCAGCGGCGACGTACTGTCCGGGGTGGTGCTGGCTCTGCTGGGACTGGGCATGGACGCCTTCGATGCCTGCTGCTGCGCCGTATGGCTCCACGGCCGGGCCGGGGATCTGGCGGCGCAGGAGAAGGGACAGTGGGGCATGACACCCACGGATCTTCTGGAGCGTCTGCCACAGGCCCTGCGGGAAGTGACGGAATAGAGAGACGGCGGGAAACGGAGAGCCTTCCGGAAGGGAGGAGACGTTGAAACGAGGAATGTATCTGGCGGCGGCGCTGTGCCTGCTGCTGTGCGGCTGCGGGAAGAAGGATGCGGCTGAGGCGCAGGCGGTGCAGCAGCGGTATGCGGCCCTGACGGGGGCCGTGGCGGAGGCGGAGATCGTGAGCCATCCGGAGGGGGAGACTCGCAGCTTCACGGTGCGCTGCACCTGTGACCGGACAAAAGACACGGCCACCACCACGGTGATGGCCCCGGAGGAGCTGGCGGGGCTGTCCGCCACCGTCACCGGGGAGAAGCTGCTGATCCAGTATGACGGTCCGGCGCTGGCGGCAGGAGTGGGGGACACCGTGTCTCCGGCCAACTGTATCCCCTATCTGCTGCGGGCGCTGGCGGAGGGGTATGTGCTGGAGGTGGGGGAGGAGACGCTGGAGGATACCCCCTGCCGGCGGCTGACACTGGACACCACAGATGCCGACGGCGAGAAGGTGGTGTGTACCGTGTGGCTGGCAGAGGAGGATCCGGTGTATGCAGAGCTTTCACGGGAAGGGAAGCTGCTGCTGTCGGTGCGCTTCACGGCGTTTCAGCAGACCGAAAGCGACAGTGGAGAATAAAGGCAAGCCTTGACTTCCGGCCTGTGAGCCTATCAAAAAAGTGAGAGCCTTCCGTCAACGGGGCGGAAGGGTGTGTGCGGGAAACCCGGGAAGGGTGTCCTGCACGATGATGATCCTCATTTTTCAGAACTTTTTGAAGTTCTGAAAAATGCCTCAGCGTGTCGAAAAGACTATTTCGACACGCTGACAGGCCGGAAGTACTTGACTTCCGGCCTGTTTTTTCACTTATTTCCTTCGCACGGCATAGATGACCACCAGCAGGCCCACTGCGGCGCAGGCGGAGCAGAACAGCAGCATCCCATTTACGCCGGCCCGGTCCAGCAGCTGGCCGCTGACGAAGTTGCCGAAGGCGGAGCCGACGCCGGTGGTGGCCATGCCCATGAGGGACTGGCCCTTCACCTGATTGGCCGGGTCGATGTGTTCGGCCACATAGTATACCGTGGCGGGGATGAAGATGCCGTACTCGAAGAAGTCCAGCGCCGCCGCCAGATACAGCACCGGCACCGACCGGGCTGCCCAGAACAGCCCGGCCCGGATGACGAAAAAGGCGGCGCAGAAGATCAGCAGCCACGCCAACGGCACCTTCCGCCGCACCCGGCTGAACAGGCCCATGGCGGGCAGCTCCAGAAACGCCGCCACCGCCAGCGCCGAGCCCATCATGCTCTCGCTGCCGCCCACCTTGCCCACGATATGGATCATGTAGGTGCAGGTGGCGCTGTGGCAGGCCATCAGCAACGCACAGCCCACCAGCAGCCATGTGTAGGCGGGGTAACGCCGCAGCAGCTGTCCCACGGACAGCACCGGGCCGCTTCCTGCGGCGGCCTCCGCCGTGGGGGAGGCCCGGAAGCGCCACGTCAGCAGCAGGAGCAGCAGCATTTCCCCGGCAAATACCGGCAGCACCGCCGTGGGGGCGTACCGCTCCACCACCACGCCCAGCACCAGCACCGATGCGGCGTAGCAGGCGGAGCCGAGGCCCCGGCTCAGGCCGTAGTTCAGGGCCACGCCATGCTGCTGCAGCTCCATGGCCATGGCACTGTGGAAGGGGGCCGTGGCCGTCAGAGAGATGCCCACCAGCACATACAGGGCCGCCGTCACCGCCATGCTCCCGGCGGAGCACCACAGCCCCACGGCGCACAGCAGCAGAAGTCCCGTCAGGGCCATGGCCAGACGGCGGCTGGTAAAGCGTCGGTTCCGGTCCGCCAGTGATGCCAGCACCGGCTGCACCGCCAAGGGCATCAGCAGCGCCAGCGCAGACACCGTACCGATCTGGCTGTTGCTGAAGCCACGGTATAGAAGCAGCACCGACAAAAAGGCCCATATGGCGGCAAAGCCCGCCCAGTAAAGGCTCTGGATCCCGGCGTAGCACAGGTTCAGCTTTCGCAGCTGTCCGCTCTCCATGAACATCCCTCCCTATGGTTCAAAAGTGTAGTATCAAAAGCGGGTCATGTCAAGAAGCGATTTTTCTTGACATTTTTGGCCCCGGCACTATACTTAAATGCAATCGATTCCATTGTCCGGGAGGAACACGCCATGTCTGTCATTATCCGGGACGCCTGTATCTCCGATGCGCCCCGTCTGCTGGAAATTTACAGCTACTATGTTCAGCATACCGCCATCAGCTTCGAATACACCACCCCCACGCAGGAGGAGTTTTGCCGACGGATGCGGCACATCATGAGCCGCTACCCCTATCTGGTGGCGGAGGAGGACGGCACGGTGCAGGGCTACGCCTACGCCGGGGCTTTTGTGGGTCGGGCCGCTTATGACTGGAGCTGTGAGCTGACCATCTATCTGGCCCGCGACGCCCGGAAAATGGGGTTGGGGCGGCAGCTGTATACGGCGCTGGAACAGCGGTTGGCGCAGATGGGGGTGCTGAACCTCTACGCCTGCATCGGCTGGCCGGAGGCGGAGGACGAGTATCTTACCCGCAACAGCGCCCAGTTCCATGAGCATCTGGGCTTCACGCTGGCCGGGACCTTCCGCCGCTGCGGCTATAAGTTCGGCCGCTGGTACGACATGGTCTGGATGGAGAAGCTCCTTGCGCCCCACCGGCCCCAGCAACCGCCTATTATTCCCTATCCGGACCTGCCCCACGGCGAAAACGTGTGAGGGAGAGAAATAAAAAACCTGCGGTACCGTGTACCGCAGGTTTTTGTTGATTTTTTCGGTTTTCCGCAGGAAAAACGGGACAGAGAGCTTACTCCACCGTGACGCTCTTGGCCAGATTCCGGGGCTTGTCGATGTCGCAGCCACGCTCCAGCGCAATGTAGTAGCTCAGCAGCTGCAGCGGCACCACGCCCAGCTGGGGCAGCAGCATCTCCTCGGTGTCGGGAATGGTCATCAGCATGGGGACACGCTTGCCCATCTCCCCGGCATGGCTCTCAGTGGTCAGGGCCAGTACCTGTGCGCCACGGGCCTGCACCTCCACCACATTGCTCATGGCCTTGTCAAACAGCGGGGTATATGTCCCCAGCGCAATGACCAGCGTGCCATCCTCAATGAGGGAAATGGTGCCATGCTTCAGCTCGCCGGAGGCGTAGGCCTCGGAGTGGATATAGCTGATCTCCTTGAGCTTCAGGCTCCCCTCCAGCGACAGGGCGTAGTCCAGATTCCGACCGATGAAGAACACATCCTCCCGGCCGGCGCAGCGCTTGGCGATGTCGTGGATGTGCTCCGCCTGCTCCAGAATACGTTCCATCTGCTCCGGCAGCTTTTCGATGCCTCGAACCATAGCGCTGTACACCTCGTGATCCAGCGTCCCCATGACCTGACTGAAATACAGTCCCAGCAGATTCAGTACCGCCATCTGGGTGCTGTATGCCTTGGTAGTGGCCACGGCGATCTCCGGCCCGGCCCACGTATAGAGTACCGTATGGGATTCCCGTGCGATAGAGGAGCCTACCACGTTAACGATGCTCAGGATGTGGGCGCCCCGGCGCTTGGCCTCCCGCAGGGCCGCCATGGTGTCCAGCGTCTCGCCGGACTGACTGATGACGATGACCAGATCGCCCTTGCCCACGATGGGATCGCTGTACCGGAACTCGGAGGCGAGACACACCTCCACGCTGCGCCGCAGCATCCGCTCCAGATTGTACTTGCCCACCATCCCCACGTGGTACGACGATCCGCAGGCCACAATGAAGATCTTGTTGATGTCCCGGATCTGCTGATCCGTCATGTTCAGGTCCCGCAGCACCACCTGACCACCTTGGATGCGGGCGGCAGTGGCCTCCCGGATGGCACGGGGCTGCTCGTGGATCTCCTTGAGCATGAAGTGCTCGTACCCGCCCTTCTCGGCGGCGGCCACGTCCCAGTCCACATGGCGGTGTTCCTTCTCGATGGGGCGCATCTGGCTGTCGTATACCCGGATGCCCTTAGCACTGAGAATGGCCAGCTCGCCGTCGTCCAGATAGGCGATGTCCCGTGTGTGGCGGATGATGGCCGTCACGTCGGAGGCGATCATGTTCTCCCCCTCACCGAAGCCCAGCAGCAGCGGCGCATCCTTCCGGGCGCACAGCAGACGGTCCGGGTAGTCGGCGCAGATGATGCCCAGAGCATAGGCCCCGTCCACGGCGTGGAGCATCCGGATCATGGCCTCAAAGATGTCGCCGCAGTCGGCATAGTAGTAGTCCAGCAGCTGGGCTACCACCTCCGTGTCCGTCTCGGACCGGAAGCCGTAGCCCTTGTGGAGCAGCTGCTCCTTCAGCTCGGCGTAGTTTTCGATAATGCCGTTGTGTACCACGGCGATGCGGCCACTCTGGCTCACATGGGGGTGGGCGTTGATGTCGTTGGGCTCCCCGTGGGTGGCCCAGCGGGTGTGACCGATGCCCAGATGGCCCGGCAGATCCGCCCCGTCGTGGGTCAGATCGCTGAGCACCTGCAGCCGGCCACGGGACTTCTTCACCCGCAGCTGCCCATCGCCGCACACGGCGATGCCCGCTGAGTCGTAGCCCCGGTACTCCAGACGGCGCAGACCGTCCAACAGGATGGGAGCCGCTTCCTGCTGGCCCACGTATCCTACAATTCCACACATATCTTAAAATTCCTCCTGAAATCGCTTGATTCATCGGCCCATGCGGATACGCAGTCCATCCGCATGAGCCACTCCGGTCACAGCCTCTCTGTTTTGCGGTCACCCGCATATTTACCGGCTGCGTCACGCACCCGAAGCGGCACGGGAGAGCTTCCGCCGAAACGCTCGATCCTCTCTCCTCCTCGTTGTCCTGCCGGAGGGCAGGCACTGGCGCTTGTGATGGGAGATTCCCATGGCCTCCTTTCTCTGCTGCGTCTTTATAAAAACAGCCCTGGCTGCTTCTATCGTGGATAATTTTCCCTCCTGCGGCAAATACTGCCGGAAAAGGAGGGCGCTTATTCATGGCAACGGCATTTTTCCGCACCGTTATTCTTTATCTCCTGCTGATCGCAGGACTTCGCATCACCGGCAAGCGTCAGATCGGAGAACTGGAGCCCATCGAGCTGGTGCTGACCATGCTTCTCAGCGATCTGGCCTCCGTCCCTATGCAGGATTTCGGCATCCCTCTGGTCAACGGCATCGTCCCCATCGTCACGCTGCTGTCACTGTCCATGCTCCTCAGCTATGGAAGTCTCCGCAGCGTCCGCTTCCGCACGCTTCTGTGCGGGGAGCCGACCCTGATCATCCGCAGCGGCCACATCCTGCAGGATGCCATGCGCCGCAACCGCCTGACGGTGGATGAGCTGCTGGAGGCTCTGCGGGGGCAGGGCATCTCCAATCTGCGGGAGGTGAAGTACGCCGTGCTGGAGACCAGCGGTCAGCTGTCCGTCCTGCCACGGGCGGACTGCCAGCCGGTGACACCACGGCAGCTGTCTCTCCAGCCGGAGGATCCACAGACCCTGCCCATCGTGGTCATCAGCGACGGCCGCCTGCTGCGCCGCAGCATGGAGCGGCTGGGGCTGGACGATGAGTGGCTTCAGGCCCGGCTTCGGGACGCCGGGGTCCGGTCGCCCCGTGAGGTGTTCCTGCTGTCGGTGGATGAGGCGGGCAGCGTGGTATGCCTGCCCAAGGAGGGGAAGGCATGAGACGTGCGCTGATCCTGCCGACGGTGACGATCCTTCTGCTGCTGGGACTGTGCATCGCCAACGGGCTTTTGCTGCGGCAGCACACGGACCGGTGGTCCGGCATGGCTGCCGAGACCGCCCGATACGCCCGGTCGGAGCGCTGGCCGGAGGCCCGCCGGGAACTGGACGCTCTGGCGGCAGACTGGGACGAAGCCCAGATCTATCTGCATATCGTGGTACACCACAGCACCTTAGGAGAGGTGCAGACGCTGCTGACCCGCTGCCGTACCCTGTGCGATACCGGGGACTCGCAGGCTCTGCTGCCGGAACTGGCAGAGTTGCAATGTCAGCTGGATGCGCTGGATGCGCTGGAGCGCATCAGCATTCGGAATATCCTGTGATCATTTTTCGCTGAGAAGCTTGTTCAGCTCACTCATGAAGGTGTTGATGTCCTTGAACTGACGATACACCGAGGCAAAGCGCACATAGGCCACCTCGTCGGCCTTTTTCAGTTTCTCCATGACCTTCTCGCCGATGATCTCGGTGCTGACCTCACGCTCCAGAGAGTTCTGCACCTCCTGCTCGATCTCACTGGCCATGCGTTCCATGTCCGCCACCGGCACCGGCCGCTTCTCGCAGGAGCGCTGGATGCCCCGAAGGATCTTGCTGCGGTCAAAGCTCTGGCGGCTGCCGTCCTTCTTGATGACCACCATGGGCAGGCTCTCCACCGTCTCATAGGTGGTGAAACGCTTCTCGCAGGACAGGCACTCCCGCCTGCGGCGAATGCTGCTGCCCTCGTCGGCGGGCCGTGAATCCACGACCTTACTCTCCCGGAATCCGCAATAGGGACATCTCATATGCTTCCGCCTCCCGTTTTTCGGCGGATAGTCCGCCAGTTTGGGAGTAGTATACCACATTCCTACAAGATATGGTAGCGTAAATGTAAATTTTTTATGTCTCCCGGTCCTCCAGCGCAAAAATGGCCCACTCCCGGCCCCGGAGGGTTCGGACACTGGCCAGACAGAACAGCCCCGTCAGCGGGAAGGGGCCGTCCTCCCGGAAGGGTAGGGCCAGATACCGCCGCCGCCCGACCCGGCGGCACAGAGCGCCCTCCGGCAGTGCCAGTCCGGGAAACTCTCCGGCCCATACGGGACGCCAATCCTCCGGGGCGGATACCGGCTCCGCTGCCCCGCCCAGCAGTGCTCCCAGCCCCTCCGTCAGCTGCCGGGAGAATCGCCACTGGAGGATACCCTGCCCGCCCTCGGCGCAGCCCAGCAGCAGCCGGTTCTGACGGCCCACAGCGTAGAGCCGCCACAAGCCCTCCGTCAGCCGGTATTCTGCCCGGAAGCAGGTGTCAGCTCCCTCCGGCGCCGCCGTCAGGCGGCCTACCTCCTGTGCGCCCCAGCGCAGGGTGGTTCGATTTTCCATGGTGACCTCCTTTCAGTGGAGCATTTTGCATAAGGAACGTGCCTCCGGCGGCCTACTTTTCCCAATAGCTGGAAAAGTAGGCAAAAGAGCCAGCAGAAACCAAGGTTTCTGCACTTCCTTCCCGGTGTGCAAGAGTTGCTGACTAAATCCTGCCGAAGCAGGGAATTGGCGTATTTCTACTCACGCTGCCGCTACCCGGTCAGTTGAAGAAGTTTGCTGTTCTAGCGTGGGAATCCGCTCCCCGGCGGTAGACCCACACGCCTTTTCACCTGAGTGGGAGCGGCAGCGGGTCTATTGCTGAGCCAATTCCCTTGACGGCCCATAACGAACGAAGCTCTTGAAGGTAAAGGAAGTCCAGAAACCATGGGTTTCTGGCGGCATTTTTTGCATACTTTTTGCTGCTGTTGGCAAAAAGTATGCCGTCGGAGACAAAAAAGAAATTGGCAAAAAGTAGGCCGCCGGAGACAATAAAAGAAAGCTACCCGCCGAAGGCAATAGAGGTGAGATAAAAAGCCTTGTTAGAAGCCTCCCCCACAACAAATAAAAAGGGAGGGCCAGCGCATTCTATGCACTGGCCCTCCCTTTTATGCTCCGTCCGGTATGTAGCGTCATACCAGACGGCTGTTGGACAGTCCGAAGCTTACGGCAATGGCGGCGTCTACCCGCTGCATCACCGTTCCGTCCACCTTACCCATCCGCTCCCGCAGCCGCCGCTTATCCAGCGTACGGATCTGCTCCAACAGGATCACCGAATCCTTGGGCAGGCCGCAGCACTGGGCCGCCACCTCGATATGGGTGGGCAGCTTGGCCTTCCCCGTCTGGGAGGTGATGGCCGCTGCGATGACGGTGGGGCTGTGGCGGTTGCCGGTGTCGTTCTGCACGATGAGCACCGGACGCACGCCACCCTGCTCACTGCCCACCACAGGGCTGAGATCGGCATAGTAGATCTCTCCACGTCTGACATTGGTATCCACAAAGTCCACACTCCGCCGGAAGAAGTACCCGCCGCAGCGGGTCAACTTCATTCTCCCACGCAGCCGCCGGATTTATACGCCGCCGGGGAAAATCCCTGACCGGCGCTGCCCCCGCATCATCCTATGCCTGAGCTGTGCCGGCGGTTCGCACCTTGGCGGAGCGGCGGAGCAGACGCATCAGCAGCGAGACGCAGCACTCCACCACGGCGGCCAGCAGCAGGGAGATGAGGACGGTGCCGCCCACCGTCAGAGGGAAGTAGTTCAGCTGATCCGTCACCGAGGGGACGGCAGATTTCAGCATGGTGTAGAGGTAGTTGTCCGGTATCCACGACACCAGATAAGCACCGAGGGTCAGCTTGGAGAGATAGCCGGTAAAGCGTGTAATGAAAGTAGGGGGGGTGGAATATCGGATGGAGTTCAGCAGAAGAAATACCAGCACCGTGTCCACCACGTTTTGCAGGCTCCCCCAGTCGCACCAGCTGCCCCAGACGAAGGGGATGCCCTGATTGCGCCAGACGTTGTAGCCGCCGAAGCACAGCACCGCCAGCAGCAGAAGGGCCGCCAGCCGCCCGGTCCGCAGGCGCTTGATGTCCACATGGGCCCGGAGATAGCCTCCTAAAAAGTAATAGGTGATGGGATAGAGCCGCTGCCACCAGTCCGGCACCAGCTGGTCATAGGAGGTGCTGAGCCACGGATGCAGCAGGGTCTCGGCACTATGCAGATTGTAGATATTGACCATACCGGGCAGCACGGTCAGTACCAACAGCACCGCCAGCAGGGCCCGCCGGGCGGCGGGAGTGGCGAGACTCTGCCACAGGGCGTTGAGAAACGGCGTCAGAAGCAGCAGCCCGAAGTACATATTCATGTACCACGAATACTGCTGGAAGCTCAGCAGATTCTTCACGGCGCTGCGGATGGTCTGCTCCTCTCCCAGCCATAGCGCCCGATACAGCAGGATGACCCCGGTGGAGAGGGCGTAGGTGAGGAAAATGGGGAGAAGCTTTTTGTAATACCCCAGCAGACCGGGGCGGGTCAGAGGGATGTGCTTTTCCGCAGAGAGGTAGCCGGAGAGCAGCATATACAGGGGGACGCAGACCATAAAGGCGGTACGCATGACGGTCATCAGCGCCATGCGGGGGCCGACGATGGCCGTGTCATAGTAGGTGGAATTCAGAAAAAAATGGACAGACGGGACGGCCAGAAAGGCCAGGATCCTGGTCAGATCCAGGCCAATATCCCGCTGTGTGCCGTTAGCAGCAGACATGATGTTCTCCTTATGGTTGAAAATGTGAGATCCCGGGTGAAGGATTTATCGGATGGGGGAGAAGGGCTGGCTGATCTCCACGCTGCCCAAGGAGGAGGCTACCTCGCCGTCCAGCAGAAGCTGTATCTGCCGGACACCACGGGCAGAGCACAGGGAATTCACCAAGCCCTGCACCATGCGCTGCTGCTCCGTCTCGTCCTCCGGCATCAGGTACTGATCCCCCTTGGGGAGGTTCAGGTAGCAGATGCCGCCCTCGGTGCGTACCGTCAGCACCGCAAAGCCGGTGGGCAGCAGGGGAGACAGGCTCTCACTCTCCGGCCCGGCCTTCAGGGCCGACAGGATCACCTCCGCCTGACTTTCGCCCTCGTAGACCGTCAGCAGGCGCTCCTCCGCCGTCAGCTCTCCAGTCTCCCGATCCGGGAAGTAGAGCCGCAGGGAGAGGTTCTGCACCACGTCATCCTGACTGGTCATCAGCACGTCCCCGGCCAGAAAGATGTTGCTGTCCCGGTAGATAAGCTCCGTGCCGTTGACGGTGATGCGGACGGAGTAGATGCCCACGATCTGGGACAGGGACAGGGTCACGCAGTAGTCGGCAATGGTGAGCTCCATGCCGGACAGCTGGCCGTAGGCGCTGGAGAAATCCACCCACGCAGCGCCGGCGGAGACCTGACAGGCCAGCAGCCGGGTGCTGGCAGGGATGGGACTTTCCAGACTGCCGTCGGCGCTTTCCTCCAGCAGCAGGGATACCACCCGGCGCACCTGCTGCTCGGCGGGGAGAGTGCTGTTGGCGGCCCAATCGACACTGCGGCTGATGATGGCATCGCCGCCGGGGGAGCCGCCGGAGGGGGCGGGATAATACAGCAGCAGGTGAGGACCGTCAGAGGAGGAGCCGCCGCAGCCGGTGAGGGCCAGCAGCGCAAAAAATGTCAGCAGAGCTGCGAGAAGCCGCTTCATGCGCTCCCTCCTTCCTCTGTGACCTGGGGCAGACGGACGGTGAAGAGGGTACCCTGTCCTGCGGGGCGGTGGGCCACGGACACCGTGCCGCCCCGGCGGCGTACCGTATCGCTGACGATGCTCAGGCCCAGACCGGTGCCGCCCACCTCACGGGAACGGGCCTTGTCCACCCGGTAAAAGCGCTCGAAAATGTGGGGCATATCCTCGTCGGAGATCCCGACGCCGTTGTCCTCTACCCGGATCACCACGTCTCCGCCCTCCACCGTCAGAGCGGTGTGGACGAAGCCCATGTGGCCGGAATATTTGATGCCGTTTTCCATAAGGTTATATAGAATTTGGTGCAGATCGTCCTCGGTGGCCAGCACCACGGCGGACTCGTCCGCCTCGTAGGAGAGAGTGGTTTCCTGCTCCCGTGCCACCACCGCCAGCATCCGTACCACCCGGCGCAGTACCGGGGCCACTGCCACCGGCGCAGGCTCGGCGGCGGCTCCGCTGTCCAGCCGGGTCAGGCGCAGCAGATCCTCGGTGATACGGGTCAGACGCTGAGCCTCCTCGCCGATGTCCGCCACAAATTCCCGTGTGGTCTCGGCGTTCATGTCGTCGGTCTGAAGAATGGAGTCCGTCAGCAGGCGGATACCCGCCAGCGGCGTTTTCAGCTCGTGGCTGGCATCGGAGACAAACTGGCGGCGGGCGCTCTCCGTGCGCTGGAGACGGTCGGTGAGGCTGTTGAACTCCGCTGCCAGCTGGGCGATCTCGTCGGAGCCCGTCACCTTGGCCCGGTGACTGTAAGCCCCCTCCCGCACCTGACGGATGGCCTGCAGCAGGTCGCTGATGCGGCGGGTGAACATCCGGGAGAGCAGAGCGCTGAGGAACAGCACGAACAGGGCCACCAGAAGAGAGATGCGCATGATATTGGTCTGGAAGCTCCGCAGCAACTCCGCCTGTACGGTGTCGTACTCGTAGGCGTAGACCGCTCCCACGATCTGGTTGTGGTACACCACCGGGGAGGCGCCCCGGCTCAGGAATGCCTCGCCGTCGTAGCGGCAGTAAAAGGTGTCGTTGCCCCGCAGGGCCTGTGCGATCTCCGTATAAAAGGCGTAGAGCCCACGGGCGTTATCCCCCTCACGGGTGTCATAGAGGATGCGCCCGGCGGTGTCCGTGACCAGCACACGGGAGACACCGGTCTCCTCCACGGCGGACATAGCCTGGGCCACGTTGTCCTCCGTCAGGTCGGCCAGACCTGACAGGGCCGCCTCGGCGATCTTGACGCTGCCGACCATGGCGGTTTGCTTGGTGCGGAATACCAGATTCTGGGATACCAGAAGGGGGTAGGTATTCAGCAGCAGCAGCACCGCCAGAATTACCAGAATATAGCTCAGGCCGAACTTAAATTGTAGGCTGATCTTCCCCGGCAAAATAGTAACCCACTCCCCACTTGGTGATGATATAGGCGGGCTCCGCCGGAACACGCTCCAGCTTCTCCCGCAGGCGGCGGATGTGGACATCCACCGTGCGATAGTCTCCGGCGTAGGAGTAGCCCCACACCAGATCCATCAGGCTTTCTCGGCTGTATACCCGCCGGGGATTTTTCATCAGCAGCTCCACCAGATCGTACTCCTTGGCGGTGAGGTCGATGGCCTTGCCGTCCCGGATGGCCACCCGCTGGCGGGTGTCCAGCGTCAGGTCACCCACCGTCAGCAGCTCCGGATCCGGCTGGGCTGCCGGACGGCTCTGGCCGGAGGAGCGCCGCAGCAGCGCCCGGATGCGGGCCTTCAGCTCCAGAATGTTGAAGGGCTTGGTGACATAGTCGTCGGCCCCACAGGCAAAGCCCATGATCTTGTCGGCATCCTCGCTGCGGGCGGTGAGCATGATGATGGGAACGTCGGAAAATTCCCGTATCTTCATGCAGGCCTCGCTGCCGGAGAGGCCGGGCATCATCAGGTCCAGAATGATGAGGTCCAGCGTCTCCTGACGGGCCAGTTCCACGGCGGTTGCGCCGTCGTAGGCGGTAAGGACCTGATAGCCCTCGTTCTCCAGATTGAATTTGATGCCCTTGACCAAGAGCTTTTCGTCGTCTACTACCAGTATTTTCATGTATCGTCCTCCACGGTGATCTGCTTCCGGATGGTTTCAAAAATGCCCTCACCGATGCCGTTGACATCCATGATGGACTCGATATCGGCAAAGGGGCCGTGCTCCTCCCGATAGGCCACGATGCGCTGGGCCAGTGTGGGTCCGATGCCGTCCAGCGCTTCCAGTTGGGCGGCGTCGGCGGTGTTGATGTTCACCTTGCCGGGGACGGCGGGAGGATCGGGAGCCTCCGGCTCCTGCGCCGTATACTGGGGCGTGACGGTGTAGTCCCCGCCGCCGGTGCTGCGGTGGTCGGTGAAATACAGCAGCGCCAGACACAGAAGGAAGATGGCCGTCAGAAGCAGCAGATATTTTTCTGTTTTTGTGATCTTTCCCATTTTTCCGCAGTTGACTCCCGGTCGATTTTTGTTATAATAAGAGGAAAGCGACCCTGCGGCCGGGAGGGGGGCTGCCCCGCTGACGGCCGCTGATACCGGCGGAGAGCATGAGGGCCGGCTCCTGCTTACGGATGGTAGATAGGCTCATTATAGCATAGATGGAGAAAAATTACTATGAAAATTCGCCGTATTCTATCTGTTTTTTTGCTGACCGTGCTGATGGCCAGTCTGATGCTGACCCCGCAGGCCTACGCCCTGCCTGCGCTGGAGATCAAGGCCAAGGCGGCCGTACTGGTGGACGCCGATGAGGGGCGGATCATCTTTGGGCAGAATGAGCAGGAGAGGGAATACCCCGCCAGCATCACCAAGGTGATGACGGCCCTGCTGACGATGGAGGCCGTAGACGCTGGGAAGCTGTCTCTGGACCAGCCCATCACCGCATCGGCGGTGGTGAACGATCAGGACCCGGAGGGCAGCTCCGCCGGCATCGAGGAGGGCGAGGTGCTGACGGTGGAACAGCTGCTGTACTGCCTGCTGCTGGTGTCCGCCAACGAGGCGGCGGACATTCTGGCGGAGACGGTATCCGGCTCCCGTGAGGCCTTTGTGGAGCTGATGAACCAGCGGGCGCAGGAGCTGGGCTGCACCGGCACCCACTTTGCCAACACCAACGGCCTGCACGATGTGAACCACTATACCACCGCCTACGATATCTATCTGTTCTTCCGGGAGGCCATGAAGCATGAGACCTTCATGACCATCACCGGCTCCGTGGCCTATGAGGTGCCGGCCACCAACAAGTCCGAGGCACGGGAGCTGCACACCACCAACTCGCTGCTCTCCAACTGGCGTATTCTGGATTATCTCTATGACGGGGTGGACTGCGGCAAGACCGGCTCCACGCCGGAGGCGGGATACTGTCTGGTGTCCAGCTGCCTGCGGGACGGCAAGCGGCTGGTGGCGGTGGTGCTGGGCGCCGAGGGCGAGGGGACTCATATCGAGAGCTTTTCCGAGAGCGCACGGCTCTATGACTACGGCTACAACAACTTCAGCAAGCAGCTGGTGGTCTCCACGGAGGACGTATTCCGCCAGCCGGTGGCCCTGTCCAAGGAAACGGACTGCGTGATGCTCTATCCGGCGGAGAACGCCGAGGCGTTTCTGCCCTCCGACGTGACGAAGGATCAGCTGGAGCAGACGGTGACGCTGAAAAATGAGGTGGCGGATGCTCCCATCACCCGGGGGCAGGAGATGGGGACCCTGACCATCTCCTACAACGGGCAGGTGTGCGTCACGGTGCCGCTGCTGGCGCAGGCGGACGTCAGCGCCTCCCGGTTTTTGGTGGCCAAGGCGGCGGTGGAGGAGTTCCTCTCCCGCACCATTGTGAAGGTGGCGCTGGTGGTACTGGTGCTGCTGGTGATCCTGCTGGTGCTTTGGGCGAAGGTGTTCCGCCGCAACCGGCGCTACGGCAGCCGCAGCGGCAGACGGTATCGGAGCAGCTCCTACCGGGGCGGCAGAAGAGGACGCTGAAAAACGATAGACGGGCGGGTCTGCCCTAAGGGCAGGCCCGCTTTTTATGAGCGGAGGTGTATGGTATGGCGGAGGAGCTGCGGATCCTCTATGAGGATCCCTATCTGGTGGTGTGCGTGAAGCCGGTGGGGGTGCTGTCGGAAGACAGCGAGAGCGGGCGATCCCTGCCACGGATGCTGGCGGAGCACTACCGGCAGGCGGGAAAGCCCGACTATATCGCCACGGTGCATCGGCTGGACAAGATCGTGGGAGGAGTGATGGTATTGTCCCGGCGGCGGGAGGTCACGGGCAAGCTGACGGCGGCCATAGCCGCTCATGAGATCACCAAGGAGTATCTGGCGGTGCTGCGGGGGCATCCCCGGGAGCCGGCCGCCACGCTGACGGATCTGCTGTTCCGGGACGCCTCCCACAACAAGAACTATGTGGTGAAGCGGATGCGTAAGGGCGTCCGGGAGGCCCGGCTCTCCTATGAGGAGGTGGGGCGCACGGAGGAGCTGTCGCTGGTGCGGGTGCAGCTCTATACGGGGCGCACCCATCAGATCCGGGTGCAGTTCGCCTCCCGTGGGCTGCCGCTGCTGGGGGATATCCGTTACGGCAGCAAGGCTCCCGGCTGCACGGCGGCGCTGTGGTCGTATCATCTGGGCTTCCGGCATCCTGTCACCGGGAAGCCGGTGGATGTGACGTGTCCGCCGCCGCAGGTGTATCCGTGGGATCTGTTTGGCGGGGTAAAATGACAGAGAGCACCGGCGGTCTGTGGGGCCGTCGGTGCTTTTGCGTGGTTGCCAATCGGAGACGAATGTGGTAGAATCCGGGGAGAAGAATCACTGCGAGAGGGGGAACGCCATGCAGGAGTTGATAAGCGCACTGACGGCCCATGAGGAGGAGTGCTCACGGGAGTTTGAGGCAGATCTGTCCGCCTTCTGCACCCGGCATATGGACGCCCAGCTGGTGCAGCAGCTGCGGCAGCTGGTGGCGGAGGGGGAGGAGGATCTGGCCTACCGGGCCTTCTATGCCCTGACCATCATCTACCGCAATCGGAAGGACTATCAGCAGCTGCAGGCGCTGTTCGAGGAGAATCCACACTTTGCGGGACACCCCTCCTATCACCATCTGCTGATTTTGTTCCAGCTGGAGGCGGAGACCTTCTTCGATGCGCTGGAGCTGCTGGGACTGGCACGTGAGGACGCACGGCAGCACCGGGACAATGCAGGGTATCTGCATCTGTTTGCCCATTTGTTCGTCTACACCTGCGAAAAGAGCCGGGGAGAGATGCGGGAGCAGGTGCGCAGAGAGTACTACGACGACGTGGAGCGAGCGGTGGAGGATGCCATCCGGCTGGACCCGGCCTATGCCAAGTTCTACTGCACCAAGGCCCGTGTGGTGGCCCAGCGGGGCCGCTACGCCGAGGCGTACAGCCTTATCAACAAGGCCGTTGCCACGGAGAGCTCCGCCCGGAAGGACTACGCCCTGCGGCTGCTGGACTATCGCCACTGCGAGACGGTGATCCTGCTGCAGGAGCAGCGGGAGTACTTTCAGGGAGAGATGGAGAAGCTGCGCAGATCTGTGCCGTCCTTGCCTAAGCCCAAGACCTTTGTGCCGGGGCGGGGACCGAAGGCTTATGAGGGAGCAGAGTCATACTGCTTCGTCAGCTATGCCCACATCAACAGCGACCGGGTGTACCCCATAGTGGAGCAGCTGATGCAGCGGGGCATCCGGCTGTGGTACGACGACGGCATCGAGGCCGGCAGCGATTTCCGGGAGTTCATCGCAGAGAAGATACGGGATTCGTGGCAGGTGCTGCTGTTTGCCTCCCACGAGTCCATCCAGCCGGGCTTTGTCCGCAATGAGATCAACTACGCTCTGCACTGCGGCAAGCCCATCCTGCGGGTGAACTTGGACGATGTGGAGCTGACGCCGGGCATGGAGCTGAGCTTGGGCGGGATGCAGTATGTGGACGCCACGGAGCCGGGCGGCGACTATCTGGAGCGCATTGTCCGGACGCTGCTGGCGGAACGGAAGGAGAAGGCATGAACATCACACAGCAGCTCTGCTGCCCCGGCGCAGCGGAGAATCAGGACTATATCCGGCTGGGAGAGAACATCGCCATGGTGGTGGACGGCTCCACACCGCTGGTGAAGGATCCCCGTGTGCCGGAGGTGCGGGAGTATGTCCGCCTGTTGGCGGATGCCGTGGTCGGTGCAGAGGGGGAGGATCTGCCCCACATGGTGGCGGCGGGCATTGAGACCCTTCGGCGGCGATGCGGTGTTCCGCCGGAGACGGAGGGCGTCTCGGCGGCGCTGGCGATCCTCCGGGAGACGGGGGAGCAGGTGGAGGTATTCGTGCTGGGGGACTGCGCCGCCGGGGTACGCTTCCGGGACGGGCGTGGGCCGGAGTTGGTGTCCCAGGAGGCGGTGAACCGTCTGGACGGCGCTGTGGTGGCGGAGATGTGCCGTCTGCACCGGGAGCGAGGTATCGACGTCATCGAGGCACGGCAGCTGCCGGAGGTGCGAGAGATGCTGCTGCGGCACCGGCGGATGATGAACCGGCCGGGAGGCTACTGGATCGCAGGCTTCGCCCCGGAGGCGGCCCGGCACGGCACGCATCGGGTGTACCAGAGGGAAGAACTCTCCCGAGTGGTGCTGTTCTCCGACGGCTTTTCCGGCCAGCGGGAGGCTCTGCTGGGAGCGGAGGAGCCGTGCTTGCAGGAGCTGTATCGGCAGCTGCGGCAGCGGGAGGCGGCGGACAGCCGCTGCAACCGCTATCCCCGGTTGAAGCCCGGCGACGATGTCAGCGGCATCGTGGCGGTGTTTTGAGGGGCCGGGAGCTTTGAACTGAAAAAATGAGAAAAGGCAGCGGGCTTTTGCCCACTGCCTTTGTGTGTGTGGAGTACCATCGATGGATCAGGGCAAACACGCCTGCCGGCGATGGTACTGCGGATACATGAAAGACAGCCCTCCGGCTTTCGCCGGAGGGCTGATCTTATGGCAGATGATACTGCGGAGACTTAGGGGTCAGCCCTCGTACTTCTCCTTGCGGCTGCGCAGGACCAGTACGGCGGCGCCGGCCAGAGCCATCACAGCGGACATGGTCCACATGGTCATGGTGCTGTTGTCGCCGGTGTTGACGCCGGGCTGCTTATCGCCGCAGCGAGTGCAGGCGCCATCCTTGTAGTCGTGGCCCAGAGCCTTGATGACCTCGCCCTTAGCCAGGACCTTACCGCAGGCGGCGCAGACCGTATCACCGGTGTAGCCGTCCTCGGTGCAGGTGGCGGGCTTGGCGTTCACGACCTTGGTGTCCTGATGGAGGTCAGCGGTGAGATCCTCGGTGACGTCCACAGTCTGATCGTTGATCTCCGTCTGGTGGACGGTGACGGCGGTGGAGGTATCCACGGCGGTGGGATCACTGACGGTGAAGGTCAGGGTCGCCGCAGCGGTACCGGCCTGCAGGCCGTCCACATCCACATAGCCCAGCGTGACCTTGCCGTCGGCATCCTTGTGAGAGGAGTACTGAGAGGCGAAGGTGACGTCGGCCAGAGTCAGGACGCTGGCGTCATAGTCCACGGTGAAGAGGCCGTTGGTGGTGACATCGTCGTTCTTGGGAACCACGGTGACGGTGACGGTCTTTTCATCCTCGGAGACAGTGATGGAGGAAACGGGGGTCGTGGTCTCGGCATCGGCGGGCTTGACGGCGCCGGTACCCTCGCCGTTGGCAGTGTTCAGGCTGCCGGTGACGGAAGCGGGAGTCAAGGCCTTGGCCTGCGTCTCCACCATAGCGGAGGCGGCATCCAGAGTCACATCGCCCAGAGCGCTCTTCACGGTGACAGCGTTGTTGCCGGCCTCGCCGGAGGCGGCGGGAACGGCGGAGTACAGAGTGGCAGGCCACACCTCGCTGCCCACGTCGCCCAACAGACTGGCATCCCAGTAATGGGTGCCGCCGTCGTCGGTGGAATAGGCCAGACGATAGATATCGTTGGTCTCGCCGTTGAAGTAGGACAGATACAGCACGTCGCCGCTCTCCTCCTCGGCATAGACCAGAGAGGACATGGAGGAATCGTACTGGTCGAAGCCGGGATAGCTCAGCTCAGGCAGAGTGGTCTTTTCCACATCGTCCAGAGTGTACATCTTGACCGTATTGTTGTAGTAGACATATCCCAGCGTCCAGATGTTGCCGGCATCGTCCAGTGCGACAAACACATCTGCGGGGCAAAGGGTGCTGCCGACTCTCACATCGTAATAGCCCATGTTGGCAATGGCGGTGAAGAAGTTGGCGTCCTGCGTGGCCAGTGTCTGCTGGAGATTGTAAGCGCTAGCATCCAGTTCATCGGGATGCTGCAGAGTGGACACATAGTAGCCGTAGATCCAAACCATGTTGCTGCCGTTCTGTTCGCCGGAGTACAGGTAGCTGTGAGCGATATCGAACAGGGGGAGATTGCCGCCGTTGCCGCCGTCGATACCATTCCAAGTGTGCAGGTTCTTGCCGGTGGCCAGATCCACCTCGTGCATGTTGTAGCTATCGCCATCCAACAGCAGCAGGGTGTTGTTGTCATCATCCAGAGTGGTGGCACTCACGGAACCGGCTTCCAGCTCGGAACCGGCGGTCCAAGTGGCATCGTTGCCCAGATCCCAAGTGAAGAGTTCAGCCTTGCCCTTGGCATCCTGCAGAGCGCCGTTCAGGGTGACCTCCACCGCCTTGACTGTGACCACGCAGGTGGCGCTGACGGAGGGATCCTTCACGGAGGTGGCAGTGATGTTGGCAGTACCCTTGCCCACAGCGGTGACGAGACCATTGTCGCTGACGGTGGCCACGTCGGTGTTGTCGGAGGACCAGGTCACAGTGTCGGGCTGTACACCGAAGGGCTCCACGCTGGCGGTGAGCTTGGCGACGTTGCCCTTGTAGAGGGTCAGGGCCTCGGTGTTGAGCTTCACGGTGACATCACCGGCCAGCTCATCGGGGTTCAGGTTCAGCTTGTAGGTGACGTAGTTCTCGGCGTAGTCGTACACCTGCAGCAGCAGATGGGTAGCCGTAGAATCACCCAGAGACAGGGTGAAGTTCTGGCTGGCACCCTTGGCAGCGCCCTCGGGAGAACCGGCCGCTTTGCTGACGACGCTGCCCTTGTCGTAGTCCAGCAGGGCCACGGCGGACATATACTGGTCGTCGCCGGCGGTGAAGGTCAGGACCTTGTTGCCCTCGGCGTCGGTACCCAGATTCACGTTGGAGACGGTGGGAGCCGTCTTATCCACGACCATGCCATAGTGCATGGTAGCGCCGTCGGACAGAGCATCCCAATCCACGGTGGCGTTGCCGTCCTTGCCGTAGCTGGCGTAGTACTCAGGGGCCAGAGTCAGGTCCACATTCAGGTAGGTGCCGTCAGCTGTGTTGGGGGTATCGCCCATGTTCAGGGTGTACCGGGTGCTGATCCAAGTGGCGTCGCTGCTGGAGTAGAAGGCGGAGGAGACCTCTCCCAGATCGCTGCTGGAGAGAACCTTGCCGTTGCCGTCGGTGATGGTCAGGCGGGAGGCGGCGGCGTTGCGGATGGCGGTGAAGGTCATCTTGTAGAAGTTGTTGATCTCCGGATTGATGGCATCACGGGCAGCATCATAGAACTCGTCCAGACCGAAGGGGTTGCCGCCGAAGTAGTAGCCTTTCGTTTCGCCCACGGCCTTGATGGTCAGGGCCTGATTGTTTACGGAATTGTTGCCATTATAGACATACATATAGGGGGCGCGGGTCTCCAGACCGTTGGCATAGGCGATATAGCTGCCGATATCGAACATGGAGGAGTCGGTCCAGCTGCCGTAGTAGCCCAACACGGGGATGGAGTGGCTGTCGCCCTGCTCACCCTCGGCGGTGGCGGCCTCGTTGGCGAACACATAGCCCTCCACATAGGTGCCGGTGTTGTCGCTGGCCTTATCGTAGGCATCCAGACCCAGCAGAGTCACATCGGCGGTGACGTGCAGGCTGCCGCCGGCGGGGATCACCACGGGAGCAGTACCCAATTCCTTGAAGAACAGGTAAGCATCGTAGGTGTCGATGCCGTTGTCGTTGTCGAAGTCAGCGGCGTCCTTATGCTCGATGTCGGCACGCACGCCGGTGACATAGTCCAGCAGAGCCTGACCGTCATCGGCATCGACCTTACCGTCGCCGTTAAAGTCACAATCTTTCAGTGTATCGTTCAGGAAAGCAGCGTATTCGCCGTCCACGGTCCACTTGACGTTGGAGGCCACGGGGTCGGTCCAGGTGTCCTCGAAGTTCACACCATCGGAGGACATCAGACTCTGCGTGAAGAAGTCGGCGCTCAGGTCGAAGTAAGCAGCCTCGTCCTCCAGATTGTGGATGGTGAAGCCGAAGGAGTACTTGCCGGTGCGGGCGGGATCGTCGCCCAGCTCTACCTTGACCTTGCCGTCGGCAGCGCCAGCGTTGGCGCCCTCATCCATCAGGATGTAGGTGCCGGAGGTAACGGCATTGGCCACGTTGGCCAGACCGGCACCCTGACGCAGCACGGGATAGTAGCCGTCGCCGTCCTCACCGTAATCCTCCACCATGGGTTCGGCGGTGGACATCAGCAGGGACTGAGCCAGCTGACGGACGGTGAGGCCGGTCTGCTCGGTGAGATCATTCTCACGGATGTACTGAGCCACCAGAGCGGCCATACCGGTGATCTGAGGAGCGGCCATGGAGGTGCCGGACATATTCTGATAGGTACCGCCGTCCTTCAGGGAGTAGATGTTGCCGCCAGGGGCGGTGATCTCGGGCTTCATCTCCAGAGAACCGGGAACGCCCCAGCTGGAGAAGCTGCTCATGGTGTAGTAGTCGGCGGAGGCATGGTTGACAGCGGCGGAAGCACCCACGGTCATGGTGCCGGTGTAGTACACAAGACCGGAATCGGTGGTGTGCTTCTCGGAGCTGGCCTTGATGTGCTCGCCGTCGGCCTGCAGCATGGAGACATAGGGGGCCGTGTAGTTATAGCCATCGGTAGCCATGCTGATGGTGCCGGGCTCGTTGTTGGCCACGATCAAGGCGATGGCACCGTTGGAGATGGCGTTGTTGCCCTTATCGGTGAAGGCGATGGAGCCACGGTTGCAGATGGCGATCTTACCGGTAAGGATATCCTTTACGGCGGCAAAATCCTCGGCATTACCGGCGGTGTCCACATACACGAACTGCTGCTCACCGGCCAGAGTTGTCAGAGCCTGGATGGGAGCGCTGGTGGTGTCGGTGTAGAAGAGCTTCTTGCCGGCCACTTCCACGTAATCACCGGTGCCGCCCACGTTATCTACGGAGGCAACGCCCAGAGAGTTGGTGTAGGAGCCGGGGGAGCCGGTGGTGGTCCAGCTGTTGCTCTCGGCATAGGGATACTGGTTGGCAGTGTTCTCGAACCAGTTGCCGGAGTTACCGGCGGAGATGGACACCACGGTGCCGCTATTGGTGATGTTCTCCATGATGGCCTGATAGGCGGCATAGGAGTTGCGGGAGGTGCCGGGGTTGCCGCTGCCCAGAGACAGGTTCACGGAATCAGCACCCAGCAGGATGGCGTCCTCAATGGCGGCCATGTAGTCGGAGTCTTTAGCGCCGCCGTTGGTGCCGAACACCTTCATAACGAACACCTGAGCATCCGGTGCCACACCCTGCGTCAGAGCGGTATCCAGAGCGGGGGAGAAGGAGCCGTCCTCGTTCTTGATGAAGCGGTTGCCGGCGGCAATACCGGTGACGTGGGAGCCGTGGTCACCTTGCTTGTCGTTGGCGTGGGTGATATCCAGATCGTCATCCACGTAGTTGAAGCCGTAGGGGATCTTGGCGTTGACGTACAGCTGGTCGGCGGTGACGCCGGGCATCTTCTTGGAGGCGTTCAGCTGCTCCAGAACGGTATCCGTCAGATCAGCATCGGTCATCAGCGTGGCACCGCTGTCCTTCACGGCATAGGTGAAGGCATCGGGATCCAGAGAGGGATGGTCGGTGTCGGCACCGGTATCGATGATGGCCACCTTGGAGCCGGCGCCGGTATAACCGTCCGCCCAAGCCACATGGGAGCCGATCATGCTGCCGGAGGTAGCCATGTTGGGATCGGTGGTCTCATTGTCCTTCACCACGCAGGGCTCGTAGCGAGTCTCAATGAGCACGGCCTCGACGCCGGAGATCTTCTCGATCTTTTCGATCTGGCCGTATTCCACATTGGCGGAGATGATGTTGGCCGCCAGAGTCAGGTTCCAGACCACGTCCAGAGCCTCACCGCCCAGAGCCTTTTTGGAGATGGTCTTAGCCATCTTCTCCTGCTTGGTCTCCAGCTTCTGGCGGTACTTCATAGCCGCAGAATTGGTAGCGATATCCTCGCTGGAGTAACCCTTCGCCAGCGTGGAGGCATCTTTCAGAACGATGGAGACACGGACTACGTCGGTGTCTGCATATTCCGGAGTGTCTTGTGCCACCTTCTCAGCGTTGTTCTTGTCCAAACGCAGATCGGTGGAACGGTTGTCGATCTTTTCCCAGGTGAGGCCGTTGCCGGTGCCGCTGGCAGGCGTCTTGTCGGCGGCCCAGGTGGGCGTGACCAGACTCAGGCTCAGAACCAGAGCCAGCAGCACGGACAACGCCCGCTTCATGGGCTTTGCGTGTTTCATAAGCTCACTCTCTCTTTCCCCGGCGTCAGCCGGTTAGAATTGACCATACGGTGTGCCGGAAGCGGCTGCCCTGCTGCATACCGAGCAAGTATGGTTTTGCCAATCATAGCACGATTTGGAAGAGATTGCAATTCTTGAGAAATATATTTTGACGAAATTTTTATTGAAAATTTTCTCTTATGCGGGCGCATTTTTGCCGAATTTAACAGTTTCTTCAAAAATGGAATACCGAATCGGTTCGCCGAATGACTTACTGCGCAAAGAGGAATGTGCGTGACAGGAGGACAAAAATGAGGAATGTCCGGGAAATGGGCTATACAAAGGGTTAGTGAGGGCTAACCAAGAACGTATGGAGGCGGGGACGTCTGCCGGAGACGGACAGGGGTAGTAAAAGCTCCAGCCGACTTGGCAGAAATGCCGTTGATGCTCTTTCCGCTTGCCGGAAATTGAAGGGCTATAACTGCGATGTGTATTTTCAAAATGCTGACACATTCTTTCTGATACGCATTACTCTGCAAAACGAAATAACAGGCTAAAACATGGCAATGATGATTAGTCAAAGCCGATAGAACATTTTGATTTTTCTCATTAGGGGGTGCAAGAGCAGCTTGAGGAAAGAAGTTCTCCGAATAAAGAAAAATCCAGACCGGCCGGGCTTTTGCACCCCCTTGTCTGGATTTTCCCGTATCACGGCGTTTTTTTAATAGGAAAATAAAAAAGTACGGTAGCCCATTGTATCATGGACTACCGCACTTCGTGGCATAACTCAACACTATAGATTTTTTCGAAATTTGCTTTCAAAAAAATCGCTGTATGACAGCAAGGAAATCTTGACACGCAACGCTTACTTATCTTTCGGCTTTTCCGGCATGTCAGAAATCGCACCTTCCAGCAGGTTCGTCACGACCTGATTGAGCTGTGCGGCGTTCCTGGGTGTGATGACAGGAACACCCGTGCGCTTCCCCACTGCTTTCCGGGCAATTCCAGCGGCCTCACCGCCTTCACGAGCGACTGCCAT